>Ga0310039_10001579_pt1 | contig 16031 bp, 14 predicted proteins | sample Sb_taG_4_FD_200460 | JGI IMG/M metagenome (GOLD analysis project Ga0310039, IMG submission 200460) | Peat soil microbial communities from Weissenstadt, Germany - Sb_50d_6_BS metaG (v2) (version 2) | ecosystem: Environmental > Terrestrial > Soil > Wetlands > Peat | place: Germany: Weissenstadt...
TGGCCTACAGCAGAGCGCACCGCCCCTGACCTGGCTGCGTTATCGCAGATGGGCTACAGCGTCATCGCGCGGATAGATAGTAAGTATCACGTCGCGCCATGACCTGAGGCTAACGACTGTTCGCCAACGCTGACTGCGCCACCGGGAATAGTACGAACTGCCCAAGCTCCGGCTTGCCGGCGGTCCGCGCCCGGTGCATGCACGGCACGGACCCCACCAGGAAAGTACAGCAACCCGGCCGGACTGATGGGATGAGCAGACAGCTCAGGGACATGAGAAGAGTCCTGACCTGGGCAAAAGCCATTGATCTGCATCACGTCATGTATTGTGCGTTCGGCTGCAAGTGCGCTTTGCTGAGTCGGATAGCTCCCTGGCGATCATCGTCTGTCACAGGCGCTCACCAGAGCGAATGGTTCGTGTCGGTCCTTGGTCTGGAACCCTTGGCGGACCAGCACGGGCTTGTAAGACTGGCAGGGCAGCGTAGGCCGGTTTCGGGTTGGCTGGGGGGCATGGTGTTCGTCGCTGATGATCTGGGCGCGTGGCTGGTTGGGCTGCTCGCTGACGCGGGTCGCCGGCGACTGGTCACCTGGGTGCTTGGCACGGATCAAGAGCGCGCCCTGCGGCAGGCGGCCACGGCCGCTGTCCGGCAGACGGCGGCGAAACTCTGCCCGGATGACGACGGACAGGACGGGCAGCTGGCGATGGTGATCGATCAGGTATTCACCGCGCCCGCAGAGGGCTGCCTGCTGGACAAGTCGGCGACGCTGCTGGAGGGGTTGCAGGCGGAGGTCGCGGGGCAGCTAGCTCCGCTCGATGATGTCGGCCTGACGGGTACGGGGAGATCCTCGGCGGATGTGCTCGGGGTTTCGGCTGGGCTGATGGCGGGAACGCTGGCTGGTCATCTGGTGCGGGAGATCGTGATCCGTGGTGCGCGCGGCGGGCCGCTGGAACCCCTGGCGGCTCAGCTGAACCACGATGCGACCCATCTCCAGGGCCAGCGGCTTGAGCTGATGTTCGGGCAGCTGGCCCAAGGCGTCCAGGATGTGCTTGCGCGGCTGGACGATAAGCCTGCATCAACCGGAGGACCCGCGCGGCCGGCGGCCGCCATCCAAGTGGTGGTGGGTGATATCCCGCAGCAGCCGCCGGGGTTCGTGCCGCGGGCGGAGCTGCTGACCGGGCTGGATGCGGCTGGGCCGGGGGTGGCGGTGGTGTCCGCGGTGACCGGGATGCGGGGGGTGGGCAAGACGCAGCTGGCCGCGGCGTATGCGCGGGCCAAGCTGGCGGCGGGGTGGGATCTGGTGGCCTGGGTGAACACGGAGGACCCGGCCAGTCTGGCGGGCGGGCTGGCCGCGGTGGCCGAGGCGGCCGGGCTGGCCGGTCAGGGTGGCGGTGATCCGGGGCGGGCGGTGCGGCACTGGCTGGAGGCCGGCGGGGACCGGTGCCTGCTGGTGTTCGACAACGCCACCGACGCGGATGCGCTGCGGCCGTATCTGCCGGTGGCGGGGGCGGCGCGGGTGCTAGTGACCAGTAACCGGCAGTCGGTGGCGGAGCTGGGCGCCAGCGTGGGGGTGGAGGTGTTCACCCCGGCGGAGGCGGCGGCGTTCCTGGCCGAGCGGACCGGGCTGGCCGACCTGGCTGGTGCCGGGGAACTGGCTGAGGAACTGGGATATCTGCCGCTGGCGCTGGCCCAGGCCGCGGCGGTGATCCGCGGCCAGCACCTGGCGTACGGGACGTACCTGGAGCGGCTGCGGGCGCTGCCGGTGGGTGAGTACCTGACCCGGGGGCCGGGGCAGCCCTATTCGCATGGGGTGGCCGAGGCGGTGCTGCTGTCGCTGGAGGCGATACGCGCTTCTGACCGGGCCGGGGCGTGCGCCGGGGTGATGGAGGTGCTCAGCGTGCTGTCGGCGGCCGGGGTGCGCCGGGACCTGCTGCACGCCGCCGGGCAGGCGGGCGTCCTGGCCGACGGCGGTGACCGGCTGGGCGCGACGGTGGTGGATGAGGCGCTGGGCCGGCTGGCGGAGGGGTCGCTGCTGGCCTTCAGCCTGGACGGCCAGGCGGTGATAGCGCACCGCCTGGTGCTGCGGGTGGTCCGGGACACCCTGGTCCAGCGGGGCCGGCTGGCGGCGATGTGCCGGGCCGCCGCCGCCGTGCTCGACACGCGCGCGCGCGCCCTGGCCGACTCGCTGGACCGCCTGGCCGTCCGGGATGTTCCCGAGCAGGCGACGGCTTTGTGGCAGGCCGCGGCCGGGCTTGCCGGCGCGTCCGGTGAGCTGGAAGCAGCCCTGCTCCGGCTGCGGCTATGGGCGCTATACCACCTCAACCAGCTGGGTGACAGCGCGGCGCAGGCTATCGCGGTGGGCGCTCCCCTGCTCCGGGACGCCGAGCGGGTGCTGGGCCCGGACCACCCCGACACCCTGACCTCACGGAACAACCTCGCCAACGCCTACCAGGCGGCGGGCCGGGCCGCGGAGGCGATCCCGCTGCACGAGCAGACCCTGGCCGCCCTGGAGCGGCTGCTGGGCCCGGACCGCCCCGACACCCTGGGCTCGCGGAACAACCTCGCCGCCGCCTACGCGGAGGCGGGCCGGGCCGCGGAGGCGATCCGGCTGTTCGAGCAGACCCTGGCCGACCGGGAGCGGGTGCTGGGCCCGGACCACCCCAGCACACTGCGCTCGCGGAACAACCTCGCCAGCGCCTACCAGGCGGCGGGCCGGGCCGCGGAGGCGATCCCGCTGCAGGAGCAGGCCCTGGCCGCCTTGGAGCGGCTGCTGGGCCCGGACCACCCCGACACCCTGGGCTCGCGGAACAACCTCGCCGCCGCCTACGCGGAGGCGGGCCGAGCTGCCGAGGCGATCCGGCTGCACGAGCAGACCCTGGCCGACCGGGAGCGGGTGCTGGGCCCGGACCACCCCGACACCCTGGCCTCGCGGAACAACCTCGCTAACGCCTACCGGGCGGCGGGCCGGGCCGCGGAGGCGATCCCGCTGCACGAGCAGGCCCTGGCCGACCGGGAACGGCTGCTGGGCCCGGACCACCCCAGCACACTGACCTCGCGGAACAACCTCGCCAACGCCTACCAGGACGCGGGCCGGGCCGCGGAGGCGATCCCGCTGCACGAGCAGACCCTGGCCGACCGGGAACGGCTGCTGGGCCCGGACCACCCCGACACCCTGCAATCGCGGAACAACCTCGCCAGCGCCTACCAGGACGCGGGCCGGGCGGACTTAAGCTGGGCATGCTGCGCCTGGTGTGCGGAGCGCGGGTTCTGACGAACCGGTAAGTTGGCCTGCAGCAGCCTGACGCATTCTGCGTTCCCGCTGGTGGCTACAACGTTGACACGCGTATAGGCGGTAAGCATCAGGTCGCGTCATGACCTGAGGCTAACGACTGCTCGCCAAGCCGGGCGGAAAGTGCGGTCTTGGCGATCCTGATGACCATAGGTCTAGACCTGTGCAGCAAAAAGTACGTCCTCCCGCATAGCGCCGCGCGGCACATGATCGCCGCCGAGGGGCTGGTCGCAGTAGGCTGCATGATCGCCGTCTACCGCCGCGGCTACGGCGCCACGACCGACTCGAGATCGCCTGGGTGACCGTGGCGCTGCGGGATCTGAGGGTCAGGGACAATGCCTGGGCCCGGGTGGATCCCGCGCACCGGGATGCGCACCGGCGGCTGTGGACCGACGTGGTCAGGCGGGCGCAGCCCGGGCACGTGGCGGCGCCCGCGTCCATGCTCGCCTTCGCTGCCCGGCAGTTCCGGGAACGGCGCGCTAGCGACGAACCCGCCGGATTGCCCAGAGGTGGTCACCTGACGCTTAGCGTCAAGTCCAGCAGACGGCAGCAGTAAACGGCAGCAACCGCATCGTCCATGACTGGCCACCATCGGCCACCATTAGCCTTCTGACCTGCACAGATGACCACTATTGACCTTCCTGCCGCTAGTTCGCATCGAGAGGATCGTCGGGCAGATCGATCGGCGACGAACACTAGCGATCTTCAACAGCGGGGATTACTATGTGTGGTCACCCGACGCGGTGGCGTAACGCAGCGAGAAGACGGGTGCTCATCGTCGACCGTTCGGCAGGCGAGTGGGCTAATTGCGCGACTTGGTGTCACACTTCTGACCATGATGGGGAGGATTCGCGACTGGAGGCCGTTCTTCGCAATCGCGGTGATCACGGGTGCCGCACTCTGGCTGCTGTACGCCGGGTGGGAATCGGACCACTTGGCCGTGTACGGAGCCTTTGCCGTTCCGTTGGTGGTACTTGCACTGGGCTGGATCGCCTGGGTCTGGCACCTGAGAACCGGGCGAGTAGGCCGGGCCACCGCTGGCCAGGAACTAGATCACGTCGCGGATCTACTGGCGGTTGCCGTGAAGGGGCAATGGGAACGGGCGGCGGGTGAGCGAAGGTTGCTGGGGGCTGAGCCAATTCCGGTCACCTGGGGCAGCCCATCACTGCCACTGGCCGGGCCCGTTGCGGCTGCTACGGGCTCGCGGCGGTTTGCCCCGCTGCCAGGGTTGGCACCGACCGGGGAGACACAACTGGCGGCAGGCCAACTCACTGACTTGCACGCTGTATACGGAGGACTGGGGTCGGGGCGGCTGGTGATCGCCGGGGCACCGGGGTCAGGGAAAAGCGGCGCGGCAGTGCTGCTGGTCTTGGCCGCCTTGGAGCACCGGGAGCAAGTCCCCGCCCAAGACCGGCCTAAGGTTCCGGTGCCACTACTGTTTACCGTCCAGGACTGGGATCCGCATCGCCAGCCGGTCAGGGACTGGCTCACCAAACGCATGCAGGAGACCTACCCGCTGCTCGCGGGCAAGACGGGTGAGGCGAGCGCCGACAGCCTGATAGCCGCGGGGAAGATCGCTGTGATCCTCGACGGGTTGGATGAGATCGCCAGGGACCTGCGGCCCGTCGCGGTGCAAGCGCTCAGCGAGCAAGCCAGTTTCCGCGTGGTGGTTTTGTCCCGCACCGCCGAGATGGCATCCGCGGCATCAAAACTCGGCGTACTGCAGGGCGCAGCAGCGATCGAACTGCGCGTCATTGACGCCGACACCGCGGCCGACTACCTGGAACGCGTCCAACTCGATCCGCCGCCGGACGGATGGCGAGACCTTATTGACCGTATCCGCGGCAAGCCGAGAAGCCCTCTCGCCAATGCGCTGGATAGCCCGCTCACCCTGTCACTGGTCCGTGACACGTACCAGTCGGGGGACGACGCCCACGAACTGCTGGAATTCTGCGACACCACACAGCAGCACGTCTCCGGCGGCCAAGCCACCGAACAGATTACGGGCCATCTCCTGGACCGCGTGCTGCCCGCCGCCTACGCACACCGGCCAGGCCAGCAACCACCACGCTATGACGCTCTAACCGCTCAGAAAGCCTTCGCGGAGATCGCCGCAGCTATGAACCAAGACGGCACCCGCGACCTGCAATGGTGGCGCATCCACGCATGGGCCCCACCCGCACCACGGAGCATCGCAGGCGGGCTTGTGGTCGGGCTTGTAGTCGGGCTCGCGGTCGGGCTCGCGGCCGGGCTCGCGGCCGGGATCGTGCCTGGGCTTGTGGCCGGGCTTGCGGCCGGGCTGGTGGTCGGGCTCATATCTGGGCTCGCCGGCGAGGGAGATGCCGATCCTCCCCGGAAGATAGGACGACCGCGACTACGTGTCCTGGCCCAGGAGATGCTCGCCGCCGGAAACCCGTTCACGATTGTGGACACAGACGCCATCTTCGACGCGCTCGACGATCCAGATGCGATCAGGTCCACAAGCCCAGTTGCCTCATGGCGTAACGACCGAAATTATGCAATCGTGTTCGGCCTCCTGTTCGGGCTGATGCTTGGTCTCCCGTACTGGTTCATACTCTGGAGCCTGGTTGGTCCTGGAGGCGCTGTGGCCGGGCTTGCAGTCGGGCTGATGCTGGTGCTCTCTGGCTCCCAAGTCTGGCCTTCATCACTCGCCGCAGCCCAACTCGCCAGGAGGTGGCATACTCCTGCACAACTCATGAGATTCCTCGATGAAGCCCGCGACCGAAACGTCCTGCGCACTGTAGGACCCGTGTACCAGTTCCGCCACGCTCTCTTGCAAGATCGACTCGCCGCCGCCTCCAGCAAAAATGACGGTGACGCAACTAAACAAAGATCTTCAAAGGCGGGGGTTACGAGCTCTGGGTGAAGGCGGCGCATCTGCGCTATGCCGGAGCTGATCGAGGAAGGGCGCGAGCGACCGGAGATCGCGAAACGGTTCCGGGTGTCGCGGATGTCGGCGAACCGGTGGCGGCGGGCGCTGTAGAACTGCGGGGTAACTCTCAGTATCGCCTCGCGCCATTACCTGCCCCTGACGACTGCTCGCTTTCGCCGCCTGGCAGTTCCGGGAACGGCGCGCTGGCTAACGTCACGCTCGACCTGGCACTGCGCGACAACGTTCCGTCTGTGTTCCGCCAGAGCCCGGAAGACGGCGAAAGACGCTCATCACCAGCCATCAGCTCTATACGAGGTCAGGCATGTAATCACGAACTTCATTAAAGACGGAAGCAATGGAGTTGCGCCACATTTGTGCCACTCTCTCGTTACTCGGCCGTGCGAATCGTATTGATTTGGGGTGGTGGTCACAAGCTTGAAGACAACGGCGAAGGGTCCATCACCGAACTCCGCCCGTAGCCGTCTCCACTGAGCGAGCTCGTGAACGGCGGCGGCAGTCGCAGCGTTACCCGTTCCCGCGCAGACAAAGGTGGTCGCGCGATTCGGCCCCCACCCGGCGAGCTTCTCTACAACGAAATACGCATCGTGGAGAACACTTTCGCCGACTTCGCGGCGCCTGGGGAAAAATATGTCAGCATCGTCGCCTCCAGGGCGACTTGCCGGGACGTATATTCCGAACTGCCGCCCGGCATCCTGCGGGTTGCCGCGCTCCATCCACACAAGCGTGCTGCGGTTTCCGTCCGTTCCCATGACCACGTGGGTCAGACTGTTGTACAAAGGGCCGCCGATGAGTATTAGGCACCCCGGGGCTTCGGCGGTCTCAACGGCTGTCGCACGTTGCATGGGAGGAGGACATGCCGCGACGTCCGCTGTGATCGGATTAGTAGCACTTTCCGCGCCGAGCTGCGAGGCGACGGCGCCGAGTATTCTCGCTACCGACCGCGTCTGCAAGGCAGTTGACAGTTGTAGCGCCAATCTGAACTCACCCTCGGTAATGGCGGAGCCCACGAAGCCACGACGCAGGGGAAGGTTACCTGTCGTGCCGCCCTGGTTGATCCATAGGTTGCTGACACGGATGTGGATCTCGCTCGCCCCGCGTTCGGAGAGCCCAAAGAAGTGTCGCTGTGCACGACGCCAGCGCCGTGCGGTCAAGGCTACCGTAGTCAGCGCGAACAGGACCACAGTTATGATGTTGACGATAATTCCTAGGACTGTTTGACCAAGCACTGACTGCCAAAACATCGGGTCCCTTCTTTGGAGCATGTCTCATGTCGTGACTTGGTGAGGTGTTTGAAGCATACGAGCACTATGTCGTACGTATTGCCCACGGGATCGGCAAGTTGGTGGTATGCGACCGGGCGCAGCAACGTGTGTCTGACTGCCTGATTTGACGGCGGGGTGAGTGTCGGCTAGCCGGGCGTAACGGCGGCAGTGATTCGCGGGAACGGCCTCCCGTCCGGTTTGATCACGGGTGTCTACTCCAGATCGGACCGGAACGAAAGGCCGCCGATGCCAGTTTCGCATGCCCGCGCTACCGCCGTGACCAGCACCGATGAAGACGCGTGCGGCGATGTTCCCGGCCTGCTGGAGGTACTGGCCCGGGTCCCGGACCCGCGGAAGCGCCGGGGGCGCCGCTATCCGCTGGTCTTCGTGCTCGCGGTTGCGGTCGCGTGCGTGCTGGCCGAGGCGAAGAGCTTCCGGGAGATCGGTGACCAGGCCGCTGACCTGCCGCAGGAGGTTCTCGGCAGGCTGGGCGGGAGGCCGCATCCGCTGCTCCGGCGGATCATCGCCCCGAGCGAGAAGCGGATCCGCACCCTGGTCCACGCCATCGGCGCTGACCTCCTCGATGAGCTGATCGGAGGCTGGCTGCGGGCACTGGCGGACGCGGGACGGCTGGATCGCCTGCTGACCGCGATCGCGATCGACGGGAAGTGGCTGCGCGGCGTCGCGGACGGGCAGGTCAAGCTGTTCGCAGCGTTGCTGCACGAGGGGAAAGTCATGATCGCGCAGCACCGGATCCCGGACGACACCACCGAGACCACCCAGGTGAGGGCACTGCTGGACAGCGTGGACCTGGAGAACGCGGTGGTTACCGCCGATGCGGCCCACGCCCAGCGGGAGACCGCGGAGTACATCGCCGGCGAGAGGGAGTCGGACTACTTCCTGTTCGTCAAGGGCAACCAGCCGTCACTGCAGCAGGCCATCTTCGAGGCGATCCAGCACGACGGCCCCCGCGAGCCCGACTGCACGGAACTGGATTACAGCCACGGCCGGATCATCCGCCGCTCCATCTGGGTCACCAGCGCCGACGGCGCCGGTTTCCCGCATGCTGACCGGATCGTGCGGATCCGCCGCGACGGCTACGACCTCGACGGCACCCTGATCAGCAAGGAAATCGTGCATGCCGTCACCAGCCTGACCGAAGACCGCGCCAGCGCCGCGGACCTCGCAAGGATCGCCCGCGGCCAGTGGGGCATTGAGTCGGTGCACTGGCGACACCGCTTACGCGGAGGATTCGAGCACCGGCTACGCCGGCAACGGCCCCCAGGTCATGGCCACGTTCCGGAACCTGGCCATCAGCCTGCTCTACCTCGCCGGCGTCACCGAGATCACCCGCACCCTCCAGGCCATCGGACGCGACCGGACCCGCATGCTCAGCTACCTGCCGCTATGAGACGGCTTCACAAATGATCTTGCCGATCCCGCGGCTATAGACCGGCACCTATCCGACTTTGCCTATCTTGCCGGAAAATGGTTAGGCCGCTGGCGGATGTGATGCGCATAGTGGGCTTATGCGCATCACGTTCCGGCGGTTCCCCAGCCATTCGAGCGCCTACTCGGTCATCGAACGCGACGACGGCGTGGTCTACCGGATGAAGGAGTTCACGAGGGCAGGGACCGAACTGCCGCATGACCTGCGGCACTTTGTCGTGGAACGCGAGCTTGGCATCGCCGACGGGATCTGGGGCGGCATCGCCGCAGGCATGGTCTACACGAGCATGGATCACGTGCAGGGCCGGCGGCCGCCGCACTCGGCGGAGCGCTCAGACGAGCTGAAGCGGGCGCAGCGGCAGCGGATCATGCGGGCCGAACTGCTCGCCAACCTGGTCGAGGCCATCGCGATGCTCGACGCCCCGTCCGGCGATGACATCCGGCGGCTCACCCGCGTGAAGCTGTCCGCGGTGCCCGTCACCGAGCCGGGCGCGGACCCGGCCGATGTCGCCGCCGTGCCGCCGCCCGAGGTTCTGGCCGGGGCGGCGCGAGCACTGCAGGTGGAGGCGGCGCGCTGGGCCAGGCTCCGGGTGGGGGAGGAACTGGTCTGCGAGTGGCGGCTCGCCGCCCCAGCCGCGGTCACCCGCGCGCTGCGCGCCGTGCCCCGGCCACGGGAGGCCGGTGACCGCCGCGACCCGCGTCGCGCGGGCAGGCGCCGCCCTCGGCAACGTATCCGTTCATGAGCGATGACCCGGCTGTTGCCGCAGTGGATCGGGAACTGATACCGCTGGCCCTCGAGCACGCGCGGGCGGGCCTCGCGGCCGGCGGGGTGCCGGTCGGCGCGGTCCTCGCGGCGGGCGGTTCGAAGTTAAGGAGCACGCGAAACCGGCATCGGTGGCCCTATGTTCCGTTCCTGACCTAGCGGTGACACCTTGACCATCCGGACCTGAGGCCACCGCCGCGAATCAGGCAAACAGCACACCCGCGCACAACCAGGCACCCGCCCTCGCTAACCGGCCACTCAGCCCCTCACGGCACCGCCGGAACCCGAAACACCACTTTGCCTATCCCGTGCGTATTGCCCTGAACTCCTAAACAGATGATCTTGCTACCCAGCGCTGTCACCCACCCCATGCGGGCCGAGATCGTCGTGGTAGCCTGCCATTAACCCCGGTAACGAAGGATCTCTCACGGACACTCATGGGCAGCCCGTCCCGCAGGTCAGGCGCCATGAGTGAACCGTCCCGAGTTTCGTGCATACTTCCTAACTTGGGAAGGATGGCACGTTCATGCCAGTCAGGTACGACCAGGACACCAAGGCCAAGGCGATCCGGCTCGTCCGTGAGCACGCCGAGGACTATCCGTCGGAGTACGCGGCGATTACCGCGGTGGCCCGGCGGCTGGGGATGAGCCCGGAGACGCTGCGCAAGTGGCTCCGGCAAGCCGCCGTCGATGAGGGCCAGGCACCGGGGGTGACCACGGAGGCCGCGAGGGAGATCCGTGAGCTGCGGCGCAAGGTCAGCGAACTGGAGCGCACGATCGAGATCCTCACGGCGGCGACAAGTTTTTTCGCGCGGGAGCACGACCCGCTACGCCGCTGATCTGCGCGTTCATCGACGCTCACCGCGACCGCTTCGGGGTCGTGCCGATCTGCCGCGCCCTGACCGGGCACGGTATCCAGATCGCCCCGAGGACGTACTGGGCGCGCCGGTCCCGGCCGCCGTCGCAGCGATCCCTGCGGGACGCGGCCCTGACGGAGATCCTGGCCGGGATCTACGAGCCGGGCCCGGACGGGCGCCGTCCGCCGGAGTGCCTGTACGGCAGGCTGAAGATGTGGGATTACCTGCGGCGCCAGGGCATCGGGGTTGCCAAGTGCATGGTGGAGCGGCTGATGCGGGCCCACGGGTGGCGAGGTGTCACCCGGGCCCGCACGGTGCGCACCACGATCCCCGACCCGGCCAGCACGCGGGCCCCGGACCTGGTGCACCGGAACTTCAAAGCGGACCGGCCCGGGCAGCTGCACGTCGCGGACTTCACGTACGCGCCGCTGGACGGCGCGGGGTTCGGCTACACGGCGTTCGTCATCGACGCGTTCGCCGGGCTGATCGCCGGGTGGGAATGCTCGCTGAGCAAGAAAACGGCGTTCGTGGAGCGGGCGATCCGCCAGGCCGCCGCGCTGCGGGCCCGGCAGGGCCACCCGATCGGCGGGCCGGCCATCCACCACAGCGACGCCGGGTCGTTGTGGCCAGCCCGGCCGGGGTGCCGCGCCGGGGGGACGCTCTCGACCGGCACGGTCGGGGATGCCCTGGACAACGCGCTGGCGGAAACGACCATCGGGCTGTACAAGACCGAGTGCATCCGCGAGGACTCCCCGTTCCGCAACGGCCCCATCCAGACCCTGGCTGACCTGGAGGAGATCACCAGCGCGTGGGTGCACTGGTACAACACCAGCCGGCTGATGCACCGGCTCGGCCGCAGGCCCCCGGCCGAGGCCGAGGCAGAGTACTATCGGCAGGCAACCGACGCCGCGTGAGCGCGGCGGGCCCCCGCTGCGCGGGCCAGTGACGAGGAAGGAGGCGGCTTCGCCGCCGCTCACCTCCGGGGAGGCTGCCGCGCTGTGGCTGGGGGACGCGCCGCGCGAGGGTACGGGGCCGCCCCTCAGCGTCAAGGCCGGCTGTGACCGCAGGGCAACCGCGGACCGTCAAGCTGCCTGGGCCTATGTACACGCGAAGCCCGGCCTTGAGCGCTGAGCCTCCGGCGGCCCCCAGGGGCAGGAAAAGCGGGCAGGCCAGGCCTGCCCCCGCCCGGGGCGCGGCGCGTCCGTGACCGCCGTGGGCCCGCGCACCAGCGGACGCCAGGGAACGAAGTGAACTGGTGTTCGATGATCAGAAGAAGGAGGAAAAATTACACAAAATTCAGGCCCGGGCTCCCAGGCCCGGTAACCTCATCACAGCAGAGCCACCTGACGAAGCTGCGTCACACAGAACCAGGTGTGCATGAAACCCGGGATGCTCCATGAGGGCCCGGATGGTACAGATTCCCAAGCTGACAGTGCGGCTTGATCATGCCCTATACGTGCCCAGATCGGGTCTGAAGTTTGAGTCTCCGCAGGTCACGGTCTTGTGCCCGAGGGTCTGTGAGACCGTCGACGTCGCCGACGCAGACGCGAATCCCTTGGGCATGTAAGCGGGGTCTAGTTCAATGGCGCGGCTGAAGTCACAAGGCTACTTCTGATCCTCCAGCTGCTGGTGGACGATGCCCAGGTTGCCGAGGGTGATGGCGACGTGGGGTGGTCGGGCACGTAGGCGGCCTCCGTGATGGCCAGGGCGCGTTCCAAGGTGGTGCGGGCGGCGGGCAGCTCACCCAGCTGCCGAGCCAGGTCGCAGAAGGTTGTCTGGTTCGTCACGCCGCAGGCGCTCCCGCGCAGCCTCCACGAAGCTGCGGTGGATCTCCAGGCCACCGGAGCGGCGGCCCAGGCGCCGCGCGACCACAGCCGTCGTGCCCGATCCGGCGAACGGGTCGATGACCACGCCACCTTCCGGAGAGCATGCCCTGATGAAAAACTCCGCGAGACCCTCGGGCATGGCGGCGGTGTGACCGCCGGCTCCTTTGTGCTGGTTATATGTCTGCGGCACGGAGACTACATTGCCAGGATCGGCGCCTCCGTGCAGGTATGTAGTCGTCCGGTCCCGCCCGAATCCTGCGTTGGTGTTGCGGCGGCCGAGCTTGTCGAGCTTTCGTCGCTCGATTTCCTGCGCAGTCGTCTCATAGGGCACCCGGATCGCGTGGAGGTCAAAGTGCGGCGTCGGCCCCTTGGCGAACGCGTAGACGTATTCAAAGCTGTCCTTCGTCCGCGGCCCGAACCTGCCCGGCACGGCGTTGGGCTTAGACCAGATGTAGGTCTCCAGCCATCGCCAGCCCTGCTGCTGGAGCGCCAGCACGAGCTGGTAGACGTAAGGATGGCGTTGGCCTTGCAGCGGCCCGGAGTTCGCCACGCGGTTCTTGATGTTGAGCACCAGCCAGCCCGTTGGCTGTAGCACGGACCGTGGGGCCAGTTGGGGTTGACACGGCCAAGCCCGTGTTCCTCGTGGCCTCCAGTATCAGCTTGCCGTAGGGCAGGAACCACTCGAGTAGTGGTCGGGGTGGATCCGGCTGTAGGCGCGGGCGTCTGCGTACGGCGGGCTCGTAAACCACAAATCGACCGATTCAGAGGGCAGCACTGGGAGCCACTCTGCGCTGTCACCCCAGGTCTGACCCTCGCTGAGCAAGGCCTCAAGCGCCTCGCCCGGACCTGCACGCGGTGCCAGTGGTGAAATAACCGAAGGGTGGACCGCCATGGATCAGAATCCTGACTAGACCAGTTGCCGACTGGATGGACGAAACGCCGATCGGGTGATCGGCGATGACCAGACGACACTTTCGATTGACTGAGCTTCCCGGCAGCAAGGTAGTCCTTCGGTCGGACATTCCTGTGGCTGGCAGTCCTCGCCTCGGTTCGATGACCGGATCCGGGTGCTGCAGGACTAGCCTCGGACTAGCCTGGCAGCGCCGACAGCTGTCAGGGCCAGGCCTGCAGCGCTGCGGGTGCCGAGGATCGCCAGAACCACCCGAACCAGCGAACGCATACACTTCGATGCGAAGGAGGCTCTTGTAATCGCCCGATGTGGCTTACTGCAGCCAGACACCTGGCTAACAGGCTGAAATCGAATGCCGCTTTCCGTTCAGCTCTATGTGGTCCCATGTCGCCCCGCGATGGCTCCTCACTTGGCTCCCATGGCCGGACTGTAGCGCCCAGTTGCCAGCCTCCCAGATCGGGGTCACGCTGCATCGGTCCCTCGACGGCCGGCAGGAGATCGCGCTGACCGATGGCATCACGCTGGCCGGTATATGGGTCCATGGAGAACGCACGCCGTGCCCAGCGGCGGTTTCCCGCTCGTACTGCTGGCCGGGCGGGCCGCCGCGCTGCTGGTATGGCGACGGTTGCCGGTCCCGTAGCCGCTGGTGAAGAGCCCGCTTGAGGGGAAGGGTCACTAATATGGCACCGGTTTCTGTGGTCGTCGTCGGGGCAGGTGTGCGCGGTACCGGGTATGCCCGGTGGGCCCGCCGCCATCCGGATCGCGCGTCCGTGGTGGCGGTGGCCGAGCCCCGCGAGGTGCGCCGCGCCCGGTTCGCCGCCGAACACTGCATTGCTGCCGGGAACGCGGCCGCGGACTGGCGGCAGATGGCCGGCCGCGGCAGGCTCGCCGACGCGGTCTTGATCTGCACGCAGGACCGGATGCACGCCGAGCCGGTCGAGGCGTTCGCCGGGCTCGGTTATCACATCCTGCTGGAAAAGCCGATGGCGCCGGACGAGGCCGGGTGCCGGCGGATCGTGGCGGCCGTGGAGAAAGCCGGGGTCATGCTCGCCGTCGGCCACGTGATGCGATACACGCCCTACACCCGCGCAGTCAAGGCGATCGTCGAGTCCGGGCAGCTCGGTGACATCATGACCGTCCAGCACCTGGAGCCGGTCGGATTCTGGCACCAGGCCCACTCTTACGTCCGCGGCAACTGGCGCCGCGCCGACCTGGCAACCTCCATGCTGCTCGCGAAGTCCTGCCATGACCTGGACTGGCTGGCCTGCATCCTGGGCCGGGCGCCGCTGCGGGTCTCCAGCTTCGGCAGCCTGACGCACTTCACCGCCGCGAACCAGCCAGCCGGCGCCGCGGACCGGTGCGTGGCCTGCCCGGTCGAGGCGAGCTGCCCCTATTCGGCGCCGAGGCTGTACCGGGGCCTGCTGGAGCGGGGCGAGCATGGCTGGCCGCTGAGCGCCGTGGTCGAGGACTTCTCGGCCGGCGCCCTGGACGAAGCGCTACGGGACGGGCCGTACGGCCGGTGCGTCTACGCCTGCGACAACGACGTGGTCGACCATCAGGTCGTGGCGCTGGAGTTTCCCGGCGCGACCACGGCCACGTTCACCATGACCGCGTTCAGCAAGGCCGCCGGCCGCAGCACCCGGCTGTTCGGTACTCGCGCCGAACTCACCGGTGACGGCCAGGCCATCCGGATCTATGACTTCTTGTCCCGGGCCGAGCGGCTGATCACCCCCGCGCCGGCAGGCGCGATGAATCCCGCGGAGGGTCACGGCGGCGGCGACGCAGGCCTGATGGACGCGTTCACCGGCGCTGTGGCCACCGGGAACCGCGAGCTGATCCTCTCCGGGCCACGCGATTCGCTGGCCAGCCATCTTGCCGTCTTCGCCGCGGAACGAGCGCGTCTGAACGGCACCGTCGAAACGATCCCGCCCGCGGGCACGCAGATGCATCATCGTGAACCGGCGGGTGATGACTCCGGTGAGAGCAGCTGAGTCTCCCGATCCTGAATTCCGTTACCGTCAGCGGCCGGGCCGCTGAGCGGGCGGTTTTGGACTCCAGCGACCGGGGTGCGCGTCGAGGCAGTCACGCAACGGCGGGTGCCCCGATTCGCTCACTGGTTTCTCGTGGTGATTTCGGGCTGCCAGCGCGTGCCGCTTATCAAGGCCTCCGGCTTCCCGGCTGATAGCAGATGAGGCCACTCGCGGAAAGCCCGGAGAAATGGTGCTCAAGGAGGCGGTTGAACTACCGACCTTCCGCTTTTCAGGAGCTCTATCATTCTGAGAGCACTTACCTGGAAAAGGCTCCAACAGCCCAGCTCACGCGCATCGACGCTGCTGACCGGCTGTTCTCCGCGCTTTTAACACGCATAACAAGTGTACCGGAGTGTGCCGTTTCGTCCGTGGGATTTCTGTGGGGATCGGCCGCCGTGTCGCGGAGTTGTGGGGTTCCTGTGGGGCTCGCACGGAGAGCCCCCTGACTTGCCTGGCCAACCGGCACGGGCACCCGGTTACTCCAACCTCTGGTGCTGGTGATCACTCTCCGGATAACCCAGAGTTACCGGGCGGCATGCCAGCCAGGAGGAATTCCGCGCCGAACGCCGACTATTTGCGTCTGGGAGGCTGACTGCCACGGCGTGGAGTAAGTTATCTTTCCCCGCAGGGATTTTGAATTTCGAGTCAAGTTGCGGCGTGTGTGACGGCTGATGACAGGCTCGTGGTTACTGCGGGTGATAGCTGCAGGTGGGGTAAGGCGGCGAGGGATGCCT
>Ga0310039_10001587_pt1 | contig 15979 bp, 8 predicted proteins | sample Sb_taG_4_FD_200460 | JGI IMG/M metagenome (GOLD analysis project Ga0310039, IMG submission 200460) | Peat soil microbial communities from Weissenstadt, Germany - Sb_50d_6_BS metaG (v2) (version 2) | ecosystem: Environmental > Terrestrial > Soil > Wetlands > Peat | place: Germany: Weissenstadt...
CGTTGCCGGTACCAAATCCGAATCGCGCGCCGACAGGATTACGGTCGGACAGGTACTGCCGCACAAACGTCTCATTGACGATCGCGACTTTCGGACTTTCCAACGTATCGCTCGCCGAGAATTCCCGCCCCGCCAGCAACGGCACGCCCAAGGTCGAAAAGAAATTTGGGCCAACGCGGTTCCGGCTCACACGCTGCTCTTCAGGGTCTCCGTCGCGTTTCTTGCCTTCAATTTCGACGCCTCCATTGTTGTCCGAGCCGATCAGCAACGCGATTTGCGCCGCGCTCGCTCCTTGAACGCCAGGAAGCGCCGCCAGCGCCTCGGTCAGTTGATTTGTGAATGCCGCGGTGCGCGCCGGCGTATAGCCGTTCAGCGAAGGCGAAACCGAGAACTGCATCACGTGATCGGCCTTCACTCCCAAGTCCACTTTTCGCAGGTTCCAGAGTGTCTGCGTCATCAGCGCAGCGCCGCTCAGCAGCAGCACCGTCAGCGCCATCTGCGCGGCCACGAATACTTTGCGAATCCGCACGTGGCCTGCCCCAGACGTCGAGCTGCGATCCTGATCCCGCAACACCACGTTCAAATCGCTCGCGGAAAACCGCAGCGCCGGGGCAATTCCGAAGAGAATTCCAACGCCCACTGCAACCGCAAAGTTAAAAGTCAGAATCCGCGGATCAAGATTCGCCGAGAGCCCCTCGATTCCGTTGCCGCTCGACGCAATCCGCGTCAGCGTGTCAATGCCCCACACCGCGACGAGCAGCCCAGCCAGCCCGCCGGCCAGCGACAGCATCAAGCTTTCAATCAACACGGCGCGCACCAACCGGCCTCGCTCCGCGCCCAGCGCTCTCCGTATCGCGTACTCGCGGCTGCGCGATGCTCCCCGCGCCATCAACAGGCTCGCCACGTTCGTGCACACGATTAGCAGCACCAAAATCACCATGCCACCGAGCGCCAGCAGCGACGCCTGCGCGTCGTTCTGCAATGTCGGCCGTCCCTGCGAGCCCGGCATTAACAACAGCTTGCGATCAATGAACTGTTGCCGCCGCGTCTCGGACGCCCACTTCGTGGTCTGCGCAGCTTGTTCCTCCACCAGCGCGTGATACGTCACCTGCAGCGACGCCTCCGCCTGCTTCATCGACATCCCCGGCTTTATCCGGCCGATTAGCGGAAGCCAATAGTCGTCCCACTCTTCGATCTTCCACTCGTTTGGCGCAGCCTGCGCGGTCATCGTGAGCGGAATAAAAACATCCGGCGCTTGCCCCGCCTGTACGCCCTTGAATCCAGCCTGCGCGACGCCGACGATGGTCATCGGCATTCCATTGATCGGGACCGATTGATTCAGAACTTGTGGATTGGCGCCGAAATGCCGCTGCCAATAGCCGTAGCTCAACACCACGACCGGATTCGCTCCCGCCGCCTGCTCATCATTCATCGAGAAGACGCGCCCGAGCGCCGGCCGGACGCCGAGCACCTCGAAATAATTTCCAGAGATGAGTTCGCACTCAGCCAGTTCCGTGTCGCCCTGGTAAGAAACGCTCACGCTCGTGACGTACCGCGCTAGCAGCCCGGTCAGCACTTCGTTCTTCTCCCGCAGCGCCTTGAACATCGGATAGGAAAATGTCTGGCCCTCCGGACCGCCGTCAGCCCAGCGGCTGCCGCTCACATCGCCGGGCGAACGCAGAACAACGAGCTGCTCGGGCTTCTGCACCGGCAAGCGCCGCAGAAGAATCTGGTCGAGCAGAGAGAAAATTGCCGTGCTGGCACCGATGCCGATCGCCAGCGTGAGAATCGCCACGATGGTGAAGCCCTGCGATTTGCGCAGCATCCGCAGCGCATAGCGAATGTCCTGCATCATATTGCCCATCGATGCCTCCAAGCGAAGCGAGGGATCTGCATCTGCCTTTGCTTTCGTAGGGGCGCCGGCTTGCTGCGCCCTCCGACGACCTCACTGCAAAATCAAAGCTCCGCACAACGGCGGACTCCTCAGAACGACAACATTTCGCCTTTTTTCAGCAACCCCTTTAGCCGGGCATCTTCCGCATCGGCGCAAATCATGCCGACCTCAATGCCATCGCTCCATCCATGCTCACTCATATCTCAATGCCACCATCGGATCGACGCGCATCGCCCGCCGCGCCGGAATCAAGCAGGCGGCTAACGCGGCCGCGGCCAGCACCACGCTCACAACGACAAATGTCGCCGGATCGGAGGCGCGCACCTCGTAGAGCAGGCTTCCGAGATAGCGGGTGACGACGAAAGCGCCGGTCAGGCCCAGCGCCAACCCGGCCGCTGCAAGCCTCATCGTGCGTCCGAGAATCAAGCCGCGGACGTTGGCGGGCAGCGCGCCTAGCGCCATGCGAATGCCGATTTCCTGCGTGCGTTGGCTCACCGTGTAGCTCGTCACGCCATAAATTCCGACGGCAGCCAGCAGCAGCGCCAGCCCCGCGAATGTGCCGATCAGGACAGCCGCAAATCGCCGCGGCGCCACCGAATCCGAGAGCAGCTCATCCATCGTCAACACTTGCGCGACCGGAAGATTCGGATCGAATTTGTGCACCGCGTCCGTGGCCGCAATTGCCAGCGCGGCGGGATCGCTCGAAGTGCGAATCACCAGATAAGGCGTCCAACCTCCCGAGAAATACGCGTCGAGGGTCGGTTCGGCATCGAGGCCGAATTGATGCACATCGCCGACAATTCCGATAATCGTGAACCAGCAGGGTTGCGGAGCGAGCGAACAAACATTAATCCGCTTGCCAAGCGCGTCGCCGTCGGGCCAATAGCGCCGCGCCAATGATTGATTGACGACGATGGCATTTTGCTGCGCCCAATCCGCTTGGTTGAACAGGCGGCCCTGAAGAAGTGGAATATCAACCGCTGCAAAATAGCCCAGGTTCACCGAGCGAATCTGCGCCACGGGCCGAGCGCCTGCTTCAGGAACCGGCCGCCCTTCGATCACGAAGCGCGAGGCTTGCTTCAGCGCCGAGGCCAGCGGCAGCACGTCGATTCCGCCGGCGTGCTTCACTCCCGGCAGCGCCTCAATTCTCGCGGCCAACTCCTCGAATTGCAGCGATTGCTTGCGGCCCAGTTCAAGTTGCTGGTCGTTCGATAGCTGGTTTAACTGCGCCGGCGGAATCGCCGCTTGAGGAATCTGCATCGTCAGCACGTGATCGGTGGCAAATCCGGGGCTCACGCTCACAAGATGATGAAAGCTCCGCAGCAGCAAGCCCGCGCCAATCAACGTGAGCAATGCCATCGCAATTTCCGAAATCACCAGAAAGTCATGCGCGCGGCGGCTTCCAAATCCGCTCGAGCTCTTCGTCCCCTGCTTGATCACACTGCCCAGATCGGCGCGCAGCGTCTGCAAGGCGGGCAACAATCCGCAGGCCACACCGGTGAGCACGCAAACGCCCAGCGTGAACGCGAGCACGACGCCGTTCAGCGTCACGTCATGCACAACCGCCAGATCCGCCGGAAGCATTGCCGTCAAAGCTTCAATCCCCACGCTGGCCAATAGCACTCCGAGCGCTCCGCCGATGAACGAAAGCAGCACGCTTTCCGTCACCAGTTGCCGGACCATGCGCCAGCGATTCGCGCCCAACGCCGTGCGCAGCGCAATTTCGCGCTCGCGGCTGGTATTCCGCGCCAGCACCAGATTCACGATGTTGGCGCACGCGATCAGCAACACCAGGCCGACCGCGCCGAACAACACAAGCAGCGTCCGCCGCAGTTTCACCGCCGAGGGATCCTCGAATCGCTGCACCAGCACGCCAAAATTTTTGTGCGTATCCGGAAAGGCCTCGAGCTCGTGGCGATTCAGCGATTCGATTTCAGATTGTCCCTGGGCCAAGCCGACGCCCGGCTTCAGCCTCGCGAGCACGGTAAACGGGTGATGCACCCGCCCGGTGAGATCATCGGGATACTGCCCGCTCGGCAGCCAAATATCGGGCCAGCTCTCCAACTGAAAATCACCCGGCAATACGCCGACCAGCGTGTAGCGCTGGCCATCCAGTGTGATCGTGCGCCCGACCGCGCTCGCATCTCCGCCAAAGTGGCTCAGCCAAAAGCGATGGCTAAGCATCGCCACCGGCGCGCTGCCTGTCTTGTCTTCCTCGGGCACAAATGTCCGCCCGAGCGCCGCGCGAACTCCGAGCAACGGGAACAATTCCGCCGTCGAATAGCAGGCCTGAATCCGCTCCGTTGCACCCTCGCCGGTCATATTGAATCCCGCCGAGATCGCCACATACGCGCCCATCTCCGAAAAGCTGCGCGCCTGCTGCCGCCAGTCCGAATAATCCCCCGGCGATAATCCAAGTTGCGGCCACACCGGTTTGTAGCTGTTTGAAATCTGCACGAGGTTTTCAGCGTGCGGATAAGGAAGCGGCCGCAGGAGCACGCGCTGCACCACGCTGAAGATGGCGGTATTCGCGCCGATCCCGAGTGCCAGAGTCAGAATCGCCGTAGCCGCAAATCCAGGCGACTTCCGCAGCATCCGCAGCGCGAATCTCAGGTCTTGCATCAGTCCACTCAAGATCGCTCCCACGCGCGACCCATCATCTCCACGCGCCCAATATGCAAAGGTTTACTCCAAACGTAGGGCCCGGTCTTTAGCCGGGCCTCTTCGTGCAAGATCGCGCCATTACTCGATCGTACTGATCCTAATCATTCGCTGCATCCGGGCCGAACCCCGGGAGGGCTCAAGACCCTCCCCTACAAAACCGTCATTCGTAGCGCAGCGCTACCATCGGATCTACGCGCATGGCGCGCCGCGCCGGAATCAGGCACGCTAACAGCGCCACCGCCAGCAAAATCAACGCGACTCCGCCAAACGTCCACGGATCAAGCGCGCTGATCTCAAACAGAAGACTTCGCAGCAATCGCGTGATAACCAGCGAAATCCCCACCCCGGCCGCGACTCCGGCAAGCGCTAGTGAGAGACCTTCGTGCGCCACGAGCCGCAAAACATCCACCATCTGCGCACCGAGCGCCATGCGTATTCCGATCTCGCGCGTTCGCTTCGACACCGCGTACGCCGTCACGCCGTAAATTCCCACCACCGCCAGCACCATCGCCACTCCCGCAAACGCTGCCAGCAACATCGTGCTGAATCGCGCCTGCGCCGTAGAATCCGCCATCCACTGGTCCATCGTGCGCACGCGCGACACCGGCAAATCTTTATCGAGCGCGCGTACCTGCTCCTGCACCGGCCCCGCCATTCGCAGTGGGTCTCCCGTTATGCGCAGCACCAGCGTCATAAATGGAAGCGGCAGCTCCGGATGCGGCCAGTACGACATGGCATGCGGCGTGGTATCGAGTCCTTCATACTTCACGTCGCCAACAACGCCGACGATCGTGCTCGGAACATTGTCATCTTTCATGTTAATCACCACGCGCTGGCCGATGGGATCCTCATTCGGCCACGTTTCGCGCGCCATCGTTTCGTTGATGATCACCACGTGGCTTACCTCGGTTGATTCGCGCGCGTTGAAGAATCGCCCGCGAATCAGCGGAATGCGCATGGTCTGAAAATAGTCCGGCTCGATCACCCGCATGTCCACGTTCGGTAAATCCGAAAGCGCAGGAGGAACCGGCCGGCCAACGACGGAAAATCCAGTCGCCGATCCAATCCCGGTGAAAGGAAGAAACGCATTTCCGCTCGCCGCCTGCACACCCGGCAGCGCATGCACGCGCTCCAAAAGTTGACGGAAAAATGCCAGGCGCTGTTCCGGTTTCGCGTAACGCTGCCGCGGCAATTCGACTTTCACCGTAAGCAGCCCTCGCGGATCGAATCCCGGTGAAACTCCTTGCAGCCGCTCGAAGCTGCGGATCAAAAGTCCCGCGCCAATCAACAGCACCAGCGCCATCCCCGTTTCCGCCACCACCAAAATCCGGCGCAGCCGTCCGCCTCGCGCGCCCTGTCCAGCGCTGCGGCCTTCTTCTTTCAGAGCATCGTTCACGTCGCGCCGCAACACCTCCGCCGCGGGCGCCAGCCCGAAAAAAATCCCGGTGAGCAGCACGAGCCCGCCCGAAAATCCGAGCACGCGCAAATTAATCTGCACGCTCTGCAATTCGGTCATGCTCCGCGGCGCCGCTGCAAGCAGCAACGCGACCGCCCACTGCGCCAGCAGCACTCCCGCAACGCCTCCGAGCAACGCAATGAGCAAACTCTCCGTCAACAACTGCCACGCAAGCCTCCGCCGACTTGCTCCCAGCGCCGCGCGCACCGCCAATTCCCGATGCCGCGCCGTCGCGCGCGCCAACTGCAAATTCGCTACGTTCGCGCACGCAATCAGCAGCACAAATCCCACCGCGCCGAATAAAATCAGCAGCGCTGGACGAATCCCGCCCACCATCTGCTCGTGCAGCGGAACCAACGCGACGCCCCAGCCCGTATCCGCCTGCGGAAATTGCTTCTCGAGTCCCGCCGCGGTGGCATCCATTTCCGATTGCGCCTGCGCCAAAGTCACGCCCGGTTTCAATCGCGCTACCACCGTCATGTATCGCCCCACCGGAGTCCAGTTCTCCTTGCTGAACGCAATCGGTTCCCACAATTCCGCTTTCTGTCCCGTCAACGACCATTGCGCCACGAAAAATTGAAATCCCGCGGGCATCACGCCGATCACGGTGAGCACCTGATCGTCGAGAATCACGGTTTTTCCCACCACGTTGCGGTCCGATCCAAATCGCCGCTGCCACAGTCCATAGCTCAAAATCACAACATTATCTTTTCCCGCTTCGCCGTCTTCCGTCACGAACGTGCGCCCCAGATGCGCGCGCACTCCCAGCAGCGACATCATTTCCGGCGTCACCGCCTGCGCCGGAATTCTTTCCGGATTTCCCCGGCCGGTCATGCTTGTATCGAAATCGTAGAGAGCGGCCATGCGATCGAACGAAGTGTTTTCCTGCCGCCAGTGCAGAAAATTTCCGGGCGAGACCACGTTGCGGTCGAGCGAAAGCTGGCGGTTTCTCTCCCACACCATCACCAGCCGCTCGGGTTGCTGAAAAGCAGGACGCGCCAGCAGCGTCGCATTCACCACGCTGAAAATCGCCGTATTCGCGCCAATGCCCAGCGCAATGGTCAAAATGGTGATCGCAGCGAATCCCGGCGCCTTGGCCAGCATTCGCAAAGCGAATTTCATATCCTGCAAAAGTCCGCTAATCATCGTTCGCACGATTCGCATCCGTTTCCTAGGCGCAATTCCGGGGCCTTCGCCTGTAGGGGCCGGTCCGCCTTGGCGGAAATCCGGTTTGGCATTGGGTTTGGATTTTTTGCGGCCATATCAAACGCAAAACCCCAGCCAACCCGGGGGCGTGTTAACCCGCCCCCCTACTCGTAGCGCAACGCCACCATTGGATCCACGCGCATCGCCCGCCGCGCAGGAATCACGCACGCCGCCGCAGTCACCAGGCACAGCAAAATCGAAACCGCCGCCAAGGTCAGCGGATCAGTCGGCTTCACGCCGTAGAGCTGACCCGCGATCAATCGCGTCAGCGCAAATGAGCCGGCCAATCCAATCGCCACGCCAATCAAAGCCGGCACCATCCCTTGCCTCAGAATCAGCCGCAGAATATTCCGAGGATTTGCGCCTAACGCCATGCGGATTCCCACTTCGTGCGTCCGCTGCGCGACCGAATACGCTACCACTCCATAAATCCCGATCGTCGCCAGCAGCAATCCGATGATTCCCGCGACGCTGAGTACCAGCGCCGTTCCTTCGTAACCCACCAGCGAACTTTCGATTCTCTGCCGCATCGTCTTCAAGTTGCTGACGCTGAGCGCCGGATCCATCTTGGTTACCGTCGCCTGAATCGTGTTCGCCAGCGATTCGGGCGCCGCGCCAGTGCGCACGAACAGCGCGATCTTCGAGCCCACTGTTTGCTGGAAGGCAACGTAATAGTAAGGCGCCGGCTTTTCCGACATCGCTTGATACTTCGTATCCGCCACCACGCCGACCACTTCGTCCCACTTGTCCGTCTCGCCTTTCACGCGCTGTCCGATGGCGCTCTTCCCCGGCCAAAATCTTTTTGCCATCGTTTCGTTCACAACCGCCACGCGCGGCTGTTTGCTATCGTCCGCCCAAGTGAACTCGCGTCCGGCGCGCAACGGCAGGCCCAGCGTTTTGAAAAAGTCGGGTGAGATCATGTCGAAGCCTACGGTCATGGACTCGTCTCTCAGCGGCTGGTAGCCATCTACGATTACCGTTGTCGAATAGGAGTTCGCCTGCGCCACCGGTCCGGCCTGCGCCGACGCTACCGCTTGCACTCCCGGCAGCGCTCCGACTTGGTCGATGGCTTGGCGAAGAAACGATTTGATTCGCGCCTCGTCGTACCCAGCCGGACCTGTATCCACCGATACCGATAGGATGTCATTTGGCTTGAATCCCAAATCCGTCGCGCGAGCTGCCAGCACGCTTCGCAACAACAGCCCCGATCCCACCAGCAGCACCAGCGACACGGCCACCTGCACCGCCACCAGCCCGGAACGCAGCGGCGATTTCCTCGAGCGCCGCCCGCCCTCTTCTCCCTTCAGCGCGGGAACCAAATCCACGCGCGAGGCCAGCAGCGACGGCGCGAGGCCAAACAAAATTCCCGCCAGCGTCGCCACCACCAGCGTGAATCCAAACACTTGCGCGTCCAACCGCGCGTCGAGGCTCAACGGCACGCCCAGCGCCTCCGGCGGATGCGCCATAAAATTCGTAGCCCACAGCGCCAGCAACAGCCCCGCGGCTCCGCCCACCAGCGACATCAGCACGCTCTCGCTCAGCAATTGCCGCATCAATCGCCCGCGCCCCGCTCCCAGCGCCACGCGGATCGCCACTTCGGTGCGCCGCGCCGTCGAGCGCGCAATCAGCAATCCCGCCACGTTCGCGCACGCGATCAGCAGCACAAACGCCACCGTCCCCGAAAGCAACGCCACGATCGGAAGCAGCGTCGGCGCGGCCCCAAACGGAGTCTTCCACATGGGAGAAACAGAGGCAGTTTCCGTTCCCGACGTCTCGCCCTGTGACTTGGCGAAATCTTGCACGCTCACCGTCATCGCTGCCTGCGCCGTCGCAGGCGTCACGCCGGGCTTCAGCCGTCCGAACGCAAAGAGCCAGTTCGCTCCCGCGACTTCCAAAATATTTCCGCCCGCCACTTCCACCGGCAGCACCACCGGCTGCATCATCGCTGGAACATAGAGTTGCGCCGGGATTCCTACGTTCGCGCCGTGAAAATCCTCCGGCATCACGCCGATGATGGTGAACAATTTTCCGTCAATCGTGACGCTGCGCCCGATCGCCGAGGGATCCGAGCCGAACTGCGATTTCCACAACTCGTGGCTCAGCACCACTAGCGGTTCGCCTCCCGGCACTTTGTCGTCATCGGGCGTGAAGGTCCGCCCGAGCTCGGCATGCACTCCGAGCGCATCGAAATAATTTCCGGTCACGACCTCGCCCAATTTTCTCTTGGTCTCGCTGCCGGATTTCACGGCGAAAGTAATCGGGCAGTCTGCCGCCAGCGACTCGAGCACGCCATTCTTGTCGCGCAACGCCCGGTACAGAGGATAGGAAAGCGGAAAAGTATCGCCCGCCGCATGATGGTCCCCCACCGCTACGATTTCATCCGAATGCCGCACGCCGGAAAGCGGCTGCAGGATCACCGCCTTCACGATGCTGAAAATCGCGGTATTCGCGCCGATCCCCAGCGCCAGCGTCAAAATCGCCACCAGCGTAAATCCCGGCGATTTCCGCAGCATCCTCACTCCAAACTTCATGTCCTGCATCAAAGCGCCCATCGCCGCCTCCGCAGTAAATGTCGCCCCAATCGCAATCCGCCCACGAAACCGCCACGTGCGCTCACTCGTAACGCAACGCCACCATCGGATCCACGCGCATCGCTCGTCTCGCCGGCAAATAAGCCGCAAATGCCGCAACGAACGTCACTCCCAAGGCCACAGCCACAAATGTCAACGGATCGCTAGCACTCACGCCAAAAAGCAAATTGCTCATCGCGCGCGTCACCAACAACGCCACCGCCGCTCCCGCCGCCGCTCCCAAAATCGCAAGCTGCAATCCTTTCCCCACCACCAGCCTCAACACGTGCCCCTTCTGCGCCCCCAAAGCCACGCGAATCCCGATTTCGCGGAATCTCTGGCTCACGCTGTAAGAAAGCACGCCATAAATTCCCAGCGCCGCGAGCAGCAATCCCAGCCCGCCCAGCACCGAAGCCAGCGATGCCGCGGTCCGATTCGCAAACATCGACACGTGCAGCAGTCCGCCCAGATCATCCGCCTCAAGCGGCTGCACTTTCGCATCCAGCGAAATCGCCGCCGCTCGCACCGCGTTCACCACCGCCGCTGTCGGAAGTTCCGATCGCACGATGATGTTTGCGTCCGTCCCGTGCGCTTGCAGCGATGGAATATAGAGGAATGACTGCGGCGGTTCATTCATGCGGTGATATTTAATGTCCCGCGCCACGCCCACCACCGTCCGCCAATCTCCCCAAACCAGCAGGCGGTGCCCGGTCGCGTCCTGTCCCGGCCAGAAGCGCTTCGCCAGCGTCTGATTCACGATCACGACTTTCGGCGAGTCCGGCCGGTCCTGCTCGGTGAAATCGCGGCCGGATAGCAACGGAATCTGCAGCGTATGCAGATAATCCGCGCCGACCATATTCAAATCGATGTTCATGTCTTCGCCGGGCGCCGGTGTGTAGGCCTCGGCCTCCACCGGCGAATAGCTGCGCCCGGTAAACCACAGCGGCACGAATCGCTCGAGGCTCGCCGATTCCACGCCCGGAAGCGTGCGGATTTTTTCGAGCAACCGGTCGTAGTAAAGCGTCGCCTCTTCGCTCGAATATCCGCTGGTGCGCAAATCAAACGCCGCCAGCGCCACGTGATCCGTTTTAAATCCCGGCCCCGCCGCTTCCGCATTTCTCATGCTGCGCAGCAGCAAGCCCGCGCAAACCAGCAGCACCGTCGCGAACACAACTTCCGCAATCACCAGCGCGTCGCGCAAGCGATGGCTTCCCGCGCGCCCTTCCGTCACGCGCCCCGCCGATTTCAGCGATTCATTCAAATTCGTCCGCGACCCGCGCCATGCCGGCACCAGCCCAAAAATAATTCCCGTCGCGATCGATAAGATCAACGTGAACGCCAGCACGGTCTTATCCACGCCCAGCGTGAGTCCAATCGGCAGGTGCTTCGTCGCCGGCGTGAAAAACGAAAGCAAATTCGCGCCCCATAACGCCAGAAAAATCCCGCCGATTCCCCCCGCCACAGCCAGCACTACGCTTTCAGAAAGCATTTGCCGGATCAATCGGTTGCGGCTCGCTCCCATCGCCGCGCGAATCGCGATTTCGCGCTCGCGCACCGTCGCCCTCGCCAGCAGCAGGTTCGCCACGTTCACGCACGCAATCAGCAGCACCAGCGACGCGATCACCATCAAAAATCCCAGCACGCTGCGCAGAAAATCCTGCACGCCGTAATGCGCCTTCCACACCGGCCCAACAAACACGCCCACGTTTTCGCTCGTCGTCGAATACTCTCTCGCCAGATTCCCCGCGATCGTCGCCAAATCCGCCTGCGCCTGCGCGATGCTCACTCCCGGCTTCAGCCGTCCCATGATGTGCACGAACGTCGGATTGCGCTCCTCGATGCTCTCGCCCGGCAGCACTTGCGGCTGCATCATCATCGGCACGAAATACTGCGCGTCGATTCCCACAATCGTCCCGAAAAACGCGCGCGGCGCCACTCCGATAATCGTGAACGGATGCCCATTGAGATGAACGATCTTGCCCACCACATTCGGGTCCGAGCCGAACCTCCGCGCCCACAAGCCATAGCTCAGCACAATGTAAGGATCGGAATTCAGCGCCTGATTCGCCTGCTCGTGAAATGTGCTGCCCATTGCCGCGCGCACGCCCAGCACGTCGAAGTAATTTTCCGTGGCGATAATTCCCCACACGCGCTCCGCCGGCTCCGTGTTCCGCAAGCTCATGTTCACGCCCGAAAGCTCGAATCCAATCACGTCCGAAAAAACGTGATTCTGCGCGCGAAAATCTTTGTAATCGGGATACGAGCTGGTGTGATATTCGCCGCTCGGCATGATGGATTCCACGGCCACCATCTGCTGGGAATCCCGCACCGAAGGAATCGGATTGAGCAGAATCGATCGAATCCAGCTAAACACGGTAGCGTTGCCGCCAATCCCCAGCGCCAGCGTCAGAATCGCAATCGCCGCAAACGCAGGCGCATTCGCCATCATTCGCAAGGCATGCCGCAAATCCTGTACCAATGTATTCACTAGCCTCTCCCTGACCTCACTCCGCTAAACTGTCTGCACGGACATATCGAACTGAGCTGATTTCACGCTTCGGTCTTCCGTAGGGGCGGGGCTTGCTCCGCCCGTCGGCGTAAACCCTGCCCGAAACGTGCCACCTTCGATACTCGCTAATTCAAGGAGGCACGATTCATCTCGAATATCGCCACTCGCGACGATTTTTACCTCGGCGGGCGGAGCAAGCCCCGCCCCTACGATCCGAAAAATCCCTAAAACCCGAGGCCAAACAAAAATCCGCGGCAGCGCCATTGAATCTGCGCCCCGCGTCAGAACACACGTCTAGCGATCGATCTCGCAACCGAGTTCGCCTTTAGTTACCGCTCGTTGCGCGTTGCCCGCGCTGTTTAGTTGAAATTCGTCAGACGCTCTCGACGCGCGTCCCGACCGTGTCCTCAACGATGCGCCCGTCGAAGAGATGAATGGCGCGATCTGCGATGCTCGCGTACCGCGGGTCGTGCGTCACCATGCAAATGGTGGCGCCTTCCCGGTGCAGTTGCCGCAAAAGCTCCATCACGGCTTCGCTATTCTTCGAGTCCAGGTTTCCGGTCGGCTCGTCCGCCAGCAGGATCGACGGCTGCCCCACCAGCGCGCGCGCCACTGCCACTCGCTGCTGTTGGCCGCCCGAAAGTTGTGAGGGGTAATGCTTCATGCGGTGCGCCATCCCGACGCGCTCGAGCACTTCTTGCACTCTCTTCTTGCGCTCGGCCGACGGCATGCTGCGGTAGGTGAGCGGCAACTCGACGTTTTCGTACACCGTCAAATCGCCGATGAGGTTGAACGCCTGGAAAATAAATCCGATTTCGCGGTTGCGAATCCGCGTGCGGTCCGCCAGCGAAAGATTCGCCACCGCCTGCTTGTTGATCCAATAATTCCCGTCGCTCGGCGAATCGAGCAGACCGAGAATCGAGAGCAAGGTGGACTTGCCGCAGCCCGACGGCCCGGCGATGGACACAAACTCGCCGGTCTTGATTTCGAGATGCACCCCCGCCAAAGCATGCGTCTCGACTTCATCCGTGTAAAAAACTTTCGTAACGCCATCCAGCTTGATTAAGGATTCAGTCCCGTCAGCCATAGTCGTCCGCTCCTCGCGATTTTCCGTTTCTTACTTCTTCGTTGTCATCCTGAGCGCAGCTAAGGATCTCTACGTCTCGCGTGCTCAGCCCAATCCAAGCCCGCTCACTTCAATTGAATCCGGTCAAAATTATCCCACTGCGACATATCCGACAAAATCACCGTATCCCCCACCTGCAAGCCCTTTACGACTTCCACCGAATTCACCGAAGTCCGTCCCACCTGCACCTGCACGCGCGTCGCCTCGCCCGCATCGTTCCACGGACCATTCGTCTTGAAGAGCCCGATCGTGCTGTTCGCCTCTCCGTGCACCGGCCGTCCCACAAAAAGAACATCAGTCAGCCGCTCCAGCTCGACAGTCCCCTCGACGCTCAAATCCGGCCGCGCTCCAGAAGGAAGCTCTCCCTCGAGCGAGCAATCCACGGTCACGGTGCCGTTCTGCACGGCAGGATCGATGCGGCTCACGTGGCCGGTAATGATCCCGTTGTGCGTATCAATCGTGGCCTTCTGCCCGATCACAATATCCTTCGCCTGCGTCTCGGCAATCTTGAGTTGCGCCTTCAAATGCTGCGGCTGCGCCACGCGCGCCAGCACTGTCCCGGCTGTAACTTTCTGCCCCACTTCCACGTCCAGCTCCTGCAGCATGCCGTCAATTCCCGGCCGGATTTTCAATTGCTCCACTTGCGACTGCTTCAATCCCGCCAGCGCGTGCAACTGATCCACTTTCGCCTGCTGCACCGCAATCTGCGCATCAATCGAATTCGCGAAAGTGTCCACCTGCTTTTCGGCGATCTCGTTTTGCTTCCCCAATTCTTCTTCGGCCACCTGCGACGTTCTCAGAATCACGTCCGAGGTCAGCCCCAGCTTGAAAAGCTCCGCATTGGTCTCGCGCTGGATTTGCGCCTGATGATAAGCAGAACGCACCACGGCCGCCTTGGCCTTCTGATCCATCAATTGGTTCTGCAGTTGCGCCTTCAAATTATTCAGCTCGGCCTCGGCGCCTTTCACCTGGTACTGCGCATCCATCGCCGCCTGTTGCAGCTCCGGATTGTTCATCAGGAAGATGACCGTGTCCTTTTTGACGGGGGTTCCCGGCAGAAGATAGCGCTGTGCAATCTGCCCGTCAGTCTGCGCAGGAATCAACAGGATCGTCTCAGGCACCAAGGTCCCCAGCCCGCGCACTTCGCGCAGCATCGGCCCGCGCTGCACAGTCCCCGGCCAAAGGGTAGCCTTGTCCACGCTAGGCGCCGCGGGCTTCAAAGTATGCAAAGCCCCTGTAATCAGGACAATAGCCACCAGCCCGGCAACGGCATAGCCGATCTGCCGCAGCCTCTTCTTCCGTTTAACATCTGGCCGAGCAATATCCAACGGGATGACCTCGCAATGTAATAAGGCAACTCACTTGCCGCTCGAAGAGACGCCCTAAGACCTTTAATAGCATAGGCTTAGAACGGGTGCAAGCCCCCGCCAACGCGCCCTTTTGCTCGCTCATGGGATTAAACCGTCCCGGAACCGGACAAGCATTTAACCCCCCTCAAAGTCCAGCACCGCCTAAAGAACTCCCCAAGAACTCCATCATAAGGTACGCAAGTCCCCCTCACCGAGTTCCGCCGCAGAAAGCTCGTGAACCGTTCACTCTCGGGAGCCGCAGCTCTTCGGAAAAAAACCCCTTTACTTGCCTCGAGAAACCTTAGCATTTTGGTCGTCCGGCCGGGATCATGTCTGACACGCTAGACCGGGGACATTCCTGACACTTTTTCCTCCGAGCCCATCACATTGACCATGATGAGCGCGTCGGAAGAGAACGAGAGAAGATGAGAGCGGTGAATCAGCGTGCTCGCGCCGTACCCTTCGATGCCGCGCGCGACGGTTGCTCCGGAGATCCGCGATAAAACAGAAAGTCCAGAATCGCGGGGCATTGATTTTGCAAACGAAGACGGGAGCACGTATGCTGACTCTCGCGGTTATGCTGGTGGAACGTCTCGGGCGGGATCCGTCGACAACGAAAGATTTGGAGAACGAGAAGTAGATGACTCGAAGACTCGATTACCGCAACAGCGTACTCAAGGCGTACCCCGATGTCTACACCGCGGCGGCGCTTGAAGCGTTGGAAGCGCTGGCGCCGTTGAACCGCGAGCGGCGCGAGTTGATGGCGAAGCGCATCGCGCGGCGCTCGGCGCGGCAGCGCGAGCGGCAACGCATCACGTTTCTCGATCCGCAGGCGCTGATTCCGCGAACGGGCATCCGCGTTCAGGATGCGCGGGACGGAAAATTCGAAGGGAGCGAGATCCCGGCCGATCTGAAGCGCCAGTGGATTCAGGGCACCGGGCCCGCCACCAAGCCGAGGGCGAGCCTCGAGAGCGGCCTGCGCAACGTCGCCTATGCGCTGCTCTCGGGCGCCGACGGCTGGATGTTCGATGGCGAGGACGCGCTCGGGCAGGTCGATACTATGTCGCTCGAAAATCAGCGCAATTTGCGCCTCGCGATCGACGGCGACGCACGTTTCCTGCGCGTGGCCGAAGAAGTCGCCGCGGAGATGAACAAATGGGCGCAAGGATTTTTCGGGCGAACGATCATCGCCGACTGGCGCCAAC
>Ga0310039_10001590_pt1 | contig 15959 bp, 14 predicted proteins | sample Sb_taG_4_FD_200460 | JGI IMG/M metagenome (GOLD analysis project Ga0310039, IMG submission 200460) | Peat soil microbial communities from Weissenstadt, Germany - Sb_50d_6_BS metaG (v2) (version 2) | ecosystem: Environmental > Terrestrial > Soil > Wetlands > Peat | place: Germany: Weissenstadt...
TACCCTCCATCGAGAGTCATCCACGGGGGGGCAAACCTCCCATCAGTATTGTATACGGCGAAGATAACTCTGGCCAGGGTTTTGTTAGGCGCTCTAAGGGCGATTTCCAACACGAACGGAAAAATGCGGGGAAGGCAAAGGGGTCGGGAGTCGGAAAGACATTCTGTCTTTCCGACTCCCGGGCAATTGGCACGGCGGGACTTCCGCCCGCAGGATTGTAGCCTTGTCGGCTGCTCCCGACTCCCGACCCCTTTGCCTTCCCCGGACGCGGAAGCTGCGCGAGAAGGAAGCGAGGGCAGATTGACGCCGTGAGCGGCGTGTTACGCAAGCACCTCTTCCTCCACGCTACCATTCGGCCTGAGCACCAGTTGCCGAATGACCTTGCCCCGATGCTCAATGCAGACGGGGTCTCCGGCCTGGCTTTCGCGCGCCAGGGAGCTGGCGATGCGGACGGCCTCCTCAAGGCTGTCCGCCTCATCAAAACGGTCTTCGCTGGTTTCACTGATGATGTAGTAGGCGTCCGAAGTCATGTCAGCCTCCTCAAACGCGATCGATGTACACCCATAGATGGTTCAAGGCCGCCAGTGGGTCTACGTTGGGGACGTTCTGGGGGTTGGCAAGCGTCTGGAGAACTTGAGACATCTGGGCGGCGGCCTGCGCGAGGGGGACGGCCGCCGACTCCCAAGTGCCGGTGTTCGTGTTATGGAGCCCCATCGCCGCGAACAGCGCGGCGATATGGTTTCGCAAGCGCGATCGGTGGTCATGGAAGTACGAAACACGGACGATCACCCGCCACATCTCGGCGCTCCTTCTCTGCGACTGCGCAACGGACCCAGCGCTTCAATGATGTCGCGCGAGATGGCCTGCGGTCAAGGCCGGTCTTGCTGACTTTGTGCCCCACCGCAGCAGCCCGTAGAACTCGAGGTCGCGCGGGTTGTGGTAACGGACCGTGTGCTGGAACAGGACACGGGACGGCCGAAGGATGCCGAACTTGGCGAGGTAGCGGCGGAAGCGCGGGTCGTCGGCCGCTGCTGCCGGAACCCACGCCTCGATCGCGACGCCGGACCCGGCCTCGCGTGGAGGAAGGTCGAATATCGCCTCGGTCAGCCCCACGGCCGGCAGGGCGTCGAGGTCCAGGTCAGGCCTGCGGAGGTCCTGGTACTCCTGAGCGGGGCGGGCCGGCATGAGCGGCAGGCGCGACGCCACGAGAAAGTCCCGGATCCGCTCCTGCGGGACGCCGAACGCGGCCGCGTTCAGCCGCCACACCTCGGTGCGGTAGCCGCCTTGTTGTTCGAGTTTCCGGGCCGCAGTCTGCAGGAAGGACATGTTTTCCCGCCTGGCCGACTGCATTCCCGGAACGTTCTCCATCAGGAAGAGCTTCGGCTTCAGCTCAAGGGCGGCCGATACCATCCACTCCGACAGAAAATTCCGCTCGTCCGCCTCGGGGCGGTAGCCGGTTCGCGTCTTCTTGGACCGAAACCCGGCCGCGGAAAATCCCTGGCAAGGGGGCGACCCGACCAGAACGTCCAGTCGCTGCCCCCGACCAACCAGCTTGCGGAGCGTCCGGGCCGGGAGGCTCTGGATGTCCTTGCACAGCACCCGTTCGTCCGGCACGCCGGGGTGGTTAAGGCGGTATGTCCTGACGGCCATCTCGTCGAGATCGATCGCGGCGAGCACCTTGAAGCCGGCACGGACGAACCCCTCGGACGAACCGCCGGCGCCGCAGAACAGGTCCACGACGGTCGGGCTGTGAGACGCGAGCACGCGGGCAGATTCACGCTCCCGATAATACCTGCAGAACGGCCTTAGCTCGCAGCGGTGGCACAGCGGCTTCGGCGCGCGGCAGACGGCGCGGCCGTGCTCGACCAGGTTGACGTGCAGCGAGTAACGCAGCGGTGGAGGGATCAGGTCGGCAAGAACCCGCTGAAGTTTCTTGTGGTCGAGTCCCTGCAGGTTGAGGCCGATTTCGCGATAGGGGCCGAGCCGCGACAGGATCCGCCCGACGTGCGTGTCGGCCGGGAACACCTCCCTGCCGAACGAGTACATCATGATGCAGTAGGCGCTCTTCCGCTGAATCTCCGGCAGGCCGCACAGGAACTCTTCCAGCCGGTCGTCCGGCTAGTCCCTGGCGGGCTCCAGCGAGCACCGCCCGAACGTCTCCCGGATCCTGGTGAGCGCGCCGAACAGGCTAGTGGCCTTTTTCCCGGCCAGCCCGCCCGGATTGACGAGTCGCTCTACCTCTTCGCGGGGGGCGTCGAGCAGGTCGTCCCACCGGGGGAACCGGGCCTTGAGCGCATCGAACGTGCCCTGGTATGCCTTTTCCGGAGTCTTCCGAGAGAGAATGATATAGACGAGTTCGTCCGTCGGGTCGGGCTTGTTCCCCAGGTCCGGCGTGCCGTAGAGCACTGCCAGAATCCGGGCCACCTCTCGCAGGTAGCTGATTCCCGCGTCCAGCCGGTCGCCGAGCTGCTCGGCGTCAATCTCACCTGCTCCCGGGAATGGGGAGCGGCGGCTGCGAATCCGTTCGAGAAGCCTGCGGCGCCACAAGCTGACCGACGGCGGAAAGGCCCGGATACGGTTGAGGAAGTCCCGTCGCTCTGACGGGTGGGGCGTCCAGCCGGAGCGGTCCGGTGCAACCGGGGCGACGTCCTCCTCTCCCGCCACATCCGCTTCCGGTGCCTCAGGGGCAGCTGGTTGGGTCGTACAGCGCGCTCTGGCCATGCACAGCGTTCCCCTCCCGGCGATCGCGCCGTGCAGCAAGCTGGACCGGCCCGAATCGCGGGCCGGCCCGGGGCCCTTGCAGAGCGGCGGGTGTCAACTTACATTATCGGTCAAGCCTCGGGCCGGAACCCAGGATGCACCCGTCACCTGTGGCGATTTCGACCCGGTCGTCGGCCGGGTTGACCGCAGGTAGCGGTAATGCCGGGGGACGACGAGGCTGATCGCGCGGCGACGGCCTGCTACCTGTCAATTTAGTGCCTGCCCGGGCCCCGGCCAGGAGCCGCCCCGAGACATTCTTCAACTACCTTCGGCGCCGGGACGCAGGCAGTGGCCATGCAGCCAGGGAGGTGATTCGTGCGGTTCGTGCGTGTGGAAGGCGGCTGGCAACTCGTCCACGACGGCGGGTAGGTCATCGCCACGCTGAAGAGCGAGACCGAGGTTCAGGCGCTGCGGACGTTTTGCGAGCACTACCTGAGCGACCCCAATCGCCTGCCCGAGCACTTCACCATCGTACGACAGGGGGAACGGTACACCGTGCCGCCGCTCGGCGCGTCGGGGGAGAAGCTGGCCATGGTCGTCGCGGGTGGTGGCGTCTCGATCACCATCACGACAGAGTTCGTGCTCGCCGCAGAAGACAGTCCGCACTGAGGAGGACCTGGCGAAGCGGCTGCTGGTGGAAGGGCCTGGGAGCAACTTCGCTATCGATGTCGTCAAGCGGGCGATCGCGCTGACCCAGGCCTTCACCAAGAGGCGATGTTGACGTCCGAACCCTTTTCCTCGGTCTTGATTACCTCAACGGTGTTGGGGCCGCCCGGCGGAGGTGCCGCCAGGTGCATCCGCACCGTGCTTTCGAGATAGTGGCCGAAGTGAAGCGTCAGGTTGGGCAGGGTGCGGAGCGCCCGCAGGTAGACTTCCTGACGCTTCGGCTGGTCGGGGTCAGCAGGCCGAGCCTTCACGCGGGCGGGAAAAGAACGGATCGTGGCAATTTGGTTGCGGGGCGCGGGGAATGTGAACTCGCAGAAGCGCCGAAGATTGAGCCACTTGTACGCGGTCCCCCTCAGGCTACCGTAGTAGAGGTTGAACGCGTCAACGTAGACGTTGGTAACTTCGGGCCTGGCCATGAGAGGGAAAAAGCTAGGGCCGCCGGAAAGGCGGCCCTGCTACCCCACCGTCGAAGCAGTGGGGGGTGTCTCCATGATTCCAGTATAACTACAGTCATGGTCTTGGCAAGCCCAAAGAGGGACTTGTTCGCGCATTGCCGGGTCCCCCCAGCTTCGGCCGTGCGTGGGGCCTCTTCAGACGTCGGTCCGTCGCCCCGTATTGGGAGTTTGCTGGGGTCTGATTTTCCCCCGGAACCCGTAGCCTTGGTTTCGTGTCCTGTTCATTCTATAGTGGAGGGATTGCGGCCGCCCGCCACAGGCCGCGCCTGTCCGGGGCACGATCCGTCATGGTTGATAACGCTCCCGTCCTGTCCGTGCAGCACGCCGGCCTGACCGTCGAGGGCTACTCCCGCGCCGCCGTGCAGTCCTACTGGCGCGTCCCGGAGCTGAAGGTCGGCTTCGACCTCGGCGCCCAGCCGTGGGACTTCATGGGCACCCCGACCTGGCTGGTGACGCACACTCACCTCGACCACGTCGCCGCCCTGCCGGTGTACGTCGCCCGCCGCCGCATGATGAAGATGGAGCCGCCCGTGATTTACGTGCCGGCCCCGTCCGTCGAGGACGTGCGCAAGCTGCTCCTGATCATGCAGCGCCTCGACCGCGGCCGGCAGACGTGCGACCTGCGCGGCGCCGAGGCCGGCCAGGACATCGAGTTGTCGCGCGAGCACGTCGTCACGCCGTTCGCCACGACGCACACCATTCCCTCGCTCGGCTACGTTGTCTGGGACCGGCGCTTCAAGCTGAAGGAGGAGTACCACGGCCTGGCGGGGGAGAAGATCCGCGACCTGCGCCAGTCGGGCGTGGCGGTGACGCGCGAGGTGCGTACGCCGTTGGTGGCCTACACCGGCGACACCAGCCCGGCCGGCCTCGACGCCTGCCCGGCCGTGTTCCAGGCGAAGATCCTCATCACCGAGATGAGCTTCGTGCGGCCGAACCACCGCCGCGAGAAGATCCACAAGTTCGGGCACATGCACCTGGACGACTTCCTGGAGCGGGCCGACCGCTTCGAGAACGAGCTGATCATCTGCGCCCACTTCAGCACGCGCTACCACCCCCAGGAGGTGCGCCGTGTCGTCGAGCCGAAACTGCCGCCGCGGCTGCGCGAGCGCGTGCGGCTGTGGATCTGAGGGCCGCTTGCGGCTTCGCAGAGAGTGCGAAGCCGCAAGCGGCTGGCGGGGGTTTGCCCGGCCCTGCGGCGCGTGCTAGGCTTTCCCAAGAGCCATCACCCGCCCCGTTACCTCGCGGCCCACCGCCATGCAGCTCCCGTTCTTCCTCGACAACGAACCGCCGCCCTGGCACACGTGGGCGATCCCCGCTGCCGGCCTTGCCGCGGCCCTGCTGACGCTGTGGACCGGCCGATTCGTCCTGGCCCAGTGGCGCAGGCGCGTCCGGCCGACGGCCGACGCCCCGGAGTACGACCCGTTCGAGCAAGGTAGCGTCAGCGAGCGCCGCGCCGCCTCCCGTCGCAAAGGCAACCCCGTCGAGGTGCTCATCACCGACGCCGACGCCGCCTTGGAGCCGGTGCGCGGCTGGGTCATCAACCGCTCGATCGGCGGACTGTGCCTGCTGATGTCGGAGGAGTTGGCGCCCGGCACGCTGCTGAGTGTCAAGCCGCGCCAGGGCCCGTTCGGGACGCCGTGGGTCCAGGCCGAGGTGCGCTGCTGCAATAAAGACCGCTCCGGCTACCAGGTCGGCTGCGAGTTCCTCCGCACGCCGCCCTGGGCCGTCCTGCTGCTGTTCGGCTGAGAGTCTGTTGTGCAAGCCGCAAGCGGCTTAGCGGATTCCAGGCTTCCGTGAAGCCGCAAGCAGCTTTCGGAGCGGCCGGCCGATTCCTCACCAACCCCTTCTTGTCCTGACATTTCAGGGAAGCAGCGGGCCGTTGCCAGGCTGAGGGCGAGGTTGCTAGAGTAGGTCGTGGCGGTGTCCTTTCCTACTTCCTCGCTGAGCCGCGAGCGTCCCGCGAGCGCTTCGGCAACGCCTGCGGGACGCTCGCGGTTCGCCGAGTGACGTGGACCCCACCGCCGGCACCCTGAAGCTGCTCGCCTCCGGCCTGTCCACACGGGTGGTGGACTTTGGCCGGCCCGCGACGCGCAGCCTGGGCGTGGCGGTCGGCGGCGCCGCCGACCGCCGCTCCCTGGCCCTCGGCAACGGCCTGGTCGGCAATCCGCCCGACGCCGCCGCCCTGGAAGTCACCCTCGGCGGCCCCACCCTGCAAGCCACCACCCCGCTCGCCTGTGTCCTCTTCGGCGCCCCCTTCGACCTCGGCAGCGAACGCCGCCGCCTGACCGCCGGCACCACCTTCACGCTCGGCGCCGGCGAGACGTTGCGGATCGGCGGCGCCCTCCGCGGCACGCGCGCTTACCTGTGCCTGCGCGGCGGCATCCGCACACCGCTCGTCCTCGGCAGTCGCTCGTCGCTGGCGCCGCTCGGCGCCGGGGCGGAATTGCCGTGCCTGGCCGGCACCATTCACGGCCGGTCGCTGCGCCTCCCTCCCGACGGCGACGCGCTGGGCGACTACCTGGCGGGCGTGGCGCAGCCGCCGTTCCGGCTGCGCGCCCTGGCCGGCCCGCAGCTGGACTGGTTCGCCCCGGAAGAGTTCTTCGGCGGGCCGCGCTTCACGGTGACGCCGGCCGCCGACCGCATGGGACTGCGCCTCCTCGGCGAGCCGCTGCGCGTGCCGCCGCGCGAGCTGGTCTCGGAGCCGGTCTGCCCCGGCTCGGTGCAGGTGACGCGCGACGGGCAGTGCGTCGTGCTCGGCGTCGATGGGCAGACCATCGGCGGCTACCCGAAGGTGGCGCAGGTGATCGGCGCCGACCTGGACCTGCTGGGCCAGCTCCGGCCCGGGGACCGCGTGTGGTTTGAACGTCTGGAGGTGGGGGAAGCAGAAGGACTGTACCGCCGACAGCGGTCCGCCCTGAAGGAATGGTCGGTGCGGTTGCGTGAGGGAGAGATGTTCGCGGCCCCGAGCCTTGTGCCGGGAGGGTCGGGAAAGGGTGGGCCGTCACCGCACGGGTGACGGCCCCAAGGTTAGTACAGCAACACGCGCAGCTCGTCCTCGCTCAGGGGGATGACAAGCTCGCAGCCGGCCAGCCACAGGCCGTCGGCGTGGGGCGTGACGTACAGCACGCGTGCCTCCAGGGCCGGGGCCAGGCTCTGGGGAAGCACTTCTGGGACCACGGCCAGCAACGCACCCACCTCGTAGGGGTGAGGCACGATCAGGGCGATGCCGCCGAGCGAAAGGTCCCAGATACGGGCGGGACAGGACGGGCCGACCGCCGGCACGGCGATCGGATGATACGAGGCCTCCATCGTGGAGGCGTGGCGCACCGACGCCCGCCGCTCCCGACATTGGATGCGACAGGCCGGCGCCCTCGCCGGCAGCGTGCTCACGTCACTCATAGCATCCTCCGGATGGTGTGGCGCGGCTCCACCGAGCCGCGGGCGATTGAGCCGGACGGGCGGCTCAGTGGTCTTATCGAAGCGAGGCCGCGCGACTTGCTCGGGATTCCCGCGGGCATATCATGGTCTTGACTGCTTACGGCTTGGCAGGCCCTGCGAAGCCGCTAGCGGTCCCCGCGAGCCGACCCTCCTTGATGAGAATTTCCTATGTCGAAAGTCCTGATAGCTCCGGCCACGCTGAGCGACGTCGGTGGGCCTTACCTGGAGGCGCTGCGCGGCGCGGGCCTCGAAGTGGTCTTCTCGCCGTTCCCGGCGCAGATGGTCGAGGAAGAACTCCTGCCGACCCTGAACGGCATCACGGCCAGCCTCGCCGGGTCGGAGCCGTATACGCGGCGCGTGCTCGACGCCAACCCGCAGCTGCGGGTCATCGCCCGCGCCGGCGTCGGCTACGACGCGGTAGACCTGGCGGCGGCCGCCGAGCACGGCATCGCGGTGACCATCACGCCCGGCACGAACCAGGACGCGGTCGCGGAACACACCTTCACCCTGATGCTGGCGCTGGTCAAGAACCTGATCACGCAGCACGCCGGCACCGTGGCCGGCCGCTGGCCGCGCCAGGCCAACCTGCCCTTGCGCGGCCGGGCGCTCGGCATCGCCGGCCTGGGCCGCATCGGCAAGGCCGTCGCCGTCCGCGGCGCCGCCTTCGGCATGACGCTGCTGGCCTACGAGCCGTACCCCGACGCGGCCTTCGTGCGCCAGTACCGGGTCACGCTGGTGCCGTTGGAGCGGCTGCTGGCCGAGTCGGACTTCCTGTCGCTGCACCTGCCTCTGACGGCCGAATCGAAGCACCTCATCAACCGCGCCACCCTCGCCCGGATGAAGCCGACCGCTTTCCTCATCAACACCGCCCGCGGCGGCCTGGTCTGCGAGGCCGACCTTTACGAGGCGCTGCGGACCGGGCGCCTCGCCGGCGCCGGCCTCGACGTCTTCGAGCAGGAGCCGCCGGGGGCCAGCCCGCTGTTCGGGCTCGACAACGTGGTGGTGACGCCGCACGCCGCCGGCGTCGATCTACAGTCCCGCGACGACATGGCGCTGTCGGCGGCGCAGGCGATCGTGTCGCTGCTGCGCGGCGACTGGCCCACGGAAAAGGTCGTCAACCCCGAGGTACGCGCGAAGTTCCGCTGCTAAGAAGCGGTTTCCAGACGTGGGGCAGGCCGCCGGCCTGCCGTCGTTTCCAGGCAGGCCGGCGGCCTGCCCCACGTCTGGAATCGCGGTCCCGTCTGCCGTCATTCGGACCTTCGCCGGTAGGCCCGCCACCTCCACACCAGCAGCCCCGCCCCGGCCGCGGGGGCCAGGGCCCACAACCACCACCAGCCCCACCCCTTGGCCTCCCGTCGTGGGATGCCCCCGGTGATCTCCTCCGCGCGCAGCTCGATCTCCATCGCCCGCACGTGCAGGGCCGTCTGCGATCCCCCCGCATCGGCGAAGAGGCGCACGGCACGGACGGTGCCGCCGCTGAACGGCCGGCGACCGATCTCCTCGGGGGGCGCGAGCGGGTCGTCCGAGGCCAGGAAGATCAACTCCTTCTTGACCCGCCTCATGCCGATCCGCCCTTTCTGGGCCTTGCTCGCTACGAATTGGTACGTTTCCTCGACCTTGCTGCCGGGGCCCGCCGGGCCGGTTTGCAGGACGTAACCGCTTTCCTCCTTGGGCTTGTGGACGCGCTGCACGAGCGCCCGGCCCCCCTCGTCCCCGGCGTCGAAGGCCAGGCCCAGGCCGCTGCCGTAGCCGTCGCGCGGCTCCTGGACGTGGATCAGCTCGTAGTTCAGCACGACCTCACAATCCCCCGACAGCGAGAACTGCGAATAGACCCCGGTCTGGCCGACCCCGGCCACGCCCGCGGGGAGCCGGAAGCGGATGCCGCCCGATTCCGTGAAAATGGATAGCTCGGGGTGGTAGCCGTAGGTGGCGAAACGCGTCCGCAGCACGGCGGGGTGGGCGGCGTCCACCTTCAGTTCGTCCTTCATCTCGCCGGCCGTCGCCGGCGGCGGCACGAGGGCGAAGAGGACGGCAGCAGTAGCCAGACGGGGGAGGCGCTTCATGGCGGGCTGACCCCCTCCCCGCCGTCCGGGGTCATGAGGGCCGTGAAGGTGGCCGGGTCGATGTCACGCTTGATCAGGCGCACGGCCCCGTCGCCGAACAGGAACTGCACCCCGGCGTTGTGGGGGGAGCCCCAGTTCTCCTTGTAGTGGTACTTGATGTCCGCGCCGTCGCGGAGCAGCCCGGTGCCGCCGCGGGCCGTCCCCTTCGAGCCGCCCAGGAAGAACGGCTCGTCCCAGTACCAGCTCTGCGGCTGTTGCACCTCCGGGTTGAAGGCCTTCTCGCCCAGCAGGATCGTGTTGGACAGGCCGTCGCGGAAGAAGGACGGCGTGCGGCACACCGGCCGGTTGTCGAAGGCGAACAGGTTCACCGCGTAGTCCGTCTTGCCCCAGGTCCAGCCGCCGCCCTGGTACTTGCCGTAGTTGTCCTCGGCGACGACCTCCAACGCCGCGGTCGAGCGCCGCCCCGGGCAGAGGTAGGTGTCCACCGTGCTGCCCCCCCAGATCCGCTGGCGAAACATCGGCTCCTGATCGACGTAGGGCAGGATCGAGAAGGCCCAGCACCCCATCTGGTCGCGCGGGGCCAGCGCGGGGTCGCCAACGCCCCAGGTGTAGGTGTCGTTCGTCGTGAAATCGAAGGTCTGGGGGTTAAACGGCGGGCCGCTCGCGGACGGGATCGTCTGCTTGCCGTCCCAGCCGCCGTTGCTGGGGAAGACGCGGTTGCTGCTCTGGAACTGCATGAGCGCCAGGCCAATCTGCCTGAGGTTGTTGGCGCAGCGGATGCGGTCGGCCGAGTCCCTGGCCCGTTGCACAGCCGGCAGCAGTATCCCGACCAGGGCGGCAATGATGCCGATGACGACGAGCAGCTCGATGAGGGTAAAGGCCCGGGAACGCGACCCGGACGAGGGATTCGGTATTCGCACGGCATCCTCCACGAAGGCACGAGGCGACCGACGCACCCGTTCATTGGGACACGGAAACCGCCCGGGTTCGCCGGGGCGCGCGGGCCGGCGGCGATGCCTGCGCCGGCCCGTCGCTTTCGACGCCCTTGCCGACCAGGAAAGACAGCAATCGCCCGCCGGCCCACAGCACCAACAGCACCTTGACCCCGACCAGCGGGACCGCGTAGCGCTCGTAGTAGCTCACCGCCACATAGGGGAGCAAATAGAGCAGGTAGGCGCCGATGACCACCCACTGGGCCGGGGTGAGGCGCCGCCAGACGGCCGTGAGCGTCAGGACCAGGAAGCCCAGGAACGGCAGCGGGTGGGCCAGGCGACTGAGCCACAGCACCCACGGCTTCTTGGCCTCGCCGGCCCGGTCGAACGGCTCGTACCAGAGCGTCGCCCCCAGGAAGCGGCAGGCGGCGCGGTCGAGGAAATCGAGGGGGTCGGCCCAGACCGCCGCGCGGAACTGCTCCTGCTTGTGGTCCAGGAAGGCCATCTCGCCGAGGGCCTTGTACTCCTGGCGCTCCCGGCTCGCCGACCCGTAGGGGTGAGTGGCAAACGTCTTGTTCTGGATCAGCCCATCCGGCTGCAGGCATTGCGACTGGTACAGCTCGTAGGCCAGGTTCGACTTCACCGGGACCCAGCGGCCGAAGACGAGGTAATTGCGGACCGCCCAGGGGATCAAGGTGAGCCCCCCGATCAGGAGTGCCATGCCCAGCGGGAACCAGGCGCGCTGCCGAACCCCGCTCACCAGCGAGAACACCCCCCAGGCCAGCGCGACCATGGGGTTGACCAGGGCACAGAAGCCGCCGAACAGCCCCCAGCCGGCGGCCGTCCACCGGCGGCGCAGCGGCGAGCCCCAGCAAGCCCAGGCGATCAGCAGGTCGAGGGCCAGCAGCACCAGCCAGCAATCGTGAGTGGTCTGGAAACACAGGCGGAAATGGTAGAGGAGGCCGACGAAGTAGGCCGCCGCCGCGACCGCCCCCGCCCAGCGGCTCGTCTGCCCCGCCAGGGCCAGGACGAGCAGCCCGGTGCCAATCAGGACGGTGACCTGGAAGAAGATTACCACTGCCATGACGGCGTCGCGGTCGCCGTCACAGGCCCACAAGAGGCCGGCCAGGATGCCGGGCAGGACCGGCGGCATCCAGGCGGTCGGGCCAGTCTGCTCGCCGAACGGGCTGGAGAAGCCCCGGCCCCGCACCAGGGAGCGAGCGATGTTGAAATACTCCGCCCCCAGGTGGTGATTCGAGTTCGCGTTGACGTTCCGCTCGAACGGCGGGAAGTAGCGGTAGTCGGACGGGTTGGTCACCGCGAAGGAAAGGTTGGCGTAGACCGCGCAGCCGCACACGGTCAGGACCAGGACGATCGGCGCAATCAGCGCCGTCGCCCGGATCGGGGTCGGGGGAGACACATTCGGCGGCTCTGTCATGGACACCTACCACTTTTCGGCGAGCGGGGGGCGTCAGCCCCCCGGTTGTATACCACCACCGGGGGGCTGACGCCCCCGCTCGCTATTAAAGATCCTACTTGGGGTTATCGACCTTCATCAGCCGGATCGTTCCGTCGTCGCTGCCGGTGGCCACCGTCCGGCCGTCCGGGAAGAACAGGACGAACCAGCTCTGCCTGGCGCCGCTATTCAAGGTGCCGAGGATCCGGGGCGGCACCGCGCTCGCGTCCCAGAGGATGGCGGTCCCGTCTCCGTAGGGGGTCAGCAGCGTTTTGCCGTCGGGGGAGAAGGTCGCGCCCAGGACGAGCTTCGCGACCGGGGCCTGGAAGTCGCAAAGCTGCTTGGCGGCTTCCCACTCATACAGGCTCAGGCGGCCTTGATCGCCGTAGGACGCCGCCAACCGCTTGCCGTCCGGTGAGAAGCTCACGCAGCGCACGTACTTCGGAAGGGAGAAAGCGGCCCGACTCTTGCCGGTGCCCACGTCCACGACAGAGACGGTGCCGTCCCCCCCGCCGACCGCCACGTATTTGCCGTCCGGGGAGAAGGCCACGCACCACTGGCGCAGCTTGAACGGTTGTTCGACCACGGGCGCCTCCTTGGCGCCCTGCCAGTCCCACAGCATCAGTTCGCCGAGCCGGCCACGTTGACCACCCGCGGCGGCCAGCGTCTTGCCGTCCGGCGAATAGGCCAGGGCCAGGTTGGCGATCTGCCCGGCGGGGCCGCGCAGCTCGGCGAGCGGCTTGCCGGTTTCGGTTTCCCAGACGCGCACCGTCTGGTCGCTGGCGGCAGTGGCGAAGGTCGCGCCGTTAGGGCTAATCGCGATGGCCGACACGTTCGGCGCCTTGCCGGGGAACGTCTGGCGCTCGCGGTTCCCGGCGACGTCCCAAACCTTGATTGTGCCGTCCCAGCTGCCGCTCACCAGCGTCTTGCCGTCGGGGGTGACGGCCCCGCACGAGACACCCGCGCCATGACCCCGCCAGACGATGACCCCGGGAGGAACCACACCCTCGTCGTTGGCCGGTGGTTTCGCGGCGTCCACCACCGGGCCCAGTGGTTGCGGAGGCTCCGGCATGGTGCTCAGCAAGGTGACGCCGCGTACCTGCACCCCCAGGGAACGTGCGTCGTCGCTGACCTTCCCGTCGGGCCTGCGGTTGCCCGCCGGGGTGAAGGTGTCGCTCTTGATGTCCACCACCACTTCCGCGCCGAGGTCGATGCCGGCCAGGTCAAACGTCTTATCCCACTTGCCGAGGGGGATGGCGCCCTCGAACACTTTTTGGTCGTTGACGCGCAGATCGAGCAAGGCCGCCCTGGCGCCTGGCGGCCGATGGGCTTCGAGCTTGACCTCCAGGGCCCGGGGCGACTCTCCCTTGAGAAGCGGTATCAGCAGCCGACCATGCCCGTCGGTCCACCGGAACGGCTGCCCCTTGAAGGACTCCTGGAAGTAGAAACCCGATTCCTCGATGTCCGGATCGGGTTGGTAGCCCAGGCGCACGTTGAGGAAGGAACGGCCCTCCGCTTCGCCCCCGGGTTGGCTGTCGGCCGGATGGGACCGCAGAACCCACCAGCCCGCCAGCGCCGCCAGAAGAACGAGAAGGAGAGCAGGGGGGACGTAGAACCACCACTTCTTCAGGATTGAAGTCTTGCCCGCCTTCCCGCCCCGCGTCGAGCCGGGGAAGGTCCCGCCGGCACCGGGGACCAGCATCGCCTCGCCGCCTCCGGAACCGCGAGGAAGACTGCTATTGGGCTGGGTGGTCACCGCGGCGCCCGGGACGAGTACCGCCTTGGCGCACTTGGGACACTTGCCCTTCATCCCGGCTTGCTCCGCCTTCGCCTTGACGTTCGACCCGCAGCGGGGACACGTGAAGGACACGAACGGCGAGGCCGTTTCGCAGCGGCCCCCCTCCTCCTTCTCGGAGCGAGGCGCCGGATCCTTGGCGGTCCCGCGGCCCCGGCGGGCCAGGAAGAACCACGTGCCCAGCGCGACGAGGGAGACGGTGAGGGCGAGCCCAAGGGCCACGGCGAGCGCAAAGCCCTTCTTCATCCCGCCGGGCTTGCCGTCCGTGGCCGGCGCCCCAGCGGCGGCCAGCTCGGGGAGCGGAGCGTCGGAGCGGACGCGGACGTCCACGAGGCGAATGTCCACGGCCTCCGGGGCGGTGCCGGTGTAAGCACACGTCCGGACCATCTTCACGTCGTCGGGGCCGAACCCGTGGCGGCCCAGCTCCCGGAACTCGGCCGCGTCCCCCTCGGCGACCCAGTAAGTGACCTCGCCCCCCCGCCGGGTCAAACGCAACCTGCCCGACGTGCTGGTCGTCTTGAAGTGAAGGAGCGTGGACTTGCGTTTGCCATCCACGGTGGTCAGCCGGTTGCAGAGGTACTCGTCCTCGCCGCCCTTGAGCTTGACGCGGGCAAAGGCGATGGCGTCCTGGGTGGGTGTGTCCGCCCTGATGTAGAGTTCGTATCCCACCCCGAAGCCTTCCCGGGGCTTGTTCGCCTGGAGGATCTCGTAGCCGGTCGTGATCTCGAAGTTGCCCTTGACGGTCGTGTTCATGACCAGGCCGACCGGGTCGGTCCGCTTGCGGCCGGCGGCCAGGGTGATTCGCAATCCCTTCTCTTCCGGCTCGATCGTCTCGTCCCCGTCCTTGCCGGTCCAGACGTCCATCTCGGGGGGCGGCAATTTCTTGCCGCGGAAGTCGTAGGAGAACTCGCCCGGCGCCGCGTTCTGTGCGGCAGGACCGTCCGCGGCCGGGAGCCAGCGGAACAGCCCCCAGGTCGTGATCGCCACCAGCAACGCCACAAGCCAGAGGGGGTGCGGGCCCCGTGGACCGACTCGGCCCTGCGACGGGGTCGAAGGCGCGGGCTGAGACTCGCCCGGCGACGGCGGCAATTCCGGTGGGAGGACCGTCGTCGGTTGTCGGAGGTGGGCGAGGTAGCCCTCCAGCAGGGCGGCCACCTCGGCGGCGCTCTGGAAGCGTGCCGCCGGATCCTTCGCCATCAACCGGGCGATGACTGCCTCCAGCCAGGCGGAAACGTCCGGGTTCACCGACCGCACCGAGTTCGGCTCCTCGTCGCTGACGCGGCGCAGCACGGCCACGGCGGACGGGCCGCGGAAGGGGGGCATGCCCGTACACATGGCATAGAGGACGCTACCGAGGCTGAACAGGTCGGCGCGGTGATCGACCGGCTCGCCGCGCGCCTGCTCCGGCGCCATGTACTCCGGCGTGCCCGAGACCACGCCCGCCTGGGTCAGCCCCACGTCATCGACCATGCGGGCCAGGCCGAAGTCGGTGATCTTGACTCGCGCCAGGCCGTTCTCCAGGAGGAGGTTGGCGGGCTTGATGTCGCGATGGATCAGCCCCTGCGCGTGCGCCGCCGCCAACCCCGACGCCGTCTGCATCCCGATGCGGACGATTTCCACCACGTCCAGCGGCCCGGTGCGGTCGATTCGCGCCTGGAGCGACTCGCCGGCGACATACTGCATGACGAGGTAGGGCAGGCCGTCGGCCTCGTTGACGCCGTGGACGGTGACCACGTGGTCGTGGCAGACGGCGGCCGCCGCCTGCGCCTCGCGCGTGAAGCGCCGCCGCGCCGTGGCGCTGCCGGCGACGGCGGCGGCCATGACCTTGATGGCCACGGGGCGGTGCAGGGCGGGGTCGAACGCCTTGAGGACCACGCCCATGCCCCCTTCCCCGATCACCTCCTCCACCTCGTAATTGCCGAGGGTGCCGAGCAGGTCCGGCCGGTCGGCCGGGCGGAGGAAGTACAGGTCGGCCGGCTCGACCGGGGCCGGCCGGAGCGGGGACCTGACGTCGTGCAGCCGGTCCAGCACCTCAGCCAGGGCCGGTTCGGTCTGCAAGGTCGTCGGGTCGCCGACCTGCCGAACCAGCCCCACCAGTACGTCGCGGCCCTCCAGGGATCGATCGAGGCGCTCCTGGCAGGCCGGGCACGATTCCAGATGGCGCTCGTAGCGCTCGCGCTGCTCCGGCGCGACGGTGTCGCCGAACAGGGCGTCCCAGCAGTCGGCTCCCGGGCAGTCCAGCGATGCGGGCATGGCGGTCTCTCCGGGGCGGCTCAGGGCTCTTGCACGGACCCGACGAGTTCCTTGAGTCGGGCGAGGATGCGACTGCGGGCGTGGTAGACGGCGGCGACCGTGAGGCCGAGGTCGGCGGCTATCTGCTTGCCCGGCTGGCCC
>Ga0310039_10001599_pt1 | contig 15906 bp, 14 predicted proteins | sample Sb_taG_4_FD_200460 | JGI IMG/M metagenome (GOLD analysis project Ga0310039, IMG submission 200460) | Peat soil microbial communities from Weissenstadt, Germany - Sb_50d_6_BS metaG (v2) (version 2) | ecosystem: Environmental > Terrestrial > Soil > Wetlands > Peat | place: Germany: Weissenstadt...
CCGGAGCCGACCTCGTAGAACCGCAGCAGCAAATTGAGCACCGTCGATTTGCCGCCGCCCGAAGGTCCGACCAGCGCCGTGACCTTGCCGCTCTGGGCGACAAAATTCATGCCGCGCAGCACCGGCGCGTCGGAACGGTAAGCGAACCGCACGTCTTCGAACGCGACGCGCGCCGCGGCGGCCACCTGCAGCGGCGGCAGGTCGTCGTCGCTCGGCTCGCCGGCCGGGCTGTCGATGACCTCGTAAAGCACGCGCACGCCGACGAGATTGTTGTTGAGGTCGATATTGAGCCGCGCCAGCCGCTTGGCCGGCTCATAGGCAAACAGGAAGGCGAACAGGAAGGAAACGAATTCGCCGGGCTTGGCTCCGGTCTCGATCACGCGGTAGCCGCCGTAGATGGTGGCGAGCGCGACGGCAAAACCACCGAGCATTTCCATCAGCGGACTGGCGCGGTTGGAGACCCGCGCCATTTTATTGGATTCATGCTCGACCTCGCCGACGGCGACGGCAAGCCGGCGCCGCATCTCGCCTTCGAGCGCAAAGGCCTTGACCATCCCCATGCCTTGCAGGGCTTCCTGCATGGCCTCGATAATGCGCGTGCCGCCGGTGAATTGCATGCGGGCGATGCCACGCACCCGGCGGATCAATTTGCGAAGGACTAGAAACGCCGGCGGCGCCACGATGAAGCCGGCAATCGACATCACCGGATCCTGCACCACCATCACGATGCAAAGCCCGATCAGCGTCATCAGATCGCGGCCAATCGCGGTGATGAGCAGATTGATCACCTGGCTTACCGCGGCGGCGCCGGTGGTGAGCCTGGCGATGAATTCGGACGAATGGCGATCGGCGAAAAAGCCGATGTTCTGTTGCAGGAGCTTGTCGAACATGCGCCGTTGATTGTCGGCGATGATCCAGTTGCCGATCCGCGACAGCGTGACGGTCGAGCCGTAGGTCGCAAATCCCTTTGCCGTGAACATCGCCATCGCGACCAGGGCGATGACCACGACCATATGGAAATTCTTGTTCACATAGGTTTCGTTGACCATCGTGCCGAGCAGATAGGCGGTGAGCGCCGTGATGCCGGCGGCGATGGCCATCAGTGCGAAGCCGAAGGCGTAGAGCCGCCAATGCTTCAGCGCCTCATCGACCAGCAGACGGCGCACCAGGATGCGGGTCGAATATTGATCCGCGGGTTCGGCCTTGGGAACTGTCATGCGTGTTCCATTGCGCTCCACCGCGGCCGGTCTTCGCGCGGACGCGCTTGCGCGCGTGTCATGCCCGGCCGGGGCGGAATTTTCAAGTGAATTCAAAGATATTTTAGACCGCAACGTTCCTTCGCGGGAACCTGTTGTCGAGACTCAAATGGCGGCCTTGAGGCCCGCACCGGCCGATCGCGATTGGCGCTTTATGAGCTCGCGCTCCCAATTCAGCGCGTCGCGCACGATGGTCGAAAGGTCGTCGTAACGTGGCTGCCAGCCGAGCTTGCTGCGCGCCCGTTCGGAGAGCGCCACAATTTGCGCCGGATCGCCCGGCCGGCGCGGCGCCATGTCGACCTTGAAATCGACGCCGGAGACGCGCTTGACCGCCTCGATCACATCCAGAACCGAGAAGCCGTGACCATAGCCGCAATTGAGCGTCAGCGGCGGCGCGCCGGAGCGAAGGTAGCGCAGCGCATCGGCATGGGCGCGGACGAGATCGCTGACGTGGATGTAATCGCGGATACAGGTGCCGTCAGGCGTCGGATAGTCGTTGCCGAACACATCGAGCTTGGGCCGCAGGCCGAGCACGGTCTCGACCGCGACTTTGATCAAATGCGTGGCGGCTTTGGTCGATTGCCCGGTGCGCCCTTTCGGATCGGCGCCGGCGACGTTGAAATAGCGCAGGATCACGTGTTGCAGGCCGTAGGCGCTGTCCGCGTCGCGCAACATGATTTCCGTCATCAGCTTCGACCAGCCGTAAGGCGAGATCGGCAGCGTGGCCGAGTCTTCCTTCACCGGACTCTCGGCCGGATTGCCGTAGACGGCAGCGGTGGAGGAAAAGATGAAGTGGTGCACGCCGCCGTTCACGGCGCATTCGATCAGCGCGCGCGAGTTCATCGTGTTGTTGCGGTAATAGCCGAGCGGGTCGCGCACCGAATCCGGCACCACGATGGACGCGGCGAAGTGGATGATGGCATCGACGCCGTGCTCGCGGATGATGCGTGCGACCAGTGCCTGATCGCCGGTCTCGCCGACGACAAGCGGCACGCCTGTGGCGACCGCCCAGTCGAAGCCCGTCGACAAATTGTCGAGCACGACCACGCGCTCGCCGGCATCGGCAAGCTCATAGACCATGTGGCTGCCGATATAGCCGGCGCCGCCTGTGACCATGACCGTCATGTCGCTCAGCCCTACTCCTAATCGGTGAATACCACGTTAGGCGCGGGCGGGCTTCAACCGACAGTCGCGACTTCAGCCAGCGCGCGGCGGGTCGCGGCAAAAACCTCGTCCGGCTCGATGTCGCGCATGCAGCGGTGATGGCCAAGTCGGCAGACGGGCCTATGGCAGGGCCGGCAATCGAGCGCGCTCTTCGTTTCCAGGGTCGCCGCCAGTGGATTGAGCGGCGCCCAGTGCCAGGGGCTGGTCGGGCCGAAAATGCCGAGCGAAGGCGTGCCGAGCGCTGCGGCGACGTGCAGAAGGCCGGAATCGTTGGACACCGCGGCCGATGCCGATGCCAGTGCCAGGATGGCATCGCGCAGGTCGTGCCCGGTGAGATCGCGGGCATCGGTCGAGCCGACGATCTCCGCCGCCAGCGTTTTCTCGTCGGGGCCGCCGAGCACCCAGACCGCAAAGCCGTCGGCGAGGAGACGCCGGGTCAGTGCGGCATAGGACGCGCTCGGCCAGCGCTTGGACGGCCCGACCGCGCCGGGCGCGAGCGCGACAACAGGCCGGCTTTCTACAGCGAGACCGCGCCGGCTTCGCCAGGCGGCAATTTCGGCCGGCGGCACTTTGAGCTCCGGCACCGGCAGTTGCGCCGGCAAAGCGGCGCCGGGCGGCAGCGCCAGCGCCGCGCAGCGATCGACCATGCGCTGCAAGCCGCGCTCGCCGAAACGCAAATCGTTGAGCAGGAAAAACCGCGCCTCGCCGACGAAGCCGGTGCGCTCGGCGATGCCGGCGAAAAATGGCGCGAGCGCCGCTTTCCAGGTGCGCGGCATGATCAGCGCGGTGCCGTAGCCTTCCTGCTTGAGGCGCGCGGCGAGCGCCTTCTGCTGCGCCAAAGCGAGGCTTTTGCGCGGAAGATCAACCGTAATGGCCTGGCGCAGGCCGGGCATGTATTCGGTCAGCGGCGCGCACAGCGTTGTCGTCAGCATATCGATCGGCCGGTCGGGAAACCGCGCCTGCAGCAACTGAATGACGGTATGGCAGCGTACGAAGTCGCCGATCCACATATAAGGGACGATCAATATCGGGCTGCGCCTCTCATCCGCGAGGCGGTCGGCGAATGTGTTGCCGGAGCTTTGATCCATCATTTTCGGCGCTACTGCATCCTATTCGCGCTGAGAGGCTGGCTCGGTGGCGGCGCCAGTTCCGCGCTGCCTCGGTGACGCTTGGCATAGCGGTAATACGTGCCCTCGAAATTGCCAAAGGCAATAACGAGGTGGGCTTGCCCGCCCATTTGGCTCCTCCCCCACAAATGAATCATAATTCATGATATAGAATGAACTTAAGTTCATTCTATATGAGCTCCCTCTTTAATGCTAGCCCGCCAGATCAAGCTGCCTAGTGTTGCTCATCGCGCCGGAGTGGGGCAAAGGAGCGGCTGTCGGCTCTGGTCCGACGCAAACCGCAACCGGTCAAAGCGTCGATGTTGTTGGTCACCGGCGGGGCCGGGTTCATCGGATCGAATGTGGTGGCGAGCCTCAACGAGGCCGGCCGCACCGACATTGCCGTCAACGACATCCTCGGCAGCGACGGCAAGTGGCGCAATCTCGCCAATCGGCAAATCGCCGATTTCGTGCCGCCGGCCGATCTTTGGCGCTGGCTCGACGGCCGCAAGCTCGAGGCGGTGGTGCATATGGGCGCCATCTCCTCGACCACAGCGACCGATGGCGACGCCGTCATGGAAACCAATTTCCGGCTGTCGCTACGGCTGTTGGAATGGTGCGCGACGGCGCGCACGCCGTTCATCTATGCCTCGTCGGCCGCGACTTTCGGCGACGGCCAAAAGGGCTTTTCCGACGACTGGTCGATTGCCGCCCTCAAACAGCTCAAGCCTATGAATCTGTACGGCTGGAGCAAGCACATGTTCGACATGGCCGTGGTCGAGCGCGCCGCGCGCAAGGAAACGATGCCGCCGCAATGGGCGGGGCTGAAATTCTTCAACGTGTTCGGCGCCAACGAGTACCACAAGGGCGAGATGATGAGCCTCGTCGCCAAGCGGTTCGACGACGCCAAGGCCGGCAAGACGATCCGGCTGTTCAAGTCGCACCGCCCAGGCATCACTGACGGCGAGCAGAAGCGCGATTTCATCTATGTGGACGATGCGGTCGGCGTAGTGCGCTGGCTGCTCGCTATGCCCAAAGTGTCGGGCATTTTCAACGTCGGCACCGGCGCGGCGCGCAGCTTCCGCGACCTGATCGGCGCGATGTTCGCGGGCCTCGGCCGCGAGCCGGCCATCGAATATATCGACATGCCGGCGGCTATCCGCGACAGCTATCAGTATTTTACCCAAGCGGAGACCGCAAATCTGCGGCGCGCCGGCTATAATGCAGCGTTCACGCCGCTCGAAGACGCGGTGCGGCACTATGTGACGACTTATCTCGATCGGGCCGATCACTACCGGTGAGCGGGGACTCTCGCGGACAATGCATGTTTGATTTCGAAGACGCCTTCAGACATTTTGCCAAGCAGACCGTGCTCTGCGTCGGCGATCTCATGCTCGACGATTTCGTCTATGGCGAAGTCACGCGCATTTCACCCGAGGCGCCGACGCCAGTGCTCGCGGTCAGGCACAGCGCGATCGAGATCGGCGGCGCCGGCAACGTGGCGCGCAATATCGCGGCGCTCGGATCGAAATGTATCCTGGTCAGTCTGATCGGCAATGATGAAGCCGGCCTGACTCTGACCAACGCGCTCGGCAAGTTCGACGGATTGATCGTTCCCGACCTTGTGATCGACAAAGCGCGGCAAACGACGCGCAAGGTGCGCTTCGTCTCCGAGCATCACTCGACGCATCTGATGCGCGCCGATTGGGAGACCACCGCTCCGACCAGCGTGCATAGCGAGGACTCGATCATCGCCTCTGCTGAATCGACCATGCCGCAGGTCGGTGCCGTGGTGTTGTCCGACTACGCCAAAGGCACGCTGACGCCGCGCGTCATCCGCGCCATCATCGACGCCGCGCGGCGATATGGCAAACCGGTCGTGGTCGATCCGAAAGGCCACGATTACGGCGTTTACCGCGGCGCGACATTGATCACGCCGAACCGCCAGGAACTCGGCGCCGCGGTGCATCGTCCCGTCACGACGGAGGCGGAAATCGCCAAGGCCGCGGCGGAACTGGCGCGCCTGGTCGAAAGCGAAGCCGTGCTGGTCACACAAAGCGAGGAAGGCATGACGCTCCACACCGAGGGTCATGCGCCGATCCACATTCCGGCTTATCCCGTAAAAGTGCGCGACGTGTCCGGCGCCGGCGACACGGTCGCGGCTGTGATGGCGGTGCTGTTGGCGATGCAGGCGCCGTTCGAATCGGCCATGCGCGCCGCCAATGCCGCGGCCGCCGTGGTCGTCGGCAAGCGCGGCACGGCGACGGTGTCGCTGGCCGAACTTCGGCACCGCATCCTGCCCTCAGCCTCGCTCGCGCCCGAAGACAAGATCGTGTTCGATTGGTCGGTGCTCGACGAGCGGCTCGCCGAGTGGCGCAAGCACGGCCTGCGCATCGGCTTCACCAATGGCTGCTTCGATCTCCTGCACCGCGGCCATATCAAATTGCTGGCCGAGGCGCGCACCGCCTGCGATCGCCTCGTGGTCGGGCTCAATAGCGACGCTTCGACCAGGCGGCTGAAGGGCAACGGCCGGCCGATCAATCCCGCCGAAGGCCGCGCCGAAGTGATTGCCGCGCTCGAAGCGGTCGATCTCGTCGTCGTCTTCGAGGAGGACACGCCGCTCGAACTGATCAAGCGGGTGCGGCCGGCGGTGCTGGTCAAGGGCGCCGATTACACGCGCGAACAGGTCGTCGGCGGCGATGTGGTCGAGGCCGCCGGCGGCACCGTGCTGCTCGTCGATCTGGTCCCTGGCCACTCGACCACCGGGCTGGTGCGCCGGTCGGCCGAATCCGCATCATGATCGGAGCGGCGCTTTGATGCTCGCACGACAGCGCGCGATCTTTCCCGATACCGCCGAGAACGCGCTCAAGGAGGAATTCTTCGGCGCGCGGACCGGCTACTTCGTCGACGTCGGCGCCAACGATCCCAAGGATATGTCGCAGACCTGGCATCTAGAGCGTCTGGGCTGGCGCGGCGTCCTCGTCGAACCGCAGCCGGCGCTGGCGCGGAAGCTGAAGGAACAACGGCAAGCCCAGGTGTTTGCCTGTGCCTGCTCCTCGCCGGCCAATGCCGGCAAGATGCTGCGGCTGCACGCGGCCGGAATTCATTCCTCGCTCAATCCGGATTTTTTTGTTGCCGGCATGCGCAAGGAAGACGTGATCGAAGTGCCTGCGCGTACCCTCGACGATATTCTCGAAGAAGCGAAGGCGCCCGCACCAATCGACCTTCTCTCCATCGACGTCGAGAACCACGAGATCGAAGTATTGAGCGGCCTGACGCTGTCACGGTGGCAGCCGCGGCTGATCCTGATCGAGGATTTGGCGCTGAACCTGAAACTGCACCGCCTGCTGACGTCGCGCGGCTATAAATGGGTGCGCCGTACCGGACTCAATGGCTGGTACGTGCCGGCCAATTCGCCGATGACGGTCAGTCCGTTCGGCCAGTGGCAGTTCTTGCGCAAGCACTATCTCGGCGTTCCGTTTCGGCATCTGCGCGAGGCCAAGCGGAAGCGGCGTGAAAAGCTTCGGGCCGCGCTCGGCCGCGGCCGCTGACAACTTTTTGGAGCAGTGCCATCGTGGCCGAACGCATCTCCGTCATCGTCGCGACCTACAATCGTCCCGACGCGCTCGATGCGGTGCTGCGCTCGCTGGCGCGCCAGAGCGATCCGAACTTCGAAGTGCTGGTCGCCGATGACGGCTCGACGCCGCAGACCAAAGAACTGATCGACGCATGGCAGCCGCGGTTCAACGGCCGTCTTAGCCATGTCTGGCATCCGGATGACGGTTTCCGCCTCGCCGAAATCCGCAACCGCGCGATCCTGGCGGCGTCCGGCGACTATTGCATCTTTCTCGACGGCGATTGCATCGCGCGAACCGATTTCGTCGCCGCGCATCGCGCGTTGGCCAAGCGCGGCTGGTTTGTCACCGGCAATCGGGTGCTGTTGTCGCGAGCGCTTTCGGAGCGGATCCTGAAAGAAAAACTCGAGCCGGAAAACTGGAGCTTTGCCGATTGGTTGCGAGCGCGGCGCGCCAACGAGATCAAACGGCTGGCGCCGCTCGTCTCGCTGCCGCTCGGGCCGCTGCGCCGATTGCGCTCACGCGACTGGCGCGGCGCGCAAGGCTGCAATCTCGGTATCTGGCGTTCGGACCTCATCGCCGTCGACGGCTTCGAAGGCGGCTTCGCCAGTTGGGGCCGAGAAGATTCCGATCTGCTGGTGCGCCTGATGCGTGCCGGCGTGCAGCGCAGGGACGGCCGCATGGCGACCGGTGTCTTGCATTTGTGGCATGCCGAAGCCGACCGGTCGCGGCTGCCGGACAACGAGCGCCGGCTTGACGCCATCCTCTCCAGCAATCGCATCCGCGCCGAGCGCGGGCTGTCGGCGTTACGACCATGAACACCCCGGCATTCGGCGCACTGGCACCAAACTGGCTCGATCGGACGGTCATGGCGCTGACCAAACCGCTGCCCGATACCTGGGCCGGCTTGCGTCTCGCCATCCTGCTGCGCCGCGCCGTCACCATGCGTCTGGCTTATCCCGACGGCGCGTTGGACGTGGAACGCTGGGGCCTGCGTATGCGGCTGCATCCGCGCGACAACGGCTGCGAGAAGAATCTGCTGTTCACGCCGCGAATGTACGAGCCGGAGGAGCTCGCCGAACTGGAACGCGACATTGCCCGCGCTAAAGCTCAAGGGCGGCCTTTCGCCTTCTTCGATATCGGCGCCAATGTCGGCTTGTTCTCGCTGTTCGTTGCATCACGGGCGGGCCAAGACGCGCGGATTCTCGCCATCGAGCCGGAGCCGGGAAATCTCCGCCGCCTCGAGTTCAATGTCCGCGCCAATCCGGGCGTGCCGATCACGATTATTCCCAAGGCTTTGAGCGACGAGGCCGGTGTTGTCGCGGTCGAGCTGGACCGGCGCGATCGCGGCGGCACGCGAACGACGAAAATTGGCCAGGCGGAGGCACCAGCCCAAACGGTACGCGTGCCCGCGCAAACGCTCATTGATGTGCTTGCCGGCGAAGGCGTCGACGCCGTTGATGCCTTGAAGATCGATGTCGAAGGCTTGGAAGACGTCATCCTCGCGCCATTTTTTCGCGATGCGCCGCCGCGGTTGTGGCCGCGCCTCGTGATCATTGAAGATTCGCGCCTGAGCTGGAAAGTCGATTTAATGGCGGTCATGCAGACGAAGGGTTACGAGCTTATCGCGCTGAGCCGGCATAAAAACCTGATGCTGCGGCTGAAACCATGACGTTCGATACGCGGAGATTGCACCAGGCCGCCGACTGGCTCGCCGTGGCCGTCGTGGTGTCGCTACCGTGGTCGACGTCGGCAAGCGTCATTCTGATCGTGCTGTGGCTTGTGGCCGTGCTGCCGACGTTGGCTGTTACAGACATCCGCCGCGAACTTTTGACCGCCGCGGGCGGCTTGCCGGTTCTGCTGTGGCTGTTCGCCGCCATCGGCATGGTGTGGGCCGACGTGCCTTGGGCCGAGCGCATCGATGGTCTCGGCGGTTTCCATCGTCTCTTGGCCATCCCCTTGCTGCTGGCGCAATTCCGCCGCTCGCAATGCGGGCCTTGCGCCTGTTATGGCTTTCTCATTTCGGCGACCGTACTGCTGGCGCTGTCGTCGCTCTTTGCGCTGTTTCCATCACCGGCCCTCGATCACGTGCCGCTGTTTGGCGCGCACGTCAAAGCGTACGGCGTGCCGGTCAAGGACTACATCTTGCAGAGCGGCATCTTTCTGATTTGCGCTTTCGGGCTCATCAGCGCGGTGTGCGAGCGCTGGCGCGAGTTCCGATGGCGAACCGTGGCGGCGCTGCTCTGCCTTGCCGTTTGTTTCCTCGCCAATATCGCGTTCGTCGCCACCAGCCGCACTACTGTCGCGGTCGCGCCGCTTCTCGCCATCGTGGTCGGCTATCGCTATTTCGGCTGGCGCGGCGTTGCCCTTGCCGGTATCGGTGCGGCGGTCCTCGCCGGCGTGGCGTTGACCGCATCGCCCTATTTGCACCTGCGGGTGATGCATTCGTTCACCGAGCTGCGCAATTATCTGAACACGGACGAGGACAATTCAACCGGGCTGCACATGGAGTTCCTGAAGAAGTCGGTGGCCATCGTCGAAGCGGCGCCCGTCATCGGCCACGGCACAGGCTCCATCGCCGAGCAGTTTCGGCTCGCGGCATCCGGCGACGCGGGATCCGCTTCGGCCGTTGCCACGGTCAATCCGCACAGCCAGGTTTTCGCCGTGGCGATCGAGCTCGGTTGCATCGGCGCCGCGGTATTGCTGGCGATGTGGGTCGCGCATGGGCTGCTGTTCCGCGGCGCCGGACTGATGGCGTCGATCGGCTCCATTATCGTCGTGCAGAATTTCCTGTCGTCGCTGGTCAATTCCCACCTGTTCGATTTCGGCCAGGGCTGGCTCTATGTGTTCGGCGTCGGCATTATTGGCGGCACCGTGCTGCGCGACACTCATTCGCCGGCTGCCGCATCGCCCGGCGTGTCATGACGCCGCTTGCCTTGCCGAGCAATCCCCGCGTGCTGGTGGTGGCGTTGCGCCGGCTCGGCGACGTGCTGCTGACGACGCCGCTCATTCGCAGCATCAAGCGCGCGTTTCCCGCCGCTTCGATCGAGGCGTTGGTGTTCGCCGGAACGGAAGGAATTTTGGCCGGCAATCCCGATCTCGCCAAAGTCACCGCCATACCGCAGCGTCCGAGTGCCGGTGAAACGTTCGCCCTGCTGCGCCGGCTGGCGCGGCGTTACGACGTGGCGCTCTCCACCCAGACCGGCGACCGGCCGACCACCTTGGCGTGGATCGCCGGGCGGCAAAGCGCCGGCCCCATTGAACCGAATGGATTGTCGGCGACGATGAAGCGCCTGGCGCTGAGCCGCACCTATGTCGTCGACCGGCAACAGCATCGCGTGCGCGATGTGCTCCGCCTTGCCGAGCTGCTCGGCATTCCCGCCGTGCCTGAAATTGTATGTCCGGCAGGCGGCGTGCAGTCGAACTTGATCCCGGCGCAGCCTTTTGCCGTCGTCCACGCCGCGCCGATGTTCACGTACAAGCGCTGGACCATGGACGGCTGGCGGGCGCTCGCCACTGCGCTGCGCCAGCGCGGGCTGACCGTCATCACCAGCGGCGCCGACAGCGACCGCGGCTATCTCGACGAAGTCTGGCGCGGCGGCGACGTCACACGGCTCGACGGCAGGCTGGACTGGCCGCAGCTTGCCGCCACAATCGCCGCCGCGCGAGCCTATGTCGGGCCGGATACCGCGATCACCCATCTTGCCGCCGCCACCGGGACGCCGACCGTGGCGCTCTACGGGCCGACCGACCCGCGCCTGTGGGGGCCCTGGCCGGTTGGCGGCCTCGACCGGCCGTGGGCGGCCGCCGGCACTATCCAGCAGCGCGGCAATGTCTGGCTGGTGCAAAACCCCTTGCCCTGCCTGCCGTGCCAGCTCGAGGGCTGCGAACGCCGCCTCGACAGTTTCAGCCTGTGCCTCGATGAGCTGACCGCAGCCCAGGTGATTTCGGCGGTGGATCAAGCACTTGCGGAGCGGCGGGCGGCCTAGGCGAAAGCCGCCGGGGTAGCGCCACGAGGCAAAGCCCGGTAATGACATGCCGGGGAAAAACCACGGCACGATCGAGATGGCCTTGCACCTTAGCCCGCGCAGAACGCTCGTCATCGCCCATGACCTGGTCATGACGGCGGCGGCGGTCGTCGCGAGCTTCTACATCCGCTTCGAGGCGGCGGGCTTGATGGAGCGCGAAAAGCCGCTGCTCCTGTTCCTGCCCGGCTTCGTCGCCTATGCCGGGGTCGTCTATTACCTGTTCCATCTCTACGAGGCGAAGTGGCGGTTCGCGTCGCTGCCGGATTTGATGAACATTTTGCGCGCGTCGACGGTGCTCGCCGTATCGCTGTTGGTGCTCGATTATGTGCTGGTCGCGCCCAACGTGCTCGGGCAGTTCTTCTTCGGCAAGATCACCATCGTCCTCTATTGGGTCCTGCAATTCGTGTTCCTCGGCGGCCCGCGCCTTGCCTATCGCTATTTCCGCTATACGCGCACGCGCCATCACGCCCGCGCGGAGGCCGCCACTCCCGCCCTCGTGCTCGGCCGCGCCGCCGACGCCGAGGTGCTGTTGCGCGCCATCGAAAGCGGCGCGGTGAAGAAGATCTGGCCGGTCGGGGTGCTGTCGCAATCCGCCGGCGATCAGGGGCAATCGATCCGCGGCATTCCAGTTCTCGGCGATTTTTCCGCGCTCGATGCCGTCGTCAACGACTTTGCGCAACGCGACACCCCGATCTCGCGGGTGATCTTCACGCCGTCGGCGTTCGAGCCGGATGCAAAACCCGAAGCGACCTTGATGCATGCGCGCCGCCTTGGGCTAGCGGTCAGCCGGCTGCCCTCGCTCGATGACGGGGGCGAAATGCCGCGGCTGGCGCCGGTCAATGTCGAGGATTTGTTGCTGCGGCCGAGCGTGAAGATCGATTACGCGCGGCTGGAAACCTTCCTCAACGGCAAATCGGTCGTGGTGACCGGCGGCGGCGGCTCGATCGGCGCCGAGATTTGCGACCGCGTCATCGCCTTCGGCGCGTCGCGCCTGCTCATCATCGAGAATTCCGAGCCGGCGCTGCATGCGGTCCTGGAAACGCTCGCCACCAGGCAGGCGCGGCCGGCGATCGACGGCCGCATCGCCGACGTCCGCGATCGCAATCGCGTGTTCCGGCTGATGACGGATTTCAAGCCCGACATCGTCTTTCACGCCGCGGCGCTCAAGCACGTGCCGCTGTTGGAGGCGAACTGGGAGGAGGGGATCAAGACCAACGTGTTCGGCTCGGTCAATGTCGCCGACGCTGCCGCCGCGGCGGGCGCCGCGGCGATGGTGATGATCTCGACCGACAAGGCGATCGAGCCGGTCTCGGTGCTCGGTGCCACCAAGCGCTTCGCCGAAATGTATTGCCAGGCGCTCGATGCCGATTTTTCGCGCCGCGCCGAAGCCGACCGCCGCGGCATGCGGCTGATCGCGGTGCGGTTCGGCAATGTGCTCGCTTCGAACGGTTCGGTGGTGCCGAAGTTCAAGGCGCAGATCGATGCCGGCGGCCCGGTCACCGTCACCCACCCCGACATGGTGCGCTACTTCATGACCATTCGCGAAGCGTGCGATCTCGTCGTCACCGCGGCGAGCCACGCGCTCGGGCCCGACCGCTCCGACGTCTCGGTCTATGTGCTCAATATGGGCCAGCCGGTGAAGATCGTCGATCTTGCCGAGCGCATGATCCGGCTCGCCGGCCTGGAGCCGGGCCGCGACGTCGATATCGTGTTCACCGGCGCGCGTCCGGGCGAGCGGATGCAGGAAATCCTGTTCGCGCGCGAGGAGCCGATGGTCGATATCGGCTTCGTCGGCGTCGTCGCCGCGCGCCCGGTGCAGCCGCCGCTCGACTCGATGCGCGGCTGGCTCGCCATGCTGGAGCAGGGCTTGGCGCGGGAGGAACGCGAGGCGATCTACCGTGTGCTGCGCGACGCGGTGCCCGACTTTCGCGGCGCCGCCGCCTGAACCATGGCGGCGAGGCCGGCGCGGGTATCGTGCGCCGGCCGCCAGCCGGCCGCGATCAGCTTGCCGGCATCGACCCGCAAATTGCCGCCGATGCGGTGCCAGACGTCGGCGCGCCGAAATAGTCGCAGCGGCAGCTCGATATAGTCCGGCGACATCGGCATGATGAACGCACGGCGGCCTTGCGCCTGCCGCAGCGTTACAAAAACATCGGACAGCCGCGGCGGAATTCCGGGGTCGGCCACCACATAGGTCTCGCCGATGGTGGCCGGCGTCGCCAGTACGAAGGTCAATGCCGAGATGAAATTTTCGATGCCGAGCAGCGAGCGGCGGTTGGCGAAATCCTTGACCGGAAGCGGCAACGGCGTCGCGGCGGCGCGCGCCAGCAGCGCCAGATTTCCTTTCACGCCCGGGCCATAGAGCAGCACCGGGCGCAGGATGGTGAACGGCACGCCGGAGCCGCGCACCGCCTCCTCGGCGGCGAGTTTTGAGCGGCCGTAGATCTCGGTCGGCGCCGGTGGGTCGTGTTCGGTCAATGCGTGATCGGCGGCCGGCCCGCTTTGCGCGCGGATCGAGGAAACAAAGACAAAATGCTCGACGTGCGCTTGCGCCGCCGCCGCTGCCAGCCGCGCCGTCGCCAGCCGATTGACCCGATCGTAAGCCGCGGCGTAGGCGCCACTTGTATGGGCGATGCCGGCGAGATGAACGACCTGATCGACGCCTTGGAGCAGCGGCTGCCAATCGAATGCTTCCGCCAAATCCGGATGCTGCACTACTTCGACGCCATCGGGGAACGACAGATGCGGCCGCCGCACCGCCGCGCGCACCGTGCGGCCGTCGCGTGCCAAGGCGGCGACCACGGCACTGCCGATGAAACCGGACGCGCCGGTGACCAGGATGCGGCTCATGACCGGCCCCGCTCGAACGCGGCGAGCAGCCAGGTGACGAGAACAGCGCCGATCGTCAGCGCCGCGATCTCGCTCGGCCTGCCCGGGACGACGACGGAAATGATCGCCAGAATGCCGAGACCGACGTTCACGACGAACACGCGCGCGACCACGGCCATGGTCGTAAAGCCCTTGTCGGTGGCGCGCTGATAGAAGTGTGTGCGGTGCCCCTCCCAGAACGGCTCGCGCCGGATCAGCCGCCGGAACAAGGTGATCGTGGCATCGGCGAGATAATAGAGCGGCATCACGACAGCCGCAGCCAGATGGCCGCCGCCGGCGACCAGCAACAGCATCCAGCCAAGGATAAGACCGATCGGAAGACTGCCGACGTCGCCGAGAAAAACTTTGGCCGTCGGGCGATTGAAATAAGCAAATCCGAGCATGGCGCCGCCGAGCGCGAGCGCCAGCACCGTGCCGTAGGAAGGCAGCGCGCCCGCCATGCCGAGTATCGTGAGCGTCGCCGTGATCGGTATCACTTCCGCGACGGTCATCCAGTCGATGCCGTCCATGAAGTTGACCAGATTGACGAACCACACGCCGCCGATCAGCAACAGGCCTCGCTCAAACCACCACGGCAATTGCGCCACGACACGCAGTTGATCCGGCAGCGTATAGATGATGCCCGCGATCACGGCCGCTTGCAGGATCAAGCGCAGGCCGGCGGGCAGCGGCCGAATATCGTCGACGGCACCGAGGCAAGTCATGATCAGCGCCGCCGCGACGACTTTCGGCAGGTTCAAGTCGGGCGAAGCCCCGAGCGAGAAAACTGCCAGCGCGACACCGGCGGCACCCATCGTCGCAGCGATGACGGCGATGCCAGCGCCTTGCGGCGTCGGCGTGCGATGCGACGAGCGGGCATTCGGCTTGGCCAGCGCATAGCGCGCGAGCCACGGATAGAGCGCCACGATCAGCAAGGCGCACATCAACGCCGCGAATATGACGGTGACCGCGCCGCCCACGAGCCACCCATTGCCGCTGCCGTCGTTCATCGCGCGGACCTGTCGCCGGTCGTCGGACGCATCTAATACAGCGGCCCCGGATCGCCGACGGCCCCCGGCCTTATCGAACCCGGTCCCAGATCGAACTCGGAATAGGTTTGTGCGTCGCAGCCATCGGTCAAAACCGCGTATCGCTCATCGAGAAATTCCGAGCCTTTGAAGAACAGCGTATATGTACGCTGGTGACCGCGATCCTGGAAGCGAACACAGACCTGCCAGCTCCATCCCTTATTGGCCAGAACCCATCGCGGTTCCGATATCTCGGCCGGGCCGGTCAGCGGCGACTTCGTGAATGTGCTTTTGAGATGGGTGGCGATCATGCTGCGGTAATCCGAATTCAAAGGCGCCGTCGCCGGGCCGTCTTGCGGCCCTGCCAAGCTGCTGCATCCTGCCAACAGGACGAGCGTCAGCGTGAGCGCCATGCGCGGCGTGGCGTGCCGCGGCGGCATCGCAGAGCGTCCTCGATACGTCATCGGCGCCATTGACGGCAGGTTAGGAAATCGTTCACACCGACACCATAGAAGTTTCGTTGCTAACAAACGCGCGCCAAACAACGGGCCCGGCGCTACCATCGATGATGCGGAACCGGCGTATTTTTAGGACATCACAGTCCCGCCACGAAAGCAGCGCACGTCCAAATAGCCTGTACTGGCAATCGAGGCCCAACCCGGCGGCTGGCATGACGGTCAAACGGCTCTCCGTGGCACTGATGGGGCTCGGTCTCGGCTTATTGCTGGGATCGTGTGGCCCCGTCGCCGGATTTACGGCCGATCATTGGCCGCACTGGGCCGGCGGCTTGCCCGAGGGCATCCCGCCGCGGCCGGGCACTCCGGGCTATGACGACTATGTCGCGCACCGGCAAGCCGAGACCGAAGCGGCGAAGCCTGCCG
>Ga0310039_10001601_pt1 | contig 15890 bp, 12 predicted proteins | sample Sb_taG_4_FD_200460 | JGI IMG/M metagenome (GOLD analysis project Ga0310039, IMG submission 200460) | Peat soil microbial communities from Weissenstadt, Germany - Sb_50d_6_BS metaG (v2) (version 2) | ecosystem: Environmental > Terrestrial > Soil > Wetlands > Peat | place: Germany: Weissenstadt...
CCCGGCGAGTTGAATGCGCATGTGCCGATCACTCCGCCAACGCCACAAAGTCAATCCAGCCATGCAGCTGAGCGCACAGCTGCGTGACCACGGAATGGGATTGCACCCTGCTGGCAAGGTACTCCCGCACCGCCCGCAGCAGGCTCGGTGACCGCCGCGGGCCGGCGCAGGCGCAAGAGATCGGGCAGTTCGGGAAGCGCGAGAAGGTCCGCCCACCGGCGGAATGCGGCGAGCAACTGCACCCGGAGGTAGAGGCGGCGAGTTGGAGGAGCGTCTGCTTGAGCGCCGCGCGGTCGGCGGGCGCCGCGGTTAGGCGGACGGCCCCCCGGTCCGTCAGGCCTTGAGCGACGGCGGTCTCCCAGCCCGGAGCGAGCGCGACGGAGGGCTCGCCCGCCCGCAGCAGATCGAGGAGGATGTCGCGGTCCGGCGGGGGAGCGTCAGCGAACGGGTTGTAGAAGGAGAGCCCCTGCGAGCGGACCTGACCGCCGGGTGGAAGGAGGGCCGCATGGCTGAGAAGCGACGGCGCCTGCTCAAGAGGACCGCACTGCGCTTGGAGCAGAATCGGAGTCACCCCTTGTTTCTCCTCAGTCTCACGGCCGAGGAGATCGTCGCGGTGTCGGACATCTCCCGGCTCTCCCGTAGCGGCGGCGGCAAACTCCTCGGCTACCAACGTGGGGAAGTCCGGAGACACATCCAGGACATCGTTGCCTACCTGAACAGCGAAGACATCCTGTTCCCCAACTCGCTGATTATCGCGTTCTCCAGCCAGGTAAGATTCCGGACGATGAAGGCGACGGAGGACGGACTGACGGCCGCGGGCACGCTCACGATCCCGGCCCACCGCGTGCCTGTACCCCGGTTGCCCCCGCGCCTGAACCCGACCCGCCGCGGTGGAGGCGCCGGCCAGGGGCGCCTCACGCGAGGATCGGCTTGACCACGCTGCCGGCCACGTCGGTCAGGCGGAAGTCGCGGCCGTTGTAGCGGTAGGTCAGGCGCTTGTGGTCCATGCCGAGCAGGTGCAGGATGGTGGCGTGCAGGTCGTTAACGCTAACGCGATCAACCTCGGCCCTGAGGCCGACCTCGTCGGTGGCCCCGTGCAGCGTGCCGCCCTTGACGCCGCCACCGGCCATCCAGACGGTGAAGGCGTGCGGGTTGTGGTCGCGGCCGGGCGTCGCCCCCTTCTGCGCCACCGGCAGCCGGCCGAACTCGCCGCCCCAGATCACCAGCGTCGAGTCGAGCAGGCCGCGCGACGCCAGGTCGGTCAGCAACCCGGCGATGGGCACGTCGGTTTCCTGGGCGAAGCCGCGGTGGTTGCCGGCGATGTCGTTGTGGCCGTCCCAGCTCAGTTGGTTGTCCATGCCGCCGCTGTAGATCTGCACGAAGCGCACGCCGCGCTCCACGAGCCGGCGGGCGATCAGGCACTGCTTGGCGAAGTGCGTGCATTTCTTGTTGTCCAGGCCGTACAGCTTTTGCGTGGCGGCCGTCTCCTTGCCGACGTCGATGGCCTCCGGCGCGGCCATCTGCATCCGGTAGGCCAACTCGAACGTCTCGACGCGGGCCGACAGCTCCGGCTCGCTCACGCCTTCTTCGAGGCGGCGGTGGTTGAGCCTCTTCAGCAGGTCGAGCTGGGCGCGCTGCTGCCGGTCGCTCATGTCGCCGCTGCGGGCGAGGTCGTCGATGGGCAGCCCTTGGGCCTTCAGTGCGGTGCCCTGGTAGATGCTGGGCAGGAAGCCGGCGCCCCAGTTCTGCGAGTGTCCCTTGGGGATGCCGCGGCCGAGGGTGTCGTACATGACGACGAAGGCGGGCAGGCTCTGCGACTCACTGCCCAGGCCGTAGGTCACCCAGGAGCCGACGCAGGGGAAGCCCATGCGGCTGAAGCCGGTGTTGATCTTGAACAGGGCCGGCGAGTGGTTGTTCGAGTCGGTCCAGCACGAGTAGAGGAAGGCCATCTTATCGACGTGCCTGGCCATGTTCGGAAACAATTCCGACACCCAGGCGCCACAGCGGCCGTGGCGCTCGAAGTTGAAGGGCGACTTCATGAGCGGGCCGACCTGGTCGGTGAAGAAGCCGGTGTCCTTGTCGAAGCCCTTCAGCTCCTTGCCGTCGCTCTTCGCCAGGGCCGGCTTGTAGTCCCAGGTATCGACGTGGCTCGGCCCGCCGTTCATGAACAGCCAGATGACGGAGCGCGCCTTGGTGGGGAAGTGCGGCTCCTTCGGCGCCAGCGGGTTGAGCGGCGCCGGCGCGGCGAGGAGGCCATCCTGTTGGAGCAACCCGGAAAGGGCGAGCAGGCCGAAACCGCCGCCGGCGCGGGCGAGGAACTGGCGGCGCGAAGCGTAGGCGGGGTGGGGCGGAGCGAAGAGCTTCGGGACGTTCATCGGTTACCTCCACGGACGGCTACGGCATGCGCGGCCCGGTTGGTGTTGCGGTCATCTCATCGTCTGAAGGAAACGAAAGAGGACGTACCTTAGCTCTTCCGCGCCGGCCTCCACGATGAGGACCTTCTGAGAGTCCTTGCCGGCGCCATCCAGGGCCGCTGCCAAGTCGTGGGACTCGGCAGCGTCACCGGCGAGTTGTCCGTCATAAAACGCGACAAAGTGTCCGCGCGGGTACGTTCGGTCAATGGTCGGCTTCAACTCGAAGTAAGCCCGTAGACACCGCTCTTGCGATGGGGGGAGCCCCTCCGGGATGTCGTCGGCAGAGCGCAAGGTCAGGATAGAGGTCATAGAAATCTCCTCAATCGATCTGCCCGGACTCGTTCAGGCATTTCGACGTTTCGCGGAAGGCCGTCAGCGCCAGTTCGGGCGCCGGACCCGGCTCCGGTCATATCATCTGGACCTCGACCGGCACCTTCCCCCCATTATCTTGCTGCTTCTTCGTGAGATAGTTGAGCCGTTCCAACCCGATGACTCGGCCGTCGCGATCCTTCATGAGCACGACGTCATCTTCGATCTCTTCGCAGATGTGCTCCTTCTTCGGATCGTCAAACCAGACGGTCAGGGTGTTCCCTATGCGATCGTAGTAGACCCTTACTTTGTCCACAGTTCTCGCCCCTTCTTGATGTTTTTCGTGAAATAAGCAGTCACCACGAACCGCTCGTCCGGATCTTCACAGCCCACGACAACGCACAGATGGCCGCGGTCGCCCGCGCGGTAGTACAGGTGTATCTCGGGATCCTTGGCGCTCTCGCGGATCACTTCGGGGTCGGTGATGCACTCGCGGACAGCCGCCTCATGTCCGGCCAAGGCGGGATGCTTGTAACGAATGATCTCTCGCCAACGGTTTCGCGTCAGCACGACGCGATAGCCGAGCGGCGAGGCCACCTTGAAAACGAGTGTCTTTCGGGCCACGTCAGCCCCTCGCGTCACTCTCAATCAACATACACGAACTCGTTCAGGCACATCAACGTCTGGCAGAAGTCCGTCAGCGCCAGATCGCGGGCGTCGGCCTGCTTCGCCGCCTCGTAGTCGGCCGCCTGCGACTTCACGAACGCCGTCGAGTCCGCCAGCTCCGCCGTGGTCGGACCCCGACCTAGCGCCATACGGTAACCCATCCGCACGGCCTCCTCAATGGGGGTTTTCGTGTCGGGGGCGACGCGCCTGGCGAAACCGCGGGCGTAACCGCGGACGTGCGGGTTGTTCATCAGGTACAGCGCCTGCGGGGCGATGGTCGTCGTCGGCCGTTCGCCGATGCCGCTCAGCGCTTCGGGCGCGTCGAAGACCACCAGCATCGGGATTAGCTTGCTGCGCTTCACCGTGAAGTAGACGCTGCGCCGCCGACTCCCCTCGTCCAGGGTGCCGGGACCGTACATGCGCTCGTCCAGCACGCCGCCGACCGCCAGCAGCGAGTCGCGGATCACCTCCCCCTCCAGCCGCCGCGCCGGGCGGCGCCAGAACAAACGGTCCTCGCGATCCACGGCCGCCTTCGCCTCGTCGGGGCGCGAGTCCTCCAGGTAGACGGCGCTGGTCATGATGACCTTCTGAATCGGCTTCAGTCGCCAGCCGTTGGCGATCAATTCGCTTGCCAGCCAGTCGAGCAATTCGGGGTGGGTCGGCCTCTCGCCGCGGGTGCCGAAGTCGCTCGGCGTGGCGACGAGGCCGCGGCCCACGTGGTGCTGCCATAGCCGGTTGACGATCACCCGCGCCAGCAACCGGCCGGCTCCGTCGTCCACGTCGGTCAGCCATTCGGCCAGCGCCCGGCGGCGGTAGGACGTGCGCCAGCCGGCGGGAGGCGCCGTTTGCCAGCGCTTCTCGGCGGCGGCCGACGGCTCCAGCACCTGCAGGAAGCCCTGCGTCGCGACGCCGTCCTTGGCGTTGGGGTCGCCGCGGCGGAGGAAGTGCGTTTCCGGAAGGAAGTCGCCGCCCTGCGTGTGCAGCCGGACCGCCGGCAGCCCCTCGCTGCAAATCAGCGCCTTCACCGGCGCCGGCTTGGCGCCCGCCTGCGGCGCGGGCGATCCGGGAGACGGCTTCAACTCGACCTCGGTGCGGACGGTCGTGGTGAACGTCGCCAGGAGGCGGTAGTAATCGCGCTGGGGAATGGGGTCGAATTTGTGGTCGTGGCAGCGGGCGCAGCCGACGGTCAGGCCGAGCAGGGCGGTGCCGAGGGTGGCGAGCTGGTCGTCCATCTCGTCGTAGCGGTGCCGCTCGACCTCGTTCTTGGTGATCTGCGTGCTGTGGACGCCGGCGGCGAGGAAGCCGGTCGCGGCCAGGGCCGCCCGGTCGTCCGGGGCGTACTCGTCGCCGGCGATCTGCCACTTGACGAAGCGGTCATAGGGCATGTCGTCGTTGAGCGCCCGGATGACGAAGTCGCGGTAGTGGTAGGCGGTCGGCCGGTCGTAGTCGTGCTCGAAGCCGTGGCTCTCGGCGAAGCGCGCCAGGTCGAGCCAGTGCCGCGCCCAGCGCTCGCCGTAGTGCTGGCTGCCGAGCAGCCGGTCGATCAGCTTTGAGTAGGCGTCGGGGTCCCTATCGTTGACGAACGCCTCGACCTCCTCCGGCGCCGGCGGCAGGCCGACCAGGTCGAAGTAGGCCCGGCGGATGAGCCGGCCCCGGTCCACCGGCAGGTTCGGGGCGACGCCGGCGACCTCCATCTTCGCCAGGAGAAAGCGGTCGATGGGGGTGCGGCACCACGTCGGATCCTTCACCTTCGGCGGCTCGACCCGCCGGAGCGGCCGGAAGGCCCAGTGCTCCTTGGCCGACGCCGGCACGACCCTGGTCGTCCAGAGCGGTTCCTTCGGCGTCCGCGCCACCAGCGGCTCGTCGTAAGGGGCGCCGCAGTCGATCCACTCGGCGATCCGGGCGATAAGGTCCTCGGGCAGCTTCTTACCCTGGTGGGGCATGAAGGGCTCTTTCTGGTGGGCCACCAGCTTGTAGAGGAGGCTGTCCTTGGCCTTGCCGGGCAGCAGCGCCGGCCCCGACTCGCCGCCCTTGAGGAGGCGGTCGCGGTCGCTCAGGTCGAAGCCGGCCTCGGTCGCCTTTCCGCCGTGACACTTGAGGCACTTCTCGACCAGGACGGTCCGGACGTGCTTCTGGAACACGTCGAGTCCCCGGGCCATCTTGGCCGCGTGGTCCTTGTCGATTTCCTCCTTCGGCAGTGCCTTGGAGTCGGCGAAGGACGACTCCCCCACCAATCCGGCGAGGAGAAGGGCGACCGCGACGGCGAACAACGGACAGAACGGCGAGCGGGAATTGCGGCGAGACGTCATCGGCAACACCTGGCAGGGTAAGGCGGGTGGGAACCGGGCGGGTCGGCGGCTGTGCCTGGGCATCGTTCAGGATAGGCCGGCCGACGCCCGATCAGCAAGGGAAAACCTTGACCGTCGCGGATTTTGGGGTGAGGGACTGCAGGGAGTGGTGTGGTGTGGCCCGAAGTTACCGGGATGAATGGCGCAAGTCCTGCCTGGGCAGCCGCTTGCGTGCGTCGGTAAACACGGTAACATCGCTAACATCCCCTGGGGACGTCCCGGTCATCCGCGCACGGAAAAGTGGCCCGCCTGCTCGGACCACGACTGGCCCAACGGGCTGCCATCGGTGGCGCCGGGGGACAGCAGCACGGCGAAAAGCGGTAGCGGAGCGGTTGCTGCGGCGCGAGGGGACCGGGCACAAGAACGCGCCGTTCCGCTACTGGCTGCCGGCGCGCGAGGCGGAATGGATGAAGGATCCGACGTATCGGCTGATGCGTCAGGACGAGGAGGCGCGTTATCGGGCATGGTTCAATACCGGGCGGTTTCGGGTGACAGTGGCTGTGGCGGCACGTTTCCAACGTGCCGTATCCCACCGGCACGTTGGAAACGTGCCGCCACAGCCACTGTCACCCCGATTTGAACCAGGCCCGTTATCGTGACGGTTTCGCGCCGTATCTCCTTGTCGGACAGGACTATCTGAGATGCGCCCGGGGCGTCGCGACAGTTGGCACATCTGTCGTGACGCCCTACCGCTCGCTCCCATTTACATGATAATGAGGATGTACTCCTGGGTGGCGTCGTCACCGAAGTCGTCTGCGACTGTGATCGAGAAGTTGAAGTGGCCCGCCTGGAGGGGGGTGCCGTAGAGCAGGCCTCCAGTAGTGAGGGTCAGGCCGTCGGGAGCGCCGCCGTACCAGGTCAGGGCGCCGAGGCCGCCGCTCGCATGGATGAACCAGCTGTATGCCCAGCTTACCAGCCCGGATTTCACACTCGTCGTCGTGATTGTGACCGGCGTGGGGTAGCCGACGGTGATCCCACCGCTGGTGCCGCTGATGGCTGAGTTGGCCGTATCGGTGGCGGTCACGGTCTGGGTGCCCGGGGTCTGCAGGAGGATCTGGAATTGCCCCGAGCCTTTGGTGAGAGTGGCGTGGGCGGGCAGGACGGCCTTGGGGTCGCTGCTGGTGAAGTGAACCATGTCTTGGCAGGTGGGGACCGTGTTGCCGTAGGCATCCTCAGCCGTGACGGTGATGGTGCAGTTGTGACCAACCCAGCAGGCGCCGTCCTCAGGGGCCTGGACGAGGAACTTCGCGACGGGGCCAGGCTTGACTGTGACGGGAGCGCTAGTGCCCGTGATGAGCCAGGATAGTGGCCACTGGCTGACGAGGATGGAGGCGGTGATGGTCTGGCTACCGGCGCTCTTCAGTGTGGCCTGGAAGGTACCGGTGCCACTGGTCAGCGTCACTTTGGTGGGCAAGACGGCTTGGGAGTCGCTGCTGGTGAAGGAGATCCCGCCAGAGTAGCTGGTGGTCGTGTTGCCGTACGGGTCCTGGGCGGTGACCGTGCAGGAGAAGGCACTGCCGGCAGTGGTACTGGAAGGGACGTGGACGGAGAGTTTCGAGACCGCGGCGGGGTTGACGGTGACAGCAGCGCTTTTGCCTGTGAGGCTGCTGGTGACAGTGTCGGTTGCGGTGAGGGACTGGTTGCCGGCAGTCTTCAGCGTGACCGTGAATTGCCCCACGCCGTTGCTGAGAGTGGCATTTTTCGGGAGGGTGGCCTGAGCATCGCTGCTGGCGAAATGGACTGTGCCACTGTAGACGGCGGCGGTGTAGCCAAGGGCGTCCTCGGCCGTGACCTTGAAGGTGCAGGCGGTACCGGCCGTGGCACTGCTTGGGCCGGTGACCACGAAGTGCGTGGCGGCGCCGCTGACGGTGATGGGACTGCTGATACCCTTGAGGCTGCTATTGACCGTGTCGGTGACGGTCAGAGTCTGGCTGCCGTCTGTTTCCAGCGTGGCGCTAAAGGTGCCGGCACCACTGGTCAGCGTGGTGTTGGCGGGCAGGACGGCCAGGTTGTCGCTGCTGGTGAAGTGGACGGGGTCGCGATAGCCGGTGGCCGTGTTGTTGTAGGCATCGATGGCCGTGACCGTGAAGTTATAGGGGGTGCCAACCAACGAGGCGCTCGGCGCCTTGACGACGAACTTCGCGGCGGGAGCTGGGCTGACAGCGCTGGGACTGCTGGTGCCCGTGATCCTGTGGCTTTGGGGAGGAAAACCAACAAGGATGAAATCGCTGACAGTGATCGTCTGGCTGCCGGCGGTCTTGAGCGTGGCCTTGAAAGTGGCAGTACCGTGGTTCAGGGAGATGGAGTAGTTGGCCGGCAGGACGGCCTGGGGATCACTGCTGGTGAAGGAGAGGTTGTTGTTCTTGGGCCAGGTAGTGTCGAGGTTGCCGTACTGGTCCTCGGCGGTGGCCGTCAGGGTCAAGAGTGTACCCGCCGTGACGCTCGCGGGGAGGCCGCTCACGAGAAAGTGGGTGGCGACGGCGGGGGCCATGCGGGTTTCGAGCATTTCCAGGCTCGGGCGTGCCGTCCGTGCCGGCCTCGTCCTGGTGAATCCCTTCCCATGGCCCATGCCAAGGGACCAAGGAAACCGCTTGATCAAGGAGGTGAATGACCGGGACATAGGTAGGCTCCTGTCTTCTCCGACGCTCCCACGAGATGCGAGCAGGCTTGGGGGCTGGGTAACTGCTCGCTGTCTACAGAGGAAGTGCGCCGGCCGGCCAAAACTTTCGCGAAAAAGTGACGCGGGGCAAAAAAGCTGCGTCTCTTGGCGTAACCCCTTGTGTGCCAGAAACTGGGTGAGTCACCACCCGCTTAGCGGCAATCGATAAATGACTTCCGCGAGCGGCGGGGTTCATCCCCGCCGGGACAAGCCCGGCGGCTCGCCAACCTTGGAAGTCATTTATCGATTGCCGCTTAGTCTGCATCGCCCAGCAGCACAAACCCGGACCAGTAGTACGGGTGGGCGTAGGGCCGCTCCTCTTTCCCTGCGGGCTTGACTTCCTCCGGTCTGACCAGCGGCTTGAGCGCGCTGAGGGTGCCGCGCAACTCGCCGCCGCTCAGCTTCGCCGCCAGCGCCTCTACCTCCGACCGCGACAAGTCGCGCAGCCACAGCTTCGCCTCCCGCAAGGCTGCCCCACGACCCAGCGGGCCCTTCAGTCCCTCCCGCTCGCCCCGCAGGTTCTCGTAGAAGCGCGTCATCAGCAGCGCCGTGGCCGTGTCGTCCACCTTCCACAAGGACACCACCAGCGCTCGTGCCCCTGCCGCGAAAAGCACCTGGGTGAAACCCAGAAAACCCTCGCCCGACGTCGCCCGGCCCAACCCGGTCTCGCAGGCCGACAGCGTCACCAGGTCGGCGTCCAGGTGCCAGCGCGCCAGGGCCGCCACGGTCAGCCGGCCGTCGTAGACCGTGCGGCCGCGTTTGGCCTGCTCCAGTGGATCGGGGAGCTGATCGCGGGCCAGCAGCAGCGCCGAGTCGCGGGCGGAGGCCACATCGATCTGGCCGTGCGTGGCCAGGTGCAGCACGCGGTAGCTTTTCAGCTTGTCGGCAGCAACCAGCTCGTCCAGGCGTTGCTCGCTGGCGTCGGAGCCGAGCAGTACCACACTGCCGTCTTTGGGGAAAAGGGTGCGGATGGTCTCGACCTCGAAGCGTGTGCCCGGCAGCGGCTTGATGTCCTCGCGGCGGCGGGAGTCGGCCAGGGCTTCCCGTTCCCGCTGCCGGCGCAAGGCCACTGCGGGGGCGTCTTTGCTGATCGAGACGCCGAGCTTGCCCGGGGCCACCGTCAGGTTGTCCAGCGTCTTGCCGTCGCGCCAGACCGTCACGGAGACCTTGTCGCCCTCGGTGGCGGGCCGGAGGTCCTCCAAGAGGGTGAGCTTCTGCCCGGCGTATTGGAGGAGGACGTCGCCAGTGCGGAGTCCGGCCTTGTAGGCGTTGCCGTCGGGCAAGACAAGGAGCAAGTACAAGCCATGCTCGGGGGGCGGCGGAGGCGGCGCGGCGCTGGGCAACTGGAAGGCGGGGTCGCCCAGGGCCAACAGGGACGGCTCGCGGAGCGGCCGGTGGGCCTCCGCCAGCCGCGCCAACACCGTGCCTGAGGGGGCGTAGCTAACCCTGAACTGATCGGTCAGGGCCTCGAGTGGCACCCCGGCCATTACACCGCCCGGCACGGCGATCAGCTGCCGCACCGCGGGCAGTCCTTCCCGGGCCGCCAGCTGGGTCTCCAGGGGCGCCAGCCGCTGGGCGTCCAGTCGCCGGGCCAGTTCCTTCCACTCCGGCAAGCGCTTGCCCAGGGCGGCACGCAGGTCGCCAGTGAGACGATCATCGTCGTCGGTCCAGGCCCGGTCAGGGCCGCTACCGCTCAGGCGGACCCAGGCAGGAGGGCCAGTCCGCCGCACCACGCAGCCCCAGTGCCAGCCGCGGCGCTCGGCCACCTTCCCTCGCGTGTACCCATCCAGCCAGAAGACCAGGGCGGCGTCGGCGGGCAAGGCCTGCTGGATGCGCTCCAGGGGGAAGACCTCGCGGCGGGCCTGCTCGGCGGCCTCGCGGTCGATCTCGGCTTGCAGCCCAAACCGCTCCCGCAGCCACTCCTCGCGCCGCCGCTGGCCGGAGGCATCCAGCTTGTCGGCGGTCAGCAGGGGCAGCAGCTGGCGGTCGAGTTGTTCCAGGCGGGCGCCGCGCTGGTCCAGACGCCGGACTTCGTCCGGAGGTAGGGAGAGGGCGGCGCGGAGGCTGAGATCGTCGAGCAGTCCGCGGGCCAGGCTCGCTTCCGCCGCCTGAGCAGCATCGCCCGCTTTCCCCAGCCGGGCCAGGCACAGGGCGAGGCCCAGGTGAGGCTGGATGTCGGCCGCCAGGGCGCGCTCGAAACCGCTGGCGGCCAGGCGGAGGCGAGCAGCCTCGAAGGACCGGACTGCTTGCTGCCAGACCGGCTCCGACACGGCCTCCTTCCCCTGCACGCTGAGGATGTAGGCCAGGTTGTGGTAATTGCGAGCGGTGTCGAGGTGCTGTGGTCCCAGGACCTGTTCGCGGATCGCCAACGCCTTCCGGTAGAACCCCTCGGCGTCGGCGTTTTTCCCCTGGTCGTTCAGGTTGCCGGCCAGGTTATGGTAGGTGGCCAGGGTATCGGGATGGCGGCGGCCGAGGACTTTCTCCTGGATCTCCAGGGCCTGGCGATACAGCCGTTCGGCGTCGTCGTACTTTCCTTGCTTGTCCAGGTTGCCGGCCAGGTTATGGAGGCTGAAGGCCGTGTCAGCGTGGTCAGGGCCCAGCTTCTGTTGCCGGAGGGCCAGCACCTCACGGTAGAGCTTTTCGGCCTCAGCGAACTGTCTCTGCTGGGCCAGGTTGAACGCCAGGTTGTTCAGGATCAGGACGACCGTCGGATGACCTGGCCCCAGGGCGGCGGTGCAGACGTCCTTCGCCTTTTGGTACAGGCGTTGGGCCTCGGCCAACTTGCCCTGGGCGGCCAGGCTGGCCGCCAGGTTGTTGTAGCTGGCGGCGGTCTCGCTGTGCCCTGGCCCACGCACTTGCAAGCGGATCGCCAGGGCCTGCCGGTGCAGCGCCTCGGCCTCGGCGTACTTGCCCTGGGTGTCCAGGTCGTGCCCCAGGTTGCTGTAGCTCAGGGCCGTGTACGGGTGGACCCGGCCGAACACTTCTTCCCGGATCTTCAGGGCCTGGCGGTCCAGAACCTCGGCCTCGGCGTACTTGCCCTGGCGGCTCTGGTTGGCCGCCAGGTTGCCGTAGCTGGACGCGATCTCAGGGGGGTAGGGCGGCAACAGCTGCCGGCGGATGGCCAGCGCTTTGCGGAACAAGGCTTCCGCATCCTGGTACTTGCCCTGGGAGTCGAGGAGGCTCGCCAGGTTACTGTAACTTCGGGCGGTATCGCGGTGCCCTGGTCCGAGTACCTGCTCGCGGATCTCAAGGGCCTTGCGATACGATTTGTCCGCCTCGGCGAACTTACCCTGGGTGTGCAAGTAATGCCCCAGGTTATTGTAGCTTTGGGCGGTGTCGGGGTGGCCTGGACCGAGCACCTGCTCGCGGATGGCCAAGGCCTGCCGATACAGCGGTTCGGCCTTGGTGAACTGGCCCTGGTCTGCCAGGTTGTTCGCCAGCTCGTTATCGACGAGGGCGGGTAAGGGGTGTTGGGGTCCCAGGTCTTGTTCCAAGATCGTGAGCACCTGACGGTAGAGCCGTTCCGAGTCGGGGGGTGTCTGATCCAGTTGAATTGCCTGAAACAGCATTTGAGAGGCTTTGAGGTATCTTTGCTGCTTCTCGGCCGGCATGTCGGCGAGTTGTCGCAGCAACCGCCCGGCGCGCCGGGCGTCGCCCGTTTGCCAGTGCTCGTCTCCCTGGACGCGCCGGCGGAGCGCGAGGCACTCCTCAGCCGGTGTGATGGCCTGTGCGAACTTGCCCACGTCTTCCAGCTCGTTGATCTGTTTCTGGAGGGCCTCAACTTTCTTCGCGTCCTCGCCCTGGAGCAGTCGCTTCCAGGGAGGCACCTCCGCGCCGCGGCTCACCACGGCCACACCCAGACTCAGCACCACGCATGCCAGCAGTCGCCAATAAGATCTCATGGGCAACCCTCTGTGATGTGTTCTGTTGTCGATCGCGCGGGCTCGCCTTCACTCGCGCACCCTTGGCAACACCGGGAATGCTCGCGCCGCGGCGGTTTCGATGCCGGCCGCCGCTCTGAGCTGCTGGACCGTTTGGGTCAAGGGCCCGAGCCCCTTGAGTTCGCTGACTCCCCCGCGAACCTCACCGGGCAGGACCGATTCGAGTCTCTCGCCTTCGCCTCGCCAGACCACATCCTCCACGGGAGGCAGCCGCTTCCAGGGCAGCGGCGGCTGTCCCTGCCGCCACGCGGTATAGCCAGGCAGCGGCTGCCGCGATGCCAACAGTACGAAGGCCTGCAGCCCGCCATGCACCTCGTCGTTCAGGTTGAAGACTTGATCACCCCCCGGGTACGACAGCCGCTCGCACCTTTCCGGCGGAACCTTGGGGTCAGCCGGCCAGCACAGCTGCTCCTTGCCGTCGGCGTTCAGCGCCAGCAGGAAGCAGGAGGCCGGTTCCGACAGCTCCGCCTGCACGCGCAGCTGGTCGCCATAGCGCGTGCTGAACGAGCGAACACCGATCTCGCCGCGTGGCACGGCTGTCTCGCCTCGGCAGGCGAAATGCTCCACCCGCAGGGCCCGCACCACCAGTGCCGCCGGCGCTGCCCGAACTGTTTCCATCGGGACATTGAACCGAGACTCCGGGTCGGTCTTGGGGCGCGGTCCCCAGACCAGGAGCAGGGCAATCCCAGCCGCCACCAGACCAGCGACAAGGGCCGCTGCCGTCCACAGGAACCGCCAGGGCGACCGCCGCCTGCTGCCGCTGTTCACCCCCACGGTCAGCAGTTCGGCCGTAAGTTGGTCGCGGCCGGTAGTGCATTCGGGAGATGATGCGTCCGGAAGATACGGCAACGTCGCGCTGGGCCCGAGGTTCGGCTTCGCCTGGCAGAAGGGTGCCAGCGCCTCGACGACCTCCGCCGGGGTCTGGTAGCGCTGCGCTGGGTCCTTGGCCAGCACGCGCGCCACCACCGCCGAGAGCGCCTCCGGCACCTCCCGCCGGACTTCATGCAGTGGCACCGCCTCCTTCTCCCGATGCGCCATGATCGTCTTCAACGCCGTCCCCTCATTGAACGGCGGCCGGCCCGTCAGCAGGCAGTACAGGGTACACCCCAGGCTGTAGATGTCGGCCCGGATGTCCGCCGTGTGGGCATCCAGGGCCTGCTCCGGCGCCACGTACTGCGGCGTCCCCAGGAACGCCTCGCTGTTGGTCAACCCGGGAGTTGGCCCCCGCTCGCTCCGGACCCGGGCCAGCCCGAAGTCCAGGATCTTCACCTGCCCCTGCGGCGTCAGCATCAGGTTCTGCGGCTTGATGTCCCGATGCACCATCTTCTGCTCGTGGGCGTGCTGCAAGCCCTGCGCCGCCTGGCACACCCTCCACAGGCCTGGCCCACTGGCAGCGGACCCTGTTGCCGCACCAACCGGGCCAGGTCGGTGCCCTCGACGTACTCCATGACCAGCAGGTGCAGGTCGCCCGCCTGTTCGGCGTCGTAGGGCTGAACGATATTGGGGTGGTTGAGCCGGGCAGCCGCCTTGACCTCGGCGTGGAAACGGGCCAGGACCTCCGGCCGATCCACCAGATCCTTGCTGATGACCTTCAGGGCCACGCGGCGGTCCATCAGCCGGTGCTCCGCCTCGTAAACCACGCCCATGCCGCCGTGGCCCAGTTCGCGCACGATACGGTAGCGCGGGTGGTCCGCCAGCTCCGGCGGCACGTCGGGGTCCACAGCGCCTGCGTTTGCTGGCCGGGCTGCCTGGATGAGACGGATGAAGCTGTCCGGAGGAGGTGCTGCGGCGATGCGGCGACAGCTCGCGCAGGTTTCCAGGTGGGCGGCCACCGCTGGGGTGTCGGCCTCGGAGAGCATACCGTTGCCGAAAGCGGCCAGCAGTCCCGGCGCGGGGTGGGGGGTAGTCGCGTTCATGGAGGAGCCTCTCAGCACTTAGCGCCCAGGGGGACGCCCTCGGCGCGCCTCCAGTTTGTCGATACCACACAAGGGAGAGTGCGCCGGCCAGCACAGACTTTCGCGATCACGGCGCTAAGTCGAGCAGGTCGCGGCCCTCTTCCCGTAACCTCTTCACCACCCGTAACCTGGCGAGTATGACGACGTTCTCGTCAGGCCCAGCTCTGCCGCTGCCACCGCGGGAGAGACCCCATCGAGGACCACGCGGCGGAAGGCTTGCCAGGTCGGCGGCGTGAAGACGTGCTCGATCTGGTCCAGCAGTCGCTGCACGACGTGCTGGTCATGCTCCTCGTCCCACTGCCGGCTCAGGTCGCTCTGGTTCCCGGTTCCTGTTAGCCCCTGGTCGCGTTGCTGGCAATTCAGGGGCCAATCGGCGGCAAATCGCGGAGAGGCAACAGCTTCCTTGCCCGGCCCACGCTCGCTGTCGCGCCGCAGATGCCTGTCGGGAAAAGAGTTGCGGCGGTCAGGTGTGACGGGGCGGGCCCTGAAACGGGGAGATAGTCGCCACCCATCACCGGGCCGGCAGCACTGCCCGTGTGCCCCCCGCGGGGTTCGCTGTGCGGGAAGAGCACAGCCGGCCGCGCGGAGGTAGCACAGCCGGCCGTGCGGTGAATTCCTTGGTGCCGCCATCTTCCGTGCCCGCCGAAAAAAAGAACAGGGCCCCGGCTGGCGCGGGCCCTGTCCCAGAAGAAGACTCGTCATCCGGCCGTTTATCTCGGGCTTGCCGCGCCCGTGTACTGGCCCACACCCGGCCGTCATTTCAGGTTCCGGTCGCTGGCGGAGAACTGGCACGCTCCGATATCGACATCCCGGTCCATGCGCGTGAAGCCGCGCTGGTCGTTCGTCAGCGGGTTGCCCCAGGGATCAACAGCCAGGTCGTCGCTGCCGGCGCTGATGACGGGGCTGCCCGACTTCGGCGGGCAGGTTTGGGTCGGGCCGCCGTAGTTGCCCAGGGGGGCCAGCCGAATTTGGGACACGCCAACGATGTTGTTGTTGGCGTCGCCGTTCCGCAGCCCGCCGCTGCCGCTGCCGATCAGGTTGTAAGCGCTGCTGGGGTCCACCGTGCCGTAGATGTCGCCGCTATTGGTGAAGAGGAGCGCGCTATTCCCGGCCACAATCGAGTTGTTCAGTGTGACGCAGGGGTTGGCAGCAAGGCCGCCGCCGTACGTGGCCTTATTCGCGGTGATGGTGACGTTGGTCAAGAGTGCGGTCCCGGAGGAGGAGTCGATCGCAAAGGGGACGCATCTATTTTCCACGATAATAGATGCGTCCCCTTTGTTGCCCTTTGTTGCCCGGCCACGAAGCCCCCAGTCATCGTCCGGCAGTCTCTTCATCTTCAACATATGATCGAGCGAAGTGCTGCCGAAGCTCATAACCGTAACATCGTGAACATAACCACTGGCGGAATCGCCGGTAGCATCTAGTTTCACCCTATAAGTGTTTGTGAAGAATGTGGAATGACCAAAGTTCCTCTCCTCTTCGTAAGAGCGCCTAACAAAACCCTGGCCAGAGTTATCTTCGCCGTATACAATACTGATGGGAGGTTTGCCCCCCCGTGGATGACTCTCGATGGAGGGTACTCCTATGGCTAAGCCCCT
>Ga0310039_10001613_pt1 | contig 15785 bp, 32 predicted proteins | sample Sb_taG_4_FD_200460 | JGI IMG/M metagenome (GOLD analysis project Ga0310039, IMG submission 200460) | Peat soil microbial communities from Weissenstadt, Germany - Sb_50d_6_BS metaG (v2) (version 2) | ecosystem: Environmental > Terrestrial > Soil > Wetlands > Peat | place: Germany: Weissenstadt...
TTGGACACCACGGGCTCGACGGGCTTCTTGTTCTTCTTCGACATGATCAATCCCCGTCCCACTTCTGGGACTTCCCAGGGTCGTAGTACTCGGCCACCGTCTCGAGCAGGGAAGTCTCGATGATGTCTCTCGGCGCGCCGTGCTTGTGCGCGAGCTTGATACCGCTCTTCGTCATGAAGCCTGCGATGAGGCCGGCGCGCGTGATCTCGTCCATTCCCGGCGTGAGCTTCTTGGCGTTCTCGACGACGCGCGCGAAGTTCACGTCTAGGTACTCGTGCAGGTCGAATTCTCCCACCATGTCGTCCTCCTCACTTCTTCTTGCACTTGCAGATGAGGTACCCGTCCTTCAGCTCGCCCACCTGCTCGGCGTGACTGCACGACACGGGACCGCGTGCGCCGTCGACGCTGATCACTTCTTCGCGGCAAGGCTTCTGCGCCTCGCCCGCCGACATGGACGCCCCGTGCGCGTACCAGCCTACGATTGCCCCCACGATCCACGCAGCCGCGAGGCAGAACACCGTCCGGAATATCGCCGTGCGCATCACGGGACCGAACCCTTGGCGGAGCAGACCGCCGAGCTTGGAGAATCCGATTTTCTCGAGAGCCAGTCTGAGCAGCGCTTCACGGAGGAAATCATACATCGCGCCTCTCTCTTGTGGCAGGGGCACGAGCAGGTCGGCCCGCAGAAACCGATCTCGCACTTCGGGCACAGCATGTGCGCCCTCATGACGCCATCTCCGGGGGAAGCGCCTCTCTCCGGTCGAGGAGCGCGCGGATCGACCGCGAGTCCGCGTGGAGCGCGTCGTCGCTGCACGTACAGTCGGGGTGGTGCTCGTTCTCGCGGAAGAACCGGAGCAGATCCTCGAAGAGTTCGGCGTCGAGCTGCGATTTCGTCATACTGCCCTCTTATAAACGTAGTCCGGCAACATGTTCCTGGATCTGTAATTAGCGACGAGTTGGGAATCAAGATACTGGCACCCGCTGATGACTTTCCTGCACGAGGCTGACCCGCACGTGCAGTCCATCCGCCACGTCTCGTGGTCGTCGGTGGAGGTCGTCGAGTAGTCGAAGCATAGCTCGGTGCCCGAGGAGACAGCGCTGAGCGTGAAGAGCGTCGCTCTGTTATTGTCCTCGATCCTCACCGCGCAGTTGGGCTCGCAGCTATGGTTCAAGTAGTCGTCCACGTCGCCCGAGGCGCCAACGAACGCATTCAGCCCGATTTGTAGAACGTCGTCGCCCGCATCCAAGGCTTGCTGACCGGAAAGCAAGGGTCCCTTGATCTCGAGCACGTCCCTGCCGGCGGGGATGTCCTCCACAGCAAAAACCCCGCGCCCGTGCCTGCACTCTCGGACTTTGAGCTTCACGATTGATGATTCTACGTACCACTCGACGACGAACTCCGGCGCGCCCGGACCGCGCCAGAGCCGGAGCGCGAGCGCGACGTCGAAGTCCGACGGCCAGCGATCGTGACGCCACACCGTCCCGGCGAAGATCGGACAGGGCGTGTGGTCATTCATGTAGATCTGGACGACATGCATCCCGAGGTCGACCTCGTCGCACTTGAAGACCTTGCAGCGCACGATCTTGTTGACCATCGGCCCGGAGAGTCCCCAGGCCTCCGGGCGACAGATCTCGTCCTGAGCTTTCCCGAGGTCTTCCTCGTCCTCGCCCAACGCGAAGCTATAATGAAGCTCGCCGTCCGGCTCAAGCTCGCCGAGGGCGCGGGTCCGCGCGAGCTGGTCCTCGGAGATCGGGAACCACTTGTCGCCCGAACCCTTCACGTCGTCCGCGCTCTTCCGGATGTAGACACCACAACTTGCGCACCGAAGGTCGGGGTTCTTGAGAATTCCGATGCTACAGATTGCTTCCCGAAGCTTGCGGGCACAGCCGTCGCAGATGAGCCGCCACGTCATCGCGCCGTCTCCAATCGTTGCACGGCTCGCGGGAAAGGTAACGCGAGCTGGGGATCCGCCTGAGAGAGCAGCCGCTCGAATTCTCTCCGCTTCGCGGCGATCTCCTCTTCGATCTGAAAGATCCTCCGCGCGATCCGGAGCATGCGCTCCGTGCGCGTGCGCTGCGGGTAGCGTTTGGTGCTCACGGCCAATCGTCCCGCTCGTCGGGCACGAGGAAGTCCCCTTCGCTGATTTCCGGGATCGCGGCCGTCCAGCTCCGAGACGCCAGCAGGATCAACCGGCCCTCGCCGTCCGAGAACCCCGTAACGAGAGCGCGGCCGACCCGCGGCAGGCGCCTGAGGTCCGGCGTCGCGCGCACGACGCGGGGCAAGATGCCGAGAAGCGTGTGATCGCCGCGCCCGCTCATCTGCAGCGAGCTATTGTTGATGGAGTGCACCTTGCCGAAATCTTGCCGCGTCGTCACTTCTCCACTCCCTCGAGCCACTCGCTCTCTTGTTTCGCGACGAAGTCTTTACCGCAGCGCGTCTCGGCGATCACGTAATCAGCCTTGGGATTCCCTGGGACGGGCTCGACGCTCACCGGATTACCCTGGTTCCAGTCCTCGAACGTCTTCGACCTGTAGTACATGTCCGGGTCAAGATCGTCGCCACGCTCCTCGAGCACGACGTGGATCTCTTCCACGCTCTCGGCCTCCACCGTGAGCGTGACGGATTTGTGCAGCCGCATCTCGACCTTGAACGTCGGCATCAGCGCTCGCCCCTCTCGCGCAACTCTTCTCGCGTGTAAAAGACGCCCGGAGCAATCTCCACTTCCTGCTTGGCCCGCTCGGCTTCACGACGCTTCACCAGCTCGCTCGCCATGAGCCGCACGTCCTTCATGCTCGCCAGGCCCGGCGCCTCGCTGATCTTCTTGAGCCACGACAAAGACACACCCATCCCACGCCTCCTTCAGTCGTCGTCCCACCCAGCACTGGACGAGATCAGCGACTCGCGCTCGCTGCCTAGCCACTCGATGTGGTTCCGTATCCGTTTCGCCTCGCTCGCGCTGAGGGTCACGCCCTCGTTTTTCTCCACGGCCTTCTTCAATTTCTTGAACGCCTTCATGTCCGCGTTGATGTCGTCCATGATGGTCATGAGATCGCTTTCGCTTCCTCGTTCGTCAACTCGACCCTCACGGTCAGTGTCAGCACGTTGTTTTTGCGATCAAGCTCGTAAGGACCTGGAGAATCGTACGCCACTCGTCCAATCAGGTTCCACGCTTCCATCATGGCGAGCGCATTCGCTGCGTTCTCCTTCATGCGCCGGCGAACTCTTGCGCGCAACGCGTCAGCTCCGTCCTCGAATAATCCTGGTCGTGCTTTCATGAAGTCACCCGTCTCCGCTTCGTGGCCCGCCGCGTCCGCTTGCGCATGAAGGGTTCGATCTCCGAGTCGCCGGGGTAAAAAGGCTTCCCAGCATTCTTGCACTTGCTCGCCGTGCCGTCAGCGTGCTTTTTCTTGTGCCAGAACTCGGTCGCACCCATCGGCTCGCAATCGTCCATCACTATGCCGCACCGGCGGCACACGGCCCTCTCGCCGCGGTCAGGGAGCGATATCGTCATGATGGCTGTAAGACCTTCAAGTGAACGATGCCGTCGTCGAGAGCCCAGGCGATGAGATGCTCGGGGGATCCGCCTCCCACGAAGCGGGCCATCCGCGGCAGATGCTTCCAGGGCCACCTCATGAACCGCTCCACGAGCTGTACTTCACGATGTCAAAGTCATCTCCGATGACCGTTTCCTTCGCGATCTTTTTGCTGCCGTAACCGATCGCGGGAGACATGGGCTTGGGTTTGCGGACGTAGCGCCTCGCTTCGACTTCGATGACCCACTCGAGCGGGGGCGCGAGCCAACACTGCCGGTCGAAGAGGCCCGCGTGCCATGCCACGCGGCAATGCTCGCGCGCGCGAGCGAGACCGCCATCTGTCGGATCCATGCGCAGGACTTCCTTTGCGTACGTCACCTTCGCCCACGGTAGGTTCACGGCCTTCGACCAGTCGTTTCCCGAGATGCCGATAATCAGCGTCGAGATGATCCGCTTCCGGGACGAGGCGTGAATGTTCTCGGTGACGTGGTGAATGGGTTCACCCGGACGGACGGCGTACTCGGGGATGGAACGCGTGTCCGGTTTCGAGTGACCGGCGCGGCGGAGCAGCGTCTCGATGGACCCGATCTTCATCGCCTGCTCACTCAAGCGATGCGGCTTGCCGGTCTTCTTCGAGTTCACGTTGATGGTCCGGCCCGTGTACTCCCACGCGGACCAAGAGCGCTGACCCATGCAGAGCTGCCTCTGGAACCGGCCGCGCGCGTGCGAGTAGAGCCAGCGCCACGTGGCCCTGTCGTAGATCAGGATGTACGACGAGAGCTGCATCTCGCGGATGCGCGACATACGCATCTCGAGCTGATCGATCTTGCGCAACGCCTTGAACAGCTCCGCGGACGAAAGCTGCCGACCGCCGCTCGGATGAGCCGCGTTGATTGCCCAGCTCGGTATGTCGAGAGCTGCGCTCACTTAGGCCACCTCGCACGGATGGCGTCGGCGACCTTGACCGCCCCATTCGGCAGATGCTCTGCATGCTCGTGAAGCAGCGCGACAATTTCGTCCACGCGCTCGCTGGCACCGCGTTCGTACACCTTGCAAAGCTCGGCTGCGACTGCGACGTGCTGCCCGATGACGTGGTCACCGATGCCGCCGGGATCCTCGCACATGTCGATGAGCTTGCTCGTGAGCGCCCTCAGCTCGGGGTCATTGATCATGTCCCTCATCTCTTCGCATCCCTCATGAGCGGAAGCGCGTGCGACACGATTTCGGTTCGCTCCTCAACGAGCCTACAACAGAGGATCTTGGGTCGATGATCCCACCGCTTGATCGGCGGAAGGGCCGCGAACTTCTCCGATCGCTCGATGAGGACGAGCAGCTCTTGGTCCGTGGGCTTGCGATCAAGGAAGATCGCGACCGAGTTGTACGCGGCGTGCTTGGGTTTTGCACCGGGCTTGAGCTTCGTCACGTTGCCCCGACCATCGTTCGAGTAGCCGGGCGTCGGCGCGAGCGCCATCGGCGCGCGACAGATCGCGTCGTCGCCGTGATCGTCGACGCGCGTCGTGACGAGGTCCTCGAAGGGATCCTCTTCACCGGAATTGCCGTGGATGCGGAAATCCTCCTCGTACATCGCCTTGTACAAGCCGCCGCGATGGTCGCCGTGCTCATCGCACCGGCCGACGACGAAGCTCGAAAGCTCGCGCTCGAAGTTCCCCGCGTACGAGTCCGTGTCGACGACGAACGACCATCGCGGCCCAGGACTGTCCCATGACCAGAGCGCCATACTTCAACCCTCTTTCTTAAGCTGGAATGCGGGAATGTAGCAATCAGCGATCGAAAACCACTGGAGACCGCCGTTTCGTCCTCCGCCAGCATCGACGAGGAAACGCTTGCCGACGCGATCGACGAAATCGATCGTTCCTTCCGTCCCCGTTCCGTTGTCGCCCGTGACGCGGGTGACGCGGACGTACTCGCCCACTTCAATCGGCCGCGCCATCCACTCGCTCGGCCTGTTCTTCCGTGGACGGCTCTTCCTGATGTTCAGCTTCCCGAGGATGCAGTCACCGAGCCGATGATCGTGGAGGGTCACGCCGTTGTACTGGTCAGCGAGATCGGCCGCCACCTCGGGCCCCGCCCGGAAAGCTTTGCCTTTAGCATCCATTCAGCCCTCCACCTTGCCGACGAAGAAATCCCCGACGTCCGGCAGATAGGCTATGCGCATGAGCAGGGCCGCGCTGTCGAAGTCCACGTCCACGAATTCGCCGGCCTGGGTGACCGCGACGAACCCACCGGCGTACGTCCGCGCGCGCCCAGGATCGCTCCGCATCCACGCTCGGATGGGATCGCCACTCTTCGTCTCGTCGAGAGGTTTCATGCTTCCTCGTCAGCGTGCTCGTGTTCATTCACAAGCTGGGCCATTGCCATCCCCTCACGCTTCGCACGCTCAGCTTCGTGACGCTTGCGCGTCTGCCGATCCATGAGCGTGACCGCCACCCACATCGCCGCGACGACCACGACGGTGAAAATGACGATCACGCCCCAGACCACATCGGAGACGGTGACGATGAACATGTCACGTCGCCGACGGAAGCGCCTTGCTGCTACCAGCCGGAGCGCCGTTGCCGTTCTGCGGCACCTGGATGTACTGCGCGAGCTTCGTGCCCTCGAGCAGCTTCTTCACCACGTCCGTGATGCTCGAGCCACCAAGGATCGCCATCGGGGCCATCGACTCCGAGAGCTTCTCGATGAGCGCCCTCTCACCGAACGCGCCGATCGCCGCGATGAGGTCGGGGCTGATGGCCTGGGCCTTCTTGACGACGGCCTCGACCTCCGCGGAAAGCTCCACGAGGCGCGTCTCTTGGCGCTTCTGCTCGAAGACGATCTCCTGCTCGACGTCGGCCTTACTCCTAGCAAGCTCGATCGCAGCGATCTCGCTCGTCCCGTTCTGGATCGCGATCTCCGCCTTGTGGCTCTCGGAGGCGAGCTTCGCCTTGGCATCAATCCCGACGAGGTCCGCCGCGAGCGATTTCCCGATCTCGGTCTGCCTGAGCGTGAGGAGCGCGAAGCGCGTCTCGGCCTTCGTGACCTCGATCTCGCGCGTGAGCCCCTCGGACTCTCGCGTGAACTCGAGCGTGCGACGCTTCGTCCCGAGGTCGAGCATCTGCGTGATCGCCTCGCGCTGCGCCTTAACGAGGAGACCCTCGACGCTGCCGTCGAGGATCTTCACCTCGAGCACCTCGACGTCGTAGACGTGCATGCCGTTCTCGGTGAACGTCGTGCCGGGCCTCGCGCGATCGCCGTCCTTCGTGCCGAGCACCACGTCGCGCACGACCTCGACCGCCGACTGGTAGAACGGCTCGACGCCGATCTTCTTCGCCGCCGCGCGAAGCTTCGAGCGCATGTGATCGCAAAGGAACTTCACGTAGTTCTCGATGCGGAACCAATTCTGCGGATCGCCCTCGAAGTTCACGCGATACGAGAGCTTGAGCTGCATCTTGCAGTAGTCGACGGTCTCTATGTCTATGATATCGCTCACTTTATTAGCGAAAATCTGGAGGTAGCTCGTGTGGTAGAGATTGTCCGCATTCTTGGGCTTGCCTGTCGAGAGCTTCAGGACTTGCGGGATCTCGTCGTACTCGAACATCACGCTCTTTGGCCCGACCTCGACGCGCTGCTCGCCGCTCTTCTTCACGAGCTTGATGGCAGACCCGGTCCAGATGTCGGTCGTCACAGCTCCCTGATATTTCGTGTTGAGCGTAACGGTGCGAGGCTCGGTGTAGCGACCCTTCCTGTCGAGGGCGTCGCCGGTGAAGCCTTTCGCCGAGAGCCCGCCGAGGCCGCGATCCTCCATCGAGTTCGAGACGAGGTAGTGCGCCTCGAACGCGGGCGCAGCAGCCGCCGCCGCACCAAGGAGCATGGCTCCAGCCATCCCGCGCGTGAGCGGCGCGCCGACGGCGGCTTCTTCCGCGGCGAGCGCACCCTGGAGCTGCTTGTTGTGTGCGAGCGCCTCGGCGTTCCCTGGGTAGAGAAGACCGCAGAGCTTCTGGTCGAGGATGCGGCGCGCGAAGACTTCCGTGCGCGGGTCGGGCAAGTACATCGCCGGGCCCTTCACGAGCTTCACGTTGCCGGTGAGCCGCTCGAGGACGTAGCGTCCTTCACCCGCGGGGATCGCGGTCGCGTAATGCACCTCGTGGTCGCCATACTTCACGAGAGCGTGTTCTTCTCTCGGAAAATACATTTTCTCGCCGTCGCTCGTGCCCTTGATGAAAAGCTCGTCGCCGACGTAATAGTTCTTGTCGCCGTCCACGTAGTCGGCGATCACCTTCACGTAGATGCCGCTCGTCTCGTTCAATTCGATCGAGCGGAACTTGCGCGTCTCCTTGCCATCCTCCTCGCGCGTAACGAACACTTCAGTGGGCTTAGGAAAAACTACAGCAGGGCCGCGAACAAAACGCTTAGAGCCATTTTCTCCAAGCAACAATCCATAGTCCAATCTTTCGAGCGAAAGCGCCTCGCGCACGAGACTTCCCGCTTCGTCGGGAACGACTTCGAGCCCCGTCGGCGGAATGAAGAACGATGTGTTCGTTCCGCGGATCACGATGAGCTGACCGGTCGTGAGCTTGTCGGCCTGGACGACGTCGTCCTCGTCGTCGCCTTCCTGCTTCTGGTCGCCTTCGGTCTTCTCCATGATCGCGTTCTTCCAGTTCGCGCGCGCCGCGACCTGGTCGTAGACGCGCACGAGCAGATACTGGTTCGAGCGCAGACGGTGACCGGAGAGAACTTTCGCCATCTGACCGGGCCAGAGCGCGAACGACGCGGGACCTGGGATATTGATCTTCCTGCCGACATCGAGGTCCGGCATCGGCGCCTTGTTGCCGACCTGCGGGTGCTTGCCGTCGCGCGCGGGGTTCTTCAGAACTGCGTACCAACCCTCGGGAGCGATCGTTGTCCGCTGGATCGCTTTCGTGAGCGCGCAGCGATCGAACATCTTCGTCTTCTCGTTGAAGAGGACGGGTTCGGTGGAGGGGGCGAGCGAGTCCTGCTTCGGCCCCACGTAGAGGAAGACTTGCCCATTGGTCTTGTCGAGGATGCAGCAGCTCTCGTTCGGCGCCAGCACAAGCTCGCGCGAGTCGTCTTTCTCAGCCATGGTGTTCTCTCTCTTTCTTTCGTTTCCGGAATTACCCATACCGCCGTTCTCCGCGGCGGTACACGCACAAAAGTCTGCTAGGGCCGATCCGCCGATTTTTCCAGCGGAACGTTAGTAATCGTGACCGCGTTCCTGATCTTCAACTCGGGGATCGTCTCGCAGCCCTCGTCGTGCTCGCTGCCCCACCAGCCGCCCGTGAAGAACCTCTCGGCGCACGCGCCGCACGACAAGTCGTAGCCGATGTTCCGGCAAGCGACGATCGCATCTTCGTCCGTCAGCATGTCACTTCTTGCCTCCGACCAGCGTGTAGAGAACGTCGACGGTCTTCTTCGCGTAGCCCACGCCCCGGTTGGCGATCGCGCGCTCATCGTCCGGGACGTCGGGGTGATCGGCTAAGGCCTGCTCGGTCTTCGCGACGGCTTCCCAGGCTGCAATGGCGACGCGGACGGTGCCCTCCGCGTGAAGGATCGCCATCGTCACGTCCGAATTGAGCAGATCCGCGGACCGACCCATGCTCATCGCTTCTCGTCCTTCTGGCCCCAGATCTTCTCGCACGCTTCCTTCGTGAGCCTCCACGTCTTCGACCACTCAGGCCCGTGAAGGAACACGCCGTCGCGCCGGTGCCACATCGTGTAGCAGCACTCGTGGAGCGTGACCGCGACACTGGCGTCGCTGTAGATGAGAGCCTCGTCGTGCGGCTCGTACGTGGACGCCTCGACCTCGGCGACGCTGTACGAAAGGATGTGCACCTGTTCGGCCGCGGTGAGCGTCGCTTCACACGTCGCGCAGAAAGCGTGGTTGCGTTCGTGGTCCCACTCGATCTTGCACTCGCTGCCGTAATGCGTCGGGCGCTTGTCCTTTCGGACGCACTGGTCATGGAACGTATCGGGTTTCTCACCCACGAACTCCACCTCCACCGGGAACTTGTAATCCGGGTGGTCGGCGTGCTCGTGTTCGAGGACAGCGCCATCATGGCGAATGCAGACGATGGGCAGGTCGTTCTTCTGGAACACGATCCCGCCCTCGGCCCTCGCCTCCGCGACGCGCTCCGCCCACGTGACTTCTTTCATCGCTCCACTCGCTCCAGCCCTCATCGCTTCGCTCCGTGGGACCCGGCCGTTAGCGCTGCGCGCTCCAGCGCCCATTTGCCGGCGTGCTTCCCGATGAGCGCGCTCATCACGTCGATGTGCTTGCCTGACATCCCGGCCCCGCGGTTCGCGATCATTTTTTCCAACTCCGACGCATCCGGATGGGCCGCGATCAATTCCTCGACTTGCTTCACAGCGTCCCACGCCGCGATGGCCTGGTACGTGACCTCCTCGGCGGCCATGATCGCCGTCGTCACCTTCGCGTTCAATTCACTCAATACATCGCGCGAAGAGATCATCGGAGTGGCTCTCCAGTCTTCATGTCGATCCCCTCGTAGAGCAACTCGTCGATCGTGAAGAGCGCGCGAAGAGGCGTCCCATCTGAAAGCGTCTCGGGCCGCTCGCGGCGCTTGTCGATCACGGTGATGATCCCTCGCACGTCGAGGCCCGCGCCGCGAAGGTGCCCGGCAGCGGCCGTAGCGGATTTGCCCGCCGACACGATGTCGTCGAGGAGCACGACCCTCGCGCCCTTCGAGATACAGCCCTCGATAAACCCCGGCGTGCGGCCGTGATCCTTCGAAGCTTTCCGTACGTAAAGGATGTCGAGCTTACGGCCGTTCTGATCCGCGTCCTCGACCACGCTCTCGCGCGCGGTGTAGAAAGCGAGGACGCTCGCCAAATGACAACCGCCGAGCACGATCCCGGCGACGGCGTCCACGGGCGCGAACGCGAGAAGCTCTTGGTAGAGTCGCGGCGCGAGGAGTTCGTGCAGGTGTCCGCTCATGCAGGCGCGCTTGATGTTGAAGTACTCCGTGGTCCGGCCGCCGCCGGGCGCCTCGAAGTACGTGCCGGGAGCCGAGACTTCCAGGCTGTGGAGCCGGATGAGCCCGAGAAGCTTCGTGCGATCGAGGATGGGTTCGGGCAGGATGAACGTCGCGAGATCTTCGTCCTTGAAGGCTCCCACTTGCCACGTGTCGCTCCACGACGCTGGCTTGGCGAGACGCTCGTCGTGCGTGTGCGGGTAGTCTTTCGCGACTGCCCGACACTGCGACGGCAGCAGCGGGCAAACGAATGGACGCTTCTTCGTCACCACCGGCCCCTATACCCGCGCACCGCGCGGTGAACGACGCTCTCGGAACGCCCCGTCACGTGCGCGATGTTACCTTCTGCACGAAGCTCGCGCATGAGCGCCCTCTCCTCATCGGTGACTCGCCTACGCATCGCTGTCCTCCGTGAGTGATCTCAACCGATCGATTTCCTGGAGAAGCATGCGGATCGCGAAGAGACCGTTGTTGTGAAGCCACCATCCGTGTGGACGCTTGGCCCACTCGCGCACGGTCTTCTCGAACGCTCTCGGCGCCATCGGTTCAGGAGTCGGGACCGCCAAGCTAATATGCACCGCGAGCTGGTGCTTGCAATATGGAGGGATCCACCCGAACCCTTCATCATCGTCGGGACACCCTTCGCCGTCGGGACACGTGCAGGTCGACTCCCCCGAGGACGAGATCTCCACGACGTACGAATTTCCTTCGGAGCCCTCGATGAGGTACGAGCGGCCGTCGCGGGGCCCGGTGAAGACCGCGATGACGTTGTCGATCAACATGCGTGCGCGCTCGAGCCGCGAACGAAGCAGAGGATATTTCTGCGCCCACTTCGTGACGGCCTCGTCGATCATCGCTTGCCGCACTGCTTCCATCAGTCGGCGCCTTTGATGTTCGCAACCGGGTAGAGCCGCTTGTCGATCCGCGCGATGTCCTCGGCCTCGAGCACCGCGAGCACCTCGTCGAGGTCCTTGTAGACGTGCGCGCACTCGTCGAGCGGCACGTGGTTATGGTTTCCGATAATACCCTCGACCGGGACGCCGTTGAACACGCGCTTCACGGTCGCCATCTCCTCGTCGATGAAGAGCTGCTTGTGCTCTAACTGCCGCTTCGCCTTCCCGCGCGCCATGGTGCGGCCCGAGCCGTGGTTCACGGAGCACGCAGTCTTGTGCGCCCCCTCCTTCGGGAAGAGGATCGCGGCGCCCTCGTACATCGAGCCTGGGATCAGGCACGGATGGCCCGTGTGCTCCCACAGCGTGCCGTAGAGATCGGGGTGCCCAGCAGGGAAAGCGCGCGTCGCGCCCTTCCGGTGCACGAAACCCTTCTTCCTCGTGCCGTCGGGAAGAACGAGCGTCTCTTCTTGAACGAGGTTATGGCTGATCTCGTAGTAGACGTGCACGTCCGCACCGAAGACTTCCTGCGTCGCCTCGCGGATCCCATTCACGATGATGTGGCGATTCGCGACGGCGAAGTTCGCAGCGCTGTTATGGTGGTTCCAGTACTCCTTGCCGAGCGGCTCGTCCGCGCGGAGCCACGAGCCCTCGCGGTGGCTCGCCGGCATGCCCCGCAAGCGCGCGCCCTCGTAGAAGAAGTGGTTGGCGGTCTGCCAGCCGTAGCCGCGGCTGCCGCAGTGGACCATCACGTAGACTTCGCCTGAGTCCTTGTCGCACTGCATCTCGACGAAGTGGTTGCCTCCGCCGACGGAGCCGAGCTGGCCGATGACGCTCGAGTACGCCTTGTCGATCTTGGTCAAGTCCGCGGCCTCGTCCACGGGGATGTACTGACGCTCGCAGAGACCAGCTTCCACGCCGATGGCCTTCGCGCCGAAGCGCAGGATCTCGTTCGCTTGGTCTTTTCCGAACTTCGGCATCAGCGCTGGGCGGTTATGCCCCTTGCCGGTCGCGATGCGCTTCTCGACCTCCTTGACCCAGCGCTCACGCTCGTACTTGCTCTTGATCGACCCCGCGTTGAGATCCGCCTTCATATGAAGGATCCCGCAAGAAATATCGTACCCCGAGGCGCCCTGGATGATGGTGTCCTCGGTCACGATGACCGACCCGATGGGGACGCCGTACCCGGAATGACAATCGGGCATCAAATACGCGCCGATCACACCCTCGTAGCTCGCGCCGAATGCGATCTGCTTCCAGCAGTCTTCTTCAGAAGAAGCGAAGAGGGCTTCCGAGAGAAACGCGTGCGCCTCCACCTTCATGTCGCCCACCTTCGGCAGCACGTAGTGATTGTCCGAGACCTTCGTGACCGCGTACTTGAACGACATGGCATCCTCTACGTCCGACATGGCTCAACCTGACGTTCTCAACCTGATGTTCTGGGACGACCCAAGGCATCCAAAGACTCGGCCGCGATCCTCTCGTCCGTGGAGCTGAGCACGCCTGATCTCGGGACCCAGCCGTAACCGCGGTTCACTGGCGCCATCTTCTCGTCGGGCCAAGTCTCGCCCATGTTCATGTGGATGTCGTGCTCGGGCTCGGCGTCGAAGAGGCACGCGCGACCCCTCGATGACTTCTGCAGGCACTGGGCAGGCATCTCGTCACTTCACGCGGATGCGGCCGTTGCAGTCCGGCTCGCTCTCGTCGATCTTGGACCACTCCTCGCGCGCTCTCTTCTCGTCCTCCACGAGCGACGTGATGCGAAGCTCAGCCCGCACGAGCGGGATGTCGGCGTCCGCGAAGGGCTTGTAGCTCTCCATCTTCCGCCAGCCGCCGTTCGCGAAGACCTCGTGTGCGCACTTGAACGAACACACCGTCGCGGCGAAACCGTTGCCCATGCTCTTGCCGTCGGAGTCGATGGCGACGTCGTCGAACGTTCCGCAAAGCTCGCCGAGGAGCTGGTCGTTCGGATTCCACTGGTTCATGCGAAAGATCTTCCCGCAGCCGTCGCACTTCGGCACGAAGAGCGCGGGCCTCACGCTCACGCACACCGTCTTGGCGATCGTGACTTCGTCCTCGATCTTCACCCTCATGGCGTTCCTCCTGTCATCGACGTTTTTTGCCCTTGTAGAATCCGAGCGCGACGGTCCGGTAATCGAGCGCCGCACGTTTGCCGCGCGCGGTGAGCTTGAAGTAGATCCTCGGACGGCCGCCTCGTTTCGGGTCCTGTTTGCGAACGCGCGACGCCAGGAGTCCTTCGTCCTCCATGCTTCGGAGCACGGGGTAGATGCTGCCCTGGTAGAAACGGATTTTCTTGCCCGCCTTGGTGTTCATCTTACGTTTCAGGCGGTCGAGCATCTCGAGCCCGTAGCACTCGCCCCCGAGGAGCGACTGAAGCACTACTGCCCGACTGGTGAACGGTGATTGCATCCGACCGACGATAGTTCCGGATCCCGAGGATTGCAACCTCGAAAACAAAGAAAACTTACGGGCAGACCGCCTGGTCGTAGCCCTCGTCCTTGCACTCATGATGCAGAAGGTGGTCTTCGCACTTCTCGCCGGTCTTCATGAACATGACCTCGCAGACTTCGTTCCCGACGCGCACATACCTCTTCGCGGGTTTGGGCGGGTTCACGATGACGAGGACGACCACGACCCAGATCGGCGATAGGACGATCAGGAGCTGCATCCAGTACGGCATCCAGCGTGGAAAGGCGTCAGGATCGGGCCGATGGCAGAGGCACGTCTGCTTGCAAGGACAGTTTCGTTCCCTCTCTTCTCCGCGCTCTCGTGCGCGTCTCAGCATACCGAGCATCAGACCTCCCCCATCTCAATAGGCCCGCTGCCACTCGCGCAGGTAGCAGCTCGCCTCGGGCGCCGACAGCGCGCTGTCCGTGAGCGGCGTGATGCGGACCACGAGGCCGCCGTCTTGATTTTTGACGTCCATCACGAAGTTCATCGCAGCGCTCGTGCGACCGTCCTGGAACTTGATCCAACCCGTCCAAGCGTGGTGCCCACGACCCCGAGCGTAGGTCATGGAGGAAAACTTGGCGTCCGGGTGGAAGCACTGGAGGAGGCGGGGCCCGAAACCCTCCGCGTCGTCGGCGTGGACGGACGCCGGCAGCGCGACAACGGCCGCCGCAAGGAGGAAGGAGACCAGGAACTTTTTGCCGGTGTTCGTCATTTAGCTTTTGTAGCTACGTTGTAGCCCGCCGTCAAGACCGTCAAGACTCACTTTCAACCGCATCGCGTGACGGATCCACTCCGAGACCGTAGTGAAATTAGCTTTCTGTGCCGCGCACTGCCACTTCTCCCACTCGTCCTCCGAGACGCGGACCCTCACGGTGTGATCGAGGTTCGCTCTCCCGCTCTTGGGCTCGCTCTTGGGCTCTTTAGCCTTCTTCCGCATGCGCCACAACGTAGCCACAAAAATACCGCCCCGCAAGACCCGGCTCGAGATAATTGCCCGCACCCCTGGCGCCCTCAGATTTTGTAGCTACGTTGTAGCTCGACAGACCGCAAAGCGGTCAGGAAAGACGGAAAACATGATCATCCAGAAAGCATTCCTCGCCCTCGCCATGGTGGCAGGCGTCTCGGCAGTCACGCTCACCCCCGCCGTCGCGGAGGCTCGAGGCGGCCATGGCGGTGGCCACTTCAGTGGCGACCATTCCAGCAGCGCCCATTACGGCGCAGGTCACTCTTACGGCGGGCACTACGGCTATCGCACTCCCTACGGCTACGGCTACCGTCCGTACTTCAGCGGCTGCGCGTACGTGACGGCGTGGGGTCAGTGCGTCCGGCCAGGCTACCGATACGGCTGGTAAATCGACGTCGATCCCAAAGAAAAAACGCAACAACCGGTGCTCGCCACCCCCTGTTAAGAGTAGAGGCTCTGACGGATAGCTCCGCTCATCCCGATTCCTTCTCCGTAACCAACGGCAACTCGATATTTTTCCGGCGCTCGATCTCGAGGAGGATGGCAGCGTGGGCTCGCACCCAGTCACCCTTGCGCATCAGCCTGCAACTCATGAAGATTGGGTAACCGTTGACCGAGCGCGGCCCCTGCGCGTCGAGGTACTCGTAGACGACCCCGATGTCCGCGATGTCCTCGGGCGTGTAGCCGTCGAGCGCGCCAAACGCGAGGGGCATGAAGATCGTCTTCATCATGTCGAGGTCACTCGCGGGTAAATGGTTCGACGTGAAGATCTGCCCGCTCGCGAAGTCGTCCACGAACTTGCGCAGCTCGTCGTCCGTGAGGCGCACGAGCTTGTGGTCGCCCGGCTTCACCTGCTCTTTGGTCTCGCTCGCGCTCACGGCGACGCCTGAAGAATGGGTGGCGTCAAAGGGCTCG
>Ga0310039_10001617_pt1 | contig 15779 bp, 15 predicted proteins | sample Sb_taG_4_FD_200460 | JGI IMG/M metagenome (GOLD analysis project Ga0310039, IMG submission 200460) | Peat soil microbial communities from Weissenstadt, Germany - Sb_50d_6_BS metaG (v2) (version 2) | ecosystem: Environmental > Terrestrial > Soil > Wetlands > Peat | place: Germany: Weissenstadt...
TGGCAGCTGGTGCTGACCGGGCTGCGCCATGGTGACGATGCCACCTGGCTCGCCGGGCAGCTGCCGGCCGGCCGTGCGGTACCCGCGCCACCGGTCCCGGGTATCGGCTTCACCCACGATGAGGTGACGTTCGCGCCTGGTATCCGTCGCGGCCTCGACCGGTCCGGGCACCGGATCAGGCAGCATGAGCTGACCGAGGAGATCAGTTTCGAACGCGAGCCAGCCCGGCTGGCGACGCTACGCGAAGAGGTCGAGGCCGTGCACCGGGCTCGTGACCATGACGCCGGGCGGGTGAGCGATCTCGACGAGGTGGCCGGCGCCGCGTTCTGGCGCTCGGTGTACGACCTGCACGCCGCGAACGGCGAGCTTGAAGTCGCCACGCTGCGCCTGGACGGGCACCTGGCCGCGTATGTCGTCGCACTCATCGACCCGCCCGCGTACCGGGTATTCGACGGACGGTTCGCGCCACTGTGGCGGCTGTACTCCCCGGGGCGGCGGCTGGAAGCGGCGGTCGTGGACCATGCTCGCCGCAGGCACTTCCGGGTGCTCGACTGGATGAGCAGCGTCGCCCCGGAAAAGCTGGTCGCCAGCACCTGGGCCGAACCGCGATGGGCCGTCACCGCCGCCTGTGACCGGCAGCCCGCTTTCACCGCCGGCGACAGTGACCTCGCCATGACGGCGGCCGCGCCGTGACGGCAGCGCTCACCGTCGCCTCCAGCGCGCTCACCGCCGTCGCCGCGCTGCCGTACATCCTCGATATCATCCGGGGCCGGGCCCGGCCCCGGATCGCGTCCTGGGGCATCTGGACGGTCGTACAGGCGGTGGGCACCGTGTCCGCGTTCACGGCCCGGCAGCTGCCCGGCGCGTGTTACACCCTGTTCTGCGCCCTGGGCTGCGCCGCCGTGGTCTTGCTGGGGTGGCGGTACGGCAGCCGGGATTTCGGGCCGCTCGACGCGGTCTGCGTGGCGCTGGCCACGGAAGGCGTGGTGCTGCTCGCGGTGGCTGCGGCGCTGCCCCGGCTCGTTCCCCTGTCGTGGGCCGTCGCGGTGTCGGTGGCCACGGACTTCCTGGCGTACCTGCCGACGTTCCGGCATGCGTGGCTGAGGCCCGACGAGGAGCCCTGGCTTCCCTACGCGCTGTTCGGTGCCGCCGCGGCTCTGGTCCTCATGGTCGCGGATTACCGGATCCTGGTCGGGGTGATCTACCCGATGTACCTGTTCGCCGCGGATTCGGCCATGGTGCTCATGATCCTGGCCAGCCCGCATGGCCGGGACACCCTGCCGTCGGCGAGCCGCACGCACGGATTCCAGCTGCAACCCCTGATGCGCCTGTCCGTGGCGTCCGGGCTGTGGCGGCCGGTAACAGGGCGGGACTGGCGGCAGACCTGACGGCTACTCACTGGTAACGTCGCTTCCGTGGAACGTCTATCTGGTCATGGCGGTGCGCACGCGGTGGCGGCGGCCCGGCGGCATGGCGTGTCGGTCCTGTTCACGTTGTCCGGCGGCCACGTCTTCCCGCTCTACGACGCGGCGGTCAAGGGTACCGGGTCCGAACCTTCGCTGCGGCTTGTGGACGTGCGGCACGAGCAGACCGCCGTCTTCGCCGCCGAGGCGACCGCGCGGCTGACCCGGACGCCGGGACTGGCCGTGGTCACCGCCGGGCCCGGCGTGACCAACTCGGTCAGCGCGGTGACGACCGCGTGGTTCAACGGCGCGCCGGTGGTGGTGCTGGCCGGGCGCGCGCCCGACTACCGCTGGGGCGCGGGCAGCCTGCAGGAGATTGACCATCCGCCGCTGCTCGCCCCGGTCACCAAGCGCGCCTGGACCGAGCACGACACGGCGAAGGTGGGGCTTTCCGTCGACGAGGCCTTCCGGCTGGCGATGCGCCCGCACCGCGGCCCGGTGTTCCTCGACATCTCGCTCGAGGCGATCTACGGCCAGGCCGAGGCGGACCTTCCGGTTCATGCGTCGCAGGCCGCCCCGGCTCCCGACGCCGCGGACGTCGACCAGATCGCCGCCTTGCTGCGGGCGGCCAGGCGACCGGTCCTGGTGCTGGGGTCTGACGTGTGGCTGGGCGGCGCCGAGAACGCCGCCCGGGATGCCGCTGAGGCACTCCGGCTGCCCGTGATCGCCAACGGGCAGGCCCGCGGGGTGCTGCCCGGCGGTCACGAACTGCTGGTCACCCGGGCCAGGTCGGTGGCGCTGCGCCAGGCCGACCTGGTCATCGTGGCCGGAACGCCGCTCGACTTCCGGCTCGGGTACGGCTCGTTCGGGCCGCAGGACGCGCCGGCCCGGGTGGTGCACGTGGCCGACGCGCCGGGCGGGATCGCGACACATGTCCCGCTCGCCGGGTCGGCCGCCGGCGACCTGTCCGCGTTCTTCACTCACCTGGCCGCGTCGGCTACCGAGGCGGACCCCGACTGGGTGCCGGAACTGACCGAGGCGGTCCACGCCGGGCTGGCGCTCGACGGCCCGCTGCTGGCCAGCGACGCCGACCCGGTGCATCCGGCCCGGATCTACGGCGAATTGCTCAAGGTGCTCGACGACGACGCGGTCGTCATCGGGGACGGCGGCGACTTCGTCTCCTTCGCCGGGAAGTACATCGAGCCGAGCCGTCCCGGCGGGTGGCTTGACCCTGGGCCGTTCGGCTGCCTGGGCACCGGGCTCGGCTACGCGATCGCGGCCCGGCTCGCGCGACCATCCGCGCAGGTCGTCCTGCTGCTCGGCGACGGCGCGGCCGGCTTCTCGCTGATGGACGCCGACACGCTGGTCCGGCATGGGCTGCCCGTGGTCATCATCTGCGGGAACAATGCCGGCTGGGGCCTGGAGAGGCATCCCATGCGAGCCATCTACGGCTACGACGTCGCCGCCGACCTGCAGCCGGAGTGCCGTTACGACGAGGTGGTCCGGGCCCTCGGCGGCGCGGGCGAACTCGTCACGACGGCGGCGGACATCGCTCCCGCGCTGCGCCGCGCCTTCGCCTCCGGCGTCCCCTACCTGGTCAACGTGATCACCGACCCCGAGGTCGCCTACCCGCGGTCGACCACCGGCGTCTAGCAGGTCAGCTGATGCTCTGCTAGCTGATGCTCTGCTAGCTGATGCTGGCGATCAGGTCGCCTTCCTGGATCACGTCGCCCTCCGCGACGTGCATTTTGGTGACCACGCCGGGGCCTTCGGCCAGGACCGGGATCTCCATCTTCATCGACTCGAGGATCACCAGCGTGTCGCCGTCGTCGACGTGATCGCCTTCCGCCACGACGACCTTCCACACGTTCGCGACCATCTCCGCGCGGACCTCAGCCACCGGTGACTCCTCCTCTGTCCCGCTAGGCGGGACGCAGCTTGCTTACCAGGGACGTATCGTAGTCCCCGGTACTGAACTCCGGGCTGGCGAGCAGGTCCGCGTGGAACGGCAGGTTGGTCTTCGGGCCCGCGATGCGGAAGGCCGCCACCGCGTCCCTCGCGCGGTCCAGGGCCTGCTCGCGATCGGCACCGTGGACGCAGAGCTTGGCCAGCAGCGGGTCGTAGAACGGCGTCACCGTGTTACCCGCCTGGTAGCCGGCGTCCACCCGCACGCCGTCGCCCGCGGGCTCGGCCCACTCGGTGATCGTGCCGGGGCCGGGCAGGAAGCGGACCGGGTCCTCGGCGTAGATGCGCAGTTCGAGCGCGTGCCCGGACGGCCTGAGGGTGGCCGGGTCGAAGGACGGCGGCTCGCCCGCAGCGATGAGGAACTGCTGTTCCACCAGGTCGACACCGGTGACGAGTTCGGTCACGGGGTGCTCGACCTGCAGCCGGGTGTTCATCTCGAGGAAGACGAACGTGCCCGCGTCGGCGTCCACCAGGCACTCGACGGTTCCGGCACCCCGGTACGCCACGGCCTGGCCCGCCCGGACGGCGGCGGCCAGCATCCGCTCGCGCAGCCCGGCGGAGACGCCAGGCGACGGGGTCTCCTCGGCCACTTTCTGGTGCCGCCGCTGCACCGAGCAGTCTCGCTCGCCGAGCGCGAGCACCCGCCCGTCGGCCAGGCCGAGGATCTGCACCTCGACGTGCCTGGCGCGTTCCACGAATCGCTCGATCAAGATCTCCGGCGAGCCGAAGAACCGTTCCGCGCGCGAGCGGGCCGTCTCGAACGCCGACCGCAGGCCGGCCTCGTCGGCGGCCATGCCCATGCCGATTCCGCCGCCGCCGGCCGCCGCCTTGACCATGACGGGATAGCCGATCCGGTCCGCCTCGGCGGCGGCCGCGGCTACGTCGCAGACGGGCTCGCGGCTGCCCGGCGAGACCGGCACTCCGGCCCGCTCCATCAGGTTCCTGGCCCGGATCTTGTCACCCATCTGCTCGATGGCGTCCGGATCGGGGCCCACCCAGGTCAGGCCCGCCGCGATCACCTGGCGGGCGAAGTCCGCGTTCTCGGCGAGGAAGCCGTAGCCCGGATGCACCGCTGCCACCCCGGTCTGGCGGGCCGCGTCGATGATCGCCGCGGCGTCCAGGTAACTGCGGGCGGGCTGGGGATTTGGCGAAGGGCCGATATGAACGGCCTGGTCCGCCTCGCGGACGTAGGGCAGGTCAGCGTCGGCATCGGAGTAGACGGCAACCGCCTTGATCCCGGTCCGCCGGGCCGTCCGTATCACCCGCCTGGCGATCTCGCCACGGTTGGCGACCAGTACCGAATCGAGCATCAGGCCAGCCTAGGGGACACCCCCCCGCGAGCCAAAGGGCCGCCGACGGCGACTGGACTGAGGAGCGACGAAGGAGCGACGAGGGAAGGAGCCGTCTTAAAGGCGGCCCGGAGGCGAGTGGGAAAGCAGAGCGAGCGGGAAATTACAGCATGACCGACCGGCGGTTCACCACCCGGCTGAGGGCCTCGACCGCGCTCGGGTCATATTCGCTGGCGGTGTCCAGCCGGAGCCGCTGCACCGCCGCCGCGGCCCGGCCCGGGTCCAGCGAGCTGCCCACCAGGTCGTCGAAGGCGTTGGCCGCCTTGATGATGCGGCTGCTCAGCGGCGGCCCGGACGGCTCCGCCGGGCCACGGCGAACGCCGGAAGCACCGGGCCCGCCGTCGACGGTGCGGTAGGGCTCGTTCTGCCTGCGCACGATCTCGGCGACCGAGCCGAGCACCTGCGCCTGCTGGATCACGTCGGCGCCGAGCTCGGCGATGCGCTGCTGGTCCTGGCGGGAGACCAGGACAGTGGCCCCGCCGGGAATCGGGTCGTGCAGCGACAGCTGGCCGATGTCGTGCATGAGCGCGGCGTACTCGAGCTCGAGCAGCTGAGGCTCGTGGATGCCGAGCTCCCGGCCGATCGCCACGGCCAGCCTGCTGACCCGTTCGGAGTGACCGGCTTCCACGTACCCGCCGATCTCGGTCACCTTGGCCAGTGCGCGCACGGTCTGCAGGTAGGTGGCCCGGATCCCGGCGTACCGGCGGAACGCCACCTGGGTGACGAGCAACGGCGCCGTGAACACGGCCAGCGCGGCCAGCCCCATCACCTCCGCCGCGAACGCGATGAGCAGCGCCGAAGCGCCCACCGCCACGCCCAGCGGCAACTGGACACGCATCTCGTCCACCAGCGCCACCCGGAACCTGGCCCGCTGCTCGTCGACCCGCAGCAGGGCGGTGAGCACCGCCTCGAGCAGGAGGGCGACCACGGCCAGAGAGGTCATCAGCGAGAGGGCCAGGCCCCAGTGGTGTTGCACGGCATAGTTTCCCGCCAGCGGGCGGAAAATGTAGGCGACGCACGCGACGCAGAGCAGGCGCGTCGCCATGCCGCTCACCCGGGCGGGCCGGCCAACGGCCAGGTGCGGCAGCGCGCCGATGATCATGCCGATGGTGGCCACCGTCACCACCTGCTGGGCGCTGTAGTGGACGACGTGGGTCCCGACCCGGATGAGCAGGGCGTAGGCGAGCGCTCCGGCGAACCCGATCGGGGCGGTCTCGCGGTCGCCCGGCAGGTTGAGCCGGAGCACCTCACCGAACGCGATCAGCGCGCCGAACGCGATCGCGATCCGGGGGTCCTGCAGGCCATCCGCCGCGGTCTGCGCCACCGAGGCCACCAGCCACACCCCGGCGGCCACCACGAGCAGCAGCTGGCCGGAATCCTTCACCTGCCAGGGATACCGGCGGAGTTCATGTCGTCTTACGCTCATCGCGATGTCTACAGGCTGTCGCTGACGCGGAGTGGCGCGCCCGGGTCGTCATGATCCTGCGCCGTGACGGTGGCCAGGTCATCGGCCGCGAGCACGGGCGGCTCGGGCCGCAGCCAGCCTTCGCGCTTGATCGCGGCCACGAAGGCGTCCACGAAGGCCGGGTCGAACTGCGTGCCCGACCATTTCCGCAGTTCCTCGATCGCCTCGTCGACCGGGCGGGCGCCGCGGTAGGACCGGGTCGAGGTCATGGAGTCGAAGGCGTCGGCGACCGCCAGCACCCTGGCGAACTCGGGGATCTCGTCGCCGGCCAGCCCCATCGGGTAGCCGCGGCCGTCGATCCGCTCGTGATGGTGCATGATCCCGGCCAGCGCCTCGTCGAGGAAGCCGATCTCCCGGACGATGTCGAGCCCGCGCATCGGGTGCAATTGGATGGCCGCGTACTCCTCCTCGGTCAGCTTCCCCGTTTTCTGCAGGACCTTCGTTGGCACGCCGAGCTTGCCCACGTCATGCAGCATCCCCGCGTACCTGATCGCCTCGACGCGCTCCCCCCGCATGCCGATCTCGCGGGCGATCATGACCGAGCCGCGGGACACCCGGTCGCTGTGGCCGCGGGTATAGAAGTCCTTGGTCTCGACCGCCTGGCACAGCGCGCCCACCGTGGCCTCGTAGGCCTTCTGCTGCTCGGCGAACTGGGCGATCGCCCAGCGGGCGACGAACAGCGGGATCAGCACCAGCAGCGGCGCGAACGGACCGACCACGCTCCACAGCGCGGCTATCAGCAGCCCGTAGGCCGCGTAGCCGAGGTCGGAGAGCAGCAGCGGCCCCGTCAGCCCGACGCTGACCCCTTGGCTCTCCACCGCCCCGGAGGACGTCCGGTCGCGGCCCCTGGTCAGCCAGAGCACGCCGCTGAGCAACCCGTGATTGGCCGCGACATGGATCAATGCCGCGAAGGCGAACGGCCAGATGATCGCCGGAAAAGAATTTTCATCCGGCAGGCCGACATGGCCGCCTAGGGCAAGAAAAGCGCGGCCCGCTAGGTAGGCACTGAGCGCATACATCGACGTATTGAATACGCGCTGCAGGATGTGCGGGCCGCGGCGCAGGCCCAATGCGGTACAAGCCCCGACAATGGCGGCGCCGACCGGGCCAACCAGGACAACCGAGGCAAGCATGGCGGCCGAACTCGAGGACCACGAGAGTTGCCCTTTGCGGAGTTGCGTGGCCCTTGATTCAGAGATGATTACCAGGATTCCCAGAAATACGACGTACTTCCAGCTCAGGCCCGTAAACGGGCCTCTGGCCACGAGGACGGCGGCGAGGACCACCACCGCACCGATGTAGAGCAGTGCGACCCGCGAGAGCTTGCCCAAACCTCCCCCTCGCAGTCAGGAGTATGTACGCCGCGAACTTGGACCGGTAATGTCAGCCCCAAGCCACGCCGCGGGCGCGCAGCGCGCCGTGCCCGCCCGCAAGGAGCGCGCGCCGGCCGGCTTCGACATCACCGCCTGTATGCATGAGGCGGACCTCCCTAGGGCGAAATTACCCTTAGCCGTACCCGTCCTGTAATCGTTCAACCACAGGATAACGCGAGCGCCGGCGTTCGCGCAGACCTAAATCTCACCGTGAACAAACCGTGAGCACTGTCGTCACAACGAGCAATCAAGGGCGGCACATGTGGCGCAATTGCCACAGTCCTGGCAAATCGGAACGCCGACTACCCGGGAGCCGCTACTCAGCGAACTCGATAGTCGCGCGGACTTCCCTGATGCGGACGAGAATCTTGGCGCGCAGCTCTGCGGGCGCCGGATCGCAGCCGCAGTGCTTTTGGACCACCCGCTTAACCGCCTCCTCCAGGCCGTACTCGCGCAGGCAGGGCCCGCACTCGTCCAGGTGCTGGCGGATCTTGGCGCAGTCCAGGTCCTCCAGCTCGCCGTCCAGGTAGCCGTAGACCCGGTCCAGCACCTCGGTACACGGAGTCTCATGGGGGTTTCCGCAGCTCATCGCCCTTCCTCCCCGGTTGCGGAGGCGTCGGAAGAAGCAGTCCGGGCCAGTCCGCGCTCCGCCGCGTAATCCTGGAGGAGGTCCCGTAGCTGGCGGCGACCGCGGTGCAGGCGTGACATCACGGTGCCGATCGGCGTCTCCATGATGTCGGCGATCTCCTTGTACGCGAACCCTTCCACGTCAGCCAGGTAGACCGCGATCCTGAACTCTTCAGGCAGCGCTTGCAGCGCCTCCTTGATGTCAGAATCCGGCAGGCGCTCCAGCGCCTCCGCCTCGGCTGACTTCAGTCCCCCCGAGGTATGCGACGCGGCCCGCGCCAGCTGCCAGTCCTCGACCTCCTCAGCGCCCGACCGCTGCGGCTCGCGCTGCCGCTTGCGGTAGGTGTTGATGAAGGTGTTGGTGAGGATCCGGAACAGCCATGCCTTCAGGTTCGTACCCTGCTGGAACTGATGGAAGGACGCGTAAGCCTTGGCGAAGGTCTCCTGCACCAAGTCTTCCGCATCCGCCGGGTTGCGGGTCATCCGAAGCCCTGCGGAGTACAGCTGATCCAGGTAGGGCAGCACCTCCTGCTCGAAGCGCTCACCGCGCTGTTCGAGAGTCTCCGGAACGGGACCCACCCCCTCTAGGTAGTACGAGGCCGGGCTGCGGGCATGCAGACCGTATGTGCGGGAGGATACCGCGCCGGAGTCGAGAGCTTCCGTCAGCATGCCACGTGGTGGCGAAGCGACTGCCATGCCGCGTTCAACACGGTGGTGCATCCGGTCATTCCGCAGCACGGCCACTGGCTGGCATAAGGCCCGCAAAGCCGGGAAGGATAAGGTGTTAGGCGCCGCATTCAGGGGGCGCCGAGTCAGGAGTCCAGCGCCCGTGCAGCATGCGGCCAGCGCGATCACCGCGCCTGACACTGATCAACTCCCGGTCTACTGGCAGTTCCACGAGGCGGTGACGCGAGCCCAGCTGACGGAATGGCTGCCGTCCGGCCGGCACCTCCTGGTCGACGTCTCGGGGCCACGCGCGCCAGGCGCCGAACTGGCCGCCAAGGCCGGCCACACCGTGATACGCGTGATCGAGGCTAGCGGTACAGGGTCAGCGGCGCCGGAGGCGCCGAGCGGGTCCGGTTCCCCCCGAAGGGGGGCCGAGGGGGTCTTGGGGGGAAAGGTTTCCCCCCAGGATCGGGGGGTTCCGGGGGGTCGCCCCCCCGGGCCAGCACAGCACCCTCGCATCGTCCCGGTGATCGCCGACTCGTCGCGGCTGACGTTCCTGGCTGACGGCTGCGCGGATGGCGTCATCGCCGATGACCGGGCGCTGTCGGTGCACCTGGCCGCCGAGGCGATGATCGCCGAGATCGCCCGCGTGCTGCGGCCGGGCGGACGGATGCTCGCCTGCGTCGACTCCCTGGTGCTCGGCATGGCCGTGCTGGCCGACCAGCATCACTGGGCCCACCTGGTCGACCTGCCGCACGCCGAGGTGGTGCTCGTGCCGTGGCCGGACGGCACGATCACCAGGTGCTTCGGCCCGGACCAGGCCCGCGAGCTGTTCACCGGGGCCGGGCTGCGGGTCAACTGGATCCGCTCGCGGACCGTGTTCTCCGAGTCGGTGGTGACGCACTGGCTGCGACGCGATCCTGGCGGCCTGCCCAAGCTCGTGCGGGCCGAACTAGCGGCCAGGTCCGACGAGTCGCTCGGCGCGCAACTGGTGATATCGGCCAGCAAGCCCCGCGCCCCCAGGGGGTCTGGGGGGGCGGGCAGCCCCCCCAGGAGCGGGGGGGTCTTGGGGGGTCGTCCCCCCGGCTAGCACAGCTAACGCCGACGCTTGGCCCACTTGGCCTGGCAGGCGACACAGCGGGCCGCCTCGGGCCTGGCTTCCAGCCTGCCTTCCGGGATCTCGTTCCCGCAGTCGATGCACTGACCGTAGCTGTTGTCGTCGATACGGGCGAGCGCGGCGAGTACCTCATCGCGCTGGCTGCGGGCGGAGTGGAGAATCGCCTCGGTACGGTCGGACTCGGAGAGCATGGACCCCGCGTCGGCCGAGTCCTGCGGATAGCCCGCGCCTGCCACCGGCCCGGGGCGCTCGCCCTGCAGGATGGCTATCGTCCGGTCCGCCTCGTCGCGCATCTCCTCTAGGCGCTTGCGGGCGACAGTAGTCTCCACTGGTGTCCTCGCCTCCCGTCCGCGTGCGATAGGCAGCCCAGGCTCGCATTGACGCCGAGCCACGGCTGCGGGCCGCGGACTCAGAACAACTCGCCGGGCGGCCTCTCCCTGCCAGCGGAAGCCTCGGACGCCTCATCGGAGCCCTCGAGGGGCTTGATGAGATCCGGTCCGTTGTTCCGCACGAAGTTGACGGCCACCGATACGGGATGCGACGTCAGGCCGCCCGCCATCGCGGGCAGCATCGTCGCCTGAAGCTGGCTAGGTTCGGTATTGTCCGGGTCGAGCCAGTCTGCCCAGTGCTCACGGGTGATCACCATGGGCATGCGATCGTGGATCTGGCCGACATCGTCGGTTGCCTGGGTCGTGATAATCGCGGCCGTCCACAGCCAGGCGCGCTCATGATCGGGTGGCACCGCCCCGTCCCGCCAGAGTTCGTAGATTCCGGCGAAGGCCAGTGACCCCCCATCCGTTCGGTAAATAAAATATGGCTGCTTACGCTTCTTTCCGTCTTCCTCAATGCCCTGCCACTCGTAGTAGCCGTCCGCCGGGATGATGCACCGGCGCTTGGCGAAAGCGCGCCTGAAGGACGGCTTGACCGCCACGGTCTCGGCGCGGGCGTTGATGAGCCTGCCGCCGCCCGAGGCGTCCTTGGCCCAGGAGGGCACCAGGCCCCAGCGCACCACCCGCAGCTCACGGGCCTGCGGCTGGTCATCGCGGGCAGGCCGGTCGAGGACCGCGTAGATCCTCTTGGTCGGCGCCACGTTGTAGTCGGGATCAGGCTCCGGGTCGGGTGAGGCAGCCACGCGGTCGCGCTCGACGCCGAACTCCTCGAGGAGTTCAAGGCGCTTGCGCGCCGACACAAAACGACCGCACATGCAATCTTCCTAAACTGGATGCAGTCTGGACACGTCCCGTTAAGCCTGGATTGGCAGTTCATAACCAGAATCGGGGGCGGCCAAACACACGTCGCGCCCTGCGGGCGCCCGGACGATACGCTCAACCGTATGCACCCGGATAACAACCAGGGCCGGACCTGGCCTTCCCCTGCCGCCGACGGGCCGGTCAGCGCCCGCGTCCGGCTGCCGGCCTCCAAGTCCATCACCAACCGGGCCCTGCTCCTGGCCGCGCTGAGTGACGGCCCAGCCTTGATCGCGAACCCGCTGCGGGCCAGGGACACCATGCTGGCGGCCGCCGCACTGCGCGCGCTGGGCACCGGGGTTACTGAGTCCCAAACGGCCTGGCGTGTCACGCCCGGGCAACCAGCACCGGGTTCCGCGGTGAGCGTGGACGTGGGCAACGCGGGCACGGTCATGCGGTTCCTGCCCGGGCTGGCCGCGCTGACCTCGGCCGTAGTCGCCTTCGACGGGGACGCGCGCGCCAGGCAGCGCCCGGTCGGCCCGATTCTCGCGGCGCTGCGGCAACTCGGCGCGCACATCGAGGACGGCGGCCGCGCCGCGGTCCCGTTCACCGTCCACGGCCGCGGCGCGGTCCGCGGCGGCACCGTGGTGCTGGATGCATCGGGGTCTTCGCAGCTGGTCTCGGGCCTGCTGCTGTCGGCGCCCCGGTTCGACGAGGGCATCGAGATACGGCACGAGGGCCCGCCAGTGCCGTCGGCGCCGCACATCGCCATGACGGTCCGGATGCTCCGCGCGGCCGGCGCCGACGTGGCGGAACTGCGGTCCGGCGTGAGTGAGCGGCCGGAGGCCTGGCGGGTGCGGCCGGGCCGACTCGCCCTGGGCGCCGTCACGGTGGAGCCCGACCTGTCCAACGCCGGCCCGTTCCTGGCCGCGGCGCTGGTGACCGGGGGCACCGTCACCATCGGTGACTGGCCGCAGGACAGCCTGCAGGCGGCCGGGGCGATCCTGGACGCGCTGACGCGGATGGGCGCACGGTGCGAGATCGGCGCGGACGGGCTGACGATCACCGGAACCGGCCGGATCAGTGGCATCACCGCCGACTTGCGCGACGTCAACGAGCTCGCGCCGGTGCTCACCGCGGCGGCGGCGGTGGCCGAATCGCCCTCGGTCTTCACCGGGCTTGCGCACACCCGCACACACGAGACCGACCGGCTGGCCGCCCTGGCCAAGGAGATCAACGCGCTCGGCGGCGACATCACCGAACTGCCCGACGGACTGCAGATCAGGCCGCGCCCGCTGCGGGCCGCCGACGGGCCGTTCGGCAGCTACGACGACCACCGGATGGTGATGGCGGCGGCCGTGCTCGGCCTGGTCGTGCCCGGTATCCAGGTGGCCGGCGCGGACACCGTGGCCAAGACCTTCCCGGACTTCATGGACGTCTGGGAAGTGCTAGTCCGGGGGGACGACCCTCCGGAACCCCCCGTTACTCCTCCCGGGGGGACCCATCCCCCCGGACCCCCCTTGGGAGAGACCCATCCCCCCGGACCCCCCTTGTGAGCCGGCAGTCCGGCTACGCGCGGCTCGACGAGGACGACATCCGGGTCCGCCCCGGCCGGGGGTCCCGGCCGCGCACCCGGCAGCGCCCGGCGCACTCCAGCGCCGTGGAGGGCTTCGTGACCAGCGTGGACCGGGGCCGGTACGGGTGCATGACCGACGGCGGGCTGGTCGTGGCCATGAAGGCGCGCGAACTCGGCAAGGGCTCGGTGGTGGTCGGCGACCGGGTCGCGCTGGCGGGTGACACCTCCGGCGCCGAGGGGTCGCTGGCCCGGATCGTCCGGGTGGAGCCGCGGGCCAGCGCGTTGCGGCGGTCCGCCGACGACACCGACCCGCTGGAGCGGATCATCGTGGCCAACGCCGATCAGCTGGTGATCGTCTGCTCGCTGGCCGACCCGGCGCCCAATCTCCGCTTCGTGGACCGCTGCCTGGTCGCCGCGTACGACGCCGGGCTTGAGCCGCTGCTCGTGCTGACCAAGGCCGATCTGGCCTCGCCGCGCAAGGTGCGCGACTTCTACCGGCCGCTCAGCATGCCGATGCTCACCACTAGGCGGCCGCTGGCCCCGCGTACGCTGTCCCGGCTGCGGTCCGCGCTGACCGGCCGGATCAGCGTGCTCATCGGGCCATCGGGCGTCGGCAAGTCCACGCTGATGAACACGGTGGTGCCGGAGGCGGACCGTTCGGTCGGCAGAGTCAACCCGGTGACTGGGCGGGGCAGGCACACGTCGTCTTCCGTGGTGGCGATCCCGCTGGACGACGGATGGCTCATCGACACGCCGGGACTGCGCGGGTTCGGGCTGGGCCACGTGAGCGCGGAACGGGTAGTGGAGGCGTTCGGGGACCTGGCCGAGGGCACCGCCGGGTGCCCGCCCGGCTGCGATCACCTCTCCCCCGGCTGCGCCCTGGATGAGTGGGCTCGCGAGCACCACGCCGAGGCGCGCCTGGACTCGCTCCGCCGCCTCCTTCGCAGCCGCGAAGGCACCAGCCCGGACTAAGGCTCCCGTTCGGGGCTAGTTCGAGAAGTCCTGGGTGAGCCAGACGGTGCCCGCACCGGGATGTGAGTCCCCACTACCCCCATTGGCCCCGTTAACCCCATGAGTTACGCCGCCGCTGCTTCGATAAAGCAGCGATCGTCGGATTTACGGGGAGGATTGGGGCTACCGGGAGGATTGAGGGGTCTATAGAGGCTGTCGCGCAGCTGGTCCCGGCCCACTCCGCGCTTCCGCCCGCACCGTGCCCGCGCCGTGCCCGCGCCCCCGGCCTGTGCCCGCCACCGCTTTCCCGCATGCCCCGTGAGCCCCGCGCGCCCGCCCCGCAACCCGAAGTCCGCCCCCCGCCCGCAGCAGTAACGACCACGATGGAACATCGTTGCTGGCCTGGCCGCATCGATGCTCCATCGTTGCTGTCAGGCCCGGGGCCAGGGCCGCCCCTGCGGCGCGATCGGGGCTTGACGCGCACGACAGAAGAGATCCGCGACAGCCTCCATCGTGCACCAAGGTTTCCCAGAAGCCCCAATCCTCCCCGATAATGTGAAGCCTCTGCGACTGGGTTGGCGTGCGCGCTAGGAGAGGCGCATGAGGCACCGATCGAGAAGGCTGGGCTGGTTCGAGAAGTCCTGGGCTAGTTCGAGAAGCTGGGCTAGTTCGAGAAGTCCTGGGTGAGCCAGACGGTGCCGGAACTGTCCAGGTTGATGGCGATGCCGATGTGAGTGAAGGAACTGCTGAGGATGTTCCGCCGGTGACCGTCGTCGGGCGGCTTCTCGTTGAGCATGTCCTGGGTGAGGCCGACCGCCATCTGGGCGATGGCCGCATTGGTGTCCGCGACCGGGCCGCCTTCGCCGATGTTCTCCCCGCACGCCGACCAGTCGACGCCGGCCGCGGTCTCGCGGGCGCCGAGATCCGGTTCGCCCGGGCACTGGTGGGAGAGCCCGCAGCCGCCGGCCATGGTCATGTTGTGCGCCGACGCGCTGCTGTCCAGGGCGGCGGTGATCGTCAGCGAGGGCAAGCCTGCCGCCGAACGGGCCTGGTTGATGAGCCCGAGCACCTGCGCGGCCGGCGTCCCCGGCGAGACGCCAGGCGAACCGGTCGCGGACGCGGTGGGCGATGGCGTCGCGGGAGTGGCTGACGCGAATGCTGTCGGCGTCGGCCGGACGGCGAGCCGTTTGGCCGGGGGGGACGACAGGTTCGCGGAGGCGGCCTGGGGCACGTTAGCGACGGCGGCGTGGAAGGGGCGCCCGGCGCATGACCCGTCCGCCGCAGAGGCAGCCGCCGCTGAGCCGCAGGTGGCCGACGTCTGCAGGGCGGTCACCTTGCCGGACGCGGGCGGTGGGGCGGAGCCCAAGCCGCGGGCCAGGTAGAGGCCCCCGGCGGTTAGCACCAGCAGCGCGAGCAGGTCACACAGCAGGTACCTGACGCGGCGCGCGGATCCCCGGGCGGGGTGGGGTTCCCGGGCGGGATTCTGGGCGCGGTGCTGGCCTGACCGGTGGCGCGCGGGGGTCCGGGGCGGCACGTCAACCGCCTGTCTCGGCGTACGTGCCGGGCCATCCGAGGCCGTCCCCTGATCCGGCCGCTGACATCCAGGGATCACATAGACCCATATAGCTCCGTGCTCACCACCTGTTAGGCGTCGACACTAGATCATCGGCACCCGGTGCGCGGAAAATTGGCGAATGTCGCGCAAGCAGGCCGGCGTCAGCTGGCCGGGGCTGCGGGGCGGGACCAGCTGGCCGGGGCTGCGGGGCGGGACCAGCTGGCCGCGGCTGGCAGGCGGCTAGTAGACGGTGCCGCCGGCGCGCCAGTAGAGGCCGGCCGCGTTCCGGGACATGAACGCCTCGTCGACCAGGTACCGGCGCAGGGCGCAGTGGTCATCGAAAATCGCCTTGAGGACCTCGTCGACCGCGGCTTCGGGGTACTTGCGGCCGGGCTCGAACGCCTGGGCCACCTGGTCAAGCAGCAGCCGACGGCGGGTGCGCTTGGCCGGCACCGCGATGATCCTGCCGTCGCGGACGAACGCCCGCAGCACCTCGGGCGGGTCGGCGAGGAGACCGTCAGCGTTATGACCCATCTCAATCCAGT
>Ga0310039_10001628_pt1 | contig 15721 bp, 8 predicted proteins | sample Sb_taG_4_FD_200460 | JGI IMG/M metagenome (GOLD analysis project Ga0310039, IMG submission 200460) | Peat soil microbial communities from Weissenstadt, Germany - Sb_50d_6_BS metaG (v2) (version 2) | ecosystem: Environmental > Terrestrial > Soil > Wetlands > Peat | place: Germany: Weissenstadt...
AGCCCGACGAGATGCAGAGCGCCTATTCCCCGCATGTGCTCCGGATCCTGGACGCGGTCGGGTTGACCGACGTATTTCACGCCTGGTGGTTCCTCGGATTACTTTTGCTGGTCAGCCTCTGCATAGTAGCTGCTTCCATCGATCGTTTCCCCAACTCGTGGCGCTACTTCTCGCGTCCGTACAAATATCCCGACGAAAGCTTCCGCCGCGCTTCACATCCACAGAAATCGCTGACCATTGCGGACGAAGAATCGGGGTTGGTGGCGGCGGAGCGCGCACTGCATTCGCTGGGATTCAAACCCGAGCGGGTGGTGCGCGAAGATCACTTTGGAATTTTCGCGGAACGGCACCGGATCTCCGAGCTCGCGGTGTACATTGTCCACGCCAGCCTGCTGCTCATTTTCTTTGGTACGTTGGTGGACGGTCTTTGGGGCTGGCGTGGGTATCTCAGTCTGAATGAGGGGCAGACCTCCAACATCGTCGGATTGCACGACGGCACCACGCGCACGCTCCCGTTTGCCGTCCGCTGCGATGCCGCCGGTCAGGAAAACTACAAGGATGGCACTCCGAAGAAGTGGTGGTCCAAGCTGGTCGTGGTGGAAGACGGCAGGGATGTACAGAAGAAAGAAATTGTCGTGAACGATCCACTTCTATACAGCGGTGTCCGCTTCTACCAGTCGAGTTACGGCCAGAATGGCAAGGTCGACAAGCTCCTGCTGGTCGCGACTCCGAGTAGCGGTTCTGGTGAGAAACAGGAAGTCGGGCTAGCACTGAACGGCACCGTTTCACTCGATGCCGATACCACGGTGCGTTTCGCCGAATTTTTCCCCGACTTCGCAGTTCGTAACGGGCAGGTGTACCGGAAATCGAACGACTTGGAGAATCCGGCGGCCCACCTGGTGGTGACTTCGAAGAAGGCCGAAAAAGACTTCGACGTGTGGATCCCACAGATGGACGAGGTTGCCGACAACTCGAAGGCGCCATACCAGTTCCAGGCGACCGATTTAAAGATGGGCCATTTCACGGGATTACAGGTTTCGCACGAACCGGGACAGTGGGGAGTGTGGTCAGGTGTAGTGCTGATCGGCGTTGGACTGGCATTCGTGTTCTACGTGGTGCACACGCGATTTTGGGTGGTACCGGTTTCGAACCCAAAGACGGGCAAGTACTCGCTGTGGATCGGGGGAAGCGCGAATCGCAACCGGGACGCGTTTGAGCAGCGCTTCAACCATCTGGTGGAGTTGGTGGAAGAAGAACTGAAAACCATTCCCAGTACCTCTCCGCGCGAACCAGTCGCTACCGTCCGCGGGAACTGAAGCGGGCTTATTGGAGGATGTAAATGGCACGAGCAAAAACAGAACCGCAGCAACCGACCACCGGCATGACCCTGATCGTACTGGTGGGATTGGCAATCGCGTTCCTGCTGTTCATGGCATTTCTGAACGTGGTCAAGAGTGGCAATCTCTTGAACGAGACGAACCTGCTCTTCGCCACGCTGATTTTCTACTCCGGCGCCGGCGCGCTGTGTCTAGGGTTCGGAGTCACCGGCACGGAGTCGTATGTGAAGTTCGCATCGCTTGCCACCTGGCTCGGATTGCTCGCCAATACTGCAGCCATTGTTCATCGCTGGTACGAAAGTGGACATGCACCGTTTTCCAGCGTTTACGAAATGCTGCTTAGCTTCGTTTGGACGCTGGCCGTGCTCACGCTGGTGGCCGAAAAGAAGTACGGCGTCAAGGTCATTGGCACGGTCACGATGCCGGTGGCAATTGTGGGAGTGGTGCTGATGCAATTGCTGCGGACCGAAGTTCACCCACTGGTGCCCGCGCTGCAATCGACCTGGCTGCACGTGCATGTCACGCTGGCCATGCTGGCCTACGCCGCCTGCGCGCTGAGCTTTGCGCTGGCCATGATGTTCCTGATCCAGGACAACACCAAGACCGAGACCTTCCTCGCCGTGACCAGTGCCAGCACACTGGCTATTTACGCGGGCATCGTATTAACGCGTTTCGAGAAATGGGGCGGGCTGAGCCTGGTGGCGTGGAATTCGGAACAAAAATCAGAAGTCTTCCTTTCCCGAGGCGTGCGCTTGTTCGTTACCGTTCCGGACCTCGGCTGGCTGATGACGCTGACGCTTTTGGCGGTGGCATCGCCGCTGGTCTTCTACGGGCTGGCGCGCTGGAAGAGCCAGAACAGCGATAGCTTCCTGACGCTCGCCAATCGCGCCGTATTCCTCAGCATTCTCCTGCAAGTGATGACGCTGGTCATGTTTCTCGTGCGTGCCCGCGATGGCCGCTATCCATCGCTCGACGCCGACGGATTATTCCCGACAAGCCTCGCCGCCAGTCCCTTCATACTGTCGGGCTTGGTAGGCGGCGTATTCATCTCGCTCCTTTATCTGCTGCTGCTGTGGCGGCGCCCGGACCTGGCGCGTTTGCTGCCCAGCGCGGACAACCTCGACCGCATCACCTACAAAACCATCTGTCTTGCCTTCCCCTTGCTGACTCTGATGATCGCTTCCGGAGCGTACTGGGCGAATCAGACCTGGGGCTCGTATTGGAGTTGGGATCCGAAAGAAACCTGGGCCGCGATTACCTGGTTGGTGTACGCCGGCTATTTGCACATGCGTGTCACTCGCGGATGGCGGGGGCGCCGCGCTGCTTACTTCGCCATCATTGGCTTTGCCGTAGTGATGTTCACTTTCTTCGGAGTGACTTACCTGCTGCCGGGACTGCACGCTTATGCCTAGCCCCACTCCATCCGCGGCGAAACTAGCTGGGCCTTTGGCAGAAACCGTCAAACCGAGTGCCGCGGCCCGACAGCGTCCGGCTGGGCCGGCTGGAAGCGAGCGCACAATGTCCGCAACTTCGCCGTCCGCAGGTTCGTCGTCCGCGGGTTCGTCGCACGTGGAAGACTTCGAATTGAGTTCCGTACGCTTCAATTGGCAGCTCAAGGCACTCTTGCCGGTAGTGTTCGTGCTGCTGGCAGGGCTGCTGCTGTTCCTGGTGGCGACCGTATCTTTGCGGGACCCGGTACGCCACACGGTGCTGATCGGCGCCGGCGCGGTCGCGGTCGCCATATGTGCAGTGTTGATTGTCGCGCTTGCCTATGTGATTCAACGTCCCATGGTCGAATTGCAGGAGAAAATTGCGCTGGTGAGTGACGGCAACCTGGACGTCGCGGTCAGCTTCTCCCGGCGCCACGATGAAATCGGAAACCTCGGCCGCAACTTCAACCACATGATGCAGCAGTTGCGGGAGAGCCGGGAAGAGATTGAGCGCCTGCATCGTACGCAAGTGTCTCGCGCTGAACACCTGGCGACGCTCGGCGAGTTGGCTGCAGGCTTGGCCCACGAGATTCGCAATCCGCTAGCCGGAATCGCGGGCGTCATCGAAATCATCGGCCGCGATCTGCCTGCGACCAGTCCGGCGGTTGCGGTGGTGAAAGATGTTCGCCTGGAAATCGTGCAGATCAATCGCATATTGACCGATCTGCTGGAAACGGCGCGGCCTCACCGGCCGCAGGTTTGCCGGAGCAACCTCAACACCACCGTGGAACACGCAGTGATGCTGGCTCGCCAGCAGGTGCTCTCCAAACCAATCAAGATTGAGCTACAGAAAGCGCCCGATCTGCCGGAAGTCGAGCACGACAGCAGTCAGATTCACCAGGTGCTTCTGAATCTGCTCCTGAACGCTGTCCAGGCAATGGAGGGCGCGGGCACAGTGTTGGTCGAGATCGGTTCGCGAGACAATTGCGCCCGCGTGGTTGTCAGCGACAACGGGCGTGGCATTTCTCCTCAGCACCTGCCCAACATTTTTCGGCCTTTCTATACCACCAAGGGAAATGGCACCGGTCTCGGGCTCTCTCTCGCCCGCCGTATCGTGGAAGAACACCATGGCCGCATCGAAGTTAGTAGCGTGGTCGGAAAGGGAAGCAAGTTTGAGGTAGTGCTTCCGTTTTCGATGCCCGCCGCTGAGGTTGCAGCTTCCTAGCCGGGCATGTCTAGGGAAGACGGCTGCCTAGCCAGATCAACAAGTTGACGCCCAGCAGCGGCCCCAGATTGCCAAGAAGGGTTAAACCCCACATTTCCTTTTTGTGGTCCGCCTAAGTGGCCGTATGATCGGGTTAACGCCAGCATCCATGCGGTTCTGCTCCCGGTACCGACGAGATAGAGAGATGGGGTGGTCGAGTCTGCATCGGAAATCGGTCTTAGCAGAATACTGGGAGAGGAAGAATGTTGCAGAAACAGGGCGCAAGATGGTGCGACTGTGGCCGTGCCGATGGCGGATGGCCGAGTCTTATGGTTCCTCTTCTGGCATTTCTGCTGGCTGCCGGCCTCGCAGACGGCCAAAGCGCACAAACCGCGGTCCAGAGCGAACCGCTGAAGGCCGACGACATCATGGCGCGGGTGGCGGCTAACCAAGATCGCAGCGAAGCATTGCGGAAGGAATACGTTTACAAACAGCACGTCCACATCTCGACCCATAAGCCCAAGAACAGAATGATGCGCGAAGAGACCGCCGACTACGACGTGGTGCCGCTGCCGGACGGGACCCAGAAGCAGCTCAAGTCGCTTACCGGGCGCTATTGGAACAAAGACAAGTACGTGGACTTTCAAGGCGAGACTGTGCACGAGACCGACAAAACGGATGCGAATCTGATTCACGACTTGCGCAACCACGAGCCTGTGCCCGAGGCCGGCAGAACGGATGCGGAATTGATTCACAACTTGCGCAACTCCCTGCTAAACGACAAGTCCAAGGACGGTTTGGCGCGCGACCTCTTCCCGCTGACCTCCGGGGAGCAGAAGAACTATGAGTTCAAGCTTCTTGGGCAGGAGGTTGAGGCAGGGCGCAACGTCTACCACATCGCCTTCGCGCCCAAGGACAACGCAGAACCGACGTGGGGGGGCGAAGCGTTTATCGATGCCACAGAATTCCAGCCCGTTAGGGTGTTCACCAAGATGTCGCGGCGCCTCCCCTTTTTGGTGCGGACGATGTGGTTCGATCTGCCGGGATTTGGGTTCAATGTGGTCTACACTCGACAGGAGGAAGGAGTGTGGTTTCCTTCGAGCTTCGGGACGGAGTTCCAGATGCACTTTGGGCCCATGTACTTCTCCAATCGGGACGTTTCGATCTCGCTGAAGAATTCGGGGTTTGAACACAAGCATGTGGAGACCAAGTAAAGGTTGTGGGGCCAGGAAAGCGTCCGACAGAAGGTTGAGTCACCAGCGAGAATGAGCTTCGCCACTGGACCTAGCCTTTGCTACCTGCCAGATTTTCTAATGTCCGCAGATTTCGCGGTGGCATTTGGCGCAGTCAGCCAGATGCGAACGCAAACATCCGGCAACCTTGCACCTCCCCACCGTGTCGACTGTGTCGAGTCCTATGCCGCCGACATCCGCGCAGGCCGACACCGCCCGGCCGTCAGCGGTCGCCTCCGCTTCGCTCCCCAGCGCTGAGGAGAGCCTCCGCTTGGCGACGTACAACCGGCAGTTTGAGTTCCAACAAGTTCCAGACGATGCGATGATCTATTTCCGCATGGCCGTGGATTAGAATGTTCCGGAAGGCGATAATGCGCTGATATTCGCTGATCTGCGAGGCCGCTGCCGGGTCAGTTCTGGCCAGTTGGGCAAGCGCCTTCCCCCCGTTTCCAACTGCCTCTCCACCGCCGAGCGCAGCATGATATTCGCACTGTAATCGGGAAGCTCTTACCTTCGATAAACTCGATGGCCAATTTGGCCGCTCGCGCAATGTCGTAAAGATACTTCTTCGACTCAATCCGCATAGACCAGCGTCCGCGTGGACTCAACCGCGTAGCGGAAGTAGGGGTTTTCAATGGCTGAGGCTACCACCAGATCCACCGGGCGCTGAAACAACGCCTGCAGGTCTTCCAGCAGGCCGAAGTAGGTGTCCGCATATTGATCGAAGCCAAGCTTCTGGAACGTTACCACGAAGTCCAAGTCGCTATGGGCGGGGTCAAAGCCTGGCCCGGTGGCGGACCCGAAGAGCTCGATACGATGCGCCCGGTGGCGGCGGCACACCTCCTCCAGTTCCTGACAGAGCCGCTCTTGTATCCCAGTCTCTATCTCAAGACAAATCGAAGCCAATACTACGACCTCTTGCAGCGAGTTCGCACGGACAGCGCCTGGGAGGATTGGCTTGCGTTTTTTCTTGGTGGAGTAGCAGCGGCCGCGCAGGAGGCAGCGGGCACAGCGGAACGAACTTTGCGTCTTTTTGCCAACGACCGACAGAAGATACAAGTGCTGGGGAGGGCGGCTACGTCAGCGCTGCGCGTCCACGAACTCATGGAACGGAATCCATTGGTTCGCATTCGAACAGCGGCGAAAGCACTGAAACTAACGTTTCCAACCGTTACGAGTGCGCTGAATCATCTCCTGCAACTCGGGATCGTCAAAGAAGTCTCGGGGAAACGGAGAGATCGGCTTTTTGCCTACTCACGCTACGTCAGCATGGTGGGCGAGGGAACCAAACCGCTGTCCACTCCGTAGTTCTTCGGCCTGGCTCTCCTTTGGGGCCACGCTTGAGTCCGTATAGCTTCCTGCTTTCTTTCCGGCGAGATTATTCGGAAATGTCTCCTCACTGTGGAAGCGATCACGCTAAAGCGCTGGTGAAAATCGTTTCACAGTGTTGCGAACAAGCGAGACGGTATGCTATGGCGCCGTTTTTAAGGCCAAAAAAGGAAATTCCGGTAGAGTTAATCCCATGATCTCAGAGGCCCGATCGCCGCAACCGGTTTCACCAGACGAGGCTGTCCAACTCGCCCGAAATCTCTACGGGTTGGAAGTGGGCGTCAGTTCTCTGCCGGGGGAATATGACAGCAATTTCCATCTCATTACCGCCGATGGGCACGCTTTTGTCCTGAAAGTAATGCACTCAAGTCGAGATTGCGCATTCATTGAAATGCAATGTGAGGCGCTGACACACCTTGCGCACCGCGTCCCCGAGTTGGCTCTGCCGCGGGTTCAGTTGACACGCTTGGGTGAGACATTTGCGAAAGCGTGTTTTGCGCAATGGGGACGAACGCTTTGTGCGGCTCCTTAGCTTTCTTCCGGGAAGCGTTCTTGCCGACGTGCGCCCGCACACGCCCGAGTTGCTTCGTAGTTTAGGCCGCCTGCTCGGCCGGATTGACCATGCACTTCAGGATTTCTCCCACCCCGCGACCACACGCGCGCTGAAATGGGATTTAGCGCAGGCCGAGTGGATTCGCGAATACATCTCCCATATCGAGGATTCGTCACGCCGGACGATGGTTAAACAAGTCCTGGAACGGTATGAATCGCAAGTCGTCCGCCAGCTTCCGAAATACGGAAAAGCACGATCTACGGCGATGCGAATAACTACAACGTTCTGGTTAACAGTCCGAGCGCGCCATCACGCGAAGTAGTCAGCGTCATTGATTTCGGTGACATGCACCACGGGCTTGTCGTTGCCGAGAAGAAACTGAGCTGTTGGTGTTGTTTCCGCTGATCTGCATCCGCCTTGCGGTGAGCGTCGTGAACTCGGCTCAGCGCAAGACCCTCGTGCCGGATGATCCTTATGTCATTGTCTCTGAGGCTCCTGCGTGGGAAGCGCTCGCTCGCCTTGCCAAGGTTCACCCGCGCTTTGCGCACTACGCGTTTCGGAAGGCTTGTGGTTTGCCGCCTGTGCCGAAAGGACAACATTGGTCGCAATCGTTGGCGACTTATGGAAAGAGCGCGGCGTCCGTTGTGGACCTGGATTTGCGGACCGCGCCTTGTCTTGTATTCGATCTAGCGTCTCCAGCATTTCTGGGAGCAGATCCCCACCGCGCGGAGACACCTGCTCTGACATCGGCCATCGTGCGCGAGTTGCGGCTCGCCCACGCTTCCGTAGGTGTCGGCCGGTATGATGAGCCTCGCCTCCTCTATACATCGCCTCTGTTCGGGGAAAGCGAAAGCGCCATTGACGAGCGCCGCACGGTGCATCTGGGAATAGATCTTTTCCTTGAAGCTGGCTCTAACGTTCGGGCTCCGCTGGACGGCACGGTGCACACAAACGCCGACAACGCCGCTCCGCTCGACTACGGGCCAGTTGTCATTTTGAGACATCTGGCTGACGATGCCGGGGAGTTTTTCACTCTCTACGGCCACCTCTCGCAGGAAAGCATCGCGAAGCTTTCCATCGGCCAGCTTGTCCCAAAGGGCCGGGCCTTCGCCAAGATCGGTACAGTCACTGAAAACGGAGGGTGGCCGCCTCATTTGCACTTCCAGATCATTGCGGACTTGCTGGAGTTAGATGAAAAGTTTCCTGGCGTGGCTCGTGCGTCCGAGCGCCCGATTTGGACGGACCTATGTCCGGATCCCAATCTGCTGCTCGGTATTCCTGTCGAGCGTTTCCCTCCCCATGAGCCGAGTTTGACCGACACGTTGTTGGAAAGACGTTCGCTTATGGGGCGCAATCTCAGCATTTCCTACCAGCGGCCGTTGAAAATCGTGCGCGGGTGGCGGCAGTACCTGTATGACGATACAGGCCGGGCTTATTTGGACGTCTACAACAACGTGCCACTGATAGGTCACAGTCACCCCAAGGTTGTGGACGCCGTGCACAAGCAGTTGGGCCTCCTCAATACAAATACCCGTTACCTGCATGACAATGTCGTTCGTTACGCAAGACGGCTCACACAAAGATTGCCCGAGCCACTCCGGGTTTGTTTTTTCGTGAATTCTGGGAGCGAGGCGAACGAACTCGCCCTCCGCCTCGCGCGTGCGCACACGAAGTTCGATGACATTATCGTTTTAGAGCATGCATATCACGGCCACACCAACACGTTGATCGACGTCAGCCCCTATAAGTTTGATGGCCCCGGTGGTAGAGGCCGCAAATCGTGGGTTCACGTGGCGCCGATTGCCGACGATTACCGCGGCATTTACCAACGGGGAGAACCTAGCCTCGGCGCCAGGTATGCCCGCCACGTCGCAGAGATTCTGCATCGCCTCCAGGTGGAAGGCCGGGGAGCCGCCGCATACATCGCGGAAACGATGCCCAGCGTGGGCGGGCAGATCGTTTTTCCACCCGCTTATCTCGCAGAAGTCTATCGTCATATTCGCGCTGCGGGCGGTGTTTGTATTGCTGACGAGGTGCAAGTCGGCTTCGGGCGACTCGGCACTCATTTCTGGGGCTTTGAAACGCAAAGCGTCGTTCCCGACATCGTCGTGCTCGGCAAGCCCATCGGAAATGCTTTCCCACTGGCTGCAGTGATCACCACACCAGAGATTGCCGCCTCCTTCGATAACGGCATGGAGTTCTTTAGCACATTTGGTGGCAATCCCGTGTCATGCGCCGCCGGCTTGGCGGTTTTGGATGTACTCGAAGAAGAGCAGTTACAACAGAATGCTCTTCGAGTCGGCAAAGGCTTGCTCTCCAGGCTGGAACAGCTTCAAGAGCGGTACCCACTGATAGGCGATGTGCGTGGCTCCGGGCTTTTTCTCGGTTTAGATCTTGTGCGGAACCGCGCAACGCGAGAGGCAGCAACCGAGGAAGCTTCGTATGTCTGCAACCGTCTCCGGGAGCGCGGAATCCTTACGGGGACGGATGGTCCGTTTCACAACGTAATTAAGCTCCGCCCCCCGCTAATATTCTCCGATGCGGACGCGGACTTGTTCGTCACGACCCTCGAGGCGATTCTCGACGAGGACACAGCTCAGCCACGCATAGCTTAGCCACCTACGACAAGGGGGGAACAGCTTCGACGCCGGGCTCCTCCACCAATTTCTCCGAGGGGCGGATCTCGCGACGTGCCTGGCCTACGGCAACCTGTGCGGAGCATTCTCCGCCACCGACTGTGGCGGTACGGAAGCGTTCCGCGACGCAGCTCGAATGCAAGAATTTCTTCGATGGCCGCAGGAACATTCCCCATTTTGGCGCTGTCGACGAGAAAACTATCCGAGCAGCCCGTTCGCACTAGAGACGGGCATTAGCCACCTGGGACAAAGAGCCGACGTCGCGGTGGGAAGTTCACCGTCGGTGTGGTGCCAGGTTCTTGGGCTTTTTCTGCTAGCGCTGATGCAGGGGCATTGCTCAACCGCGAACCGAGGTGACAGATCGAGGTTTCACTTGCAAAGTGCAGTTACTGGGGACAATTCTCGGCGGAGGTAATCCCACATGAGTCCCAATACTCCTATCCCAATCAGACCCAAACGACCCGATGCCGCAGTCGAAGAACAAATCCGCCAACGTGCCTGGCCTCTCAGGAGGCCAGGATGGAGTGTGCTATGCTCATGCGCTTAGAAAATGAACTTCGCCCCCAACTGCAAAATGCGGGGGAGATGCGCAGCGCCCAAATGTAGGAAGTTGCTGGTGCTCAGGCAACTCGGATCACCCGCCGAATTGTTAACTCCCCCGTAGCATGCAGCCATGTTTGTGCTCGACGACGGTCCGCCGTTGTAGGTTGCTGAGCCACCGTCTCCAGCAATCGGCGCAAATTCCGTGTGATTGAAAATATTGAACGCTTCCGCCCGGAACTCAAAGGCCTTGCTTTCGGTAACGGCGAAGTGCTTGAACAGTGCCATGTCGAAATTAGTCCGAGCCGGATTACGCAGAAAATTCCTGCCCGAATCTCCGAATGTCAAGCCGCGAGGTGCAAAGAAGACTCCAGGGTTATAGAGCAGTCCAGCATACCCGGCAATGTTAGACTCGCTCGCCGGGGGGATGCCGGATTTCGGATTTCCCACCACATCGGCGTAGGATCCAGTAACTACGTTCGCGGCCCCGCCCACACCAGCGTTGTCAGGATAGTTCGCGGTGTTGACCACACCAAAGGGCGCTCCCGTCTGCCAACTCGCAATGCCCGAATATTGCCAACCGCCCAGCACGCGATGCGTCAGCCCGGCTCCTTTGAAGAAGGGTAGGTCGTAAACATAGCCCACGTTTATCATGTGGCGGATGTCGAAGGCAGAATTGGCTCGAGCGGCCTGCGGATCATAGGAATTGGCGAATCCGGCGTCATATCGGCTGGAGGCATTGTCAATGGAATGGCTGTAAGTGTAGGAACCGTTAATCAGCAATGCCCCCACATTCTTGCGCAACGATGCCTGCAAGGCGTGATAGGTGGACGAGGTGCTGTTCTCGAGCCGGGTGATGCTGCCGAGGCCGTAGTGCGGCCGGTAGGGATCGGGATTGTTACCGCATGCGACCGCCAGATTGTTGGCCCAGCCGCTGGTCATCGAAATGCCGTTTACGGTGGCCGAGGCCTGGCCAGAGGTTGGGTCAATCGAGACCGTGCCGCAATCGTCCGCACTGATCGGCTGCCCGACCGCATAGGGATTTTGACTCAGCGGAACGGGAAAAATCTGGTTCAGGTCATACTGGCGGTTTAGGTGCGTTCCCTTACTGCCCACATAGGAGAGCGTGCCCACCATATTCTTCGCGACTTCCCGCTGCACATCCAAATGCCATTGCTGCATGTAGGGCCAGATGGCCTTGTCGGGGATGGAGAAGAAAGTCAAAGGAAACGCCACCGGTGTCGTGCTTCCACCTGTGCCGAGGTTTGCATATCCGGTGACGTTGTACTGCGTGGGAGACTGCAAGAGCGGCGAAGACTGGCTCTCCATGGCTTCCGTATCAGCCTCGTTGCCGTTGGTGTGCTCGAAGAAAATTCCGTAGCCTCCGCGGATGGCGGTCTTACCATTGCCCCACGGATCCCAGGCGAATCCAATTCGGGGAGCCGGGTTGAACAGATGTCCTTTACTGCAACCGGCGGGGACTCCGTTCACTCCGCATTGCACCAGGCCGTCGAAGATGTTCCCGACTCCAGGAACCAATGCCCCAGGAAATCCGGTAAGTGAGCCATCGATGTCAATTTGAGGTGCGGTGCTTAGGCTATAAACCGCCGGGTCCCAGTTATAAGCCTGACGGTAGCGGTCGCGATAAGTTCCAAATAAGCTGACGCGTAGTCCAAGGTTCAACGTAAGCCGATCCGTTACGCGCCAGTCATCCTGCAGGTAAGGTTCAAAAATCTTGTAGCGGTTGTAATACTTAATTTGGTTGCTGCCTTGCGTGTAACTTGCCACCTGTCCCATCAGAAGGTCTGCAAAGGCATTGCCAGTTGTAACCGCTGAGGAGACATCGAAGCCAAGGGAACCATTGACGAATACGCCGCTCAACTCATTCTTTTGTGCGGCCACAAAGTATGCGCCCGCCTGCAGGTTGTGTCGTCCGACGATCTTGGTCACGTTGTCGCGGTATGTGTAAGTAGGGTTGCTATTATATTTTCCCTCGGGCCACTCCCCGTTAACATCCTGGTAGAATCCGCCGCCGTAGGCTGTGTTGCCGGTCAGAGTAATGGTTGGCAGCTTGCCGTCAAACCCGTTGCTAAAAAATGAACCCATTGGCAAGCCGGACGGACGCTGCCAGGCGTTGGGATTCGGATATCCCGTGGAACTCGTAAAAATGTGGTCGGTGGTGTAGCTGAACGTAAACTCGTTCAAGAGCGTCGGCGAAATCGCCGCCGACAAACGTGCCACGACACTGACCGTGGGTAACTTGGTGGTGGTTTGCACGGTGGGGAAGTTACTGCCCGAAAAAAGCGGAGTCGGTGTAACGGAGTCCCAGGAATCGTGCGCGTAGTGGAACATGGCGCGCACCTTGGAGTTGATGTTGTGGTCGACGCGGAGCAGTTCCTCGCGCCAGTTCGTCGGTTCGTTGGGCGACGCGTTGTACACCGCTGCCCCCGGCACACCGCCGTTGGGTGGCGGGATCAGGGCCAGCAAAGCTTGCCCAACGGGACTCACAGGCACCTGGTTGCCTGTAAACGGCATACCTGCAGTGGGGTTGGGTACGCCGTTAATGAATGCCGGCTGCACGGGGCAATCGGGGCCCGGGCACAGGTCGCCGAAATTCCCCGTGCGCTCGGTCGCCGACGGCGCAAGGACGTTGAATACCTGCCCCGGAACCCGATCCCGGCGCCACTCCTGCGACCAGAAGAAAAAGGTTTTTTGCTTATCGGTGTTGTACAGGTTCGGGATGTAAATCGGGCCGCCGAAGGTATATCCAAAATCATTTTTCTTGTAAGGAGGAACCGTCGACTGGAAATAATTGCGCGCATTGAAGACGTCATTGCGCACGAACTCGTACGCGTCTCCGTGGAAACTCGCGGTGCCGGACTTGATCTCGACCTCCACCGTGCCCGAACCGTTGCGGCCATACTGGGCGCCATAGTTGGAGGTCAGCACGCGGAATTCGCCGATGGCATCGATGCTGGGATAGATGTTCAACGTCGTGTTGCTGCCGTTGTCCATGTTGTCGCCGCCGTCCAGTTCCCAGTTGTTGTATTCGGTGCGGCCTCCGTTCATGCTGAAGGAAACGTTGCCATTGAGGCCCTCCGCGCCTTCATCCAGCCCGGATTGGTTGCTCACGCCCGGCACAAGCGTGGCCAGTTGCGTGAAGTTACGGCCATTCAGCTCCAGTTGAGAAATCTCTTTGCCGTTGACGACGCCCGAGAGCTCGGAGTTCTGCGTCTCAACCTGGGCAACGGAACTGCCTACGACCATCACCTCTTCTTTGGCGCCGCCAACCTGGAGCGCGACGTCCACGCGCGCTTTTTGCGCCACCTGCAAAATTATGCCTTTCGCTTTGTAGGTCTTGAACCCCGGCATGGCAACCGTCAGGTTGTACGAGCCAATCGGCAAGGACCCAAAAAGATAGCCTCCGCTGTTATTGGTGGGAACCGCGCGCTCCACGCCGTGCTCCGGGCTCGCGAGCGTGACTTGAGCGCCCGCAACCGCGGCTCCGCTGGGATCCGTGACAGTTCCGGTGATGGAGGCAGTATCCTGCGCCAGCAATGCAGACGGAATGGACAACAGAATGAACCAGAACGCGAGGAAGTGGCATTTCATATGGGACTCCCTCCAGGGCTGGCGGTCCGCCGCCTGTCGGCTGTCCGCCGCGTACCTGGCGATTCATGAAGAATCGTTTTATTAAAACGAATGAATATTCCTACTTTTGCCATTCTAAGTCAAGCGGAAAACTACGCCGCGTGGCCCGCGGCGGGCCCTATGCCGGACTGCGGGTGGAATCCCGCACGGCCAGCTCCGGAGCCAGTTTGCGGTGTACCGCCGGCAGGTCGCGTTTTTCCAGCATGGCATTGATTCCCTCCAGGACAATGCTGGCCGCCATCGCCCCCATCGCCTCCATGGGCTGACGCACCGTCGTGAGAGGTGGGGTGCAGAGGCTCGACGCCGCAACGTCGTCAAACCCGATCACCGAGCACTGTTCCGGCACACGTAGTCCGGCCTTGGTCAAGGCGCGGATCGCCCCAAACGCCGTCATATCGTCGAACGCCATGAGCGCGCTGAAGGGACGCTTCGTCTTGAGCATGTCTTCGGTCAGTTTGTAGCCGGCCTCGAAGCTGGAAATCGGGTCGCGCGACTCGGGCAAGTCCGCAATAAGCGGTGGATTCAAATCCAGGCTGCGGCTTTTGGCGAAGGAACGGACTCCTTTCCAGCGGGGAGCACTATCGGACAAAGCCTTGGGGCCTCGAATGAAGGCGATCTTGCGGTGGCCCAAGGAGTACAGGTGTTCCACCGCGGTGTAAGCTCCCAGTTCGTTATCGACGATGACCGAGCTGATCGAATCGTTCTTCAGTTCCCGCCCAATCATCACCGTGGGAATGTTGTTTTTTTCCAGGTCGCCGAGGACCTCGATGTTGACGAACAGCCAGTTGGCCAGCACAATGAGAGCTTCTACCCGCCGGTCCAGCAGCATTTCCAGATAGCGCTCGAACCGGGCGCGCTCGTTCAGAACGTCGGTCAGGATGGGAAGATACGACGCCTGGTACAGCGAGTTCTCAATGCCGCGCAGCACTAGAGTGCAGAAAGGATCCGTCATGTCGAACACCATGACCCCTACTGTGTGGCTGCGCCGGCTGCGGAGCGAGCGGGCAAACAGGTTCGGCCGGTAGCCCAGCCTTTTAGCGGTGCTTTCAATCCGTTTCTTGGTGGCGGCGGGAATGTAGCGAGCCAGAGGAGCGTTGTTGAGCACAATGGAGACCGTAGTGGCAGAAAACCCACTCTCCTTCGCCACATCGCGAATCGTCACCATACCTGAAACTCTTAGTGCGGAGTGTCCAGCGGCTGCGTAGCTCTCTCGAAAAACTCGTTCTGCAACCGCCGGCTTTCGTGGTCGGCCTTTACGGCACGAATCGCCTTCTGAACGGCCGAAAGCCAAGCGTTCATATCATACTCGCCCAGCTCTCGCGTTCCCCTTGCGCCGTCTCCCGAGCGTCAGTGTTCGCCCTTGAACGTGAGTGGATTGCTGGCTGCCACAACATTCCACCCATCGACGGCCAGCATAAGATTGCCGCCATTGTCTTTGGCAGACTCGAAGCGTGCGCTGAGCTGACGTTTTTCTCCCGGCAGCAGGGGAAAATAGTTGTCATCCCAGAAGATCGGCACCACGTCCTCCGCGTCGCTGGTTCTGGCCACTCGCAGATGCACCATGAAGGCCAAGCTGGAGCTCGGATTTTCGACGAAAGCATGAACCACTCCGATGGTGGTAAAGCGTTCGAGGCCGGCGTGGTAATTCCAGTAAACGTCAACCGGCCACAGGTGATCGGCCGGTATAAATCGCTTCAGGCTCGGCAACGTTGGGATCACCGGACCCGGACTGGTTTCGGTATTGAATCCGAATGCCCCGCCGGCTTTGTTGTCGGTGAGCCAGTAATTTGGTGGCTCGTAGTCGTAGGG
>Ga0310039_10001629_pt1 | contig 15714 bp, 10 predicted proteins | sample Sb_taG_4_FD_200460 | JGI IMG/M metagenome (GOLD analysis project Ga0310039, IMG submission 200460) | Peat soil microbial communities from Weissenstadt, Germany - Sb_50d_6_BS metaG (v2) (version 2) | ecosystem: Environmental > Terrestrial > Soil > Wetlands > Peat | place: Germany: Weissenstadt...
AGGTTCCGGAGCGGGTTCCGGCGCCGGGGCCAACAGTTCCGGGATGTCGGCGATGCGGGCCCAGGGAACGGTGGTTCCCGCCGGACGGACGAGGTCGTCATCGCGGAGGTCGCCGCGGGCGAGGGCCGAGCGAATGGCCTGCGCACTTTGCCCGCGCTCGAGCTCCAGGCGATCGGCGTGAAAGATATCCCAGTTGGCCACGGTTACCGCCCTTACTGTCCTGGCGTCAAGCTGAAGTGATTGAAGGCTTGATTGCACGGAGCAAGAGGAAGGAGGATTTCATTTTGTGCCTTGAGGTTCCTGGACGCCGATATGGACTGTCACTCCCTCGACTTCGGTCATGGCCGACGAGACCTTGATAACTTCGCCGTGGGGGACATCACCGTCGGCCTGAAGAATTACCTTGTTTCGGCCTGCGCCGACTCCGCCGGCCACGGCCTTGCGGGCCTGGTCCAGGGTGACCACGTCTCCTTCGCCGTGGCCCAGAAGGAGCCGTGGCTCCGCACCGGGGACCGCGGGCTTCAGGAGGGTCAAGAAGGTGGCCGTCGACTCCGGGATGCCCACGCCATGCCGGGCCGGGGGAACATCGACCTTTTCGCCGCCGGTCATTTGCACCGAGAAAAGCATGAACGTCATGAGCTGAAAAACGACGTCGACCATGGGCGTCATGTCGATGTGCTCGTCACGTTCCTCGGAAGCTTCGCGGCGGAGCAGCATGTTGATCAACCGAGCTAGCGGATAGAGACGGGGGATAGTGCGCTGAACTCTCGGAGATCCTGGCAAACGGTCGGGACGTCGATTATTCCGCCTCGATCAAGAGCGGGATGCCGTCGCCCGCGGCGTGCCGGTCTCGGCACGGACGCCGCGGGAAATGGGAGCGGGCCCCGGACTCTCGAGAGGCTCGAGAATCTCCAGGATGTCTTGAAGCTGCCGTTCGGTGCGATCCCTGAGCTTGCGCAGCCGCGCATGGACATCGTTGCCGATGAGCATCATCGGGTTGGCAATCAACAAGCCCGCGCCCGTTGCCCAGAGCGCCAGGCTGATGTCAGATGCCAGGGCGCGAGGATTAACCTGCTCGGCGCCGCCGATCCGGTTGAACGCAGCGATCATGCTCGCGACCGTACCGAGAAGCCCCAGGAGGGGGCCCATCCTGACGATTGTCGAGATCGAGGCCAGCCGGTTTTCCATTCCCGCGATCACCTCGGTATGGAACTCGGTGACCAGCAACTGCTTGATTTTCGTCAGTCCCTTGTCGCTGTTTCGAAGGGCGACTGCGATGAGCTGGGCAAGCGCCTTGTGCCAGTAAATCGAGCTCTGGCAGACACTCACGGCCGCATCGAACTTGCGGGCCTGGCAAAGCTCCTGCACCTGCTTGATGAGCTGCTCGGGATCCCGGAGGGTTTTCTTGCTGAGGGTTCGATACAGCAAGATTCCATTGTAAACGCCCCACACCGCAAGAAAGCCAAGCGCCACATAGATGATGTAGCCAAACGCGTCGATGATCCTGATGACATTCATGTCTTCACGGTCCAGTCAATCGAGTAAAAGTGAGACGCTGGTTCGGACAGGCGACGTGGCGATCGCCGATGCCGTGAGGCGTCAAGAGCTGTCGTACCACCAGTCATCGTATTCTGACGAGTCGGTCGAGGCTCTCGCAAGAGACGTGGACTCCATCCAGCTCGATCGAACATGGCGCGGCCCGAGGAGTGATCAAGGAAGTCTCCACGAATGAGAGACGGGAAGAGCAAAGCGGTCGCCGCGGGAAGCGGAACATAGCGGAACAATCGCGAGTGGCCAGCGAGCTGGTGGTCAGCATATCGGGTACGCACGAAAGCCCGGGACCGGCTCGGCAGGCCGTGAAGGTCGGGATCGTCGAGCCAACCGGAGAGCTGGTCGATTGCAAACCCTTGTCACGCTTGCTGGCGCGCGCGAAAATGGCGCAGAGGTTGCCGTCGATTGTGGCAAGCAACAGGAAACGTGCGAGATTTCGTGGTTTCTTCGAGTTTTCCCCATGCCGCGCACCGTTCTGATCGTCGACGATGAGCGCGACACCAACGATATTCTGGCCAGTCTCGTTCGGGCTCGCGACTTCGAACCGATCCAGCTTTACTCGGGTGCGCAGGTCTGGCCTGCCGTCTCGGTGAAGAAACCGGAACTGGTCTTGCTCGATCTCATGCTGCCTGACGTCGACGGCTTTGCCATTTGCGACCAGTTGAAGCGGAATCGAGAGACCAATCTGATCCCCATTGTTATGGTGACCGCGCTCCAGGATGCGCAGCATCGGGCCGCGGGCGTGCGGGTCGGGGCCAATGGTTACCTGATCAAGCCATTCACGCCCGATCAGCTCCACGACGTCATCGAGAAGGCGCTCCTCTGGCACGACGAGCACCTGAAGCGGGGTACCTACGGAGAGATCAATTTCGATATTCGCAGCGAGCTGACTTACCTTGAACAGGCCCATGACATGCTCGCCGACCTGTTCGCCCATACCCCACTCACCGACCGCCAGATCAAGGACTTGAAACAGGCCGTGTTGGAAATGGGAGGAAATGCCATCGAGTGGGGTCACCGCAAGAACGCTGATCTGGTCTTGCGGATCACCTATCGCATCGACCCTGAGTCGGTCACGCTGATCATCAAGGACCAGGGGCCGGGTTTCAATCCCAGGAACCTGCCACATGCCGCGTGCGACGAAGACCCAATCGGCCACATCGAGTTGCGTAATGAACTCGGTCTTCGCGAAGGCGGTTTCGGAATCATGCTCGCCCGAGGCCTCGTGGATGATTTTCGTTACAACGATCGCGGCAATGAAGTCACGTTGATCAAGCGCTTTGATCACACACACGTCGAGCCGCGCTGAGTGCTGATGCCAGCAACGGGGCGAGTGTCATGGGTGATTGATTTCAGCCCGATTCTCCCGGGTTACCTGTCTGCATTCACCCGGCGCTCTCCGCACAGAGACTCACCTTGCAAAGTCTCTCCCGGACTCTCAAGTCCAGGCTTCGCCTGTTGACACGGAATCGCTGAGACCGGTCGATTCCTCAACCTGAATTCCTGGGTGTGCAAGCGGAATTGGCGGATTGCCCGGCTATGCGGCGTGCGTGTTTTCACTTCCGCTCCGAGGTTTGTGTCCTAACCTTCTCTCAGTCACGCGTGGTTCGGGTTGCGGATCCGGCCGAGTTTGCGGCCGGCTGGGAACTCGCGTTCAAGGAGCGGGTCGAATGAAAAAGCCCCGTCCACGGTCTCGCGCCGTGGACAAGCGATTAGCATTGCGCATGGTTTTCTTGCTGGTCGCCGCACTGCTGGGCGGCCTCTTGTTTGTCTTCCATGTGCGAGACATGGAGAACCGGCGATTGAGGAGGGATCTTCAGGGCCTGGCGGAATCGCTCGCCATCATGCTCGGCCCGGAGCAGATTCATCACCTCCAGGAGCAGCCCGCGGGCGCCGCCACCACGGAGGTGACTCGAATTCGCGATCAGTTCCGCACCGTAAGATCCATTTACCATGGCCATTGCCGCCTCTCGATCCTGGAGCGTCAGGGTACGCACGTTCACTGTTTGCTGAGCTCGGACGATGACGCCCAGGAGGAGCCTGCGAGCGGCGAGTACGAGCGCGACCATCCCGAGGAGGTCTTGTCGCTCTTCGAGATCAACACCAGCTTGGTGCAAGGCCCCACGACCGGTCGGGACGGCAGCTCGAACTACGTCGCGTTCGCACCGATCCGAGGTACGGGCAAGGCGGCAACCATGGTTTGTGTCGAGATGGATGCCTCCGAGGGGCTCGAAGGAGTCGCCGGCGAGCAGCGCTTGGCCGTCAGCATCGTGGCGATCAGCATGGCGGGCATCTCCCTGCTCTGGTGGCAGTTACGCCGCGAAGCCCGGAGCGCCGAGCAGATCCGAGCCTCGGAGGAAAAGTTTCGAGGCATCACCCAGGCGGCACTCCATCCGATCGTCGTGACCGACGACGGAGGACGCATCACCTACTGGAATGATGCAGCGGAGCGGACGTTCGGATACCGGCGAGAGGAGGTGCTGGACCAGCCACTCCTTGACCGCTTGGTTCCCCCAAGGCTTCACGACGACTATCGCAGAGCTCTGCCGATCGTCCAGGGGACGGACGAGACAGCCGGGCTCGGGAGAATCATGGAACTGGCGGCGATCCGCAAGAATGGTGAGGAGTTTCCCATCGAGCTGAGCGTCTCCGCCTTCCGGCTCGCCGGCCAGTGGCACGCGGTCGGCGTGATGAGTGATCTCAGTTCGCGAAAATGGTACGAAGCCGAACTGGAGGAGCGCGCGCGGCTTTCCCAGATGCTGGCCGAGGTCGGCGGCGTGCTGACACGCGAAGAGTCGGTCGAAGCGATGCTTCATGGCTGTATGTCGGTCCTTTCCCGGAAACTGCAGGCCCTGGCCCAGGTCTGGGTGGTGGACCCGGAAAGCCAGGCGGCGGAGTTGAAGGCCAGCGCGGGGGCCATTGAAGCCCGCGACGAGAGTCGGGAAGCGATGGTCCTTGCCCGCGTCGCCAGTTCCCGCTCCAGGTACGTCGGCGGAGGCGACCCGGAGCTGAAAGAAAAGAGACAGGAATCCAGCCCTGATAAGGACATGGTCGCCGTCGCGGGTTTTCCGCTGGCCCACGGATCAGCGCTCGAAGGTGTCCTCGCGATCAGCGGGCGCCGGTCACTGTCGACGGCGGCGGTCACGGCGCTGGAGACCGTCGCCGATGAAGTCACTCTGGGCATCGTCCGGTTGCGGCTGATCAACAACCTGGGTGCAGCTCGGCAGGTCGCCGAGGCCGCCAACCGGGCCAAGAGCGAATTCCTCGCCAACATGAGTCACGAGATTCGCACCCCGATGAACGGCGTTATCGGCATGACCGAGCTGGTGCTCGATACCGAGCTCAATTCCCGCCAGCGGGAATACCTCGAGATCGTCAAACACTCTGCTGATTCGCTCCTGACGGTCATCAATGACATCCTCGACTTCTCCCGGGTTGAGGCCGGCAAGCTGGCGCTGGATCCTGTCCCTTTCGGACTCCGCGAAACGGTGGAAGGGACGATCCGGACGCTTGCCGAACGTGCCCATGGCAAGGGGCTGGAGCTGGCCTGCCGCATCACGCCCGATGTGGCCGACGGAGTCATCGGCGATGCGAATCGGCTCCGGCAGGTGCTGATCAACCTGGTCGGCAACGCGATCAAGTTCACCGAGCGCGGCGAGGTCATCGTGACCGTCGAGCGCGTCTGCGGCCTTGAACCCGACGACCAGGTGAACCTCGTCTTCACAGTGAGCGACACGGGAGTCGGCATTCCGCCAGATCGGCTCAATGTGATTTTTGAGCCCTTCGAGCAGGCCGATGGATCCACGACCAGGCGCTACGGAGGAACCGGACTGGGTCTGGCAATCTCCAGCCACCTGATCGGGCTCATGGGAGGCCGGATCACCGTTGACAGCGAGATCGGCCGCGGCAGCACGTTTCGATTCACTGTCCGCCTGGTGCGGGCCCGGGAACTGCCCGACCCGCTGGGCGGCGAGAACACCGGGCAGCTTGCCGGCCTGTCGATTCTGGTCGCCGATGACAACGCCACGAACCGACGGATTCTCGAGGAAGTGCTGACTTCCTGGAAGATGACCCCGGTCCTGGTGGACAATGGTCCGGCGGCCCTGCGTGCCCTGAGGACAGAGGCAGCCAGGGGCAGGCGATTCGCGGCCGTCCTGCTCGATTACATGATGCCCCAGATGGACGGACTGGAACTGGCGCGCCAGATACGGGATGACCCGGCGATTGGCGACACGGCCCTGATCGTCCTCACTTCCGGGGGAGATCCGCGAATCGACCATCCGCTGCGGGCCATGGGCATTCACGCGATCCTGACCAAGCCCGTTCGTCAAACCGACCTTTGTCGAGTTCTCATCTCGATGATCGGAGCGAATGCCAGGAAGCGCCCTGCGCCGGCGCCCCTGCTTGCCAGCGAACGCTCCAGTATCACTGGCACCGTGGCTGCCGGGGAAAACCCCTTGCGGGTCTTGCTGGCTGAGGATAACCCGGTTAACCAGAAGGTCGTCTCGATGATGCTCCAGCGGCGTGGGCACGAGGTGACCGTGGTGGACAACGGCAAGAAAGCTGTGGAGTCCTGCCGGCAAGAGACCTTCGACCTGGTGTTGATGGATATCCAGATGCCGGAGATGGACGGCTTCGAGGCTCTGGCGGCGATCCGGACGCTGGAACGAGCAGAATCCAGACGCAGGCCCACACCCATCATCGCGCTGACCGCACACGCGATGAAAGGCGACCAGGATCGCTGTCTTGATGCCGGCTTCGATGGTTATCTCTCCAAGCCGGTCCGGTCGGCCGACCTGGACAAAGCAATGGCTGCCATTGCCGCTGGCGGCATGGTTCCCTTACGCGTCACTCATGCCAGCGGCTTTGACCAATCGTTCGCCCTCGAGCAGGCCGGCGGCGATGAATGTCTCTTGCGAGACCTGATCGAGCTTTTCGTGAACAATGCTCCTGATCAGCTTCAGCGCGTCCAGGACGGGCTCGATCATGGCGATTGTCAGTCGACCGCGCGCTCGGCGCACACCTTGAAGGGATCGGTCAGCCACTTTCTGGATCCGCAAGCCCTGGCGCCCCTGCACGAGCTCGAGCGTTTGAGCAAAGCCGGTCGGCTGGTCGAGGCCAGGGAGCTATTCGCTTCCGTCAAGGCCTTGACCGATGATCTCTTGACCCTGATGTCCGAAACCATACGCCGCCCGGCCGAGCTTGTGCTTTCCCCCCCAGACCGACTCGATGATGAGATTTCCATACTTTGAACCCCAGCGAGTGGACTTCATGAGCGCGCAAATCGACGTCCATGCGGAATGTTCTTCAGGCTCGAGGACTGTCGGCCTGGTCGCGGAAGTCCTGGTTGTGGACGATAACCCGATTGATCGTCTGCGCGCGGGCCGATTGATCGACCAGGACTCGCGGTGTCACGCGACCTACGCCGAGGACGGAACCCAGGCGCTTGCCCGTCTGGCGGATCATCCCACCTCAGTTGTCTTGACCGATCTCCAGATGGAGGGAATGGACGGCCTGAACCTGGTCCGGGCGATTCGCAACGAGCACCCTCAGGTTCCCGTGATCGTCATGACCGGACATGGCAGCGAGGACGTGGCCATGAAGGCGCTCCGTGTTGGAGCTACCGATTACGTTCCCAAGCAGAGGCTGGCCCAGGATCTTCATGCCGTCCTTTCGCGCGCGCTCCGGGCGGCGACGGCGGGCAGCCGGCGCCGCCGGTGTTTGCAGTCTCTGGTCATCCGCGAATCGCGCTTTGAACTCGGCAACGATCCAGACCTCATTGCCCCGCTCCTCGAATTCCTGCAGGACGAGATGACCCAGCTTGACCGCTGGGACTCCGCCGAGTTGATGCGCACGACCATCGCCCTGGACGAGGCGCTGCGGAACGCGCTGTTCCATGGCAATCTCGAAGTCAGTTTCAAGCTGCGCGAGGAGGACGATCGGCGATACCACGAACTGGCGCGACAGCGGGCCGCCCAGGCTCCCTATCGGGATCGCCGCATCCGGTTTCTGATCGCCCACGATCCGGACCTGTCGCGATTCGTGATCCGCGACGAGGGATGCGGCTTTGATACCTCCCGGGCCCACCGTCCCATCGAGCCCGAGGATCTGCTTCGTCCCAGCGGCCGCGGTCTGCTGCTCATGAAGTCGTTCATGGATTCCGTGACGTTCAATCAAGCCGGCAACGAAGTGACATTGGTCAAGCGGAGGACCGCCGATTCCCTGCTCGCGAAGCCGGGCGGCATGATCGAGGACGGACCGGCGGCGACGAATGGCTCACTGTTCCCACCGTCCCCCGGCCAGGGCAAAACCAACACCGCGATCAAAGGGACGGCGTCTTGCTTGAATGGCAAGCAGAGGCCCCGGGCTCCGCTTCCGGCAGCATTGAATGGACTGGCGCCCCTCGATCTCGATTTCTACAAGCGGTTGCTCGATCAGCTCCACGACGCGGTGCACTTCGTCGATAGTCAGCGAGTTATTCTGTACTGGAACAAAGCGGCGGAGCGGCTGACAGGGTACTCCGACTCAGAGGTCATCGGCAGGCATTGTTTCGATGGGCTGATGGACCATGCCGACCTTTTCGGCTGTGGTCTTTGTCACCGGGAATGCCCCCTGGCGCAAGCGATGAAGCAGGATCGTCCGGTCCACGAGCGGTTGTTCCTCCGGCACAAGGATGGACGGCGGATCTCGGTGGACGCGCGAATCATGCCCGTCCGCAATGACGACGGAACAGTGATCGGTTGCGTCGAGGTTTTCTGCGACGCGACTTCCAGCGTGGTCGTCGAAAGTGCGTTTCGCCAGATCCGTGAAGTCGCCGACCGCGACCCGCTCACCGGCCTGGCAAACCGCCGCTACCTCGACCGGATGCTCGCGCACTTCCTCGAAAAACTGGACCGCTCCGGCCAGCCCTTCTCGCTGATCATGTCCGACCTGGACCATTTCAAGCAGATCAACGATACCTGGGGGCACGTGATCGGCGACCAGGCGCTGGTGCAGTTCGCAGCCGTTCTTCAGAACCAGTGCCGGTCAGTGGACCTGGTCGCCCGGTTCGGTGGAGAAGAGTTTGTCGTCCTGCTGCCGGGTCTGACCCTGGAAACCGCGACCCAGGTCGCCGAGCGGCTCAGAAAAAGCGCCGTGACGGCAACTCCCGAGAGCCTCGGCGAACGCAACCTCACGGCCAGCTTTGGAGTGACGGAGGCCGTCCTCGGTGAGCCTGCCTCCCAGGTCTTGAGTCGGGCCGATACGGCCCTCTACCGGGCCAAGTCGCTGGGACGCGATCGCGTGGAAGTCGAGGTACCGGCGGTCAGCCGAGACAGCCGGTCTTGACCAGCGAACATCCCGGATTCGCTGCGGATTCGAGTTGCACGCTCGTCCCGAGCAGGCAAGGAACAGTTCGACGCGCGTGCGTTCCATCTCACGCTTCATCAAGGATGGTGCAAAACAACCTCGGCCCGTCCCTCCCGGACGCTTTCCGGTTTTACTGGCCGGATGATTGCAGTGATCAAAGCCCTTACTTCATCAACAGTCCGAGCTTCGAGCAGCTTTGTCCCAAGGGCCGACAGCGACTCGACGTCAAGCCGGCTCATGAGCTGGCGGATGGAGGCGACTCGATCCACCGCGAGACTGAGAGAATCCGCGCCGAGAGCAACCAGTGCGATGGCTCCTTCCGGGTCGGCCGCCATCTCTCCGCAGACCGAGACCGGTCGGCCCGCGCGATGCGCCGAGGCGATCACGTCACCGATCATCCGGATCAGGCCCGGATGGAGGATGTCGTCTCCCAGCGTGCCGACGGGATCGTCGCGATTGATTCCCAACGCCGAGGCGATCAGATCGTTGGTGCCCAGGGAGAAGAAATCGACCCGGTCTGACCACGCATCGATCAGCGGCGTGACTGCCGCAACTTCGATCATGACCCCCAACGGGACATCGCGCCCGAACTCCAGGTCCTCGCGGAGCAGTTCCTGGCGAGCCTGCTCGACCGTCGCGATGGCAAAATCGAGCAGCCTTGATCGGGTGACCAGAGGAATCAATAACCGAACCGGTCCTGTCGCCGCAGCGCGGAAGATGGCCCGCACTTGCTCCTTGAACAGCCGCTGCAAGATCGGCGACTCCAGCACCAGCCGCCAGTCGAGCGTCTGTGCCATTGAGGAGGCGGCGGTGGATCCGTGCGCCAGCTTGTCCGGGCGGAGGTCAAACGTGCGAATGGTCGCGGGACGGCCCTTCAGCACATCGATCAGCTTGCGGTAGATCTCGACTTGCTCTTCCTCTGTCGGCAAGGTTCGGCGAGCCAGGAAGAGCATCTCCGAGCGATACAGACCGACACCACTAGCCCCGCTGGCAAGGACCTGGGCGGCCTCGCTCAGAAGGTTGACGTTGGCTTCAATTCGGGGCATCCCGGGTCGGTCGGCAACCGTGGCCGAGCATTGACCGTTGCGGTGAGCTTCGACCACGGGCGGCAAGGGCTCGCCGCCATCGACCTCGCCATTGACATCGACAGCAGGATCGAGCTCGATCTGTCCGGTGGTGCCGTTGATACGCAGGAGCTCCCCGGCCTTGAACTTGTCGAACAGCCCCGGCACCTGGCCAATCATCGGGATTCCCAGACTGCGGGCGATGATCACTGCATGGCTGTGAGGGCCCCCGTGTTCCACGACCACTCCGACAAGGTGATCGAGATCCACCGAGAACAGGTCGAGTACCGAGGCTTCCTGGGCGACCAAGACGAGCCGCTCCGCGCCCAGCGTTGCGGCCGTTGCCTGGGGGCGCAAGTGCCACATGATTCGTCGGAAGACATCCTTGACGTCGAAGATTCGCTCCCGGAAGAATGGATTGGTCAGCTTCTGAAACGTCGCGACGTACTTGTCGAGAGTTCGTGTCAGGGCCCACTCCGCGGTGGAGCCTGCGGCCAGGCAGCCAGCCAGGTCGCGCTCAACCGTGCTATCCTGGAGAATCATGAGCTGCGCTTGCAGGATTGCGCCATGGTCCTCGCCCACCAGATGCGAGATTCGGCGGCTCAGTCGGGTGATCTCCTCGCGGGCGGCTTCCATTGCACGGTTCAGCCGCTGGTGTTCGACGGCGGGGTCGGTCGCAACCGAGTCAGGAATCTCCCCCAGGATTCCGTCTTGACCGATCAGATAGGCTTGTCCGCAACCGGTTCCTGGCGACAGTGGACAGCCACTGAGCCAGCGTGGCGTTCTTGATTGTCCCGCGGTTGCAAACGCTTCGCGCGTATCGACATCGGCTGAGGCTACACGCTCCAGCATGCGCGCGCCGGAGACCAGCGGGGCCAGTTGAGAACCCACAGTGACCAGCATCCGAATCTCGTTCGGAGAGAAGGGACGCCGCTCCATCGTCTGGACCACGAGCACTCCTTGCACGATTCCAGACTCGATCAGGGGAACTCCCAGAAACGAGTGATAGGGATCCTCGCCTGCTTCTGGAAAATACTTGAAGCGAGGATGAATGGGTGCATCGGGCTCCATGATCGGGCTCATTCGCTCGGCCACCAATCCTGTCAGCCCTTCGTCGAGTCTCATCCGAACCCGGCCCACGCCAGACTGGTCGAGCCCAACCGTGGCCGCGAGCACGAGTTCTCCACTTTCCGGCTCGAGGACATAGACCGACGAAACATCGGTACAGAATCTCCCCTGGATCAGCCGGACGATGTTCCCAAGCGTTTCGTGGGGATTGTGCGAATGCGAGATGAGCTGGCTGATTTCCTCGAGTGTCAGCAACAAAGAGCTCTCATGAACGGTGGTGGCAACACTCATGTTCGTCGCATGCTCCATGTTGTGCTGCCCACGTTGTCTTCGCTCCCAATCCTGCTCCGCCCGATGAAAATCGATGATACGCATCGAGGCGTGAGCTGAGCGCTTGCAGTAAAGCAAGATCCGTGCCGCGATCAAAAGCCAAGACCGGCAATTAGTTGGAGAAAGCCTCGGGATCATATTGAAGGTCGACAGCGGCCATTCGCTGGACGCGAAAAGACCTTGCTCCTTCAAGAGATAGTGCGATCCCACGGATATGGAAGCATGCAATCAAGCGACCGAACTCTTTACGGGACCGACCAAGGAGTGTTGAGCCCGATTATTTGGCAAGCATTGCGGTTCTTATGTGCAAACGGATTAAGATGCATGCAGAACGGCGAGCCCTCTCACCCGCCCATGTCATCGCGCAGTGTGCTCATGCCCGGTTTGCTTGGTACCAGGCGACATACTGTGCCAGCCCATCAGCAAAGGGGGTCTTCGGCCTGTATCCCAGTTCGGCCGATGCACGATCAATGTCGGCATAAGTCTGGCGCACGTCGCCCGGCTGCTCGGGCAACCGCTGGATCAGTGGGGTCTTCCCCAGCGCCGCTCCGATCGCGTCGATCAGCTCCCTCAGCTCAATGGGATCGGCATTTCCGAGATTGTAAAGATGATGCCCAGAAGATCGCTCAATGGCACGGACCACTCCATCGACGATGTCGGCGACGAACGTATAATCCCGCCGGGTTGTGCCGTCGCCGAACATGGGCACGGGCTCGCCGCGATCGATCAGACGCGTGAACTTGGCGATCGCGAGATCAGGGCGGTTTCTCGGTCCATACGCAGTGAAGAACCGCAGGCCGGTCACGGGCAGTCCGTGCAGGTGGTGAAAGGTAAAGGCCAGGAGCTCGCAGGCCTTCTTGGTTGCCGCGTAGGGGCTCACGGGGAAGTCAACCGGGTCGGTCTCGCGAAACGGTGCATCGGACCGGTCGCCATACACGCTCGAGCTCGACGCATAAACAAACCGCGGGCGAGGCTCAAGCCTGGCCGCGGCCTGAAGCCAGTGGACGGTTCCCAGCACGTTCACCTCGGAGTAGAGCGCGGGGTCTTCAATGCTTGGGCGTACACCGGCGCGGGCTGCCAGGTGGACGATCACCTCGGGACGGTACTGCTCGACAAGGCGCGCGACCTGCCCGGAGTCGCGAATGTCCAGCTCGACCAGGCGGCAACGGGGATTTCCCAGGGCGAGCGCGAGGTTCGACTCCTTGGCGGCCCGGGGGTAGAACGCGTCGAAGTTGTCCACCACGGTCACTTCGGCCCCTTCGCCGAGCAGCCGGTCGACCAGGTTCGATCCGATGAAACCGGCTCCGCCTGTCACAATGGTCCGCATCGACTCAGGTCCTTTCACGTCTGCGCGGCTCTCGATCACGACACCCGGAAGCAACCTATCCCGGGCGGCAGGCGACAACCCGCGAGGCGACGGAAACATCATGGCCCATGCCCGACCCTCACTTCAAGGCAGGACACGTAGGCGTGGGGCGTGAGGCGTGAGGCGTGGGGCGTGAGGCGTGGGGCGTGAGGCGTGGGGCGTGGGGCGTGAGGCGTGGAGCTTTATCTCCCGCCCTTCAGATTCACTGGCCACTATTCTCGTGCCACTGGCCACTGTTGTCTCGCCGCTCTGCTCGTCACTACGCCCACCCGATCTCACCTCGCATCCGTCATCCGCAGTCCTCCTTCTGCCGTCCGCCATCCGCCTTTTGCCATCCGGCATCCGGCATCTGCCATCCGCCTTTTGCCATCCGGCATCCGGCATCTGCCATCCGCCATTTGTCATCTGCCATCCGCCATTTGTCATCTGCCATCCGCCATTTGTCATCTGCTATCCGCCATTTGTCATCTGCTATCCGCCATTTGTCATCTGCTATCCGCCATTTGTCATCTGCTATCCGCCATTTGTCATCTGCTATTTCTCTCCTTCCCCATTCCCCACTCCGAATTCCGGATTCCGCATTTTTCAGCGGAAGGGTCACCCACTTTCCGGGACCCGGAAAACGTGGATGGCCCCCAACGTCCCCTAGCCCAGATCAGCCCGCCCCACAGTAGAAAGAACAGCGAATATGCGAATATCGCGCCGCCTCCTTCTTGCCGAGTATATCCTTCCCAGTTCGCGAATATCATCAACACGGCAATGGCCGCGCCGATAAGGTAAAGCGTTGTGAGAACGTTCAGACCTTTGCCTCCTCCGCGCGCGGCTGCAAGCATGTCTCTTAAGGCCACGGCCCTGTTCCTGGTTCGTGGAAGCGGGGCTGTGCGATCGAACGCGGCGGAGACCGCCTTCGGTTCCAGGCTGAAGCTTTCGCCCCTCAAGTCATGTGGGAACAGCAACCGCGACGCACGTTCCTGCATTGCCCATCCCTGCGGCGATTCGACAGGCTGGGTGATCCGGTGCAGCTTGCCACCCTTGTTGGCGGTCTCCGCGTGGTCGATGGCGACATACGCGGTGAACCGGCTGAGCACGCCAAAGCGGAGCGAGAGCGCGACGATCTGGCGCTCGAGTGCGCCGAGGTCTTCCGCCGCGACGACGTAGCGGTCTTCCAGCTTGCGGACCTGGCCCCTGGCCCAAGCCGAGGCGATGGCCGGGTTGTCGCGTGGGTTTCCTTCAAGCGCTTGGCACCAGGCAAGCCCCGCCGCGGCGCGCGCCCGCACTGCCAGGCGGCCGGCGGGCTGACCCTGGAACCGTCCTAGCACCAGCACGGGTGCGCCGCCGAAGAGGTCGGGCAAACGCTCGGGCACAAGTGAATCGGGCTCAATCGTGAACCCTTCCGGCTCCAGAGCCAGGTCGGTGAGAAGCGGCGTACCGATCTGGCGATGAATCGCCTCCATGACCTCGTCAAGCCGGTTCTCGGATTCGACCAGCTCGCACCGGCCTCGACCCAGCTCGGCGAGACGCCGCAGGAACGCCTCGTTGACCGCGCGGTCGATTCCCAGGGTGAACACGCGGATGCCGCCCAGCTCAGGCGCGAGCGCCTGGAGGATCTGGTCTTCGTTGCCCACCTGACCGTCAGTGACCAGCACGAGGATCGCATCGCGTCCGGGCTGTTCCCGAGCCGGCCGTTTCTGGTGATCCGCTCTCTTGCCGATCAGCCGTTCGGCCGCCTGCAAGAGCGGTTCGGCCATCTCGGTCCCGCCCCGGGCATTGATCCTGGCGAGGTACTCCAGGGCGGAAAACCGATTCCGGTCGGTCGCGGGGACAAGGTCCAGGGCCAGGCCGGGCGGAGTCTCGACTACGTTATTGAACGCGAGCACGGCGAACCGGTCAGCCGGGCCGAGGGTGTCGACTATCCGTGCCAGCGCCCTGCGGGCCGCCACGATCTTCCAGCCTTCCATGCTTCCGGAGCGGTCGAGCACGAACACGACATCGCGGGGCCGGCTGGTGAGCTCGACCCCCGCTGGGGGGATCAGCGTCAACGCGAACGTTCCCGCGCGGCCGTCGCCTTCGCCGTCGGGGTGGAAGGTCAGCGTGGAGTGGATGGGCGCCGCCGGGTCGCGACTGCCGAGGCGGAACCGGAGGATGAAATCGCGGTTGAGGCGGTCGCCCGGCTCGAGCCGAATCCGGCGAAAGCCCCCTTTCTCTTCGGTCAGGATCGCATGCAGGCTCGACCGGACGCCATCGGTGGCAACGCAGCGGTTGTCATCGTACAGGTCGATCGCCAATGAGAGGCGAACCGGGTTGGGAAACCCCGGCAGGAGAACCGGAGGAGAGATCCGCGAGGCGTCGGGCACCGCGTCGGTATCGACGGCCGTGCCGTCTCCGACCGAGCGGCCGGAGAGGGGGGTTCCCGGAATGTAGCGGGGTGCGACAACCAGCGGGAATCGGAATGTGACCTCTCCGCCGGAATAGGGCAACACCCCGGTCATGTCGAGGTGGACCGACGCCTCCTCACCAGGCATGATGTTCCCGACCCGGAGCGTGAACACGCCCGGCCGCTCCTCCTCGGCGATGGCCGCGCGCAGGCCGGCCGCGATCGCCGTGTCGTAATCCTGGCGTGCCTTGGCTCGTTCCTCGAGAGTCCCTTTGATGGTTCGACCGCTGACTTCCATACGGAAGCCCCGGACCGCGGCGCGGTCAGGCAGGGGAAAGATGTAAGTCGCCTCGAGCGGCTCATCGAACGGGTTGACGAAGGTTTGACGAACGGTCACCTGGGACAGCAGGCCGTCGATCCGGCCCTGGATGTCCATCGCTCTCAGGGGGAGAAGCCCCTTCGCGGTGGCCAGCGATCCGAAGCCCGGTTCGTCGTCGCTCGCCGCCCGGGGGAGTTCCTCGTCAGTCAGTTGGGGAAGCGGCCTGGTCATCGCCTTCTCCCTTCAGGAGTGGTTGGATCAGCTTCTGTTTTCTCAGGTAGCGGATCAAGGGTGC
>Ga0310039_10001642_pt1 | contig 15657 bp, 6 predicted proteins | sample Sb_taG_4_FD_200460 | JGI IMG/M metagenome (GOLD analysis project Ga0310039, IMG submission 200460) | Peat soil microbial communities from Weissenstadt, Germany - Sb_50d_6_BS metaG (v2) (version 2) | ecosystem: Environmental > Terrestrial > Soil > Wetlands > Peat | place: Germany: Weissenstadt...
TTTATCAGCTCATCAAGTTCAAGCGCTCGAACCAGAACACCTGCATCAACCAGAAGCCGGTGGTGCGAGAGGGCGAGCGCGTGGCGAAGGGCCAGGTGATCGCCGACGGCCCGTGCACCGAGCAGGGCGAGCTGGCGCTGGGCCGCAACGTGCTGGTGGCTTTCATGCCGTGGCGCGGCTACAACTTTGAGGATGCGATCCTCATCAGCGAGCAACTGGTGAAAGAGGACTACTACACCAGCGTGCACATCGAGGAGTTCGAGATCGAAGCGCGCGACACGAAGTTGGGTCCGGAAGAGATCACGCGCGACATTCCCAACGTGAGCGAGCACGCGCTGCGCGACCTGGACGAAAGCGGAGTGATCCGCATCGGCGCCCAGATCGGGCACGGCGACATCCTGGTGGGGAAGGTAACGCCGAAGGGCGAGACCCAGCTTACTCCTGAAGAGAAGCTGCTCCGCGCAATCTTCGGCGAAAAGGCCGGCGACGTGCGTGATGCGTCGCTTACCTGCCCGCCGGGCATCGAAGGCACGGTGGTGGATGTGAGAATCTTCAGCCGCAAGGGACAGGAGAAGGACGAGCGCGCCAAGCAGATCGAGTCCGAGTACGTGGCCAAGCTCGAAAAGAACCTTGGCGACGAGATCCGGATTCTGACCGACGAGCGGTTGAAGCGGCTTGAGGCGATCCTGGGCAGTAAGGAGGTGCTGGCCGACCTGCACGACGAGCGCACCAACAAGCGCCTGCTGACCAAGGGCGCGATTCTTGACCGCGACACCATCGAGCGTATCTCGACGAAGAACCTGAAGCGCATTCGCTATAACGATAAGGACCCGCGGGTGAACGAGCAGATCGACGAGATCGAGGAGATGACCTCGCGGCAAATTGAAGTGCTGCGCAAGATCACGAATGAGAAGGTGGCCAAGCTGCAGAAGGGCGACGAGCTGCCTCCGGGCGTGATCAAACTGGTGAAGGTGTACGTGGCCATGAAGCGCAAGCTGAGCGTGGGCGACAAGATGGCCGGCCGCCACGGCAACAAGGGCGTGATCGCGCGCATCCTTCCCGAGGAAGACATGCCGTATCTGCCCGATGGAACGCCGGTGGAGATCGTGCTGAACCCGCTGGGCGTGCCTAGCCGTATGAATGTGGGCCAGATTCTGGAGACGCACCTCGGCTGGGCCGCGCACGAACTGGGCGAGAAGATTGCCGCGCTCGTGAAGGCCAACTCCGATGCAGCGTATATACGCGAGCTGGTGAAGAAGGAATTCGCCGGAACGGCCACGCTGCGGCAGTTGCTGGAGCTGGACGACGAAATGCTGGTGCGCGTCGCCGCAGGCATGAAGAAGGGCATCTGGTTTGGGACCGCGGTTTTCGACGGCGCGCGAGAGGACGAGATCAAGTCGTTGCTCGGCGCGGCCGGGCTGCCGTCTTCAGGCAAGACCACGCTCTTTGACGGCCTGACCGGCGAACAGTTTGAGCAGCCGGTCACGGTTGGCTACATCTACATGCTCAAGCTGTCGCACCTGGTCGACGACAAGATTCACGCGCGGTCGATCGGGCCCTACTCGCTGATCACGCAGCAGCCGCTGGGCGGCAAGGCGCAGTTCGGCGGACAGCGTTTTGGCGAGATGGAAGTGTGGGCGCTGGAAGCGTACGGTGCTGCGTACATCCTGCAGGAACTGCTCACCGCCAAGTCCGACGACGTGTATGGCCGCACCAAGATCTACGAGGCCATCGTGAAGGGCGAGGCGGCGATCGAGCCGGGTGTGCCGGAGTCGTTCAACGTGTTGATTCGCGAGTTGCAGTCGCTGTGCCTGGACGTGGAGCTGATTAAGCGCGCTGACCTCGTGAAAAAGGCGCCGGCGCCGGAAGTGGCGGCGGTGGCGGACTAAAAGCAGCTATCAGCTGTCAGTCTTCCGCTCGATTGAGGTTGAACTGACAGTCGGAGCAAAGTGGAATTTGTTGTTAGCTGGAAGTTGTAACAGCGGCTCAGGCACGGATGTAGCTGAGAGCTGAAGACTGAAAGCTAATAGCTGGTTTTCAGGGTTCTTCTTGAAAGCGGTAAACGCCGCTACCCGGGAAGGAAGGACCCCTAAAGAGAATCCCGGGACACACCGCGGCGGGCTTGAGAGAGCCTGCCAAGGAGGGTCGCCTTGTTCCGTTCGAACCCGTTTGAGCTTACGAGCCCCATTACCGACTTCGATGCCATCCGTATCATGCTGGCTTCTCCGGAAAAGATCCGGAGCTGGTCGCATGGCGAGGTCACCAAGCCGGAGACCATCAATTACCGCACGTTCAAGCCGGAGCGCGACGGCCTGTTCTGCGCGCGCATCTTCGGTCCCGTGACCGATTGGGAATGCTTGTGCGGAAAGTACAAGCGGATGAAGCACCGCGGCGTGATCTGCGACAAGTGCGGCGTGGAAGTGACGGTCAGCAAGGTGCGCCGCGAGCGCATGGGTCACATTGAGCTGGCGTCTCCTTGTTCTCATGTGTGGTTCTTCAAGGGACTGCCTTCGAGGATCGGGCACCTGCTCGACATTTCGCTGCGCGACCTGGAGAGCATTCTCTACTTCGAATCGTATGTCGTGGTCGACCCGGGCGACGCGCCGGTGCGCGAGCGCGAGATCATCAAGGACGAAACGCGCTTCCGCGAGCTCGACCAGCAATTCCGGCCCTCCGGCTTCAAGGCCATGATGGGCGCCGAGGCGATCAAGGAATTGCTGAAGCGCGTGAATGTGGACGAGCTGGGGATGGAGCTGCGCGAGCGGATGAAGAACGAGAACTCGGCGCAGAAGAAGCTGAAGTATGCCAAACGGCTGAAGGTGGTTGAGGCGTTCCGCAAGAGCGCCAACAAGCCACAGTGGATGATTCTGGATGTGCTGCCGGTCATTCCCCCAGAGCTGCGCCCCCTGGTGCCGCTCGATGGCGGCCGGTTCGCAACGTCTGATCTAAATGACCTCTATCGCCGCGTGATCAACCGCAACAACCGATTGAAGAAGCTAATGGACCTGCACGCGCCCGAAGTGATTGTGCGCAACGAGAAGCGCATGTTGCAGGAAGCGGTGGACGCGCTGTTTGACAACGGACGCCGCGGCCGCGTGCTGCGCGGCGCCAACAACCGTCCGCTGAAGTCGCTTTCGGACACGCTGAAGGGCAAGCAGGGTCGCTTCCGCCAGAATCTGCTGGGCAAGCGCGTGGACTATTCGGGCCGCTCGGTGATCGTGGTGGGACCGGAGCTGAAGCTGCACCAGTGCGGATTGCCGAAGAAGATGGCGCTCGAGTTGTTCAAGCCGTTTATCTATCACCGGCTGGAGCAGACCGGGCAGTGCACCACCATCAAGCAGGCAAAGGAAATGGTGGAGATGCAGGAGCCGGTCGTGTGGGACATCCTGGAAGAAGTGATCAAGGATCACCCGGTTCTGCTGAACCGCGCTCCCACCCTGCACCGCCTGGGCATTCAGGCTTTTGAGCCGGTGCTGGTGGAAGGCAAGGCAATCAAGATTCACCCGCTGGTTTGCACGGCGTTCAACGCAGACTTCGACGGCGACCAGATGGCAGTGCACATTCCGCTGTCGCCGGAGGCGCAGATTGAAGCCAGTGTGCTGATGCTGGCTTCGCACAACATTCTTTCGCCCGCCAGCGGCCAGCCGATTACCGTGCCCACGCAGGACATGGTGCTGGGGCTCTACTACCTGACCAAGGCCAAGAAGGGCGCGAAGGGCGAGGGACGCGTGTTTGCCAACACCGAAGAGATCCTGATGGCCCTGGAGGCAGCCGAAGTGGAGACGCTTTCGCCGATCCGGCTGCGCTACTCAGGCAAAGTGCTGGACATGACGACGGCGTATGACGACCAGGACCTGACGCATACCGAACCGGTGGACTTCGACAAGGAGTATCTGTCGACGACCGTCGGCCGCGTGATCCTGAACGACGCGCTGCCTGGCGGCATGCCGTACATTAACGGCCTGCTGAAGAAAAAGGGCATCGGGCAGCTGGTGAACTACTGCAACCAGAACCTCGGCCTCGAGGTGACGGTGGGTATGCTCGATCGCATCAAGTCGCTGGGCTTCCAATATGCGACGCGGTCGGGGCTTTCCGTGGGCCTGGACGATATGGTGATCCCGGAAAGCAAATACAAGGTGGTGGACGAGGCTGACAAGAAGGTGATCGACGTCCAGAAGCAGTATATGGATGGCGCCATCACCAACGGCGAGCGCTCGAACAAGGTCATCCAGATGTGGTCGGCGGTGACGGACCAGGTTGCTGACGAGATGTTCTCGAACATGAAGCGAGCGGACGACGAGGGCGCCATGAACCCGATCTACATCATGGCCGACTCGGGCGCCCGCGGATCGAAGCAGCAGATTCGCCAGCTCAGCGGTATGCGCGGGTTGATGGCGAAGCCCAGCGGCGAGGTCATCGAGACACCGATCACGGCGAACTTCCGCGAAGGGTTGACGGTGCTCGAATACTTCATCTCGACGCACGGTGCGCGCAAGGGCCTGGCCGACACGGCGCTCAAGACGGCCGATTCCGGCTACCTGACGCGGCGGCTTGTCGACGTGGCGCAGGACGTGATCGTAACCGAACAGGATTGCGGCACGCTGGAAGGGATCTACGTCGGCTCGATCGTTGAGTCCGGCGAGATCATCGAGCCGCTGCGCGATCGCATTATCGGCCGCGTGTCGCTCGAGCGCATCAAGGACTACGACGGAAACGTGGTGGTCGAAGTGAACCAGCCCATCGACGAAGACATCGCATCGGCGATCCAGGGCGCGGGCGTGGAGAAGGTGAAGATTCGCTCGGTGCTCACCTGCGAGTCGCGGCGCGGGGTATGCGCGCTGTGCTACGGGCGCAACCTGGGATCGGGCCGCATGGTGGAGCTGGGCGAAACCTGCGGTGTGATTGCCGCGCAATCGATCGGCGAACCGGGAACGCAGCTCACTATGCGTACCTTCCACGTGGGCGGCACGGCAAGCCGCGTGGCCGACCGGTCCCGGCTCGACGCCAAGAACAACGGCTTCGTGCGTTTCATCAACCTGAACACGGTGGAAAGCAAGGAAGGCGAGCTGGTGGCGATGAACCGCTCGGGCTCGCTGGCCATTGTGGACGAGCGCGGCCGTGAGAAGGAGCGTTACCAGGTGGTTTACGGCGCCCGCCTCCGCGTTCGCGAGGGAGCGCAAGTGAAACTCGGCGAGGTGCTGGCGGAATGGGATCCTTACACTTACGCCATTCTGACGGAGATCGGCGGCCCGGTGCAGTTCAAGGATCTGCAGGAAGGCATCACGCTAAACGAGGAAGTGGACGAAGTAACCGGTCTTTCGCGCTGGGTGGTGGCTGACTCGCCCGACGAAAAGCGCCAGCCGGCGATTGCCATCAAGGGCGCGAAGACCAGCAAGCGCTACCTGCTGCCTCGCGGCGCTCACCTCATGGTGCAGGACGGCGACAACGTGGGTCCGGGCGACGTGCTGGCCAAGATTCCCAAGGAGAGCACGCGCACCAAGGACATTACCGGCGGTCTGCCGCGCGTGGTGGAGCTGTTTGAAGCACGCAAGCCGCGTGAAACCGCGATCATTTCTGAGATCGACGGCGTAGTGCGGTTTGGCGAGGTTTCAAAGGGCCAGCGCAAGATTTACGTGACTGCCGACAACGGCGACGAGAAGGAATACTCGGTGCCGCGCGGCATTCACGTGAACGTGCAGGAGGGTGAACGCCTGCGCGCCGGCGATCCGCTGATGGATGGTCCGTTGAACCCGCACGACATTCTGGCCGTGCTCGGCGAGAAGGAACTGCAGGCGTACTTGGTGAACGAAATCCAGGAGGTCTACCGGCTTCAGGGCGTGGCCATCAGCGACAAGCACATCGAAGTGATCGTGCGGCAGATGCTGCGCTGGGTGAGGATCGACGAAGTGGGCGACACCAACTTCCTGCTCGAGCAGCAAGTGGACCGCTTCCGCTTCAGGGAAGAGAACGAGCGCGTGCTGGCCAACGGCGGCCGTCCGGCAATCGGGCGTCCACTGCTGCTGGGCATCACCAAGGCATCGCTCTCGACCGACAGCTTCATCTCGGCGGCAAGCTTCCAGGAGACGACGCGCGTGCTCACCGAGGCCAGCATCAACGGCGCGGTGGACAACCTGCGCGGTTTGAAGGAGAACGTGATCGTCGGGCGGCTGATTCCGGCGGGCACAGGCCTGGAGTACTACCGCAACGTGCAGCTCTCGCCTGAGTTGGAAGAGGCCGCGGCTCGTGTGCAGCAGGAAGTGCACGCCGAGATCGAGGCCGCGGAGCGCGAGCTGGAATTGATGCGGCAAGAGGGCGAAGCGGAAGAGATGGCCGCGGAGTAGGAAAAGTGGTCAGTGGTAGTGATCAGACAAGGCCCGGCGCAAGCCGGGCCTTTTTCTTATGCGCAGTGCGCGAGATCCTGGGCGGAGTCCTCTGCAGGCATTTGCCCGCCGCGGTGCCGGGATTGCTTGACTGCGTACATGGCAGCATCGGCCCTGCTCAGCAGCTCATCTGCAGTGCCGGCGTCATCAGGATAGAGCGCGATGCCCACGCTGGCTGAGCCATGCAACTCGCGGCCTTCGATCGAGAACGGCTCGTCGAAGGAGCGTTCGAGCCGCAGGGCAATCTCCTCAACATCATCACGATTGCGCACGGCGGGAACCACGACCGCGAACTCATCGCCGCCCAGCCGCGCCAGGGTATCGGCAGGACGCAGCTGCCGTTTCATGTGCAGCGCGGCTTGCTGCAGGTACAGGTCGCCAACCTGGTGTCCAAATTGATCGTTGACCTGCTTGAACCGGTCGAGGTCGATGAAGATCAGGCCGAAGATTCCTGCGAACTGCCCGCAATCATGAATCAGGGCTTCCAGATTCCTTTCGAGTGAAAAGCGATTGGGTACGTCGGTGAGCAGATCGAACTCGGAGCGATGGACAAGGTCGGAGTAGAGGCGCGAGGTTTCAATGGCGAGTGAGGCAAGATTCGTGCCCAGCGAAAGCGCCTCAGACTCTTCGGGGCGCGGCCTGTTCAGGCGATGAATTGCGGCATAGATGGTTCCCAAAGATGCTCCTGACCGGCCGGGGATCTCGTGCTGGATGATGCGCTGTGAAGTAATCCTCAGGGGCGGTTTGCCCAGGCGCGCGCCATCGGCGATCTCGCACCAGCAAGCTGCGCCATGCAGCCGGAAAGAAACCACTTCGGTAATCTGTTCGATGATCTCGCTCAGCGGGCGGGAGCCGTTGATGGCTTCGAGAATGCGGCTACGCCGCCTTTCAAGATATGCCAACGCCGCTGTTCTATGTCGAACTCTGCGTTCCAGGAACCAGCTTCTGATACCGATTGCAATGACCACGCTCAACAGCAGACCGACGAGAAGCATGAGATGACGCACATTCAGCCAAGGTGGACGGGCAACGACGGCGATATCGTCGAAGTTACGAATCAAGATGTTGAATGGCACATCTCCATTGAAGGGATTCGCGTCGGCCAGCATGCAGATGCCGGTAACGCGGATGCGTGAGCCCAAAGGGACCTGCTTCATGGGCAGGAGGGGAATACGGCTCAGTGATCCGGGATGACGAAGGATGGCCGAGAACAGGTGCCCGCCGGCCTCCAGGACATACTCATCCTGCGTCGCCTGTCGCACCTCGGTAACCACCTGACCTTCGATGGATACGAGATCAAAGATATGACTGGCGGACAGATTACCGCCGCTCGCGAGATCCCGCCAGGCAAATAAAGATGGAGCGATTGGCGCGGGTAGAGAACTGTCACGTACTTCACTGCGCGTGAGTGTGAGAAAGCCATTCTCTATATCTGGAAATCCGATGGCGGTGGCGCGATCACCGATCCGCAGAGGCCTGTAGTCGTCGGTTTGGATCCACAGGCTCTTCGAACCTTCCTGCAAAACCAGCGCGGCCCCCGGCTGATAGTAAGTAATGGTTCCCTCCAGGCGCATGCGTTGCGTGAGGTCGCGCACGCGGTAGCCCGTGAACATGCGGTCCATGGGCGTCACGGGCAGCGACCAGGGGTCGAAGCCTGGCCGCTCGAGGATCTTTACGTCTGCCAGCGACTGAACGTGAAAGAGGATGCCGGTCTGCTGCATTTTGTTATCGAAATGTCCAGAAACCACGCCGGTGATCTGGACTTCGGCATCAAGAAGGTCTTTCAGAGTGTTTTCATCACTACTGTCGACGTTTGCGTCCACCTGTTGCCCGTCGACAATCATGCGCAGGTAGATCGCGGGCACAAAGGAGCGCGAGTCGGGCACAATGTCGGCGGAGCGGATGAAAGCGCGAACGGTGACCAGCCTGCAATCGGTCTCAGCCCGGACCATTTGCGCGATACTAGCCCGCTCGGGTCTGGGGAGGGGGCCGTGGCCGAGGCGGAAAACTTCTTTGCCATCCACGAAGGGGCGGAAGCTCTCATGTGTTGTTCCGCGAACCAGAACCTGATCTCCTGGAACCAGCTTGAGCCCTGTTGCCGTGTGCACATAGATCGCGGTGTCGGCTTCCTGAACAAACAGGTCGGCGTCATACCCGCGAAAATAGGTGACGGTCGCCTCGAACGATACGGGAACATGCCGGCTCGCCTGGGCGTTGGTGAGCGCTGCAATAGCGCGCAGCGTGGTCAACGGCGCGGGCGAGGCTGCGCACACACCCGGCATGCAGCCTGCAAGCATCGCAAATAAGGCAACCGCTCTTTTCATGGACGCAGCACACACCGACGGGACGCCGAAGCATCATCCGTTGAGAGTTCTTATCGGCCGGAAAAGGGAAAAGAATTAGTTTGCGGGCGAAGATCCGCCGCCTGCCGGGAATGGTGGATGGGAGCTTCAGATATCGATATCTCAGTTCCAGGGAGAAAGGTCAGCCGCCAGAGACTCGCGGGCCGCGGGATCTTCCCGGCCTCGTGTACTTGGCGGCGTACATGGCGGCGTCGGCTGCGCGCAACAGGCTGTCGGCGGAGTTGGCATCTTCAGGATAGAGAGCAATGCCGATGCTGGCCGAGCCGCGCAGTTCATATCCGTCGCCCTTGAACGGCTCATCGAAGCAGCGCTCGAGGCGAGCCGCGATTTCCTCCACCGCGGGACGATTGCGCACACGGGAAACCAGGATGGCGAACTCGTCGCCGCCGAGCCGCGCCAGCGTATCGCCGGGCCGCAACTGACCTTTCAAGCGCCGGGTAACTTCCTGGAGATACTGGTCTCCGGCCTGATGCCCATAGACGTCATTCACCTGTTTGAATTCGTTCAGGTCGATGTAGATGAGGCCGAAGATGCCGGCCGATTGGCGCGCGGCGTGAATGTGCGAGCGCAGGGTCTTTTCCATGGCGAAGCGATTCTGCACCTCGGTCAGCAGATCGAATTCAGAGCGGTGCACGAGATCGGAATAGAGCCGCGAGGTCTCGATGGCCAGCGTAGCCAATTCAGCGGCCATGGCCAGGGCCTCATCCTCTGCGGCGCCGGGCTTGGTGCGTGCGTCAAAGGCGGCAAAGATCGTGCCGTGCGCTGCGCCGGAGCGGGCGGCAATCACATGCTCGACGGTGCGCAGCGAAGAATCAAGTTGTGGAGGGCGATTGCCGAGCGTGGCGCCGTCTGCAACCCGGCACCAGCAAGGCGCGCCATTGAGCCGCACCGAAACCAGTTCAGTTATTCGCTCCAGAATCCCGGCGAGCGGCTTGGAGTGATTCATGTCTTCGAGGATCCGGGCGCGGCGCTTTTCGACGTAGGCGAGCGATCCGATCTGGCGGCGATTCTTGTGCTCCAGGTACCATCCCCGCATGCCGACCACAAGGACCAGGATGATTAGCCAGGTGACAAGCAGGACGGCGTTATGAGTGTTCAGCCAGGATGGACGGGCGAGAACGACGATGTCGTTCTCGGAGCGCATCAAGATGTTGAATGGGACTTCGCCGTGGAACGGGTCTGCGCTGAGCAGCATGCAGATGCCGGTGACGCGGACTCGCGAACCCAGCGAAATCTCTTTCATGGGAAGAAGCGGAGCCTGGCCGGGTGAGTCGGGATGGCGAAGGACGGCCGAGAACAGGTGCCCGCCGGCGTTGAGCACATATTCGTCCTCGGTGGATTGCCGCACCTCGGCGACGACCGTGCCATCGGTGGAAACTAGGTCGAGCGCCCTGCCGCGCATCACGTTACCGCCCCGGGAGAGGTCCTGCCATGTGAGGATCGGTGGCTGAACGGACGACTGGATGGAACTGTCGCGCACTTCACTGCGAATGAGGAAGAGAAAACCGTTCTGGACGTCGGGGAAGCCAATGGCTTCAGCGCGATCGCCAATGCGCATCGGGCTGTAACTCTTGGTGCCAATCCAAAGACTGTGTGAGCCGTCCTGCAGCACCAGCGCTGAGCCCGGCTGGTAATAGGTGATGGTTCCCTGAACGCGCATGCGCTGCGACTGGTCGATGTCCTTGTAGCCGGTGATCACGCGATCCATCGGCATCACGGGCAGCAACCATGGGTCAGAGCCGGCGCGTTTCAAAATCCTGACTCCATCGAGCGACTGGATATGGAACAAAATGCCGGTTTGCTGCATTTTGTTGTCGAAGTGGCCAGACACTGTGCCGGTGATCTCAACCTCGGCGTCGAGGAGGTCGTTGATGGCTTGCTGATTGTCGCTGTCGACGTTGGCATCTGCCGGCGCGCCGTCGACGAGCATCTTCAGATAAATTGTGGGCACTGGCGAACGAGGATCAGGCGTGGTGTCGGCTGAACGGATGATTGCGCGCACCGTGACGTATTGGCAATCTGTTTCGCCCCGGATCATTTGTTCGAAGGTGGGGTGCTTCGGCGTGGGCAAAGCGCCGTGGTCAACGCGCGTGATGTCGGCGCTTTCGACAAATGGCCGGAAGCTTTCGCGGGTTGTGCCGCGCACAAGAACACGATCGCCGGGAACGAGCCTGAGGCTCGTGGTGGCATGGACGTAAACGGCGGCGTCGCCATCCTGGACGAACAGGTCCTGGTCGAACCAGCGAAAATAGGTGACGTTTGCCTCAAACGAAACCGGCAGATGCTGACTGGCCTGTTTGTTGGTAAGGCCGTGGATGTCCGCAACCTTGGTTAAGGCGGCTGGAGAGGCTGCTTCCACCCACGGGACCGCAGAAATAAAAAGCGCGGCCCCGAAGAGAAGGCTATTGATCCGATCGAACCTTACCACAGCTGCGATCTCTCCACTTGGACAAACGTCCCAGGCGGCGGCCCGGATCCCTCATCCTGATGTGTCGGGACTTCCGGGCTGCCCTTGGGCAGAAACGTTACGGGGAAGTATCTCCCAATCATCTTACTCTCACTAAAATCTGTTGTAATAGCACTTTCGGGGCGAGTACCGTTTGCTTTTTCGGTTCCGGGCCCGCGGCCAAAATGGCGCCAAGGCAGCGACGATCCGCGCCCCGGCGGGTTTCGCAAGAGGGAGGGTTTGCTGATGCCGCTGAACCGTGAAGCGTCGAATATTCCCGCCCGAACGGCGGGGCAAACATCGGGCGGCGCCCCGGAACTGCCGGGCAGGCGGATTCGCGTCATCGGCGTACCGCTGGACCTGGGTGCAAGCCGCCGCGGTGTGGACATGGGGCCTTCGGCAGTGCGCGTGGCCGGGCTTGAAGCGCGGCTTGAAGCGCTTGGTCACCATGTGGCGGATTCGGGCAACATCCGCGTGGAGATCGCCGAAACGCAGGCGCCGGGAAGCAAAAATGCCCACTACCTGAAGGAGATTGCGGGAACGTGCACCCGCACCGCCAAGGCGGTGCTGGCGGCGCTGGAGGCGGGAACGACTCCGCTGCTGCTGGGAGGCGACCATTCACTGGCGGCCGGCTCCGTTTCAGGGGTCGCGGAGTTTTATCGCCAGCAGCAGAAGAAGATCGGACTGCTTTGGATCGACGCCCACTCCGACATCAATACGCCGGAAAGTTCGCCTTCAGGCAATGTGCACGGCATGCCCCTGGCAGCGCTGCTGGGCCTGGGGCCGGAGCCGCTGGCAACCATCTTCGGATACGCGCCGAAGGTTGCCGCGGAAAATGTGGTCCTCATCGGCTTGCGCGATGTGGATCCCGCGGAACGCGAGAACCTGCGCCGCGCCGGCATCACCGAGGTCTACACCATGCGCGACATCGATGAGCGCGGCATGAGAGCGGTGATGGAAGAGGCGCTGCGCGCGGCAGGGCGGGGAACCGCGGGCTATCATGTGTCGCTCGACATGGACTGGATCGACCCCGTCGATGCGCCCGGCGTGGGCACGCCCGTTCGCGGCGGCGCAACCTATCGCGAAGCGCACCTGGCGATGGAAATTGTTGCCGATCATGGGCGGATGCTGAGCTTCGAAGTGGTTGAGGTAAACCCGGTGATAGACGAGCACAACCGCACCGCTGATCTTGCGGTGGAGCTGGCGTGCTCGGCGTTTGGGAAGAAGATTTTGTAGAAGCAGAGCAAGGGAACAGGGAGACAGGGAGCGAGGCGGCGAGGCTTTGTTGTTGAACTGGATGCGAACCTGGTGTCGTCGGAAACTTTGACGGGAGTTGGCGCTCCTACAATCAACCCATGGGGAAAAAACTTCGCGTAGGCATTCTTTTTGGCGGGCGGAGCGGCGAGCACGAGGTTTCGCTGCTCTCCGCCGCGTCGGTTCTGGGCGCGATTGATCGCGAAAAATTCGACGTCACACCGATCGGCATTACGAAGGAGGGCCGCTGGCTGGCGGCAGCGGATGCGCATGGGCTGCTGAGCGGCGACATGAGCGCGGTGGCACGGCGGCTGCGGGCCGGCGATCCCGACGCCACGCCGGGAGCGAAGCTGCTGCACGAGGGCATTCCGACACTGCTGGCACCCATGCCCGGCCCGCAAGGCCCCGAGGGGAGCGCCATCGACGTCGTCTTTCCTGTCCTGCACGGCACCTTCGGCGAAGACGGTACCATCCAGGGATTGTTTGAGCTGGCGGGGATCGCTTACGTCGGATCGGGTGTGCTGGGATCGGCTGCGGGCATGGACAAGGACGTGATGAAGCGCTTGTTTGTCCAGGCTCGTTTGCCCATCGTGAAGCACGTGACGCTGCTGCGCGCGGATTGGGAGAAGTCGCCGCGCAAAGCCGTCACAATCATTGAACGCGCGATCCCGTATCCCGTGTTTGTGAAGCCCGCGAACCTGGGTTCCTCGGTAGGGATCACGAAGGCGCACAACCGCAAGGAGCTCGGGCCCGCGCTAGATCTGGCCGCGAAGTACGACCGCAAGCTGATCGTGGAGCAGGGGGTGGGCGGCAGAAAGAGCCGCGGCGGGCAGGCGGCGCGCGCGCGTGAGTTTGAAGTGGCCGTGCTGGGCAATGATGATCCCAAGGCGAGCGTGGTGGGCGAGATTATTCCGGGCAAGGAGTTCTACGACTACGAGGCGAAGTATCTTTCAGAAGGCTCGGTGCCTATCATCCCTGCCAAATTAAGCCGGTCCGAAACCAGGAAAATACGCGAGATGGCAGTTGCGGCGTTCAAGGCATGCGACCTGGCGGGCCTCGCGCGTGTGGATTTCCTGATGGAGCCGGATGGAAAGCGGCGGATCTTTGTAAACGAGGTGAACACCATGCCCGGGTTTACGCGAATCAGCATGTATCCGAAGCTTTGGGAGGCGACGGGAGTGAGCTACAAGGAACTAATCACGCGGTTGATCGAGCTGGCGCTGGAGCGGCAAGACGAGAAGAACAAGACGACGTACAGCCGGGAAGAGTGAAAAAGCAGGGAACAAGGGAACAGGGAACAGGGAACAGGAGGAGCCTCGCTGGTGTCTAAGTTACCAGGCTGACTAATAAGTCCAGGGGCAGACTGCGAACTGTGAACGATCAACTGCGAACTGATCACTGACCCCTGATTACTGACCCCTGTTCTGTGCCGTATGCTTGATGCGAAGGAATTGATCCGATGACTTTGATGGATGCTCCAAAGTTCGACCCGACCCGCGAAAAGCGCAGGACTATGATCGTTCGCCTCTCGGCGGCTGGCGTAGTTGTGCTGATCGTCGCGTGGTGGCTGGTGGCAGGACGGCCGGTGGACTGGCCCTGGAACTGGGACCACTACTGGTTCGGTCGCATTGAGGCTAACCAGTTCCTGTCGGCGATTGAAGCCAACGATCTTCAGAAGGCCTACGGCGTGTGGCTTCACGACAAGAATTGGCAGCAGCATCCGCAGAAATACGGTACTTATCCTTTCAACCGGTTCACGGGCGACTGGGGTCCCACGAGCCCCGACAATGAATACGGGCCGATCCGCAGCCACCACATCGCGCTGATCGGGCACTACGGAAACGGTGTGCTCATCGCCATTCTGATTAATGGCCGCAAGAGCGACGCGCTCAACCTGGCATACGATCCCAAGACCGGACAACTCAGTTTCGCGCCGCCCGGCGTGAGCCTGTATTTGGGGCCGTGAAAAGCAGCTCTTAGCCTTCAGCTCTCAGCATGTCATCGAGGGGAGGGCTGCGTCGTCGAGTGGGACCGTCCCGGATTTGATTCATCCCATTTTGAAGAAACAGGTATTGCAAGGTGGAATATCGTATGTTACAGTACGTAACACTATGGAGTGTAACACATACTTGGCTTCCCTTGAGCGTGCCCTGCGGTGGCGGATTGAGCGAGCTGCGGCGGGCGGCTCGCGCTATCGATTGTTAAAACGCACGGATAACGCAATCGCCGCCGGCCGGTCTATTGAGCAAGCACTCCGCGCGCGAGCGGCGTCTTTCATTCGAGCAGTACCCATTCTCAAAGCGAACAGGCGATGGATGATGAAGAAGCTGTGGCTCCTGAGCCCAATCACAGTCCTGTTGTTGTCTTTGGTGTTCGCACGGCATGGCGCGGCGCAGCAGACTGCCACGCTGCGCGGCGTGGTGGTGGACCCAAGTGGCGCGATGGTTCCCAGTGCGGCCATTACGCTGACCTCAGAGAAGCAAACTCTGCACACGAAATCGGGAAAAGATGGGAGCTACACATTCTCTCAGCTGGAGCCGGGAAGCTACACGGTTGCTGTGACGGCGAAGGGATTTGCGGCGCTTACGATCGCGGATCTTGTGCTCGGCGTCGGCTCGGCGAAGGAGTTGAAGCTGGCCTTGAGCCTCCCGGTGGAAAAGCAGGAGGTGAGGGTCAACGACGAGAGCCAGAGCGTCGGCCTGAGCCCCGATCAAAACTCGAATGCGCTGGTGATCAAAGGCAGCGATCTCGATGCGCTTTTAGACGATCCGGACGAGCTGCAAAACGAACTGCAGGCGCTGGCTGGGCCCGCAGCCGGGCCGAACGGCGGGCAGATTTTCATTGACGGATTCGAAGGCGGGCAGATTCCGCCAAAGTCGTCGATCCTGGAGATACGGGTGAACCAGAACCCGTTTTCCGCGGAGTTCGATCGCATCGGCTACGGGCGGGTGGAGATTATCACCAAGCCGGGCTCGCAGAAATTCAACGGCATGGCTGCAGGATTCGAAAGCACATCGGGCCTGAACACGGGAAATCCGATTGTGGCCCAGCAGCCGAGCTACGACTTCTTCGCCGGCTTCGGAAACGTGACCGGACCACTCGGCAAGAAGGCGGCATATTTCTTCAACGCATTCGGGATGAGCCGGCAGACGCAGACCATCATTGATGCGCTGAATCCGGCAAACACCTCGTCGAACTTCATCGAGGCTTATCC
>Ga0310039_10001646_pt1 | contig 15638 bp, 10 predicted proteins | sample Sb_taG_4_FD_200460 | JGI IMG/M metagenome (GOLD analysis project Ga0310039, IMG submission 200460) | Peat soil microbial communities from Weissenstadt, Germany - Sb_50d_6_BS metaG (v2) (version 2) | ecosystem: Environmental > Terrestrial > Soil > Wetlands > Peat | place: Germany: Weissenstadt...
TTCCCTGCAATTTCAAGGGGAAAATCGCTCAAGACGTGGCACCATGTGTAGCGAGGGAATACAATTGCCGCTCCATCGCGAAAGGACTTACGGCAAGAATCGCCGGACTACTGTCAAAAACCTGTCTAGCCCGATCCGGAGTCTCTGATCGTGTTCCAGGCTTCGCTGGACTTATTCTCGCTGAGGAAAGGCGGAATCCACCTCCATCTGCAGGGTTTTGCTCTTTTGCGGAAACTGAATGGCAAGCTGCCTTGCTCGCCTGGTATTCGCGTCAATCTATTACGACCTGGCAAAGCTGTCAACCAGAACCAGAAGCGTGTACAGGGTCATCCACTCGCGGCTGTATCTCGAGTCGGCTTGACGCAGGGTCAACGCCAGGAGTATAAAGGCTGCCCATTGTCGGTCGGGTCTCTGTACTGCTCCAGCAAGTCGAGGCTTCGCATTAGCGGAGAGGCCACGGCTCTGCCGAGCCAGGATCATTGAATGGCCCGCTCGCCCTTGCAGGAGTGAACCGCCCCTTATCAATTCAGGATTCTTGGAGGGGCTCTCCTGAATAGCGCGATGGAGCCAGCAAGCTGGCCGGTCACAAAGATGGACGTGTCCCAGTTAAGAACGGGCGATGCTTTCGCCTGTCTTGCCGCAGACTGCTCCTCGGTTCTGAACAGGATGAAGGGGAACGTTGAACATGGATGTTTCGCGGTACCTGTCAGCCGCCTCGTTCTGGACGCCGGAGTATGTTTTCAGACCGCTCTCAGGTCTTCGCCATGTCCCATTCCTGTTCTGGGTCGTTGACGCTGCCCGTCCCGAAGTCCTGGTCGAACTGGCATGCGACCCGGGAAACACGTATTTCGCGTGCTGCCAGGCGGTCAGGACGCTCGATCTCTTGACCAGGTGCTTCGCAATCGAGGCCCGGAACCTCGATGATCATGATGTCGCTCGTGGAGAAAACAACATTCTCCGAGCTCGAGAGATCAACGATCGCTGCTTCGCAGATTTCTCGAGCTTGATTCGCCTGGGCCATGACGATGAGCTGGGCGGATTTGAGGACCACTCCGTCGACCTGCTTCATCTACAGGGACCATCGACCTACGAGGCGCTGCGTGACCATCTGGATCGCTGGCTGCCGAAACTATCGGAAGCCGGAATCGTTTTGGTACAAGGAACGAATCACCCCAGAAAGACCTTCAGCATCGGTCGGTTTTTTGATGAACTCTCCGGACAGTACCCCACGTTTGAGTTCCTGCACGATCACGGAATGGGATTCATCGCCGCGGGTGGGGCAACCCCCGAGCGAATCAAGCCTCTGTTCGAAGCGAGCCGGCTCGCATCGCTCCGTGACGAGATCCGGCGAACGTACGCCTCTCTGGGACAGGCTGTGCTTGATCGGCTCTTGCGGGACGACCTCCAGCAGCACTTCCAGCGCTCGAGCAGCCAGGTTCCCGTCGTCGGTTCCGAGGGTCCAGATCAGCGCGCAACTCTTGACGATGACGTGCTGCCACAGGAAGACCGGCTCGGTCCGCGCCAGGAAAGTCAGTACCTTCGAATCGAAAACTCGACGTTAAGGGAGAAACTGCGCCGGCTGGAGCAAGGCCATCGAGACCTGGTTGAGGAGATTGACAACTATCAACGAAGCGCCGGGTGGGCACTGATTCAAAAGGCGCGCAATCTCCGGCTTCGTCTCTTTCGGGAAGGCCGGCTCTCGGGCAAGTGCTGGAATGCCTTTGCCGGCTTCGTCAGGGTTGCCGCGGCCTCGGGAATGCGGGCCGCAATGAGAAAGGCCTATACCAAGATTGAGCGCAAGTTGAATCTGGGTAGACGACCGCGTAACCCAGGCGCCAGCTTCCGTGTCGTTCAACTGGCTTCCACCCGTGAACAGGACGCCGGGTTCGAGATGCTGAGCTGGAACTTCACTGGAGACAGGGCGAGGCGGCATCAGGGGAAGCCTGGCCATTTCAAGATACTGCTGGTCTCGCATGCCGCCTGTCGAACGGGCGCACCACTGTGTCTATTGCGACTTGCCGAAGAGCTCTCCAAACACCCGGATCTGGAGTGCTGGATCGTCCTGCAGCAGGGAGGGGAGCTGGCAAGCGAATTTGCACGGGTCGCCCCCACGCTGGAGATCGGGCAGCTCGTCAAGCAGGGCCATTCCCGTACCGACGCGCCTCGCTTCATCGCCAGGGCATTCCATGCCCACACGAGCCGGGGGGTCGCGGTCTGCAACACGATGGCCGTAAGCGAATTTCATGCGGCCTTCGCCGACTGCGAGATACCCGTCCTGTCGTGGATTCATGAGCTACCGACGATGGTCGACCTGTTCGGCGGCAGCCTTGCGGTCGAGCGAGTCAAGGCGGCCTCTCGGCAGATCATGGTGCCCGCGGATGCTGTTCTGAGAGCGTGGATCGAGCAGTTCGGCGTCGATCCGTCCTGCATCCGGAAGGTGTATTACGGGCAGGCCGCAAGAACCTCCGGACTGAACCGGGAACTCATGCGGTCGCGCGTCCTCAAGGAACTCGGACTGCCCGAAGACGCGCGCATCGTTCTCGGCTGTGGAACCGTCGATCTGCGCAAGGGCGCCGACCTGTTCGCACAGGTCGCCCGGCGCGTGCTGACCGATCCCCTTGCGGGTGAGCTGGCCGCGAAGACATGGTTCGTCTGGGTGGGACACTCTTCCATCGAGCACATTCGACACTGGCTACAACACGATGCCGCGCTGCACGGCCTCGAAGACAGGTTGATCCTCACGGGCCCTCGTGCCGATACGGTTCCCTATTTCCTGGCGGCCGATCTGTTCGCCCTGACTTCGCGGGAAGATCCATGCCCCATCGTGAACATGGAGGCGATGGAAAGTGGGCTGGCCGTGGTCGCTTTCCAGGACGCAGGAGGAGCTCCTGAGGTACTGGGAGAAGCGGGAATCGCCGTCCCTTACCTCGATGTCGCAGCCATGGCCAAAGAGGTAATGAATCTCCTGGCCGATCCGCGGAAGCGGCAGGACATGGGTCGACTCGGCCAGGCTTTCGTGCGTGAGAAGTTGACGTGGGCTCGCTTCATGAGCCAGTTCCTGGAGATTCTCAAAGAGAGCTATGGGCATCACGCTCCACGAACGCTCGACGTCTCGGTTGTCGTTCCCAGCTACCGCCATTCCCAGTACCTCGAGGAGAGGCTGAAGAGCATCTTTAAGCAGACACGGTTGCCTCGTGAGATCATCTTTCTGGACGATGCATCGCCGGATAACAGTGTCGAAGTCGCTCGCCGGCTGGCGCAAGAGTCCCCCATTCCCATGCGCATCATCGTCAACGAGCAAAACAGCGGCAGCACTTTCCGGCAATGGTTGAAAGGACTGGAGCTGGCATCGGGAGACCTGATCTGGATCGCGGAATCGGACGACTCATGCCACGCCGAGTTCCTCGAGCGACTGGTTCCGGAGTTCTACGACCCCGAGGTCGTACTGGCCTACTGCCAGTCGGCCCTGATCGGGCCGGAAGGCGAGCGGCTCGCCGCCGATTTCCTTGATCACACGAGCGATATCTCACCGACCCGTTGGCGAGCCCGGTACTGCGTTTCCGGAGTCGACGAGGCCGAGCTGGCCTTGAGCCAGAAGAACACGATTCCCAACGCCAGCGCCGTGCTGTTTCGACGGCCCGAGGAGCTCGATTTCGCCGGGGAACTTGGCCAGCTTCAATTCACAGGCGACCATTTGTTTTACGCCATGCTCATCCGGACCGGTAAGATCGCCTACATTCCCGATATCCTGAATCACTATCGCCGCCACGAACACACCGTCTCGAACAGGGCGATTCGCGGCGACACCCATGTTGAAGAATCGCTCGATGTAAAAGCCAGGCTGTTCGAGACCTTTCCGGTCTCACCTCGGGCCATTGCTACCAGTCTGCGGCAAAGCGTGTACGAATACCACTGGCTGAAGGAGCACTTCGGACTGGAACGTCCCCCCCTGGGATGTCACGAGAAGGCAGCCCCCGCCCTCGATCGAATCCGCCGGATCATGCGTGAGCGACTCGCCCCGCGCTCCGACGTCAAGATCTTGCTGGTGGTCCAGGACATGAAGCTGTGCGCCGAGACCCTGGCATGCGTCCACCTCGGCAACGCCCTGGCCAAGGAACACACCGTCTTTCTCTGTAACGCGCGCCCCTGGGAATGTGATCCGGAGATGATCTCCCAGATCAATGACCGCGTGGTCTTCCTCGAGGGAAGCCCTGGCCAAATCTCTTCGTCCTTTTCTTCGACCGATGCCTCTGCCGATCGATCAGACCCGGTCGATGAGCGTCGCGCCAGGATCATCGAGGAACTGATCCAGATCCACAAGATCGACGTGATTCACTCATGCTCTGGTTCCTCTGATCGACTTGTGCATAATATCAACGAACAGTTGAGGCTGCCCTGGTTTTCCCTGCTCAGCGAGGCCGACTGCAAGACGCTGGATTCCAAGGGCCTCGCGATCAATTGGCCTGCGATGGACGATCTCACGACACGGGCCGGGGTCTCCCACGATCCCGAGCGCGAATCAGGGTTGCCCGAAAACCTGCCGGTGCCCGGAGCGCGACGACTGATTCGATCTCACGGAGGCTATGACCCTGTGGCGCTTCCACAAGCGGCATCGCCCCTGCGCAAGCGAAAAGGTGATGTCCTGTTTTGTCTGATCCCCGGGAATGTCGCGGCCAGGCGAGTGAAGGAACTTGCCATTGCCGCGGTCCAGAGCATCAACCGCCTACCGGCAAGCGACCGCGGCAATCGCACAGCTCGCCTGGTTCTCGCAAGTGATCCACAGAGCGATACAACCTGGGGCAACGACGGCTTATCACCCAAGTTCTTGGTTTCGCTCGCGGAAGACCTCGATCTTTTCGCCGCCATGGGCCAATGTGACGCAGTGCTGGTGCCCCAGGTGGTTACCACGGTCGATTCTTCCTCTCTGGTTGTCGCGGCCCTGGCCCATGGGCTTCCTGTGATCGCCGCGGATGACGGAGCGGTTCCCGAAATCATCACTCACAGTGGCCGCGTGGCAGGAGCCCTGTTGCCCCTCGACTCACGTTCGAGGGTCGACGTGGATCAACTGGCGAGTGCTCTATTGCCCTATCTGACGGAGCCAGAGATTCACGAATCGCACCGCGCCACCGCGAGGAGCATCTTCCAGGCCCGGTACCACATCGACGTGATAGCCGCAGCCTGCCTCGAGGCCTATACGGAAGCCCTAGATCCCTTGACGCCCCAACGGGTTAAGGAACAGGCCGAGGCTAGCAGAAGCCAGCTCCATCCGTTCCTGTCGCGTCAGTCCGCCTGAGAGAACGACACCTCCATGCGCAGATTCCCGGCAGCGTGGCGTCCATCGATCGCTTAGAGTTCTTCCGCACAGGTCAGCCGCGCGCCGCGCGAAGGCGAGGAAGTTTGCCGTCTTGAGCTGCGTAGGTCAAGCCGGCCCATTCCAGCATCTCGTCGATCGGCTTTGCTGCGGCTTCCACCGAGAAATGCTCACGGAGGTTATGGCGGCCATTGATGGAGACCCGCTCCCAGAGTTCGCGCGAGTTCCAGACGCGAACGACCGCGTCGGCAAAGCTCTCGGGATCATCGGCGATCATGGCGTTTTGCTCGTGCACCAGATACATGCCTTCCGCGGCGACCGAGGTGACGACCACAGGAACTCCCAGAGCCATGCTCTGGTTCACCTTGCCCTTCACGCCCGCTCCGAATCGAATGGGTGCCACCGAGACCCGTGCTCGATCGAAGATCGGCTTGACGTCGGCAACATACCCAAGGACCTGGATGTTCGGGCCTGCGAGTTGCTGGATCTCAGGAGTGGGATAAGAACCGATGACCTGGAATACGGCGTCCGGTATGCATGCGGTGACCCTGGGAAGAATCTCCCTCGCAAAGTAGAGGACCGCATCCACGTTCGGGGCATGATCGAAGCCGCCGATGAAGAGGATGTTGCGGCGGCCTTCGAGACCCGGAACATCGGCCCCGTCGATCGGGATGATGTTCGAAATGATCCGGACATCCAGTCCCGGACACTCCTGCTCAAGGATGTCTACTTCGATCGGGCTGACCACCAGGGTCAAATCAGCGCTCCTCGCGAGGCGAAGCTCCTGCCGCTTGCGACCGGCACCGGCAGACTGGAGAGCAGAGTCCTGCACGAGCCGGGCCTGGCGTTCTTCCCTGAGAAAGTGAAGGTCCACCGTGTCAAACACGATCCTGGCTCTGGGGGCCAAGCGCCGGACGGTTGTCAGGTGCCGCGCTGCGATGCCGGCCCGAGAGATGATCGCCAGGTCGAAATCCCGGCCGCGCTCTTTGAGAAACTGGGCGACGAACCGATATTCAGGGGGATGCACAACTTCGACCCCGATCGCCTCGAGGTCCTGAAGATAGGGGGGCCAGACAAAGAAATTGTCGGGGATGAAGGTGACGTGATGCCCCCTGCCCAAGATCGCCCGGATCAACTCCATCATCCGCAGCGATCCACTGTCTCGATCGGGCGTCGGCAAACGGTGGTCGATGACGAGAACTCGCCCGCGATCGGCAGACTCCCTAAGGCGCGGATGGGTGAGCAGAACGGGCCTCGAGACCTGCTGCTGCGCGTCCAGATGCAAGCCGCTGTGCTCACGCAAACTTGTCTGGCTCACGTCAATCGGGAGGGTCTGATCCGGCCGGGCGCGTACAGGGTTCAAGAGGGCCTTGACCTTTGTCCCGATGTACTTGCGCTCTACCAGCCGCCGCAGCGCTCGCAAGCCTCGATAAACGAGGTCAAGCACCCGCTCTCGCCGTTTTACGGAATCCTCCAAGCTGTGGTCGACCAGAGTGGAGCGATCGACGTCGTCCGACGAGGTCGAGGCCGTCTTCTGGGCCAGGAGACGCTCCAGCTCGTCGATCCTTGCGTACTTCTCCACGAGTTCCGACTCGTACGCTTGAAGCGACTCCTCGAGCTGATCGATCCAATCGTCTTTTTCTTGAATCAGCTCTCTCTCCTCCTGTACCACGACACCACCTCCCTGTTCCGCTTCTGGCCAAGACCGTCACCGCAGGACGAATCGAAGCAACGGGATCGATCGGTGCACTTCACGATGAGTGCCCTGCATTCTTGTTCACAATGCATACTTGTGAACACTACAACTTTACCCGGGCTAATCCTACTTCTGAAGGGGGCATTCGGTCCAGGCGGTTTCTGTTTCTTCGGTTGTGTGGGAGCGTTCTGTCGAGTTCGCTTGACCCACGATCGAGACAAGGTATAACTCCGTTGTCTCTCGGGCTGCGCCTCAGGCAATTCGGTGGAATTGCGGGGCAAGCGATCAATACCGTCGTGAATTCTCTTGCAACGGAAGGATCCGATGCGGAGACTCTTACGGAAACTCGTGTCGAGAACACTGCGATCATCAGGCACCGAGGATCTGAGGCGCGAAGTTGCGGAGCTTCGAGCCGTCCTCGATCGCGCGCTCCATTGCTCGCAGCACACGGCTTGCGCGGAGAGGTCAGATTCGGATCGACTTCGCAACCTGGTGAATCGTTCCGTTCACGCCCCTGACGGTGCCGCCTCCAAGATCGCGCAGCGCGTGCTGACCAACCAGTATCGCGACATGGCCCGGCGCGGCGACCTCTTCCCATCCTTCGAAGATGTGGAGTTTCGGGCCTTCAGCCAGAACGGTGAAGACGGCATTCTGCTTTACATCCTCAGCTTGATAGGCATGGGAAAACGCCGCTGTGTCGAGGTGTGCGCCGGGGATGGAATCCAGTGCAACACGGCCAATCTGATCATCAACCACGGCTGGCATGGGCTCATGTTCGATGGTAACGAATCGCTCGTGGAGCGGGGTCGCTCGTTCTACGCGAGCTTGGGCGACACGTTCTGCTTTCCACCCAGGTTCGTGAACTCGTGGATCAGTCGCGAGAATATCAATCAAATCATTCAGGAAAACGGCTTCGAAGGACCCATCGACCTGCTCTCGCTGGACATTGATGGAGTCGATTACTGGGTCTGGGAAGCCCTCGAGGTGGTCCGGCCCCGGGTTGTGGTCGCCGAGATCCAGTGTATCTGGGGCGCGGATCGCGCGGTGACCGTGCCTTACTCGCCGGAATTCAAGACCGAATACATCGATGGCTTCGGGGTTTATTCGGGCGCCAGTCTCCCGGCCTTTGTCAAGCTCGCCAGACGCAAGGGATATCGACTTGTCGGCGTCCAGCGGCTCGGGTTCAATGCCTTCTTCGTTGAGCATGGAGTCGGAGAAGACATCTTGCCCGAAGTTGATATCGAGTCCTGCGTCGACCTTCCATTCGTGGAATGGGCCCAGCGCGACCTGCTGGGCAGGGTCAAGGATCTTCCATGGGTCGAGGTCTAGGGTCCGCGCACACGACTCGTGCTGCTGAACGATATCCAATTTCGTGAGCGGATACCCTTTTATGGAAGCACGATCAAGTGACCACCGAGATCGGCAGATTGCGCGGCTGATCGCATTTCACTTGCCCCAGTTCCACCCGACCGCCGAGAACGACCGGTGGTGGGGGAAGGGATTCACGGAATGGACGAATGTTGCGAAAGCACGGCCGCTATTCCGGGGCCATGATCAACCGCGACTGCCGGCGGACCTGGGTTATTATGACCTGAGACTACCGGAAGCGCGGGCCGCCCAGGCCGAGCTGGCGCAAAGCTACGGCATCGAGGGCTTCTGCTACTGGCACTACTGGTTCCACGGGCATCGCTTGCTCGAGCGCCCGGTCGACGAGCTGCTCGGCAGCGGAGAGCCCAACTTCCCGTTCTGCCTGGCGTGGGCCAATGAATCCTGGTCACGGAGCTGGCTGGGAGACAACCGCGAGGTCCTCATCGAGCAGTCTTACTCGGATGAAGACGACCGGACGCACGCTCGCTGGCTGGCCAGGGCTTGCGCCGACCCGCGCTACATCCGCGTTCACGGCCGGCCGATGATCGTCGTCTACAAGCCCATCGCCTTGCCCGACTCTCGCCGGACCACCGACATCTTCCGAAGCGAATTCATCCGCCTGGGGCTGCCCGAGCCGTACCTCGTGGGCATCGACGCACACCGGCCTATGACCGACATGCGCGAGTTGGGATTCGACATGACCGAGCATCACGAACCGCAGCTCGGGGTCCTTGGGCCGGACGCGTTCAACGATGCCGCGCTGCGAACCAAGTTCAGGCGGAACTTGAGACAAGGGATCATGAGCCCGACCCTGAAGGTCTATTCCTACGCCAAGGCTACACGGCTGATGGCCCGGCTTCGGCCCGCTTTCCCCCATTTCCCTTGTTGTTTCGTGGGCTGGGACAATACGGCCCGGCGCGGCCGGCACGCGATCGTCCTGGTCAATTCGACCCCGGAGCTCTTCCGGGGGCAGCTTGCGCTCATGGTCAAGAGCGTCTTGCACAAAGCCCGAGAGGAGCGTGTTGTCTTCATCAATGCCTGGAATGAGTGGGCGGAGGGAATGTACCTCGAGCCCGACAGTAGGTTCGGTCATCAGTACCTAGAGGCCGTTCAGTCCGTAACAAGAGCGACTGCCAAATCAGGGGAACCACTAGATCATCAGGTGCACTCCTCTCTGCGCCGGACGGCATGACATCGATCGGTGGGATGGGCGCACGGTCGACCTCTGCCGCCACCTGCTCGCAGAATATCCCTGAGATCGAATTTTCAGCCTGTCAGAGATCGCAGAACGCAAGATTTGACGAAACGGTCGGCTGATGAGCGGTGCAATCGAGTCTCGGTCGATCGTTGTGGATGGCAGCGTCGGCAAGGCCCCGAAGACCCCTTCGGGAAAAACTAGGAGGACGAGTCGTGCATCAGTTTCGGCCCCAGTGGTGGATCAATCGCTGGTTCTTGAGTCGATCGATCGAGACCGCGAAGACGCAGTGCATGGCTCTTGCCTGTGCGATGGTCGCACTCATCCCTGTTTTCCGGCGAATCCTTCATCCAACGATCAACAGCGATGACATCATTCGTCTGGCCAACGTAATCGAGCATCCTCGTGCGAAACTGGCGCCCAGCCGGGCGATGGCCGGCGGACCCTGTGCAATCCTGTCGCTGCACATCCGGGGGCTTTATGACGCTGGTCGGGGTCGGTTGATGACGGATCGAAAGCCTCTGGTGGTCCATATCACGTCTTATCGTGAGGAGCAGGCCGAAAGCGTGGCCGAAACGCTCCGCCGACTGCACGGGTCCTCGGACAAGCGGCATCAGCTCACGAATGATCCCGAATCCGCCGATCTCATCCTGGTGGGAGGCATCGGCAACGAGGTGATGACCCGCGCCTACCTCGAGGCATTGCTGAACCAAGAGACGATTAGCCGCTATCCGAACAAGTGCTTCACCGTCAGTTTCAGGGACAAACCCATCGTTCTGAACCGCGGCGTGTTTGAGTCCGCAAGTAGACATTGGCTCGTGGGAACCAGGGCTGCCGCCGGCGCATACCGGCCTCACCAATTCAGCCGCTACGTGCAGGCCTACGTCGGCAACCCGGCGCCGATCGAGCGGGACCTTCTATTCACGTTCGTCGGTCGCAATTCGCATCCCGTGCGGCTACGACTCTTCGCCCTGCGTTGCGCACGGCAGGACGTCCTCATCGAGGACTCATCGTCATTTTCGATGTGGAAGGCTGCCGATGCGCACGAAAGCGACTGGCGTCAACGTCGTTATTGCAGCCTCCTGCGCCGATCGAAATTCGCGGTATGCCCGCGGGGAGTGGGCACCGGAAGCATTCGCTTGTTCGAGGCGATGAGCATGGGGATCTGTCCGGTGATCCTCGCGGACGACTGGATCCCTCCGCGAGGGCCCGATTGGAGCGCTATCAGCATACGCATTCGAGAAAAGGACGTTGCACGTCTCGAAGAGATCGTGGAAGCCCAAGAGCCTGCATTTGCCGAAATGGGCGAGCGAGCACGGCATGCATATCTCGAGTATTTCGCAGATGCAACATACTTCAACTATGTCGTCGACGCGTGCGCGACGATGCAAGAGACGCAGCTCATACCCGAATCGGCGTACTGGAGCTCGCGGCACCTGCTCCAATACTTCCTGGGTCCGTACGCGATGCGGGCCAAGGCGCAACTCTTCAAATATTATCTATCGCGGATCGCGTATAAGGCGAAAAGGCTGTTGTAGCTGACGACGCGGGTCAGTGGCTGGACCGGCTGTATTAGTACCGCCGCCACGATTGAATCTTGGGCGCCGGAAATTCGACGGAACAGTGTCTGCTATATAGGGGTTCCGATAGCAACGGAGAAAAAAACAACGATCTTCACGGGGACTGATGTTCAGAGGGTTGGCGGAGCAGCCGCAGGCGGGAGCGGCTCAACCCCTCCTCGACCTCGAACCGGTACTTGCCGTACGGGTGATGTGCTCGTAGCGGGCCGGGGAGAGCCGGGCGATGTCCTCGTACGGGTTGATGTGCTCGTAGCGGGCCGGGGAGAGCCGGGCGATGTCCTCCTCATTCACCGTCCGGCCTTCGGCTCGAAGCTGGCCGATCACGGCGGCCATGTAGACCGTGTTCCAGGTCACCACAGCCCGACCGACGGTATCGACACCACGACCCCGGCCGGCCGCTTCTTCTTCCACGTCATGGCGTCGCTGGCGCAGATGGAGCGGGAGCTGCTGGCCGAGCGGACCCGTGCTGGCCTGGCCGCGGTGGCGTGGCCGTAGGGGCGGCCGCAAGCGGCGGATAACGCCGGGGAAAGTGGAATCAGCCCGCAGGCTCTTGAAGGGCGGGATGTCGCCCCGGGACGTGGCCCAGAACCTCGGCGTCTCGATCCCGACGCTGTATCGCTGGGTGCCCGCATCGAGTCGATGAACCATCACGTCAGGGATGCAGTCTGGACATCAGTCCCGGTGAAGATCGTTGTTTTTTTCTCCGTTGCTATCGGAACCCCGTGTTCTGTCTGCCGCATTAGCAGGCGCGGCGACTTACATGGGGACATGCTACCTGGGTGGGATCCGCGTTCTCTCAACGATCCAGCAGAACAACGGGCAGATGGCTGACCCATTGGCTGGCATCAAGTATGCCTTGACGGTGCCAGGAAGACTCCTAATACCGTCGAGCATCGGGGTACCGGCCTACTGGTGTGCCAGCGCTCTATCTCCATGGTTTGTCTGGGTGGCGGGAATTCTGGTCCTGGGGTCTCTGCTGACGTTGGCGTTATGGCGTAAGCCCAAGTGGGAACCACGCTTCGTCGTTCTTGGTGCAGCTATCATCTATTTGGGATATGCTCTCCCCTACGTGGCACGAGCCGGCCTGGTGAAACAAGGTCGCTGGACTGAATCGCAGCTCATCTGTCAGTTCGGCTCGCGATACCATGTGCTTCCGTTGATAGGCATGGCTGCCGTCCTTGCCGCCACCCTTTCTGGATGGCGGCTGATCCGGCGATGCGATGATCGCTCAGGCATACCCGCGCTGGTCGCGACGCTCTTTGGTCTGGCGTTGATGGCCCTTCAAAGCCGAGAGATTGCGGATCACTGGTCCTACAACCTGCGATATCCCGATCAGAAGGCCACCATGTCTGCACTTGACCATGTCAGACGCATTGCTTGCCAGGAAGGGATCTCGCAAACTCAACTCCTCCGGATCGTCACACCGGCAATACGGCCCTGGAATGCATCGGTCCTGAACGACTGTCCGAGTGCATTTCCCTTGATGAAGCTCGTGGACGCACCGCAACAGGTCACTCGGCCTCGCACTGATGAGGAGGCACGCGCTCTCCTGCAGGCACGATTGACTCTACAAGAACGAATCGCGCTGGGATCGGGAGCCTGTGCTTCCATCAATCCAATGAGACCGGGGGACGACACACACACGGTCGCGGTCGCAAGACGGCTAGAACTTGAGCGGGCTTGCGAAGACAGGCCAGGTTTCTATCGTAGCGAAGGTGTCCCAGGACTCGTGAAGTGCGAATTTGACAGATCCACAGACGCGCGGTTCCTCATCTTACCGGGATTACAGACTAGCCAAGAATTGGATATCTTCTTGCGCGATGGCCAGGGCCGCTGGAGGCCGGGACAGTTTGTTCGCTGGCTGCCTTCGCCCCGATCCGACAAGAATGCCGTCATCGACCTGTCGACGATGATTCACCTGTGGGGAGAACCGATCACGCAGATCGCGGTCCAGTTCACTCGCCCGGGTGAGATCGCTCTCGAGGGCCCGCCACGCTTGCTGCGGTGAAGAAGCAACACGGTCTAAATACGAATTGAGCCCCCCCGCCCTCAGGTTTTCGTCGCGGGCAGTTCCCCCAGGAGCCTGAGCGCCTTGCGGAGCTAGGTCGTGACCTGCTTCGCCTCACCGTGGGCCAGGCGTTCGACGACCGCCGCGCCGCTTCCAAGCGCTCAACGCCTGACCTGCCCTCGGTCTCATCGATCCCCTACGAAAACCACGCGATCTTCACCCAGGTGTCCGAGTTTCGCAGACCAGTAGAGTTACGCGGACGCATCGGAAAAACCCGCTGCCCGCAGGTCGTCCAGCAATTCCAGACCGAAATAACGGTAGCAGAGCACTCCCGTGGGATTCACCGGGTCGCCGTGATATTCCGGAGGAAGCAGATGCTCGATGGATCCGTCCTCATTAATGCGAGCCCGCACCGTATGTCGCTCATCACCGTGGAAGGGCGCGGAACAGAACAGCCTGCCGCCAGGTTTGAGGACGCGAGCGCATTCCCGGAGCGCGGCCTTGTAGTCGGGGATGTGTTCGAGAACCTCGAAGCTCAGCACATGATCGAACTGGGCATCCGCGAACGTCAAGTCGGTGAGATCCTCGCAGCGAAAGCCCGAATAGTTCGTCCTCCCCTTTGGAGTCGAATCGATGAGGTATTCACTCCCGATGAGGTGCGGATGCCGGCGCTGGAATTGTCGATAGAGCTGTGTGGTTTGTTCCGTGATGTAGATCTGCTCGTCCGTCCGGCGCGCGACCAGTGACTCGAAGAGATGAAGCGCCGCCCGCATGCGGGCGGCGAGATGACATTTCGGACAGGAAAGCGTATTTGTCCACCAGGGAACCCGGCGTCCTTCCCATTCCGAGCAAACTGTAGAATCCACTGCGAACGCGTTCCACGTGTCGCATACGGCACAATAACCGCGCACTCGAGAGGGCGTCGAACCATGATCCCGAAACCAGGTGGTCCGCAGCCAATCATTGTTGAGCGCGGCCACGGCCCGCGCTGCAACCTGATATTCCTTGAAGTTGCGCGCCTGGTAAACGAGCGGTCGAGGTACCCCCCGAAACAGACGCAACACGCGTGGTTCGACGTTTCGCTCGTAAGCCTTGTGAGTCCTGCGCGCAAGGGCCAGCGGACTGAGCATGTCAGGCAATGCTCCGGTTCGAGGACAAAAGGGCAAATAGGGCCGCTCTCCGCGACCGCTGACGGCAGAATTGGATGGGCGTCAAGACGCCCCGCACATACTATCCCCTTGCGAGATTTGGACAAGGCAGCTTGACAGATGAAAACCGTACAAGGAGACAATTGCAAGAGCCGCATTCGGCAGTGGGACGGCAGACGGTCCTGGAGTCGTTGGCCAGACGTATTTTCGTCATGTCGGCGGCGAAGGCTACTGATGCCAGCATGGCAAATGGAAAATGACACCTGGCTTTCATCAGGTTTGCTCCCTTCTTAGAGCCTGGACGTGACTCCTTGCCTACTTTCGTGCCAGGCGCGTTGATCTCCCGTATCCGAAGCGAGCGGAACTCGATGTTGCCTCCATGGTTCTGGAGGCAGACGCAGCCCTGAAGCGGCTTCTGCCGCAACTCCGGGATGGTCTGCTGATCGAGATCGACGATCAGCTCGCCGTTGAGAGTGACCTTGATGCGCGGGCCGGCGCACTCGATGTCGATGCTGTTCCACTGCCCCGCGGGCAGGATCGCGTTCTTGCGAGGAGCGACGTATCGGTACAGAGACCCGCTCGTGTGCACTGTCGGCGGTTTGCCCGCATCGTCGAACAACTGGATCTCATAGCCATAGAACGAGGGCCGAGTCGCCCGGGACCGAGCCAGGTCGAACGAGCGGGTCCGGATGCCCAGACCGCTGTTGCACCCGGGGGCCATGCGAAACTCGACATGGAATACGAAGTCGGCGAACGTGCGCCGGTCGTACCGCAGGAATCCGAATCCCTTACCCGTGCAGACGAGATTCCCATTCTTGACCGACCAGACCGGCAGCGTCCGCCCGTCCTTCACAAACTCTTTGACCCCCTCGGCCACCCAGCCGTCCAGGTCCTTGCCGTTGAAAAGCTGGACCTCATCGGGAAGACCCACCGAGGCGGACAGAAGCATCGCGATGAGCGTGGAGAACCTGGTCACATACATCGTTCTATGTACCGCTGAAGTGGACTCTGTCACTTTGCGGGCGATCGCCCGCACTGTCTTGGCCCAGGACCCCACCGCCCGAACTGTCAGGGACGGTCGTGCGGCTCGATCCTTCCGGCGCTCGGGTCCCAGACCGGCATTTCGAGGACAACCGCTGCCGGATGGAGAGCATCTAGAGCCATCCCAGGCGCTTGCACGCGCCGTAGATGAGATAGACGCCCATGCCGCACACGAAAACCCCGAAAGCCAGCCTCAGGTGAGGCCCTCTGAGGCGGTTCGCGACATAGGCTCCCGCCCATGCGCCGACCATCATCATGGTCGCCAGGATCATGGCTGCGCGGACATCGACG
>Ga0310039_10001654_pt1 | contig 15605 bp, 10 predicted proteins | sample Sb_taG_4_FD_200460 | JGI IMG/M metagenome (GOLD analysis project Ga0310039, IMG submission 200460) | Peat soil microbial communities from Weissenstadt, Germany - Sb_50d_6_BS metaG (v2) (version 2) | ecosystem: Environmental > Terrestrial > Soil > Wetlands > Peat | place: Germany: Weissenstadt...
TAGACGATCCGGAGCTTCTCGACCTCCGCCGCAGCGACCGTCCACGGGAACAGGTCGTCGGCGGTGCCGGACTCGATGAGCAGCGGCCGCGGTGCCACCAGCGCGCCCAGGTCCACGTGCTCGAGCAGCCCCAGCATGCCGGGGAGCACCTGGGAGCCGCACATGTTCCACGGCATCTTGTGCGACTCGGCCCACGACGAGAAGTACCCGCTCACCACCGCGGCGGCCACACGCTCGTCCCACGCGGCGAGGAAGAGCGTCACGGTGCCCCCGTAGGAGAGGCCGGCCATGCCGATGCGCCCCGGGTCCACCAGCGGGTGGGCCTCGAGGACGTCCAGCGACCGGGCCAGGTCCCAGAGGTTCTGCGTCAGCGGGTTGATGCCCGCCATCACGGCGTGCACGAGGTTGGTGTCGCACGCGTAGTGGTCCTCGGGGTTCCAGTCGAGGCGCTCGCCGAAGCACCGCAGGTCGGGGGCGAGCACGACATAGCCCCTCAGGGCGAGCTGGTGCGCGTAGTCGGCGTTCGGGGTGCCCGTCCGCTCCAGCCCGCATGCCTCGGCCTTCCCCGGCCCGTGGCCGTGGACGGCGAGCACGGCCGGGCCGGGTTCCACGCGGCTGTGGGGGACCAGGAGATACGCCGGCACCGACATCGTCTCCTCGGTGTCGAAGACCACCTTGTCGCGCCGGTACCCGTCGCAGTCCACCGACTCGAGCGTCTCGAGCCGGAGCGGGACAGGTTCGGGCACCGGCCCGAGCAGCTCCTCGAGGCGGGCGCGGCACCGTGTCCTCCAGGCGGCGAGCACCTCGGCATAGCCGGACCCGTCGGTGTCGTCGATCGGCAAAGGGTCGCGCTGGAGCGTCCGGCTCAGCCGGACCATCCACGAGTACCAGGGCGAGTAGTTCCGATCCGGCACCGGCAAGGTGTTCGGCGCCACGGGTGGCGCGTCGGCCGGCAGGTCAGCTGGAGGCGGCAAGAGGAGCCCAGCTCTGGATCACGTGCCAGCAGGTGCCCTGCGGCTTGCCCGTGTACGTGGGTACGCACAACGGTGACGGCGGGCTGTTGTTGTAGAGCTCCACGACCTGGTACTCCGTCGGCCCCGTGTACCTGTCGGCGCCGTAGCTCAGAATCGGGGAGTAGGTGCCGGAGAAGTTCTGGATCCTCGACATCGACTGCACGAAGGTCCGGCGGTTGAGACTCGGGCCCGCCCCCAGGGCGGCGGCGGCGAACAACCGTATGACCTGGCACCACCCCACGATCGGGCCCTGCTCCTCGATGTAGGGAGACACCGTCGAGGTGGGTCTGTTGTGCGCCTTCCACGTCTCGTAGCAACTGTTGACGGCGGGGTTGTACCCACCCTGGCTCTCGGGGATGGGGGCGTCGGTTCCCCCCAGGGTCTCCACCGTCACCCCCTCCTGGTGGTCGAGGCCCTTCTCGTAGGGGATGGGGATGAGCCCCAGGGTCGTCTCGATCGAGGACTCGTAGTCCGACAGGAGGAGCTTGGGGAAGTAGTTCTGCCCGTTCTCCTGGGAGAGGAACGGGAAGAACGAGTTGAACGGGATGAGCGGGATCACCGACTTCACCCCGGCCGCCTTGAGGCGCTGCACCACCAGGGGAGCGGCCGCGTTGGTGGCGGCGGTGTCGGAGGCGTTGGACGGCAGGGTCTCGACGAGCGGGTCCTTGATCCCGGCCCGGGCCAGGTCCGGAAGGAGGTACTGGTTGAGCGCCACCTGGTCGCTGGTGCGGTCACCGGCGACGATGCCGACGCGACTGGAGTTGTCGAGGAGGCCCGAGCTCGTCCCCCACGACACCACGGTGGCGAGGATCTGGGCCTGGTCGGGGCCCGTCCACCACAGGTAGGGCGCCCCCTCCGCGGTCCAGTTCGTCACCGTCGTCCATTGCCCGATGAAGGGTGTCTGCCCTTCTTGGGTGATGCACAGCTCGTTGTCGCCCGTCCAGGAACCGAGCCCGTCGAGCACGGCGAACACGGGCGGGCTGCCCTCGGTCCACTGCTTGCACAGCGCCCGCATGCCCGACTCGCTCGTGGGGTCGAAATTCACGATCATCGGGTTGATCTTGCGCCCGTTGATGCCCCCGGCGTCGTTGATGGCGTTGACGTAGGTGTGGATCGCCGCCTTCTGGGCGCCGAACTCGGTGTCACCGGCGAAGCCGAAGTTCGAGGCCAACGACGTCAGGTTCGACACCGGGAACACCACGTTGATCGAATCGCTCGTCACCCCCCGGGTGCTGGTCGAGGCCTGGTCCACTCCGATGCCGCTCGGGTTGCCCAGTCCCAGGCCGCTCGGCGTGCCCGACGTGCCGCCGGAGCCCGAGGTCGCCGACGTGCCGGCGGAGCCGTTGGCCGTCTTCTTCGACGACGTCGCCGTGATCCCGTACACGGCTCCCCCGATCACGGCGATCACCACCACGAGCGCGACGACCTGCACGCCTGCCGGCCGGCGCCGGAGGCGTCGCCATTGTCGCCTCAGTGCCACCCCAGGACCAGAACTCGCCATCGTCGCCCCTTCCCCTCGGCGTGGCCGCGCCCCCTCGGCGCGGTGGCCGCCCTGCTGCCACTCTCGTGCCCGCTACGGACCCGCTGGGAGCGGCCCGTTACCCCCGTTGCCCGTCGCTTGCCCTGCCCCGTTGCCCCGCCCGCTGCTCTGTCCCGCTGCCCTGCCCGTCCACAGCTCCCTCTTGGGTCGTCAGCCGCCTGACCTCTGGGGTCGGTCGTGGCCACACGATATGCGGCTCCGGAGCCCTCCACCCGGCAGGTGCTGGGAGATCCTGTTGCCGGTGGGTCGGGACCGGGGTACCCCGCCGGGTTCGTGGCCGAGGCCGGGCGGGGTTGTGGCCGTCGGCATGCTGGGGCACGATGGACGTCGTGACGTTGGCGACAAGCCTCGACATCAGGGCGATCTCCCCGAACATCGGGGCCGAGGTGTGGGGCCTGGACCTCAGTCGCCCCCTGGGGGACGACGTGGTCGCCGAGGTGCGCGCCGCGCTGTGCCGGCACCTCGTGCTCTTCTTCCCCGACCAGGACCTCGCCCCGGATGTGCAGGCCGACTTCGCCCGCCAGTTCGGCGAGGTCACGCCGGCGCACCCGGTCATCCCGTCGATCGAGGGAAACCCCGAGGTCCTGCCCATCGACGGGCGTGAGGACCGCGCCTCGTGGTGGCACACCGACGTCACGTTTCTGCAGACCCCGCCGCTGGGCTCCATCCTCCACATGCGCGAAGCACCCACGGTCGGGGGCGACACCATGTGGGTGAGCCTCCAGGCCGCCTACGACGCGCTCGCCGCCCCGGTCCGCTCGCTGTGCGACCAGCTCGTGGCGTGGCATCACGACCCGTGGTTCGCCGCCGACGTCGAGGCGAAGGGCGGTTACGAGTGGGACGGTCGCCACCACGACAGGCTCTTCCCGGTCTCGCACCCCGTCGTGCGGACCCATCCCGAGACCGGGCGCAACGGCCTGTTCGTCAATTCCCAATTCACGCGGTTCCTCGAGGGGGTCTCGCCGCTCGAGAGCACTGCGCTGCTCGACATGCTCTACCGGCACTGCCAGCGCCCTGAGTTCAGCTGCCGCTATCGCTGGAAGGCGGGAGCGGTGGCGTTCTGGGACAACCGGGCGACCCTGCACTACGCACTCGACGACTACGGCGATGCCCTGCGCATCGCCCACCGGGTCACCCTGCGCGGTGACCGCCCCTACGGCCCGGCCCGGCCCCTCACCCCGGCCACGCCCACCGAGGCGGCCTCGCTCGCATAGGGCTTCGCTCGTCGCTCGTCGCTCGGGTCGGCGTCAGACCGCAGCGCCGGAACCGGCGTCGGTCCCAGGGCCGGAACCCGCGACGGGGCCTGCATCTGTACCTGCCCGCGTCGGCCCGGTCACGTTCAGAGCGGCGTCGCTCGCCCCGAGGTACGCGGCCAGAGCCCGGGGGTCCTCGCGCACGACGTCGGGGCTGCCCGACACCACGACGGTCCCGGTCTGCATGACGATGACGGTCGAGCAGAGCTCGAACACGAGCGGGACGTCGTGCTCGACGAGAAGGACCGTCGACCCCGTCACCTCCTGGAGCCGCTGCAGGAGAGGGATGAAGGCCTCGGCCTCCCGCTGCGCGATGCCGGCGGTGGGCTCGTCGAGCAGGAGGAGCCGCGGGCCGGCCAGGACGATCGACGCCAGGTCGACCACGCGGCGCGTGCCCGTCGAGAGGTGCCCCGTCAGGTGATAGCGGAAGCGCTCGAGGCCGAACGATGCGATGACGCGGTCCACGGCTCGCCGCTTGTCGCGCTCGGTGCGCCGTGCCCACGGGAGCTGCAAGGTGGTCGCCAGCACACTCACGCGCCGATGGGAGTCCTCGTACAGCAGGAGCGTGTCCTCCACCGAGAGCTCCGGGTAGAGGCGGCAATCCTGGAACGAGCGCACGACGCCGAGCTCGGCCCGTTCCTCGGGGATGTACTCGCCGAGGTCCTCGCCGTCGAGCAGGAGAGAGCCCTCTGTCGGAGGGACCAGGCCCGAGATCGTGTCGAGGAGGGTGGTCTTGCCGGACCCGTTCGGCCCGATGAGCCCGACGATGGTGCCCGGCTCGACCGTGGCGCTCACGTTGTCGACGGCCCGCAGCCCGCCGAAGGACACGACCAGGTCACGGATCTCCAGTCGGGCGGGACCTTCCCTTTTGGTCTCCTTGTCGGAGGGCCTCGACTCTCCGTACCCGTCGGTGAGGGGAGCGGCGTCGGTGGGGAGAGCGGCACCCGGGCGGGGAGCGGCACCGGCGGGGGGAGCGGCACCGGCGATGTCGTCGGGGTCGGCCGCGTCGCGGCGTCTCAAGAGATCACCTCGGCTACGGCTCCCGCTTCGCTGGAGGGTCCCGCGGCGGGGTCGGCCCCGGCACCGGCCTCGGGAGTGCTCGTGGGTGTCCCGCCTCGCCGCCGGGTCTGCAGGCGTGCGACCCCGGCGGTGGCGAGGTCGCCGACCTGGTGCATGACCTGGGCCATGCCGCCCGGCAGGTACAAGATGAACGCCATGAGCCCGATCCCGCTGGTGAGGATCTGGATGGACGGGGTCGACCCGAAGATCGCCGGCAGCCCCACGAGGTAGAGGGCGCCAAGCACGGCTCCGGGGACCGAGTCCAGGCCGCCGATCACGACCATCGACACCACCAGGAGCGACACCGTGGGGTCGAAGGTGTCGGTGCTGAAGCGCTCGCTGGCGAAAGCGAAGCACACCCCGGCGTATCCCGCCATGAACCCCGACAGCGCGAAGGCCATGAGCTTGGTGCGCACCACGGGGATGCCGGCTGCGCCGGCCGCGATCTCATTGTCCCGTACCGAGATGAGACGCCGGCCGATGCCGCGGTCACGCCACAGCCGCACCATGAGGATGGAGACGATCAGCACGGCGAGGGAGAACCATGCGAAGGCCCGTTCCGACGTCAGCCCCAACCCGAACAACGACGGTCGCGAGATCAACGTGGACTCGGGATCGGGGAGGCCCGAGCAGATCTTCTTGTGCAGGACCGGCATGGTCCAGCACGACGTGGCCAGCACTGACGTCTGCATGAAGAGCGCGAACCCGAGCGTGCTCACCGCCAGGTACAGGCCGCGGATGCGCAGGGCCGTGAGGCCGACGAGCACCGACACCACGGCGGTCGCCGCCCCGGCCAGGAGGAGCAGCAGGACCAGGGGGACACTGCCTCCGAGGTGGGCCGTGATGTCGGCGCCGACCGCCACCAACCCGAATTGGCCCAGCGAAACCTGGCCCGCCCAGCCGGTGAGGACCGTCAGCGACAGGGCGATGACGCCGTAGATGCAGATCTGGGACATGAGGAACGTTCGGCCCACGCTCAGCACGAGAGGCAGGAGGGCGGCGGCGGCGACAGTCAGCAGCACACCCGACGTGCCTACGCGCTTGCGGAGCCCGACTGTTGCTTGACGGAAGGCGAGGGTCCCCGTCGTCCACGAGGAACGCTCAGCGGTACGCGAGCCCTTCTGGAGGGATGCGGCGCGCACGAGCAGCGCCAGCAGCAACAACACGAAGAGGATCAGCTCGACTGTGGCGGACCCCGACGTCGGGTTGTTGATGTTCCACTGGAGCAGGTCCTGGACGATGCCCACGCCGATGCCGGCCACGAAGGCGACGGGCAGGCTCACCATGGCGCCGATGAGCGCGGCGAGGAGTGCGAGGACGAGAAGCCCGGGGGAGAGGACTTCGGTCAAGGTGCTCGTCTGGGTGGGGGAGGCCAGCATGGCGGTGATGGCCGACAGCGCTCCGGCCAAGGTCCAGGCAACGGTCGAGGTGCGCCGGACCCACACCCCCGACAGGCGCGCCGACTCGCTGTTCTCGGCCGAGGCCCGCATGGCGAGTCCCCAGGGCGAGAAGCGGATGAAGGCGGCGAGACCGAGGGCCACGATGGGCGCGGCGATCAGCGTGACGACCTCGCCCGGGGGGAAGATCAAGGTCCCGATGTGGAACGACCAGTCGACCGGCACGGGGAAGGCCCGGAACAGCTGCTTGGGCCGGATGAAGGGGAGGAGGGTCAGGAGGTAGAGGACCTGGGACAGGCCGATGGTGGCCACCATGACCATGACCCGGGGCCGATTGAACAGGCGGCGCAGCACGAGCTCGGACAGTGCGCCGGCTCCCGCCGCCACCCCCAGGGCCGCCACCAGCGCGGCCCAGTAATTGATCCCGAAGTCGTAGTAGAGCTTGACCATGAAGACGGCGGCCACGACGCCGAGCTGACCCTGGGCGAAATTGATCACCCGGCTGGTGCGGTAGATCAGCACCAGTCCCACCGCCAACAGCCCGTAGTTGAGCCCCAGGATGGCGCCCTCGAGTACCACCGACGACGGGATCGAAACCGCGATCACTCGCGACCCCCGTGTCCGCCCGGCGCCGGACCAGGCCCGTCCTCGGGCCGCGGGGTCGGCCCACCCAACCACAGCCCGTCGGTCCCGGCGGCCGGTCCTGGCGGCGTCGGCCCGGAGGGGTTCGGCCCGGGCGGGTTCGGCCCGGGCGGGTTCGGTCCCGTCGCAGTCGTTCCCGGCCCCGACGGCCCGGATGCGGACGGCCCGGATGCGGACGGCCCGGATGCGGACGGCCCGGATGCGGAAGGCCCGGGCGGGTTCGGTCCCGGAACGTCGCGGCCATGGTCGTCTTCGCCGGCCGAGCGGGCCCCGGCACCGTTCGACCCCGTGCGGCTCGGCCCCGTCCCGCCGCCGGCGTGGTGCGTGGCCCCGTTTCCCAGTGCGGAGCCGACTCCGGCGAGGAAGACGGGACGCAGGAGATCGTCGCGTCCCAGGAGCTCGGAGATCGAGCCCTCGAAGCGGACCTCCCCACGCTCGAGGAAGAAGGCGCGCTCGGCCAGGGTCATGGCGCGGTTGACGCTCTGCTCGACCAGGATCACCGTCGCCCCGTCGGCGTTCACCTGGCGGACGATGTCCATCAGGCGCTCCACGGTCATGGGCGCGAGACCGAAGGCGAGCTCGTCGATCATGAGGAGCCGGGGCTTGGTCATCATCACCCGGGCCAGGGCCAGCATCTGCTGCTCGCCGCCCGACAGTGTGCCCGCAGGCTGGTCGAGGCGGGACTCGAGCTCGGGGAAGACCCCGACGGCGTCGTCGAGGGCGATCTTGGCCCGGGAGGCGTCGCGCCGGAACGAGTGCTCCCCGATGCGGAGGTTCTCCCGGACGGTCAGGCCCGGGAACGTCATCTTCCCGCCCACGAGCAGCGCTGCGCCGAGGTCGATGATCTGCTCGGGCTCGAGGTAGGTGCAGTTGGTGCCGAAGATGCGGATGACCCCGCGATGGGGGTGGTCGAGCCCGGCCACGGCCCGCAGCAGCGTGCTCTTCCCCGCGCCGTTGGTGCCCAGCAATGCCACGATGTCGCCCTCGGCCACTTCCAGGTTCACGTCGAACAGGACCTGCTGTGTCCCGTAGTAGAAGTCCATGTTGTGGATCTGCAGGGCCGGGATCGCCCCACCCGACTGGCGCCGCTTCCCCTCCGCGTAGCGCTCGAGGACGTCCTCGATCACCAGCGTGATGTCGCGCCGGACGAAACGCGATCCGACGACGAGGAGCAAACCCCCCAGGGCGCACACCGGACCGATGAACGTGAGGGCCGTCGTCACATTACTGGCGTCGCTGATAGCGCCCAGGATGATGCCCCCGGCGAAGCCGCCGAAGACCGCCGAGTACACGCCGAACATGGCGAAGCAGATGGAGCGCATCTCGGGTGGGGCGGTCGCGGCCAGGGTCTGGAAGATGGCGATGGCGATGGGCGCCACCGCGGCGTTGGCGAGGAACTGGAACACCACCACCAGCCACAGCTTCGGCATGTAGAGCGACACCGTGAACAGGAGCCCGTAGACCGTGATGCAGATCCCGGCCAGCACCAGGGGCGCTTGGGGGTTACGACGGAAGAGCCGGTCCCCGACCGAGTAGGCGATCGGGAGCCCAATGAAGGCGCTCAGCCCGATGATGGCGTAGACGTGGCTGCGCGAGGCGGTGTGCAGGTGCCAAACGCGCACGAAGTACAGATTGCCGAACAGCGACGCGCTCACGCCCACGAAGCCGAGCACCGCCACGGCCACGAGCTCGTAGTACAGCGAGCGGATGCGCAGCAGGCGCGTCACGGCCGGACCCAGCAGCACGCGGGGAGCCTTCTCCTGCTCCGAGTGCACGTCCATGCCCGCCGCCTTGAGGATGTGGCTCGATTCGTTGGTGCCTTTGTCGGGCTCCCGGATCCTGAAGAGCAGCAGGCCGATCGGGATGCCCAACGCCCCGACCGCCAGGCCCCAGCGCCAGTTGTTGGTCACGGCGACGATGCCACCGAAGACGAGGACGCCCAGCGTCTGGGCGATGGGGTCGTTGAGGTAGTGCCAGCTGAAGACCCGGCTGCGGCCCTCGGTGGGGTAGGCGTCCGAGAGATAGGAATTGTGCACCGTGTTGTTCACGGCACTGCCCACCGCGGCCAGCAGGTACAGCACGACGAACCACCACACATTGGGCGCCAGCGCCATGAGGGGCGCCAGTACGGCGAAGACCAGAAGGGAGAGTGCCGAGACCAGCTTGCGGCTGCCCCGGTCGGCCCAGAGGCCGAGGGGCACGGCCCATACGAGCTGAGCCACCGACACCACGAAGGCGACGGCTCCCAGCCCGGCGTCATGGAGGTGGAACGACTTCTCAAGGTTGTTGCCGATGAGGTTGATGCCCTGCCCGAACATGTTCGGGACGATGGCCGCCAGGGTGAGCAGCACGAGCGGGGCGTAGCCGCTGGCCCGGAGGATGGCCCGGAGCGGCGGAGGCTTACCCTCGCCGACACCGGGCATGAGGGCGACGTCGGCGATCGCCTCCTTGTGCCGGCTCTTGCTTATGGCCTCCTGGAGCAGCTCGTCGGGGACCGTGAAGCTGAACAGCGGCTCGTCGCCCCTGTACAGCTCCCCTGCACCTTCTCCGACGAGCTGATCCCCCGTTGCCGGCATTGCGTCGACACGCTAATCCCTGACGCAATCGTCAGACATTCGTTCGTGAGGTTTCGTTCGTGAGGGCTCGCAGCGCCCAAGGCCCCGGTGCGGACCTACCCGGTTGGGAGGGCTGCTCAGGAGGCCGAGGCGGAGGTCGAGGTGGAGGCGACCGTGAGTGGCCCGTAGGGGAGGACACCCAGCCGGGCGTGGTGTCCGTCCAGGCCGTCGGCGCTGTCGAGGGCCTCGGCCACGGCCTTGGTGAGGTCGTCGACGGGGCGGAGGAACGCGGCGCGGACCTCGTCGTCGGCCAACCCGCTGCTGTGCAGCCACACCTCGGCGTGGTGCAGGACCCGGCCCAGGACCTGGGCCTGCCAGCGGTCCGTCTCGGACGGCCCGTCCACGCCGCCGAGCGCGTCCGAACCCGGTGCCTCGGCCAGCAGGCGTGCGAAGGCGCCCCCTGGGGGCATGCCGTCCGTGCACTCGGCTGCCATCACGATGGTCCCGCCGGCGCGGACCACGCGCTCGGCTGCGGCCATGCCCTTCACCGCCTGGTACAGATTGCGGTCGAGCGGATACCCGCCGTTGGTGCTGAGGACGACGTCGAAGGGCGATCCGACCGACTGCACCGAAGTCTGCTCGACGAACCGGCACGCCGCGGCATGCCCCGCCGGCAGTGCTCCCGCGAACACGGCTGTCAGCTCACGCCGTTGATTGATGGCGACGTCGAGAGAGATCGTCGGCGGTGTCAGCGCCACCGCGGCGCGTACGAAGTCGTGGACGGGGTTCCCCTCGGTGACGAGCCACGTGGCGCGAGGATCGGCGATCCGGCTCGGGCTGTGCGCTTCGAGGATCGTCTCCAGCGCGGCCAGGCCCGGGCACGCGCCCTTGGGGCCGCCGCTGAAGCCCGCGAAGAAGTGCGGTTCGACGAATCCCGTCAGGATCCGCACGTCGGCTTCGACATAGCGCCGATCGATCCGCACCGGGGTCCCGTCCACGCGGCCAACCTCGACGTGATCGCCATCGTCGGCGCGGTGTTGATGGATGGGGTACCGGGAGGCGATGTCGGGCCCGACGAGCTCGACCATCTCCTCGGGGGTGGCCGGGCGATGTGTTCCCGTGGCACACAGCAGCTCCACCCGCTTGGGGCCTGCCCCCAGGCGCTCCAGCTCGGCGAGCAACGGCGGGAGCACCGTCCGGTTGGGCATGGGTCTCGTGAGGTCGGGGAACACCACCGCCACCCTCGGGCCGTTGCCGTTCACCCGTCGTCTCTTGGCGGCTCCGACGAGTTCAGACAGTGGAGGACCTTCGACGGGGGCCCGCAGCGCCCCGATCACGGCGTCGGCCTGATCGGGCAGGCCGGGCAGGTCGGTGGCGGTCACGACGACGGCGTCATCGGGCACTCGGACAACGATCCCGTTGCGGCCGTAAGCCAGACGTACTTCTTTCATCTGGCTATCGGCTCGTCGTCGACCCGCGTCGACTGGGGTCGACTCTTCATCTGCTCGTCGTCGACTCGTCGTCGACTCGTCATCGGCCCAGCTCGATGACTGCCGCCGCCGCGGCGTCCGCGGCCGGTCGCAACTTCTCGTAGCACGCCACCGTCGTCGCATCTGGCGATATCTCTGCGTCGACGGGGTCGACGCGCTCGAGAAACAGACTGAGGTCGGCGTCGAGATGGGGAGCTTGGTCGGCGGCCCCGGCACCGCCACCCGCACCGGTCCGGAGCTCTGCCGCCGTCCCGGTCCGGACCTCTGCCCCCTGTCCGAGATGGACACCGGTCGCCTTCGCCGCGAGGATGGCCGCTCCCGCGGACGCCGCTTCGCCCGAGCGCCTCCGAAAGGCCCGCAGTCCCGTGACGGCGGTCAAGATCTCGGGCCACAGTGCGACACTGGCCCCGCCGCCGCCGAGTACGAGACCTTCGGGTCGGCTCGTACCCGTACCCGTACCGGTGCGGGCCTCGGTGACAGATTCGAGGCACCGCTTCACGTCCCACGCCACCGACTCCACGACGGCTCGTGCCATGTCACCGATGTCGTGGTCGAACGACAGCCCCACCACGGCTCCCCGGGCCGTGTCGCGCCACCATGGCGCGCGGGCGCCGCCGAGCCACGGGAGCGCGATCACGCCGCGCGCCCCCGGCGGGCTCGACCGGGCGCGGCCCATGAGGGACGCTGCGTCCACGCCGCCCAGCCGGGCCAGCCAGTCGACGAGCGATCCCGCTGCCGAGAGACCGCCTTCGAGCAGCCACCCTCCCAGTGCTCCCCGTGTGACGATCACCGAACGGGGTGGCTCGAGGCGGTGCCGGACCGGGACCGACACGTTTGCGGTCGTGCCCCACGACACCATCGGCCAGGCCTCCGACGAGCCCGCGCCGAGGACTTCGCAGGCGCGATCCCCGGCACCGATCACGACGGGAATGCCGGCGGCGAGGCCCAGCTCCTCGGCGGGTCCGCCGAGCAGGCCACCCACCACCGTGTCCGACGGCACGGCATCGGGCAGGAGATCGGCGACGACGTCGGCGAGCCCGGGCAGAAGCGGACCGAGGCCGCCGTCGGACATCTCGAACAGTCCGGTCGCCGACGCCAGGGTCTGGTCGGTGGTCACGTCGCCGATGAGGCGCCATGCCACGAGGTCCCGCGGCGCGAGAAGCCAGCGAGCGGCCCGGAGTGTCGCCGGGTCGTTGTGCTCGAGCCATGCGAACTTGGCCGCCACGGATCCGGCGTCGAGCACCACGCCCGTACGCCGCCGCACGACGTCGGCCCCTTCCTCCCCGAACGATTGCGCCAGGGCGAACGCCTCCGTGGCCGCGCGCCGGTCCGACCATACGAGCGCGGGCCCGAGTGGTGTGGCGTCGGCAGCCACCGGGACGAAGGTCTGACGGGCCGCCGCGAACCCGAGGGCACCGACGGCCCCGAGTATCGCTCCGGCCCGAGCGCCCATCTCGGCTCGGGCCTCCTGGCACGCGTCGACCACCGAAGGCCACCACGTTCCGGGATCCTGCTCGACCCGGTTGCCGGCCGAGTACGTGCAACGGAGGGCGCTGCGTCCCACCGCCACCGGACCGTCGTCACCCCACACGACCACCTTCGTGACGCTGGTGCCGAGGTCGACGGTGAGGATCACGCCGGGTTGACGCCCGCAGTGCCCGAGTTGCTTGCGGCACCGGCGGCACCGGCGGCACCGGCGGCACCGGCGGCTCGCCCCGCCGGGCGCGCGCCGTCGTGCACGGCGTCGGCCACGAGACGCGCCATCGTGGCCGGGTCGGGGTCCTGGAACACGACGCGCCCGACGGCGAGCCCGGCGGCACCGCCGGCCATGGCGTCCCGGATCTCGCTGAGGGCGTGTTCCCGGGGGTCGTCGTCGCGCTCCCCGCTCCCGGCGCCGGCTCTGTCGTGCCCAGACACCGCGGGTCGCCGCGGGCCTCCGAGAAAGAGGACGGGCACTCCCACGCTCGCCACGATTCGGGCTACGGCATCCACACGCGCCGCTCCCGGCGCGACGTCGGGGACCGGCACCTTGAGCACCGGGGCGCCGAGATCATGGGCGACGATGGCGGCGTACACGATCGAGTCGGTATCGCGCGCCACCTGGCCGTCGCGCCACGTCAACGACTCCACGAGTGCCTCGAGCCCGGCGGCCCGTGCCGATTCCAGGACCGTGCCCAACAGCTCGAGGGCGGGCGCGGTGACGGGGTCGGCCAGGTCGATGCGCGTCATGTGCTTGACGCCGGTCCAACCTTCGGCCGCGGCGCACTCCACGCTCGCCACGGAACGGTCGTCGAGCTCGAACGCGCTGGTGGCCAGACCCGTGCGGTTGAGCGACAGGTATGTGCGGTGCCGGGGCTCGACGGCCCCCGCCGCCGCCAGGTCGCGCAGGGGCTGTGTGCTGGCCAGGATGCCGTCGCACAACGCGAGCGCCGTCGTGAGCGCGCCGAGGTACTCCTCGTACCGTTCGATGGTGATCACCCCGCGGGCGCGGTGATCGGCGGCCAGGATCACAGCCGGTGCCTCGAGTGGCCCCGCGGGCAAGGGCAACGACCTCACTCCACCCCAGGCACCCCGGCCAGCCGGAGCACCACCTTGGCCAGGGCCGAGAAGTCCTCGCGCCCGTATCCGGCCGTCGAAGCGGCGGTGAGCGCCTGGCGCGCCGTGGCCGTCGACGTCATGGGCACACCCGCCCGCGCCGCGTAGGAGAGGGCGAGGTCGAGGTCCTTCGCCATCAGGTCGGTCATGAACCCGGGTTGCCACCCGTTCGAGGCCGGGCTGTCGGGGATGACGCCGGGCACGGGCAGCCGGGTGCGGACCGCCACGCAGTCCCCGGTGGAGTGCACGAGCACTTCGAGCAGCTTGGCCATGTCCACACCCGAGCGCACCGCCAAGGCGGTCGCTTCCGCAGTGGCGACCATCTGCGCGGCGTAGATCAGGTTGTTGCACAGCTTCACGACCTGGCCCATCCCCGGCCCGCCCACGTGCACGATCAAGCCCGCCATGGGATCGAGTGCGGGACGGGCGTCGTCCAAGGTGGCGAGGTCCCCGCCCACCATCAGGGTGAGGGTCCCCTTCTTGGCGCCCACGGTGCCTCCCGACACCGGCGCGTCGAGGTACCGGGCGCCGGTGGTGGCCACCCGGGCGTGCTGGTCCCGCTCCACGTCGGGGTCGATGGTCGAACAGTCCACGACGATCGTCCCCGGCGCCAGGGCAGGGATCACGGCGTCCAACACCTGGACCACATCGGGGGAGTTGGGGACGCAGAGGATGAGGACCTCGCTGGACCTGGCCACGTCGCTGAGGGTGCCTCCGTCGATGGCGCCGAACGCCATCGCCTCGTCCACCGGTGGCCTGCCGCGCGACGCCACGGTGACTTCGTGCCCCGCCGCGACGAGGTTGCGCGTCATGGGGAGGCCCATGGCTCCGAGGCCGATGAAACCCAGCTTCACGAGAACCTCCGTTTGTGCCTGGTGATCTGAACTTCGGTCGGACGGTGGATCAGTGGTCAAGTGGATCAAGTGGATCAAGTGGATCAGTGGATCAAGTGGGTCAGTGGGTCAGTGGGTCAGTGGGTCAAGTGGGTCAGTGGGTCAAGTGGGTCAGTGGGTCAGTTGAACGTTCGGGTACACAGGTCACGGGGCTCAGCTGAACTGCGGGAGCCATCGAGAGGTCCCCTCGAGCAGCTCCTCGACCATGGCCTCGGTGTCGCGCAGGTCGCCGCGCCCCGCCAACGGGTCGAGTGCGAAGGCTTGCCGAGCGAGGGCGCGGTCACCGGTCAGCGCGGCCTCGACCGTCAATTCCTGGACCGCGACATGACGGCGGAGGAGCTCTGCGAACGGAGCCGGCGCGGGAGCGACGTCACGGCCCCGCATACCGTCGCCGTCCACGACGCAGATCGCCTCCACCACGGCATCGGCGGGCAGATCGGGGCACTGCCCGGCGTTGGGGAGGTTGAGCGGCAGCTCGCGGTGCGTTCCGGTCACCAGCGAGTCGATGACCGGCGCCACGAGCTCACCCGAGTCCCAGGTGGCCAGCTCCTCCTTGCCGGCGAGCACGGCGTCGACCTCGGCGACATAGCCCTCCTGATGCTCTTCGCGGCGGGCGATGGGGGTCAGCTCGATACCCCAGGAGGCGCCCCAGCCCGACTTCTCGGTGAGCACCCCCGGCATGAACTCGGCCAGATGGCGGTCGTTGGCGCCCAACAGCGCCCCCCAGCGATCGAGGAGGGTCAGCTTGAGAAGATGGCGCCGGGCGAAGTCGAGTTTCGAGAACGGCTCTGCTTCGGGCTGCCCCGGCGCGGGAGCGAGCGCGTCGAGGCCGCCGAGCTCCTCGACCAACTCGGCCAGCAATTCGAAGCCGTCGGCGCCGTCGACGTCGACCTCGCAGATGACGGGGAAATGGTTGACGCCCTCGATGACGGGGCGGACCGCGGTGTGCGGTTTCTGGAAGGCGATGGCCAGGTCCATGCAGAAGCCGCCGACCTCGTGGCACAGGCCGACGGTCTTGATCCTGGTCTCGCGGCATACGGTGCGCGTGAGCGTTGTCATCGGATTGGTGATGTTGAGGAGCCAGGCGTCGGGGCACTGGTCCTCCATGTCGTACCCGATCCCGGCGAGCACGGGAATGTTGCGCAGGGCCCGGTTGATCCCGCCGGGG
>Ga0310039_10001655_pt1 | contig 15594 bp, 10 predicted proteins | sample Sb_taG_4_FD_200460 | JGI IMG/M metagenome (GOLD analysis project Ga0310039, IMG submission 200460) | Peat soil microbial communities from Weissenstadt, Germany - Sb_50d_6_BS metaG (v2) (version 2) | ecosystem: Environmental > Terrestrial > Soil > Wetlands > Peat | place: Germany: Weissenstadt...
ATGTCGACGTTCTGATCCAGACCGATGTCGGGGAGATGCTGCTGAGCACCAGCGCGAACCCCGTGGAAGATAAGGAGGGCAGGCGGCTCGGAGCCGTCGTGGTGTTCGAGGATGTGACCGAGCGGCGCGCGCGCGAAGCGCAGCTGCGGGACGAGCTGCGGGACGTGGGCCTGGCGATCGAGGTCGAAGAGGCGATCGATGCTGGGCGCCTGCTGCTGTACGCGCAGCCGATAATCGATCTCTGCTCAGGAGCGACCGTGATGGAGGAGCTCCTGCTGCGAATCCGCTCAGCCGACGGAACGGTCTCCGGCCCGTGCGGCTTCCTCGGCGCCGCCGAGCGCTACAGCACGATCACCTCGCTTGACAGCTGGGTCTTCGAGCAGGCGGCGCAGCTCGCGGGGCAAGGCCGCCCGGTGACCGTCAACGTATCCGCGCGCACGGTCGGCAGGCCGTCGTTTCTGGAGGTCGTGGAGCACACGCTCGAGCGCAACAGCGTCGAGCCATCGTTGATTACATTCGAGATCACCGAGACCGCGATCGTCTCCGACATCGTCAAGGCATCTCGATTCGCCGAGAGGCTCGACGCGATTGGCTGCCACTTCGCGCTCGATGACTTCGGCACGGGCTACGCCGCCCTCACCTATCTCAAGCACCTTCCAATCCAGTACTTGAAGATCGACATCGACTTCGTCCGCGACCTCGCCGAGAACCCACGATCGCGCGCGGTCGTGTCCGCGATTGTCACACTCGCGGCGGGCTTCGGCCAGCGCACGATCGCCGAGGGCGTCGAGAATGCGGCCACGCTCACACTCCTGCGCGAGCTCGGAGTCGACCTGGCTCAAGGATTTCACATCGGCAGGCCCGCGCCGATCGCCACAGGCGCGGACGGCTGAGCCATTTCAGCAGCACGCAGGGCCAGTCGCCGCTCCTCAGACATCGGCGGGCAGGTCGAAGTGCTCGCGCTGTGCACAGAAGCAAGAAGACTGACTGCTACAGAGAAGCAAGAAGACGCGGTCCCGGGCCGCTTTGAGGAACCCTCCTCGTCTCACCCGAAGGCCTAGACGATTCAGGTGGCGCGGCCTCACACCTCGGTGGCCTCGCTCTTTGCGGCTCGGTTCCGCGTCTGGAAGCAAGATAGGCAATGACGGGCGCCGATTGCAATACCCCCCGGGTGTGCCTTCCCGCACCTTCCGAGAAAAACGCACAGTGTCGACACCCGTGAGCTGACCCCAGATGCGGACTTCATCCTGCTCGAGGATGTCGGCCACGTGCCGATGCTCACCGGTGTGTCAACCGTCGGGTGTCGCGGGCAGCTTGGCGCCGAGCCGCGCGAGCACCTCGTCGCGGTCGGTGCCGTGCACCCGCAGCACGCGGTCGAAGTCCGCGCTGTAGACCTGCATCACGGCCACGAGCACGTCGCTCGTGCCAACCGTCCGTGCACCACGCTGGTGGGCAACCTCGACGGCAGACTCGGTGACGGCTGCGACGACGTCGCCACCATTCCCTTGCGCCGCGGTTCCTCGCTCGCCGCCGGCGCCCTGGCTGGGCGCTTCGAGCGGGGCTTCGCTCACTCCCAGCGTCTGCAGCGTGGTCCCGGCTTCGCCGTGCATGCGCAGGATCCGCAGCCAGCGCTCGGCCTCAGCCTCGGGTGAGCTAGCGAACGGCATCGCCGTGGATGCCATGCCCAACACCATCGTCGTGTCGGTGTCGAGCGCAGGGCGAGCGTTCATCGTGACATTCCAAGCGCGTGCGCCGCCTCCGGCGTTGGTGGATGAAGCCGCGCGACGTTGTGCTCGCGCAGTACGACCTCGGGCGGGCCCTCGCCGAGGTGCAACTCGATCACGACGCTACCGTGTCGCGCTACGGCGGTCTGCACGGAGCGAACAGCCTCACCCACCTCGCTGGGATCCACACCGCCGGCGAGCAGGAATCGCTCTGCCCGATCGTGCGCTGTCTCCCGGCGGTCGAGCTCGAGTTCCTCGACCTGCACGGTCGGCGCGCGTGGATCTCCCTCGATGCGCAGCAGGCACGCGGCCAGGTCGTCGGGGCGCTGCTCGGTCTCTTCGGCCACGCGGTCCAGCAGGCCCGACGCCGTGGCGTCGAGCGCGAGCTCCGCAAGCGTCCGTTCCAGGCGCCGTGTCCCGAACAGCTCGCCCCCAACCCTCGCCTCGATCACGCCGTCGGTGTAGAAGCAGGCCAGCGACCGCCCCGGGATGGAGACGATGGTCTGGCGCATCCCGGTCGGCTTGCCCACTCCGATCGGGGGCGACGAGCAGACGGTGATCGGCGCGATCGACCGCGTGCCGGCCACGACGGGCGGCGGATGACCGGCGCAGGCATACGTCAGGATGCGATCGCGCGGGTGATAGGTGGCCAGCACGACGGTGGCGAAGAAGTCCCCGAGCTGACGCTCCAGCACGGGAGCGGCTGTCTGCAGGGCGCTCCGGGGCGAAAGGCCGGTCTCGAGGTACGCGCGCAGCGTGAAGCGCACGAGCGAGGTGTGGGGCAGCGCCTCCCGGCCGTGTCCGGAGACGTCACCGACGATGACCGCGAGCTGACCGTCCTTGAGCGCGAACACATCGTAGAAGTCACCGCCTGCGCCGGGCCCGGATGCGGGCCGGTAGGCGGCGGAGGTGCCCACTGGACCAAGCCGGCCGGGGAGCACGGGCAGCAACGCGGCCTGCAACAGGCCCACGTCCTCGAGCAGTTCTCGACGTTGACGCGCCAGTCGCCGCGCGCGCAGCGCCACCAGGCGTGAGTTTGCTCCCAGCGCGAGCGCGAGCCCGGCGAGCAGGCCGATCAGGATCCAGGCCAGCGCCGGGACGACATCGATGATTCTGGTGACGGTCGTGACCAGCGGCGACTGGGCGTGGCGCTCCCGTGCGGTGGGTTTCGCTGTCCGCGCGCGCTTGGCCGGGGCCGCGGGCGCGCGTGTGGCCACAAGCCCGGCAGTGGGCGCGAGTCGGCTCGGAGCCAACGCTCCCGCGGCCGGGCGTCGCCTCGAGACTCCGGCCCGGTGCCGCCTGGAGCGGCGCGAGCGACCACCGGTCACCGTCGACTTCGACTCGCTGAGGATGTGCGGCGGTGTCGTCGCCGTGGGTGCCGTGGGTGTGATCGCAGTGGGAGCGACGAGCGCCGGAGCAAGGGGCGGTGCGAGGGAAGGGGCGGTCACGGTGACGGGCGCCGTGTTGGCCGCTGAGGCGCCCGCACCGCGAACGGGCTTGGAAGCTGGCAGCACCACATGCTTGGGCTTGGGCTCGTTTACGTTGGCATGTCTCCCTTTGTCCTCTGCTGGCCGCGACGCGGCGGGTGCCGTGACCGCTTCCCGTTTGTCTTCCTGTTTGTGTCCGCCTGTCGCTTGCGCTGGGCGATCGTCGTGTCGTGAGCCGCCCGCGCGGCCATCTGGTTGCCGCCCGCCTGCGGGGTCGGAGCCGCGATGCTTTGTGGGGGCGGACGGCGCCGAGCGCGGACGGGCAGCGCAGCAGGCTTCGGCCTCACCGCCACGTTCGGCGTGCGGCGGCAGGACGGCCGGCTTGTGTGGCGCCTGCGCCGGCCCGCTCGCCGCGGCCCGTTCGTGGATGGCTGGCTTGTGTGGCGCCGGCGTCGGTCCGCTCGCCGTGGCCCGTTCGTGACGCCCCTTCCCCACAGCGCCCTTCCCCGCGGCGGCCGGGGTCCGTGGCGAGGTGGCAACGCAGCAGCCTGCGTGCGTGTCGCCGTGTTCTGTTTGCGGCTTGGCGATCGCGTTGTGTGGCGCCTGAGTGTTGGGGGTGGGCCGAACGTGGTCTGGCTTCGCCATCGCGGCGGGCACCCAGGCCGAGGCAATGAGCAAGACAGCCAGCGCCAAACCCAGGAGCGTCTGGTGGGAGAGCCGGGTTGCGCTCGCGCTACTCGTCATCACCCGGTCGCGGCCTCGCTCCCCTGGGCAAAGACGAGCGCGTCGGCGAAAGTCGAGAAGATGTCGAACGTTCCATCCAGCCCAGTCAACTCGAAGATCCGCAGCACATCGGTGTGCGCGCACACGATGGCCAGTCGCGCAGGAGCGTTGGGGCTCCTCTGGACACCGACTAGCACGCCGAGCGCGGTCGAGTCGATGAACGTGACCCGCGAGAAATCGAGCACGACCTGGCTGTAGCCCGCGCCGAGCACGTCCGTCAGCGCCCACTTCAGCTTCGGCGCCGAGAAGAGCGCAAGCTCTCCCTCGACCGTGAGAACGCTCGTACGCCCGTCAAGCTCACGCTGGCTGACCGCAAACGCGATCGAACTCGGCTCTGAACTATCTGCGCGCATAGACAAGATTTCCTTCGGCGTGCGGACCCTGCTCTTGAGCGGTCCTCCTAGGATACTCGAACATACGTCCACGTCGCACAGGATCGCTGCGTACGTATGCGAAGAGCGGCTCCGGCACCATGAGTTGGTCCGGCCTGCGGCCGGAGGGGGCCCACCTCCGCCGGCCATGTGGCCGGCTCCGGCACCATGAGTTGGTCCGGCCTGCGGCCGGAGGGACCCACCTTCGCCGGCCATGTGGCCGGCTCCGGCACCATGATGTGGTCCGGCCTGCGGCCGGGGGACCCACCTCCGCCGGCCATGTGGCCGGCTCCGGCACCATGATGTGGTCCGGCCTGCGGCCGGGGGGACCCACCCGTCCAATTGTCAAACATGCGCCGTAGTACGCGCGACTGACTCCACGAGGAGGACGTGGGTCGGCGGCGGACGCATCAGGCACGCCACCATGCGTTGCCGGCGCTGGGCATCCTGTTTGTCAGGAGGAGGAGGACCGCATTGGTGTGCAAAGAGGTTTAGGCTCTCCTCGGCTGGGGCGGAGTCCATCGGACGCGGCAGCATGCTCGTTGCCTGTTGGCGGATCGCCGCGCCGTACTGATCAGCCTCCGAGGGATGGGCTCCACGCCTGTTCTGCGGCCAAACGAAAGGACCACCAGGATGTCGTATCGCTTGAACTCTCGCGCGCCCCTTCGGGCTGTGCTCTTCGTCGCGCTCCTCGCCGTAGTCGGCGGAATCCTCGCCGCCGGCTCCGCGCAGGCAGCGCCGAGCCTTCCCACGCTCACGCTCTCGATCACCAAGTCCTCGATCACGGTTGGGGGCACCACGCAGTCGGGCGCGGTCAACGTCGTCTCGACTGCCACGGGCGTCAAGGAAGCGAACGTCATCCTGGCGCTCCTGAAGCCTGGCGCGACCTTCGAAGAAGTCGAAGCCGCCATTCAGAAGGCCCATGGCGACACCAACGTGGTGGACAAGTACGGCTCGCTCGTGTTCGACGCCGAAGTGACTCCCGGCCAGACCAGCGAAGTCCAGACGTACCTGCAACCCGGCCACTACGTTGCCGTCCTCCCGGGAGGAGAAGGCAAGGGATCGAAGGCGCACGCGCTCTTCACGGTGACCGCCGCCGCGGCCCCGGTCGCGCTGCCCACGCCGGAAGCCACGATCCGCTCGATCGAGTTCGGCTTCCGCGGGCCGAGCACGCTGCACGACGGCGAGCTCGTGCGCTTCGAAAACGAAGGCTACCTCGTGCACATGGACGTCGCGGCGCCCGTCAAGAACATGAAGGCCGCCAAGCAGGCCGTCAAGGACCTGCTCGCCGGCAAGGAAAAGGCGGTTGAAAAGCTGATCTCAGGGCCCCCGGCCGGTTTTGCCGGGCCCCTTTCACACGAAGCTTTCCAGCAGGAGACGATCACCGCCAAGCCCGGCATCTACGTCGAGGTGTGCTTCATGGACACCCAGGACGGGCGCAGCCACTCCGTGCTCGGCATGGAGCGGATCATCAAGATCGTCAAGTAGCCACCACGCAGTCCACCGTCGCGGGCCCGTCCCGAACCCACGGGGCGGGCCTTGACGCCATGAGTTGGTCCGGCCTCCGGCCGGGGGGGGCCCACCTCCGCCGGCCATGTGGCCGGCTCCGGCACCATGATGTGGTCCGGCCTCCGGCCGGGGGGGGCCCACCTCCGCCGGCCATGTGGCCGGCTCCGGCACCATGATGTGGTCCGGCCTCCGGCCGGGGGGGCCCACCTCCGCCGGCCATGTGGCCGGCTCCGGCACCCCTAGCACGCTGACGATCGATCACTAAAGAAACTTGCGCTCCAGCGCTTGAAAGAACGCCTTTGCAAGGCGTTCGAAGTCCTTCGCCGTCAGGCACCCGAATGCTGGTATACGGCTGTGTTCATGGCATCGCCTCCGGCGGGTGCGGTGGGCGGAGCATGAGCCGCAGCGGCGGGCTGCCACCGACGCGCAGCTCCTTGATGTGTTGGAAGCCCAGGCGCTCATACAGCGCGGCGCTGCGCTCGCTGGAGGCCTCGAGGTAGGCGGGCAGGCCCTCCAGGTCGCAGCGCTCGAGCGTCGGACGCATCAGCGCCGCGCCGAGACCCTTGCCCTGCATGTCCGGGTGCACGCCGATGTCTCGAACGTAGTAGTGGGGCTCGCGGGGCTTGCGCGTGTGACGCCACTCGATCGCGGCCCCCATCCTCGCCGCTCTGGACAGATGAATCCCGAAGGCGCTGCCCTCCATCAAGGTGGCATGCGGGGGCGCACGCCACGCGCCGGGCGGCAAGCTCAGCGCCGCGCCGGAGAGATCGCTCGTCGTCCACACGCGCCCACGCGGCAGTGTGTAGTGGCGCAGCTCGATCGCAAAGTAGCGACGCAGGCGCGCACGTCTCTTGCTGTCCTCGGGCATCAACCAACCGAACACCGGATCGTCAAAGAAAGCCTCAGCCAGCACTGTCGTCAACCGTTGGACGTCCTCCGCGGTCGCCTGGCGCAGCGCGGGAGCGGCGAGCCGGCGCGACGGTACATCGCTGATAGCGGTTGTGGAGCTCTCACCCATCCTGGGCCGCTTGCCTTTCGGCTGGTGGCTCTTGCGAGGAGCTTGTAATCCCCTGGTCGGCCACGCTCGGGTTCTCGCGCACGAGCGCCTCGAACGCCTGGAATATGAGCACGAGCATGTCCCCGAACAGCCCATCGGGAACAGCGTCGGGATCGACCAGCTTCTCCAGCGCCAGACCGTTACCCAACGCGTTGATGAGCAGTCCCACGAACTCGCCCGCATCGGCGTTCGGTGGATAGCCGCTCCGCTCCGCTCCCTCCAAGGCCAAGCGGCCGCTGGCCGAGCGCAGGGCCGCAAACCGTCCAGCCAAACGCTCTCGAAGGGCCGGTTCGCGGATCGCGTAAGCCCAGAACTCGATCAGCAGGGGAAAGTAGTCGGGACGCTCGCGCAGTATCACCATCCAGTGATCCGCCGCTCCACGGGCCTGCTCCTCGATTGTCGCTCCATCAGCGACGATCTGCGAATAGTCGCCCACATCGGTGGCGATCCGCTCCTCGAACAGAGCGAGGAACAGGTCCTCCTTGCTGGCGAAGTTCGAGTACAGCGCGCCGCTGGTCGCGCCGGCCTCGCGCGCGATTTCCTCCACCGAAGCCCCATGAAAGCCATGACGGGCAAACACCGCTTCGGCCGCGTCGAGCAGGCGGCGGCGGGTGAGCGCCTTCTGCTCATCACGAAGGGATGGGCGGCGAGTGGCACCTGGCATAGTAATCATTATGTCAGATAGTATTGACTATGTCAAGTGGGCAGCTGTCGCCGTCTGCGCCCGGCCAGAAACCGGCCCGGTCTCGTCGGGCCTGCAAAGGCCAGTGACCGCCGGCGAGCCCTACGGGTTCTCGGGTGCCTGCTCGCCCTCGTGGTAGTCGACCGCGTCGGCCATGCGGAACATCGCGCGTAGCCCGCCGCCCTCTGGCAGACGCTCGAAGGCGCCGACCTTGCCCGAGTCGGGGTAGATCACGATGTCCGGGTCGCCGTTCGTGCTGAAGGCGAGGAAGCGCACCGTGTCCTCCGTGCGGTTGACGAGCTGATGGCCGCCGTGCTCGCCGCGCAGGAAGGCGACGACCTCGCCCTCCTCGAGCTCGCGCCAGCCCTCGGGCGTGCGCAGGCTCGGCCTGCCGTCGAGTACGAGCACGAGCTCCTCCTCGGCCAGGTGATGGTGGTAGGGATAGGCCGCTTCGCCGGGCGGCACCTCCCACAAGCTCAATCCCAGCCGCTCGCTGCCTCCCTGGCGGCTGAGGCGGGCACGCTGGCAGCGAAATCCCGGGTGTTCACGCGGCTCGTCGAAGATGGGCTCGTTGATGTTCGGCACGCGAAGAAGCCTAAGCGTCGTGCAGGCGGACACACGACCAGGGACAGCGTGCTGGCGCATTGGGCAGGGGCCGATCGAGCCGAGCTAGGATACGGGGGCCCTCGTGCCAGCACGGGATCGGCTGAGCGGCCGCACTCCTCTGATTGTCTTTGAAATCTAATCCTTCTCCGCTCTCCAGGCCTATCCAAATCCCAACAGATAGTGTAAGATGCAGTTTGTAGTGCAAGGATGTTTGCGCTGCGGAGGCTTGTCTACATTGGATCGAGACCTCTGGAGCCCGTCCGGTGGAGGTTTTCGGTCGACCGCAACTTTCGGTGTCATGGGGAGTCGAGACGGGGTATAGGAATCTGGTCTAGAGGGAGGTCGGTATGAGGTCGCACGCTCGCGTTTGGGTCTTGTCGCTGCTGGCAGGCGCAGCAATCGTCGTCGTATCGGCACCCGCGGCCGCCCAGGCCACGTTCGGCGTGGAAAGCTTCTTCGCGGCGAACTGCAAGGTTGAAGAACCATGCACGGCTGCCAGTACCGAAGCAAACCACTCAGAACTTTTTACCCAGGCGGCAGGCCACCCCGTAGCTGGAGTCACGGAATTCCGCCTCAAAACTCACGTCATACAGACAACGCCCTTTGAAGCTGTTGCCCCCGAAGGTAACGCGAAGAACATACGGACAAACGTGGCTCCCGGCGTCGCAACGAATCCTGAAGCAGTCACAAAGTGTTCAGTAGCGAACTTCATGGGGAAAGAAGAAGCGCCAGGATTCTTTACGGAACCAAAATGCCCCGAAAGCGAAATCGGCAAGCAGATCGTGACGATCGTCACCAAGATTCCTGCAGGGAAACCGTTTGAAGGTGATTATGCAAATGTAGAACTGGAAGGCAAGCTCTACAATCTCGAACAGCCTGAAGGGAGTGGTCTCGCATCGTACTTCGGTGTCGCGCTCAGCCTTGCGAAAGCGGGTTACCCAGGACTCTTTACCCACACGTTCCTCGAAGGCCACGTCGAATGGGGATCTGAATCACCGGAAGCTGGCAAAGTCGAATCCCAAGGCACGGGCAAGGCGGATTATCACGACTACTACGTGATCAAGAACGTCGCAGAAGGGCTGATCAAGTCACGTCTCATATTTTACGGAACAAAGGGAAATACTGGTAAGGGCGGATTTGTAACGAATCCGAGCAGTTGCTCAGGCACCGGACTGCAGACGACGACTGGAATTCGCCTAGAATCATATGTAGGTGAATTTGCCAATGCCAGCTACAGCGGACCTCTGGGCACCGAAGGCTGCAACGGCGCCGCGCCGTTCTTGGAAGTTCCTTTCAAACCGGAATTCAAGCTCACGCCGGAAACCACCCAGCAGGACAAGCCCGACGGGATAACGACCGAACTGACGGTGCCGCACGCTGAAAGCCCGACCAGCATCGACAGCTCCCAGCTCAACACGGCCACCGTCACGCTGCCCGAAGGCATGACGCTGAACCCGTCGGCCGCGGCGGAAGTCAAGAAGGCGTGCACGCCGGCGCAGGCGCGGATCCACAGCTCGACGTTCGGGGTGGAATGTCCGGAAGAATCGAAGGTCGGCACGGTCACGCTCGAAGTCCCGACGCTGCCGGCGAAATCGCTGACTGGGGATCTCTATCTCGGCGGCCCCGAAGGTGGGGGTCCAATCACGGCGCCGCCCTACACGATGTACCTCAACGCCGAATCGAAGCGCTACGGCGTGGATGTGCGCCTGCAGGGCTCGGTCATGCCCAACGAAACTACGGGCAGGCTGACCGCGACGTTCGAAAAGAACCCCGAACAGCCGTTCAGCGATGCGATCCTGAAGTTCACCGGCGGTGAACTCGCGCCGATCGCCAACCCGCTGACGTGCGGGGCTGCGAAGACGACCACGTCGTTGACGCCCTACACGGGCCAGCCGGCGGCGACGCCGTTCTCTGAATTCAACGTCGACAGCAACGGGTCGGGAGGCGCATGCTCCTCGCCGCTGTCGTTCGCGCTCAGCCAGAGCGCCGTCAACCAGTCACCGGGCTACGCGGGGGCGAAGACCTCGTTCACGCTCAACATCGGGCGCAACGAAGGCCAGCAGTACCTGTCGCAGATCAAGACGGTGATGCCGGCCGGTCTCGTCGGGCTGCTGCCGACCGTGACGCAGTGCCCCGAACCGCAGGCCGGCAAAGGCGAATGCTCGGGTACCAGCGAAATCGGCACGGTCAACGTGGCGGCGGGGTCGGGTCATCCGTACGGGTTCAGGGGGAACGTCTACCTGACAGGGCCCTACGGTGGCGCGCCGTTCGGGCTCTCGATTGTTGTGCCGGCGATCGCCGGGCCGTTCAACCTCGGCAACGTGGTCACGCGCGGGACGATCAACGTCGAACCGTACACAGCGCGCGTGGTCGCGACGAGCAACGTGCCGACGATCTACAAGGGCATCCCCCTGCGGCTGCGGGGCATCAGCGTCGAAATCAACAAGCAGGGGTTCCTGCAGAACCCGACCAGCTGTGGCACGCTCGCGACCGAAACGACGCTGACGTCGACGCTCGGCACGACGCAGAGCTTGTCGACCCCGTTCCAGGTCGGCGAATGCAACAAGCTCTCGTTCAAGCCCTCGTTCGGATCGGCGACCGGGGCGAAGACCTCGAAAGCCAACGGGGCGAGCCTGGAAACGACGCTCAACGTCTCGGCCGGCCAGTCGAACGTCAAGTCGGTGGTCGTGCAGTTGCCCAAGCAGCTGCCCTCGAGGCTGACGACGCTGCAGCAAGCGTGTCCTGAAGCCACGTTCGCGGCGAACCCCTACAACTGTCCGGGCGGCTCGTTCGTCGGGGGCGTCAGGGCCAACACGCCGACGCTCGCGGCGAAACTGAAAGGCCCGGCGATCCTCGTCTCGCACAGCGGGGAGGCCTTCCCGGACCTCGATCTGCTCCTCGAAGGCGAAGGCGTGCGCGTGATCCTGGTCGGCAACACGAAAATCACGAACGGGATCACGACCACAACTTTCGCGACGTTGCCGGATACGCCGGTTTCGAGCATCACCGTGAACCTGCCGATCGGCACCCACTCCGCCCTGACGGCCAACGGCAACGTGTGCGCGAGCAGGCTCACGATGCCGACGACGATCATCGGCCAGAACGGGACCACGTTCAAACAGCACACGACGATCAAGATCAAAAACTGCCCGGTGAGCATCGTCGGGCACAAGGTCATCGGCAACACCGCATACATCACCGTCCAGACCTTCGCCGCCGGGCGCATAAGCGGCAGCGGGGCGAACCTCGCGACCGTGTACCGCAGCCTGAGCAAGGCCGAGAAAACAGCCACGCTGAAGGTCCCACTCTCGCGCGGGGGACGGAGCAGGGGCCGCCCGCTGAGGGCCCGCCTGCGCGTCGGCTTCGTGCCCAAGCAGAGGGGCGGGGCGAGATCGGCGGCGTCGATCACAGTGACATTCGGGTAGCTGTCCATCGCAGGGGGCGACCGCACGGCGCCCCTTGCGGCGCCGTCAGCCGCTGAGAGCGCCTATCAAAAGATCGGCACGTCCGGATACGCACCTGGACACGGCGCTGGACCACCGATAGAAGATCAAATGCGATCTCCTATCGGCCAGCAGATCCATGGATCTTCGATCGTCGCCACGTGACGGCTTGCACGTGCTGGGCGATCCCGGATGATCGGCAGCACGCGCTGCGCCGTCCCGCGTCGCCCAGCTTGGTCCATGCACGCCCCGACCGCACCGCCTATCTTGATAGGCGCTCATGGCGCGGGCAGATGCCCTAGATTGTTGGATGAGATGGACGTCATGGCGGGAGCGGGTACGGATACCTCTGCGGCGCCGTCAACTGACGGCGATCCTCTGCTGGCCGGCGTGCGGCGCCTGACGCTGCTCGCCGACAGCGCCACTGACTCAGAAGCGATTCTCCGTGGCCTCGCCCGCGAGCTGCTGTCGGCGCCGGGCGCCGAGGAGGTCCATGTCCATCAGCTGTCGGCGTCGAGCGCCGGGAAGGATCTGGTGGCTGTCTATATGTTCGAAGGCTACGGGCGGCTGAGCTATCTGCTGCCCCGCGGCGAGCGCTCGCCCGGCGTGAGCTGGGTGGCGAGCACCGGCCGGAGCCTGCTCGCCGCCGACGCGGATGCGCTCGCCGCCAGCGTTCCACGGCTCGTCCAGGTCAAGAGCACGCCCACCCCGACCAGTTGCGCGCTGCTGCTGGCGCTCGCTGAGCAGGGTCAGGTCGAAATGGTCGTGATGCTCGTGCGGCGCGTCCCCGAGGTCTTCGATGCGCACTCGATCGAGCTTGCGCGCACGCTCGTCGACCAGGCCGCCACGGCGCTGGCGCTCGTGCGCGCGCGTGCCGAGGCCGGCACGGACCCCGTCACCGGCTGCCTGAACCACCGCGCCATGCGCCGGCGTTTGGACGAGGAGATTGGCCGCGCCGCGCGCACGGGTGGTCCGCTGTCCTGCCTGCTGATCGACCTCGACAACTTCAAGCTCGTCAACGATCGTCATGGCCACCAGGCCGGCGACGCGGTCCTGCGTGGGGTCGTGCAGGCGCTGGTGGGTGAGTTCCGCGCGTTCGACCGCGTCGCGCGCTACGGCGGCGACGAGTTCGTTGTGATCCTGCCGAACGCCGCCCTGCAGAGCGCCGCCGCCGCCGCCACGCGGGCGCTCGAGCGACTGCGAACGGTGCCCTACTTCGACTCGGGCGCGCAGCAGGGCGTCTCCGCTTCGATTGGGGTCGCCCAGTGGGAGGCGCCGATGGGAACCGATGAGCTGCTCGCAGCCTGCGACGAAGCCCTCCTGCGCTCAAAGCGCCAGGGCAAGGGCCGCGTCACACGGGCCTCCGCGTTGATCCGCTAGCCGCCCTCCTAATCGGCAAGAGCCCAACGCCTAACCAGGGCTTCGACAAGCCGCTGACCAAGGCGCAGGTGCTTGCCGCGGCAGGCCCCCTGATCAAGAGCTGATCGGGTTCGCGGGTTCAACATCCCACGCCACAGCCGTCGACGCGGACCCCGGAATGGATTCCGGGGTCCGCGTGTCGTTGAGCGAGTATCCGCGTCTCGCGTTCGAGCGCCCTTTGGGTCTGCGAGACTGAGGAAAGACACCCTGTAGACACCTGAGGATCGCCGGGAGATGCCGATGTCGGAGAAGAACAGCTTTGGCGCGAAGGGCGCGCTCGATATAGATGGACGCGAGTATGAGATCTTCCGGCTGGACGCGCTGCAGGAGCGTTTCGATGTGGCGCGCCTGCCGTTCTCGTTGAAGGTGCTGTTGGAGAACCTCCTGCGCACCGAGGGCAACGGCTCGGTCACCGCCGCGGACATCGAAGCGCTCGCGAGCTGGAACGCCAACGCACAGCCGAGTAAGGAGATCGCCTTCAGCCCGGCCAGGGTGCTAATGCAGGACCTCACAGGAGTTCCGGCCGTCGTCGACCTGGCCGCCATGCGCGACGCGATGGCCGACATGGGAGGTGACCCCGGCAAGATCAGCCCGCTGGTACCCGCGGAGCTCGTCATCGACCACTCCGTACAGGTCGACTCCTTCGGCACCCGTGAGGCCTTTCGTCTAAATGCCGAGCGCGAGTTCGAGCGCAACCAGGAGCGCTACACCTTCCTGCGCTGGGGCCAGGGCGCCTTCCGGGACTTCTCCGTCGTTCCCCCCGACACCGGCATCGTCCACCAGGTCAACCTCGAGTACCTCGCACGTGTGGTCTTCCCGCGTGAAGCCTCCGACTCGACTCCGCTGCAGGCCTATCCCGACACGCTTGTCGGCACCGACTCCCACACCACCATGATCAACGGCCTCGGCGTGCTCGGCTGGGGCGTCGGCGGGATCGAGGCTGAGGCGGCGATGCTCGGCCAGCCGATGTCGATGCTGATCCCGCAGGTGCTCGGCTTCCGCCTGCACGGGCAACTCCCCGAGGGCACGACTGCCACCGATCTGGTGCTGACCGTCACCGAGATGCTGCGCGAGCGCGGCGTGGTGGGCATGTTCGTCGAGTTCTATGGCGCCGGCCTGGCGGGCCTGCCGATAGCCGACCGCGCCACGATCGGCAACATGTCGCCTGAGTTCGGCTCGACCTGTGCGATCTTCCCGATCGACTCCGGAACGCTGCGCTACCTCGAGCTGTCCGGACGAGCTCCCGAGCAGATCGCCCTCGTCGAGGCGTATGCCCGCGAGCAGGGGTTGTGGCATGACGATCAGGCTGAGAAGCCAACCTTCACCGACACGGTGGAACTCGACCTCGGCTCGGTGCGCCCGAGCATCGCCGGGCCCAAACGCCCACAGGACCGCGTCGCGCTGAGCGACGCTCAGGACGCCTTCAGGGAAGCACTCGAGCAGTACGTGCCAAGCACAGGCGAGCAGGCCGACTCGCAGGACGAGGCGATCGCCGAGACCTATCCGGCCTCAGACCCGCCAGCCAACGGCAGTCCGGGCCACGGCGCGCCGGCAAGCTCGCCCTCCGTATCCTCCGATCCTGGCACGACCGTCACCCTGCCCCGTAACGGGACCGCCCGAAAGGTCAGCGTCGACGGCGCGAGCTTCGAGTTGGACCATGGCCACGTGGTGATCGCGGCGATCACCAGCTGCACCAACACCTCCAACCCCTCCGTGATGATCGGTGCCGGGATCCTGGCCCGCAACGCCCTCGCCCGTGGACTGCGTTCCAAGCCCTGGGTGAAGACCTCACTGGCGCCCGGCTCGAAGGTGGTCACGGAGTACCTCGACCAAGCGGGTCTCACCGAGCCTCTGGAGGCGCTCGGCTTCAACCTCGTGGGCTACGGATGTACGACCTGCATCGGAAACTCCGGTCCGCTGGCACCGGAGATCTCCTCCACGATCGACGCAGGCGACCTGGCCGTCGTGTCGGTGCTCTCGGGGAATCGCAACTTCGAGGGTCGGATCCACTCCGAGGTGAAGATGAACTACCTCGCGTCGCCTCCCCTGTGTGTGGCCTACGCGCTGGCAGGGACGATGGACATCGACCTCCTGGGAGAGCCCCTGGGAGAGGATCAGAGTGGCCAGCCGGTCTACCTCAAGGACATCTGGCCATCCGCCCAGGAGGTCGCCGACACGGTCGGGGAGGCCGTCCGGGCGGATATGTTCCGGCGCAGCTACGGTGAGGTGTTCGCCGGCGATGAGCGCTGGAACGGCCTCGAGGTCCCCGCCGGCGAGCGTTTCGCCTGGGCACGGGACTCGACTTACGTACGCCTGCCGCCCTACTTCGCGGGCATGCCGGCGCAGCCCGAGCCGGTGCGTGACATAGCCGCCGCGCGCGTGCTCGCGCTGCTCGGGGACAGCGTGACGACCGACCACATATCTCCGGCCGGCTCGATCAAGCGCGACGGTCCGGCGGGCGCCTACCTGCAGACCCAGGGTGTCGAGCCGCGCGACTTCAACTCCTATGGGGCCAGGCGGGGCAACCACGAGGTGATGGTGCGCGGCACGTTCGCGAACATACGTCTGCGCAA
>Ga0310039_10001661_pt1 | contig 15565 bp, 14 predicted proteins | sample Sb_taG_4_FD_200460 | JGI IMG/M metagenome (GOLD analysis project Ga0310039, IMG submission 200460) | Peat soil microbial communities from Weissenstadt, Germany - Sb_50d_6_BS metaG (v2) (version 2) | ecosystem: Environmental > Terrestrial > Soil > Wetlands > Peat | place: Germany: Weissenstadt...
CGCGGCACGGCCGATCGGCGACGGTTTTTACGGCGTCGACCTCAAGCAGACCGACAACGGCATCGTCGTCATGGAAGTCAACGACAACCCGAACCTCGAGCATGGCATCGAGGACGTCGTCGGCAAGGACGAAATTTGGACACGCCTGCTCAAGTGGTTCATCGACCGCTTTGAGCAGTAGGCGTGCCTACGCCGTCGCTGCCGCCTTCGTCACCTGATCGAGCGGCCAGCGCGCGCGCGGCGCGACATCGAGCGGATCGGTGAGACCAAGCGCAAGGCGCTCGGCGCCGGCCCAGGCGATCATGGCGCCGTTGTCGGTGCATAGAGCCGGCGGCGGCGCCACCAGCGTGGTACCGACCTCGAAGGCGACACGGTGCAAGACTTTGCGGATCGCCTGGTTGGCGGCGACGCCGCCGGCGCAGACCAGCGCGGTCGGGGTGCCGAGCCGATCGCGGAACATGCGCATGCCCGCGCGCAGCCGGTCCATCACCACGTCGACCACCGCCTGCTGGAACGAGGCGCACAGATCGGCGACGTCCTGGTCGGAGAGCGGCGCGATCTTCTCCGCCTCGAGGCGCAGCGCCGTCTTCAGGCCGGACAGCGAAAAATTGGCATCGTGACGCCCAAGCATCGGCCGCGGCAGCGCGAACCGCTTGGCGTCGCCGCGCGCTGCCTCTTTCTCGACCAAAGGCCCGCCCGGATAGCCGAGGCCCAGCAGCTTTGCGGTCTTGTCGAAGGCCTCGCCGATCGCATCGTCCACCGTGCCGCCGAAGCGCAGATAATCGCCGACGCCGCGCACGGCGAGGATTTGGGTGTGGCCACCGGAGGCGAGAAACAGGCAATAGGGAAACGGCGTCGCGTCGGTGAGCCGCGCGGTGAGCGCATGTGCCTCCAAGTGATTGACCGCGATCAGCGGCTTGTCGTGGGCGAGCGCGATGGCCTTGGCCGTGGTCAGGCCGACGATGACGCCGCCGATCAGGCCGGGCCCGGCGGCGGCGGCGATGCCGTCGAGCGCCTCGAACGATATTTGCGCTTCGGCCATGGCCTTGGCGATGATGGCATCGAGCGCCTCGACATGGGCGCGCGCCGCGATCTCCGGCACCACGCCGCCGAATTCGGCGTGCTCGCTGACCTGTGACAGCACGACATTGGACAAAATCCGGCCCTTGCCGTCCTCGGTCCGCTCGACAACGGCCGCGGCGGTCTCGTCGCACGTCGTCTCGATGCCGAGAATGACCATCTATGTCATATAAGGCTGCAACATCCCGGCGCGGCCTAGCACCTGAAGGACCTATGGCACAATCCTCGACCCCCGTTCTGCGCATCGGCTCGCGCGGCTCGCCGCTCGCTTTGGTGCAGGCGCGCGAGGTGCAAAGCCGCCTCGCCGCGGCCTGCGGCCTCGATGCCGCGCGGATCGAGATCAAAATCATCCGCACCACCGGCGACGTCGTTCAGGACCGGCCGCTCAACGACCTCGGCGGCAAGGGGCTGTTCACCAAGGAGATCGAGGACGCGCTGCTCAGCGGCACCATCGACCTCGCGGTGCATTCGTCGAAGGACATGACCACGGTGCTGCCGCCAGGCCTGGTGCTGTCGGCGTTTTTGCCGCGCGAGGATGCGCGCGACGCCTTCATCAGCCGCAAGGCGAAGACTTTGCGCGATCTGCCGCGCGGCGCGGTGGTCGGTACGGCATCGCTGCGGCGGCAGGCTTTGGTCAAGCGACTGCGGCCGGACCTTGCCATCGTGCCGCTGCGCGGCAACGTCGAGACGCGCTTGCGCAAGATCGAAGCCGGCGAGGCCGACGCGACGCTGCTCGCCGTCGCCGGCTTGAAGCGGCTCGGACTGCTCGACGCCGCGGCGGCATTGCTCGACGTCGACGAATTCCTCCCGGCCGTCGGCCAAGGCGCGATCGGCATCGAGACCCGCGCCAACGACACCGCGACCCGCGCGCTGGTCGCCAAGATCGACGACGCCGACACTGCGACCGCGGTGACCGCCGAGCGCGCCTTCCTCGCCGTGCTCGACGGCTCCTGCCGCACGCCGATCGGCGGCCACGCGCGGATCAATAACGGCACCATCCGTTTCCGCGGCCTGATCGTGAAACCCGACGGCAGCGCGGCGTTCGAAGTTTTGCGCGAAGGTCCCCGCGCGCTAGCCACGGAACTCGGCGCCGATGCCGGCCACGAGCTCAAAGCCCGCGGCGGCGCCGATTTCTTCGTGCGGGATTGACCGTGCGGCTGCTCCTTACGCGCCCCGAACCCGACGCGCAGCGCACCGCGACGGTTTTGCGCACGCAAGGTCATCATGTGATCATCGCGCCGCTGCTGCGCATCGCGCCGGTCGCCGATGCGCAAATCGGCGCCGGGCCGTGGGCCGCGATTTTGATCACCAGTGCCAACGCCGTCAGTGCCGTCGTGGCGCATGCGCGCGCCACGGAATTGCACGCCCTGCCGGTCTTCGCCGTCGGCCGGCGCAGCGCCGACGCCATGGCGGCGGCCGGCTTCGCCGACGTGACCTCCGCCGACGGCAATGTGAGCGACCTGGCACGCCTCGTCGCCGCGCGGATGCGCCCGACAGCGCCGCTCCTCTACCTCGCCGGAGAAGACCGCTCCGGCGATCTTGCCGGCGATCTGCGCGCTCGCGGCTTTGCCGTCGAAACGGCCGTGATCTATCGCGCCATCGCCGCCTTGAGCCTGCCACCGGGAACAGCGGACGCGCTGGCCGGCGGCATCGACGGCGTGCTGCACTTCTCGCGCCGCAGCGCCGAGGTCTTTGTCGAAGCGGCGCGGGCCGCGGGCGTGCTCGAAAGCGCGCTGCAAGCTGTCCATTTCTGCCTGTCGGCGCCGATCGCGGAGCCGCTGGCCCGGGCCGGCGCCGCCGACATCCGCGTCGCCGAGCGTCCAAACGAGGCCGTATTGCTCGCGCTTATTGACGCGGCCTGATCGGTTGCCGCCATCCTTGCCCCGTACTATGCCGTGGCGGCCGGCCTCGCCCGATCGGCCGATTTGGCGGCGCACGCCTTAGGGACTGCTTGGGAATTGCATGAGCGAGCCTGACAGCACACCGCCCCGACGGCCGCCGACCATCGACCTGACGGCGACGGAAGTCGAAGCGGAAAAGCCCGCTGCGGTGCAGGAACCGGCGAAGGATCCGGCCGCCGACGGCGCGACGTCCGACGGTCCGGCCGGCCAACAAACGGACGAAGCCGCTGCCCGCCGGCCGCGTTCGCGCGTCAAAACGGCTGTCGCCGGGATTGCCGCGGGCGCAATTGCAGTCGTCGCGATCGGCGCCGGGCTTTGGTTCAGCGGTTACGTGCCGCCAGGCCTGCTGCCGGCGTCATCAAGTCCGCAGCCGACGGACAACTCGGCGATTGCCGACATCTCGGCGCGGCTGAACAAGATCGAAGGCACCATTGCCGCCCAACAACAAAAACCCGCTCCGCCTGCGCAGCCCGACCCGGCACTGGCCTCCCGTTTGGCGGCCGCGGAAGCCGCGACGAAAACGCTCGGCGATTCACTCGCCGCCCTCGCCCACCGCGTCGATGACGCTGCGGCGGCGGCGCAAAATGCCCTCGCCGAGGCCAAGAGCGCCTCGACCGCGGCCGACGCGGCGAAGAGCGCCGCGCAGCCGGACGTGGCGCGCAGCGATCTCGATGCGTTGGCGGCCCGCATCGCGCCACTCGAAAGCACCGTGAAGACGCTTGCCGATGACATAAAGCACGAGACCGCGACTGCCGACGATCGCGCGGCGCGACTGGCGGTCGCCGCCGAGGCGTTGCGCGCCGCGGTCGAGCGGGGCACGCCGTATCAAGCCGAGTTCGCCGCGGTGAAATCGCTCGGCGCCGATCCCAGCACGACCGGACCACTCGAGCCGTTCGCCGCAGCCGGCGTGCCAAGCGCCGCGGCGCTGGCGCACGAGCTCGCAAACCTTACGCCGGCCCTGCAGCAAGCGGCCGAGCCGGCGTCGAGCAACAATTCCTTTCTCGGCCGGCTGGAGAACAACGCACGGCGCCTCGTCGAGATCACGCCGGTCGACGCGCCGACGGGCGACGATCCGGCATCGGTGGTGACGCGGATCAGCGTCGATGCGGCGCGCACCGACATCGCCGCGGCGCTCGCCGACATCGGCAAATTGCCGGTTGCGGCGGCATCGCTGGCCGCGGCCTGGGTCGAGAAAGCGCAAGCGCGCAACGCCGCCATTGCGACGAGCCGAAAACTTGCCGCCGACGCGCTCGCGGCGCTGAGCAAACCGAGCCCGCAATGATCCGCGTCGTTTTCTTTCTCATTGTCGTCGGAGTGCTGGCGCTCGGCGCGGCCTGGCTCGCCGACCGGCCGGGCGACCTGATCGTCACCTGGCAGGGCATGCGCATGAAAACGTCGCCGCTGGTGATGGCTGCGGCGCTGCTGGTCGCGGTGGCGGTGCTGATCTTCCTCTGGAGCATCGTTCGCGCCATCGTGCGCTCGCCGATCGTGCTGGCCAGGCGGCGGCGCGAGCGTCGCGGCGCGCGGGCCTACGCGGCGATCTCCGACGGTTTGATCGCGGTCGGCTCGGGCGATATCGACGCCGCACGAAAACTTTCGGCCGATGCCAGCCGGCTCGCACCGGGCGAGCCGCTGACGCTGCTCTTGAGCGCGCAGGCGGCCCAGCTCTCCGGCGACCGCGACGGCGCCGAACGCGCGTTTCGCGCCATGGCGAGCCGCGCCGACACCAAGGCGCTCGGCCTGCACGGCCTGTTCATCGAAGCGCACCGCCGCGACGATCACGAAAGCGCGCGGGCCCACGCCGAGGAAGCCGCAGCCACCGCGCCGACGCTCGGTTGGGCCGGCCGCGCGGTGTTAGAGGCGCGCTGCAAGGACGGCGATTGGTCCAGTGCGCTGGCGCTCCTGGAACGCCATCGCGGCGCGATGGACAAAGCGACCTATCGCCGCCAGCGCGCGGTGTTGCTGACCGCGCGTGCGCTCGCCGCCGAGGAGTCCGACCGCGAGGCCGCCAGAAACGACGCGCTCGAAGCGGTCAAGCTGGCTCCGACCTTGGTGCCGGCGGTGGCGTTGGCCGCCCGGCTCCTCGCCCAAGGCGGCTACTTGCGCAAGGCCAACCGCATCATCGACACCGCCTGGCGCGCCAATCCACATCCGGAATTGGCGCAAAGTTTTGCCGAGCTGCGCTCGGGCGAATCCGCGCGCGATCGCTTGAAGCGGATCGACGCACTGGCCAAACGCGCGCCTGGCAATGTCGAAGGCGCGCTCGCCGTTGCGCGAGCCGCCATCGATGCCCGCGAATTCGCCCGCGCCCGCTCAGCGCTGGCGCCTTATCTCGACGCGCCGACCAAGCGTGTCGCGCTGGCGATGGCCGCGCTCGAACGCGCCGAAGGCGACGAAGGCCGCGCCCGCGAATGGCTGGCGCGCGCGCTGCACGCCGCGCCCGATCCGGCATGGACCGCCGACGGCTACGTCTCCGACCGCTGGCTGCCGCTGTCGCCCGTCACCGGCCGGATCGATGCCTTCGAATGGCGGGTGCCGCTCACCGGAATGACGAGCACGGCGCCGGTGATCGAGTCGGAGCCTGTCTTGGTCGCGCCGGCCGAGCCCAAGGCCGAGCCCATCGCGAACGAGCCGCGCGACCACGTACTCCCTCTGCCGGCGCACGACACCGCGCCGGCGCCGCTGCAAGCGCAGCCGGCAAGGCCAAAATCCGACCCGGTGATCCCCCTGGTCCACGCCCCCGACGATCCCGGACCCGAAGCCGAGATCGTCGAAGAGACCGAACCGGAGCCCGACGCAAAACCCAGTGGCTGGCGGAAAATTTTCGAGTGAATTTTGCCGCGGCGGCTTGCCAAAGCACCTGCATAAGTGCACTATACTGCATGAATTATAATGCATTTTGGCAAGCCCGTGGTCAATTCCACACCAAATCCGGCTGAAAAGCCTGCATTGCCGACGCCCGCCGCCTCTGAAGCCGCGTTTCTCGCCGCGATCGGAAGCGAGGTGCGGCGCAGCCGCGCCAAGCGCGGCATGACGCGGCGGCAATTGGCGCAAGCCTCGCAAACGTCCGAGCGCTACCTGGCGCAGATCGAAAGCGGCGTCGGCAATCCGTCCGTCAGCGTGCTGCGCGCCATCGCGCAGGCGCTCGATCTGCCGTGTTCGGCGCTGCTGCCGGAAGCCGGCGCGCGCACCGCGGCGCTCGGCGCCATCCTCGATGTGTTGGCGCAGGTTCCGGAGGGCGAATTGCCGGCGCTTGCCAAGGACATCGAGACGCGCGTGGCAAAACCCGGCAGCGCCGACCGGGCGCGGCGCATCGCGCTGGTCGGCTTGCGCGGCGCCGGCAAGTCGACGCTCGGCCGCATGCTGGCGCAGCATCTGGGCTGGCCATTCATCGAACTCGACCGGCTGGTCGAGGAGGATTACGGCGCCAGCATTCCCGATCTCATCGAGATGGCCGGCACGGCGACGTTCCGCCGCCACGAGCGCAGCGCGCTCGACCGCATCATCACCACGCACGACGCGGCGATCGTCACCACCGCCGGCGGCATCGTGTCGAACCCGGAAACCTACGCGCTGTTGCTTCGCCGCACGCACACGATCTGGATCAAGGCGCGACCGGAAGATCACATGAGCCGCGTCATGGCCCAGGGCGATTTCCGCCCGATGGCGCAAAACCGCGCCGCCATGGCCGACCTCGTCGCCATCCTCGAGGCGCGCCGCGCCGACTATTCGCGCGCCGAAGCCGAGATCGACACTTCGGGTGAGGCGATAGAGCAAAGTTTCGCCAAGCTGTTGCAAACCGTGACGGCATTGCTGGACGGCAAATCGTGACGCTCGCCGACGAAGGCTTTCTCGAGCTCGAGCCGCTGCGGCTCGAATACCGCATGATCGGCCCGCGGCCCGACGCAGCCGCCCCGACCATCGTCATGCTGCACGAAGGTCTTGGCTCGGTCGGCCTGTGGGGAGGTTTTCCCGATGCCGTCGCCGCGGCGACCGGCGCCGGCGTCTTTGTCTATTCGCGCGCCGGCTACGGCAAGTCGAAACCCGGGCCGATGCCGCGTTCGATCTCGTTCATGCACGAGGAAGCCTGTGCTGTGCTGCCGCGCGTGCTCGACGCAATCGGCTTTCAGCGCGGCCTCCTGCTCGGCCACAGCGACGGCGCTTCGATCGCGACGATCTATGCCGGTTCCGTGCAGGATCATCGCGTGCGCGGCCTGGTGCTCATCGCGCCACACTTCTTCATCGAGGACATGGGCATCGCCGAGATCGAACGCGCCCGCGACGCGTTCAATGCCGGCCTGCTGCGCGAAAAACTCAAGCGCTGGCACGCCGACGTCGATTGCGCGTTCCGCTGCTGGAGCGAGCCGTGGCTGCATCCGGATTTCCGTAAGTGGGATATCACCGAGGCGCTCGGCTACATCCGCGTGCCGATCCTGGTAGTGCAGGGCGAGGACGATCAATACGGCACGCTCAAGCAGGTCGAGGCGGCGCAGCAGGAATGCTTCTGCCCGGTCGAGACCGCGGTGCTGCCGAAGGTGCGCCACGCGCCATTTCGCGAGGCGCCCGAACTCACGCTCAAGATCGTCGTTGACTTCATCAATCGGCTGTTTCGCGACCACCACGAGGGCGAAAAACGGGCCGATTCAGGGGTTGCGGCGATATGAATTATAGTGCATATTGGCGCCATAGCTGCATTATAGTACATATTGCCGTTGCCGAGTGAGGCAGAGATGGCTGAAACCGCAACTGCGCGTCCGCTGTCGAACGGCAAGACGCGGATCGATTTCCAGACCGAGCCGGCGCGCTACCGCCATTGGCGGCTCACGGTCGACGGCGATGTCGCCACGCTGCTGATGGACGTCGACGAGAAGGGCGCGCTGTTCGAAGGCTATGAGCTGAAGCTCAACTCCTACGATCTCGGCGTCGATATCGAATTGGCCGACGCCATCGAGCGGCTGCGCTTCGAGCATCCGCAGGTGCGCGTCGTGGTGCTGCGCTCGGCCAAGCCGCGGGTGTTTTGCGCCGGCGCCAATATCCGCATGCTGGCCGGCGCCACCCACGCCCACAAGGTCAACTTCTGCAAGTTCACCAACGAGACCCGCAACGGCATCGAGGATTTGAGCGAGCATTCCGGGCTCAAATCCATCTGCGCCATCAATGGCACCGCCGCCGGCGGCGGCTATGAGCTGGCGCTCGCCACCGACCACATCATGCTGGTGGACGACGGCTCGGCCTCGGTGTCGCTGCCGGAATTGCCGCTGCTCGCAGTATTGCCCGGCACCGGCGGCCTCACCCGCGTCTCCGACAAGCGCAAAGTGCGCCGCGACCATGCCGACGTGTTCTGCACCACCGAAGAAGGCGTCAAAGGCAAGCGCGCGGTCGAATGGCGACTGGTCGACGACGTGGTGCCGGGCTCGAAATTCGACGACACCGTCATGACGCGCGCCAAGGAATTCGCCGCGAAGTCGCCGCGCAACGGCGCCGGCAGAGGTATTACGCTCGCGCCGCTGACCCGCACGTTCGCCGCCGACGGCGTCGAGTACGGCTCGCTGTCAGTCGAGTTCAATCGTGCGGAACGCATCGCCACCATCACGCTGCGTGGGCCTGCCGCGCCGCCGCCGGCTTCCGCCGACGCTATGGTGGCGCTGGGCGCAAATTTCTGGCCGCTGCAGCTCGCCCGCGAGCTTGATGATGCGATCCTCAACATCCGGCTCAACGAGCTCGATGTTGCCGCGATCGTGTTCAAATCCTCCGGCGAGCCGGCGCAAGTTTTGGCCTACGACCATTTCCTCGATGCCAACGAAGACCATTGGCTGGCGCGCGAGACCCGCCATCTATGGAAGCGCGTCCTCAAGAGGATCGATCTCACCTCGCGCTCGCTGGTCACCTTGATCGAGCCGGGCTCGTGCTTTGCCGGCACGCTCGCCGAACTGCCGTTCGCCAGCGACCGCTCCTACATGTTGATCGGCGCCCGCGACGGCGACAACAAGCCGCCGGCGACCATTGCGCTGACCGACGCCAATTTCGGCGCCTATCCGATGTCGAACGGGTTGACGCGGCTCGGCTGCCGCTTCCTCGGCAACCCCTCCGACGTGGATGCCGCGAAAGGCGAGCGCGAAAAAATGCTCGACGCCGAGGCCGCGGACCGGCTTGGGCTCGTCACCTTCGCACTCGACGACATCGATTGGGACGACGAGGTGCGCGTGTTCCTGGAAGAACGCGCCAGCTTCTCGCCCGACAGTCTCACCGGCCTCGAAGCCAATCTGCGCTTCGCCGGCCCGGAGACCATGGAATCGAAAATCTTCGCCCGGCTGACCGCCTGGCAGAATTGGATCTTCCAGCGCCCCAACGCCATCGGCGAGGAAGGCGCGCTGAAACGCTACGGCACCGGGCAAAAGCCCGTCTTCGATACGCGGAGAGTATGAGTTTCAGATGACGGACAACGGACGACAGACGACGGATGAAGGTGCCAATGGTACTGAGCCAATCCGTCGTCCGTCATCTGTCGTCCGTCCTCCGGCAAGGAGCCAACCATGAACATCGAGAACGTCGACTACACCACAAAGATCCCGAACAACGTCAATCTCGCCGAAGACCGCCAAGTGCTGCGCGCGCTGGAGAGCTGGCACCCCGGCTATATCGACTGGTGGATGGACATGGGGCCGGAAGGTTTCCAGAACGCGGAGGTCTATCTGCGCACCGCCGTCTCGGTCGATCCCAAGGGCTGGGCCAAGTTCGATTACGTCAAGATGCCGGAATATCGCTGGGGCATCCTGCTGGCGCCGAAGGAGGAGAACCGCAAGATTCCGTTCGGGCGCCATTACGGCGAGCCGGTCTGGCAGGACATTCCGGGCGAATATCGCGCCATGCTGCGCCGTCTCGTCGTCATCCAGGGCGACACCGAGCCGGCTTCCGTCGAGCAGCAGCGCCACTTGGGCAAGACCGCGCCGTCGCTCTACGACATGCGCAACGTGTTCCAGGTCAATGTCGAGGAAGGCCGCCACCTCTGGGCGATGGTCTACATTTTGCAAAAATATTTCGGCCGCGACGGCCGCGAGGAAGCCGCCGAGCTGCTAAAGCGCCGCTCCGGCGACGCCGACAAGCCGCGCATGCTCGGCGCCTTCAACGAGGCGACGCCGGACTGGCTGTCGTTCCACATGTTCACCTTCTTCACCGACCGCGACGGCAAGATGCAGCTCGAGAGTCTCGCGCAATCCGGCTTCGATCCGCTGTCGCGCACCTGCCGCTTCATGCTGACCGAAGAGGCGCACCACATGTTCGTCGGCGAGACCGGCGTCGGCCGCACCATCCAGCGCACCTGCGAGGCGATGAAGGCCGCCGGCATCGAGGATCCGTCGGACATCGGCAGGGTGCGCGACCTCGGCGTCATCGACCTGCCGACCATCCAGAAAAAGCTCAATCTGCATTACACATTGTCGCTCGACCTGTTCGGCTCGGAAATGTCGACCAACGCCGCCAACACCTTCACGGCCGGGCTCAAGGGCCGCTTCCAGGAAACCAAGATCGACGACGATCACCAGCTCGAACACGCCACCTATCCGGTGCTGAAATTCGTCGACGGCGAGATCAAGCGGGTCGACGAGCCGGCGCTCACCGCGATCAATATGCGGCTGCGCGACGACTACACCGCCGACTGCCAGCGCGGCCTCGATCGCTGGAACAAGATCATCGACAAGACCGGCGTGCAGTTCAAACTGGAACTGCCCCATGTCGGTTTCCATCGCAACATCGGCGAGTTCAAGGACGTGAAAGTGTCGCCGGCCGGCAAGGTGATCGACGACGCGACCTGGAAGCGCGACTCCGGCCGGTGGCTACCGTCGAAAGACGACGGCGATTTCATCGCCAGCCTGATGCGGCGCGTTGTCGAGCCCGGCCAATTCGCCAGCTGGATCGCCCCGCCGCGCATCGGCATCGACAACAAGCCCGGCGATTTCGAATACGTGAAGATCGCGGCGTAGCCGTCATTCCGGGGCCGGCCGAAGGCCGGAACCCGGAATCCATAATCACCGAACGGGCAGAACTGGCGCCGCGCGTCTGCCGCACCGGCAGTGGTTATGGATTCCGGGCTCGCGCTTCGCGCGCCCCGGAATGACGGCTCACAATCCCTTCGGCTCCGCCAGCGGGCCTTCGCGTAATCGAGAAAGATCGAAGCGGTCGATCTCGCGCAGCAATTCCACGAACGCTTGCGCGCCCTGCATGAGCGAGGTCTCGCCCTTCTCCGCCGTCGCCAGCGTGGCGTCGCCGAGCGCGCCGCTCGGATGCAGATCCTGGGTCATCCAGGCAAAGCCGGCGGGCCGGTAGGCGCCGAGCCATTTGAACTCGCGCGCCATGGCGATGGTCGCAGGCGTTGCGTTCGCGGCTTTGTCCATGCGCACCGTGTCGGGCTGCGCCGCCAGCATCAGCGAGGTCTCGACGTCGCCGGCATGGATGCCGTGCCGCTTCTCCTCAGCGCCGAACGCGCCCTCCGGATAGCCGAAGCGATGCCAGCCGACGGTCACCGCCAGCATGCCGAGCCGGGTGCGCAGGTCGCGCGCGACGATTTCCATGGCGGCGACATTGCCGCCGTGGCTGGTGATCAGGACGAGCTTGCGCACGCCCGCGCGCGCCAGGCTCTCGCCGAGCTCGGTCCAGGCCGCGATCGCGGTCGTGGCCGAAAGCGTCAGCGTGCCGGGATAGGACAGATGCTCGGCCGAAACGCCGATCCGCTGCACCGGCAGGAACGACACCGGCAGTTCCTCGGGCAGGATTTTCTCGACTCGCGCCAGATAGGCTTCGGCGATGTAGGTATCGACGCCGAGCGGCAGATGCGGCCCGTGCTGCTCGACCGCGGCCAGCGGCAGCACGGCGATCCAGCGCGCGGTGTCGGCGCCGGCGCCGGCGACATCCTGCCAGGTCATGTCCATCCAGTTGCGCTTCGGCCGGGTCATCCGTGTCCACTCGCCATTTCTTCCAGACCCTTCTATTCTCGCGTCGCCGACGCGGGGGAGCAACCGGATTTGCATTCTACGTTACTCGACGCCGGTGGCGCGCTCAGCCCGGCGGTAAGCGCGCGCTAGCGTCCGGCCCCCAGCCACGCAGGATCGATTTCATGACTTGCCAGATCTGTGGCGGCGCTCCACGTACGATCTTTCTCAAAGAGCGCAACGTGTCGTGCGGCGACTATTTCGAGGGCCGCAGACTGTACGAAAGCAACCTCGGCGATTTTGCGCTGCTGGAATGCACGGTCTGCGGCTTCGGCTATTTCCCCGAGATGCAGTCGTGGCCCGAGGAAAAGTACCGCACAGAAATCTATAACGACGATTATCATCTTTGCGATCCGCCGTTTGCAGATTCGCGTCCGCGAAAGCTGGCCGCCTGGCTGGGCGACAATCTGCAACCGTGCGATCTGATCGATTTTGGCGGCGGTGAGGGCAAGCTCGCCGACCTGTTGGCTGAAAAGGGCTTTGCTGCCCGCTCCTACGATCCGTTCTATGGTGACCCCAACTTCCCTGACGGCAATGCCGATGTGGTTACCGCGTTCGAGGTTGTCGAGCACGTACCCGATCAGCGCCAGCTCTTCAAATCGCTGAGCTCGCTGTGTCGCCCGGACGGCATCATCGTATTTTCGACGTCGCTGAAGCGCAAAGTTATGACCGACGATTGGTGGTACGCGTCGGCCCGTAACGGCCATGTGTCGTTTCATACGGCCGAGAGCCTGGCCCGGCTCGTGGCGCATTTCGGCACGGCGAGCGTCTCAATATCGCAAGAGTTGCATGTTGCGGCCCCGCAGCCGGAGACTCTCGCCGCGATTGCCGGTTGGCGGGCCATTGCCGTGAGTGATACGCCTGGGTTTGCGTTCAGCGAAAGATGGTCACGCATGGTGCCGTCCGCCGCTTGGCAGCATTAAAAACTGGTGCTCGCAGAAAGGACTCTCGGATGCCACTGGCAAGGATAGTCTCCGTCGCGCTCATCGGCTGTACCGCCGCGATGGGGCCGGCGGCCGCTCAGGCGCTCGACAAAGTCACATTCGGCACCAATTGGGTGGCCGAGGGCGAGCACGGCGGCTTTTACCAGGCGCTGGCCGACGGCACTTACCGGAAATATGGCCTCGACGTCACCATCCTGCCTGGCGGCCCGAACGCAAATAATCGCATTCTCTTGCCGGCCGGCAAGATCGATTTTTTTCTCGACGGCAATTCGCTGCAGGGCTTTGACGCCGTCGCGCAGAATGCGCCGACGATCGAAGTCGCCGCCTTGTTTCAAAAGGACCCTCAGGTTCTCATCGCCCATCCGGACCAGAACATCGAAAAGTTCGAAGATTTGAAGAATTTGACGATTTTCATCTCGAAGGACGCGATGCCGAACTATTTCCTATGGCTGAAGTCCGATTACGGCTTCAAGGAATCTCAGGTCAAGCCGTACACCTTCAATCCGCAACCTTTCCTCGCCGACAAAAAAAGCGCGATGCAGGGCTATTTGACGTCGGAGCCGTTTGCGATCGAGAAGCAGACGAAAACGGCTCCCAAGGTCTTCCTGCTCGCCGACCGCGGTTTCAGCGCCTACTCGACGCAGATCGAGACGCGCCGCGATCTGGTCGACAAAAAGCCCGACCTGGTGCAGCGCTTCGTCGATGCCTCGATAATCGGCTGGTACAATTACATCTATCACGACAATTCCGCGGCCAATGCGCTGATCAAGAAACAGAACCCGGAGATGACCGACGACCTGTTGGCCTATTGCGTCGCCAAGCTGAAGGAGTACGGCATCGTCGATTCCGGCGATGCCACGACGCTCGGCGTCGGCGTCATGACCGACGCGCGCATGAAGGATTTCTTCGACAAGATGGTGCGCTCGGGCGTCACCAAGGCCGATCTCGACTACCGCAAATCCTACACGCTGCAGTTCGTCGGCAAGAAGGTCGGACTCGATCTGCGGCCGAAATGACGACGACTTCACATCATTCCGGCGTTCCCATCGTCGCGCTACACGGCGTCGGCAAGACGTTTCCGAGCGGCACGGTGGCGCTGAGCGGCCTCGATCTCGACGTGCGCGAAGGCGAATTCCTGTCGCTGCTCGGCCCGTCGGGTTGCGGCAAATCGACGGCGTTGCGGATCATCGCCGGGCTGACCGAGCCGACGCAGGGCGCGGTGGAATGGACAGCCGCGGCCAAGACCAAGAACGAGAACCGATTGGGCTTCGTGTTCCAAGAACCGACATTGATGCCGTGGGCGAACGTGTCCAACAACGTGCTGTTGCCGCTCAAGCTCAAGAGCGTCGCATCGGATCAGGCATCCGGGCGCGTCGCCGCGGCGCTCGATCGCGTGGGCTTGCAAAAATTCGGCACCGCCTATCCGCGCGAATTGTCGGGCGGCATGCGCATGCGGGTCTCGATCGCGCGCGCGCTGGTCACCGAGCCTGAGCTGCTGTTGATGGACGAGCCGTTCGCCGCGCTTGACGAGATCACCCGCTTCAAGCTCAACAACGATCTGTTGCAGGTCTGGCAGGCGCTGCGCACCACGGTGGTCTTCGTCACCCATTCGGTATTCGAGTCGGTTTATCTGTCGAGCCGCATCGTGGTGATGGCGGCGCGGCCGGGCCGCGTCTTCACCGAACTCGCGATCGACGCGCCCTACCCGCGCGACCAGACGTTCCGCACCTCGGCCGAATATGCCGCGCTGTGCCGCCGCACCTCGGACGCGCTGGCGCGAGCCATGGCGGCGGGAGGCGAGCCATGACCCAGCGCAGCTTCGCGCAGGAACACCGCGACCGCGCGCTACGCATCGTGCTGCCGGTCATCGTGCTGGCGCTCAGCCTTGCGGCCTGGGAATTGGTGGTGCGGCTGGCGCAGATTCCGCCCTACGTGCTGCCGGCGCCGAGCCTCATCCTGCAGACATTCGTCGCCGACAGAGCCCTGCTGACGCAATCACTCCTGGTCACACTCAGCACCACGCTGCAGGGTTTTTTGCTGGCGGCGGTCGGCGGCGTCGGCCTTGCCGTGCTGTTCAACCTGTCGCGGCTGGTCGAGTATTCGTTCTATCCCTTCGCGGTGATCCTGCAGGTCACGCCGATCGTCGCCGTCGCGCCGCTGTTGTTGATCTACCTGCCGCAGCCTGTGGCGGTGCTGACCTGCGCCTGGATCGTGGCGTTCTTTCCGGTACTGGCCAATACCACCCTCGGGCTCAACTCGATCGACCGCAATCTCGCCGACCTGTTCGCGCTCTATGGCGCGTCGCGCGGCCAGGTGTTGTGGAACCTGAAGCTGCCGTCGGCGCTGCCCTATATTCTCGGCGGCCTGCGCATCGCCGGCGGGCTGTCGCTGATCGGCGCCGTGGTCGCCGAAATCGCCGCCGGCTCCGCCGGCGCCGGTTCCGGCCTCGCCTATCGCATCGTCGAATCGGGCTATCGCCTCAATATTCCGCGCATGTTCGCCGCCCTGGTGCTGCTATCCATCGCCGGCATCGTGATTTTCTACGCGTTGGCATTCGTTAATCATATTGCGCTGCGCCGCTGGCACGAAAGCGCGCTGGAAGCCGAGAGTTAAGGGTAGGCGGTGTATTGACCATAATTCCGGGGCGAACTTGCCC
>Ga0310039_10001662_pt1 | contig 15553 bp, 20 predicted proteins | sample Sb_taG_4_FD_200460 | JGI IMG/M metagenome (GOLD analysis project Ga0310039, IMG submission 200460) | Peat soil microbial communities from Weissenstadt, Germany - Sb_50d_6_BS metaG (v2) (version 2) | ecosystem: Environmental > Terrestrial > Soil > Wetlands > Peat | place: Germany: Weissenstadt...
CTCCTCAAGCTGACTCACCTGGCGCACCGTATTCTCGTTTTGCCCATCCGGTGAACGCTCGAAGGAGCGCTCGGGAACTTGCCATTCGTGGTCTCCATAATTCGAATCCTGCTCGCGATGTTCCTTTTGCACCAAGAACGCATTGTCATCGTCGTAGATGTCAGTGAGTCCGTATCGGTGCCAATCGAGCGGATCGGGAAACAGCGTCCATGTTCCGCCGAAGAAGTCGGGATGGAACACTTGCAACGCCAATGCTTCCCATCCACCGGTTGACCCGCCGGTGAGCAGGCGCGCATACGGTTGGCGAATGACCCGGAAGTGCTCCTCCACGTACGGAATCAACTCGGTCAGGATCGCGTCTCCGTACGGTCCGTCATTCACAGAGTTGACGGCGTAGGAGTCGTCAAAGAAAGGAGTCGGGTGCTGGAAGCTGACCGCAATCATCCGCGGGAATTTATCGGAGTTCCAGGATTGATAGAAATTGTAGGCTGATTCCGTTCCGCGATGTTCCCTCGCAAACCGCTGCGACTCGTTTTCCGGAGTGTTCTCGGTCGAAAAAGCTAAGGGCGGATTCAAGCTGAAATGACCTTGCACATACACCACGGGATATCTCACGTTGGGATGGCTGTCATATCCTTTGGGCAGCAGGATCACCGCGCCCAGATAGATCGGCTGGCCCCAGAACTCGCTGAGCAGCTTGCTCTGAATCTTGATGTGCTTTACCCAGGCAGTGTCCGCGGGCACCTCGATCGGTGGAATCACCTTGTTCGCGCTCAGCTTGATCACATACCCCGCTGCGGGGTCGAGATGCACTCTTTGCACCTCGCTGATCAAGTTTCCAGGTGATCGATTGAATTGCTGGCCCTCCCATTGATCCATATGCGCCCAGATTACCGGCCCTTTGGCTCGGTGGAATTCGGTGTAGACGTTGACGATTGCCTGAACGTAGTAATCGCCCGCGGGAAGCTCGCGAAGGCTGTGCAGCGGATAGCCAAGCGTGCTGCCATTAATTTGGGCCGAATCCCCCGGTTTGAGTTGCTCAACATCCACGCTGAAAAGCGGCGTGCAGCGCTGCCAGCCGGCCACTTGGAGGCGAGGCTCGGGGTCCGCATGCCGGGTTACAGCCACGAAAACGCGGCCGGTGATCGCCTCTGCGTGTGCGGACGCTGGAAAAGAAATCTCAAACTGCTGATCCGCCGCTCGGGCTTGTGTGCACGCAACGACGCAGATCACAAGCAGAATTGTGAGATGGCTCGCCAACCGCCATGCGGGCACTTGCATCATTCTGCGCTGCATTGAAACCTCCTAATCCCGCTGCCAAGCTGTTGCTGGTTACCACTGGCGGAACAATTGCGAAACCTCATAGCTTCTGGCGCCCAACAAATGGCTTCACGATTTCATCCAGATCGTCCAGCACGCCGAGATCTGTTCGAGATTTGGGAAACGCATCCGGTCGTGATGATTGATTTCATCCGGGATTTCTATTTTGGCCTGCCGGTCGACCGATAACTTATGCCTGACCACGACGCTTTGCAACGCTCTAGCTAGGTTCTTAACTGCATTTCTTGTTCGGGGGCTGAAGGGGAATCCCGAAGTCAAATTCTCGCGTCTACCATCCACTCCTCAGACACTTTTCCTTCTCCATTCTCGATTGGCACAGAACTCTGTTTCGGTCGACGACCGTCTATCCCGCTGGCAATGGGAGCGCCGCAATCCTTCGCAGCATGCTCCCAAACAGCCGCCGCGTGAGGTGACTCTCCGCCTGCGCAGCCAGTAATATCGAGCTTGTTTCAGCATACGCCTGCCAATCATCATGTGCCGCCACAGTCTCGCCAGCGACCAGGAAGACGTTGATTTTCGCCTTGAAGCTCGAAGGGCCAAGAAAAACCGAAACCTACCCGCAAAAACGGGATTCCTGCATATTTGGGCCGAATTCTGCGTAAAGGCCACCCTTGGTGCGTTTAATTAACAGTAATGGCGCGCTTAAACGGGGGCGTAAGCGGGGATTTCGGGGAAATTTGAAATATGCGATTGGATTTCAACGGAGCGGATGAACGGAACCGATCTGGGTTCTCAGACTTAGAGCGCCAGACTGGTTCCACAATCGGAGCAATTTGGACCTAGCCTCCGCCAGAGTCCGTGACGATAGGATTGGTAATTAACGGGGGTCCTTGCAGTTGTGCCCTTCAGAGAACTCGCTAGAGGCGCTGAAGACGAGCAATGCACGGAGGAGAACGGACGAATCAAAGAAGTGAGTCCGTGGCGCGGCCGCTGTTCCAGCCGCGCCACGGACTGATTGGTCGAAGTTATTGTTGCCCTTGGACGGTCCCCGACCCAACTTGAGCGAACGCCGGTGGTCCTACCGTCGAGTCGACGTCGACGATTACGGCCAGCCCGGCGCTTGCGAAGTAAACGACCAGATTGGTCGGGGTCGCCGCGCCTCCAACGGTGAGCGGCAGGGTGTAGCGGCCGGCATTGCTAGCGTCCGCGGTGAGCGGGCCGGCGAGCGTTACACCCGTCGTTTCGGCCTGCGAGGGCGTGCCCGGGTTCAGATCGTTGACCGACGCAGTGCCGGTAATGGTCCCGCTTGCAGCCACGACTTGACCGACTGAGTTAATAAAGTCGTCGCCATTGTTGAAGGCGACGAAATCCACGCCGTTGTTTACGCTGGTTCCGGCGGTTGCAGTCTGTGGAACGAGGAAACCAGCGCCGAGATCATTGGCGTCGAGTTCTACGATCAAGGCTCCGCCGCCACCGCTCGGGTTGTTGGGATCGACTAGATTAAGAGCAGAATCGGTGAGATAGAGTCCCCAAGTAGTGAAGTCAGCATCGTTGGAAACGACGCCGCTGGTAATGCTGCCGTAGCCGCTGGCCGGAACCGCGTAGTTGGCCGCCAACGTATCAGGACCCGGTCCGGGAGGGACGACACCGGCTTCGTTGTAGTCGACCACACCGGTGATTGCCGACGTTCCGTCCGCATGGAATTGACCCGCGAGTGACACGGGACCACCTGCAGACGCAGTGGAAGGCCACGGCTCATCGATAACGAACGGACCGCTGACCGATGCGGCGGAGAAGGCAGGCGCTGCGCTGCCTTGGCCGAACGCCGACCCTCCTGTGACATCGGCGATGTCGGTTTCGACGAAGCGGACCGCTTCTGCGCCGACGATGTAATAACTGAAATTGAGTGTGCCAAGGACGAAGGTTCCTCGACCGCTGGCATCGGGCGCGGTGACAGCTCCGCCGGTGACGATGCCGGTGGTGGGGGTTCCAGCGATGTCCTGATCTGCGGTTCCTGTCGAGGACGTCCCAGTTGAGTTGAGGATTCCGCCAAACGCCCACGGAGAGCCGGAAAGGTAGCCATGAGCGGCCATGGCGAAGTTACCGACAAATCCGCCAGTGATAGCGGCGGCGCTTTGGAGATCGAGCGAGCCCCCCGAAGTGGCTGCGGCGTCGAACTCGCTGACAATCGCGTGATTGTTGTTGACGACTGTGAGGGCTAAGGTCTGGACGCCGGCAACGCCGACGAGAGGATCCGCAACGCCGCCCGTCGTGGCATTGAGAACCATTGTCCCCTGTCCGTCGTTTCCGACAGTGTAAGTTCCAGTAAGGGCATCGCCGACTACAGCGGCCGCATAGGAGCTATTGTTGAGGTCCTCTTCACCGGCGGTGACATTGCCCGCGCCGTCGAGGGTCACGCTACCGGCAGCGCAATAGAAGTTGCCGGCTGCGTCGAAGCCGCTAACGTAGAAGGCGTACTGGCCGGATAGACTCGAAGCGGATGCGACAGCCGTGACGTTTACCATGGCCGTGGCCGTGACAGAGGACTTCTTCGTGGAAGAGGCAGTGATGGTGACCGCGCCAGCGACGGCTGGAGCCGTATAGGCGGTAGCTGCGCCGTCATCGGTGTGAGCCGGATTGAAAGTTCCGCAGGAACCGGCCGGAGAACAGCTCCAGTCCACTCCCTTGTCGGCGCTATCGTGAGTGACGGTCGCGGCGATCGGCGCGCTTACGTTGATTTCCATGCTTGCTGGAGGCGCAGTGGTGATGGCGATCTTTGGCGACGGACTGCTACACGCCGAGGAGACCACTGCAACGGTGATGGTAAATACGATCAGAAGTAGTTTACGGTTCATCGCGAACCTCCCTTAGCAAGAGTTGGAGTGTGGGTGGCCTGTTGCGCTCCCATGAGGAGAGGAAAGCCGTGCTCATTTCGAATCGCGTAAGTCTTGCTGCCGGCTTCGAGTGTGCGCACCAGGAATACCTGACTGCCATGGAATGTGGTCATGACTCCAACAAGCTTGACCTGTTCGCCGGGCGAAACTCTGACGCCGTGAGGGCCGTTCAATGCAAAAGGTCCGAGGTGGGCATCGACCGTGCCAGTTCCAGACGAAAGGAACAGGTGACCGCCGGCCAGCTTGCCGGATACGGAATTTTTCACGCTGTATACTGTACCTGTAAGTGAGACTTCTTTACTGGCGTCGTATACCAGTGTTGGGACTCTCTTAGCCGGAGCGGTTGCCGCCCTAGTTGGGGCAGCAAACGGGGACACGACGAGAGCGGTCAGAAGGCATAAGCCTCCCAGCAAATTCCTCATAAGGACCTCCTCAGAAATTTTTCACTTCATCGCAGCGGAGCGGAACGAGCTTGAGCAGATTGACCGTACGATCGTGAACTTTGGATTCGGCGGTCTGCTGCTCCGCACTGCCGAGCAAGAAAATACCACCGGTGGTATGGGACTGGGGCCGAATTGCGATTGGAGTGTCGTTAGAGTAACACATCACCCGTTTGATAAGAGAGTGCCATCTTTCGGCTGACGCCAAAGAAATATGAGTTCGCGAACTGGGGAAGTGGAGATCCGGAATGGATCTGCACAACTTCGCAAGACTTCCGCCACCTTATATCTGCCAGTATGACGCATACGTCCGAGGAGCCGAGCCAGTTTCAGATAAAACTTCCGATCCTTCACCCATTCGATCTCTGACTGACCGAGATCACGACTCGACAGGAGCGCTGGTGCCTTCTGACCCCCTTCGTAGAAAATCTTCCAGAGCGGCACGTCGAAAGCAGCCGCGAGCTTCTCCAAAGTCTCAATGTTCGGAACTGTGTGGCCATTCTCGACTCGTGAGACGTAACCGCGGAGTGGGCCAGTGTCTTTCTCGATGTCGCCCTGGCTCATGTGTTTCGCTTCTCTGAGTTGTTGTCGTAACATGTCCGGATGAATCGAAGGTTTGTTTGTGCCTAAGCATGTTAAGGCACTTTTTGCAATCTCTGTGCTTCTCCCGATCGGATTAGCCGGCTGTTTTGTCAACCCATTGGACTTTTTGGGCGGCGGAGGCGGCCCTTCGATTACGGCTGTAAACCCCACTCCGGCCAATCCCACAATTACGATAGGTGCCAAACAGACTTTTGTCGCGAACGCCACGCTCAGCAATGGCACGACGACCATAGAGGGCGAAAGTCACACAACCTGGTCGTCTTCGGATACGACGGTCGCCACCATCGATGCCTCCGGAGTTGCAACCGGTCTGGCTGTCGGAGAGACGACAATCAAGGCGACGGTTAAGTCCGTCAGTGGCACCACGGTTCTGACAGTCACTCAACCTGTGCTCCACAACATGTCCGTTCGCGGGAGCTACCGTGTGTTAACGGTGACTTTCCTTGGGACTGGGCGAGAATTCGTCTTTGCCGGCAACGCGCTTGACGACACGATCTCTGTCTCACGGGTGCTGGCTTCAGGTGGGGAAGAGAAGGCAGGTACATTTTCAAGCGAGCCATCCCGGTGTCCGCTGTGGCTTGCGGTTGATTCTTCCGGGCGCTTTCTCTACGTGACGAATCAGGAATCCCACGACGTTTCCGGATACTCGATCGATCCGGTTACTGGCTGGCTTTCTCCCGTGATCGGTTCTCCGTTCCCGATCAGCCTGGTTGGAAAAGGACCATGGGCCATATCCGTTGACCTTACCGGTCATTTTGCCGAAGTAGCGGACCTGAACTCGACGGGCGTGCTTCGCTATCAAATCGATCCTTTGACCGGAACGCTGAGTGTCGATGAGAGCTCGAGATGATTTACAATTCGGGTTGTGGGTTTTTCGGATGCTAAATGTAAGGATTAGGAGCCACTTGTACTGCTCCTGTAGTGCGCTCCGCTAGTTTAAACAGTCAAGGCCTCCGAATTTGGTACCCCTGGGGAAACTCTATAGGTGCCTGCGAGTCGACGAGTCCGATGAAACGAAGGCGCCACGACGAGGGGATTCGCAGCTAGAGAGATCGCAATTTTTGGGCTGAATCTAGACGGGCCAAAAAACAAACATTCCGCGAAAAACAGGATCGTTTCAAATTCGAGCTGTCCGGATTGGCTTCAATTGACTCGTCGGCGTTCCTCGACGACTAATCCGGCCTCAACGATCGAGTTTACAATGTGAGCGAACTGCGTCGTCGACGGAATTACATAAGCCCGACCGATTCTTCGAAGAGTACCGAGGTGATCGGCGCCCCACGATTCCGCACGCAAGGTTTCCGGCGTCAGCAAGAAAGCGCCACCTTTGGACTGAACCGTGAAGTCTGAGTCTGTCATGTGGCTGTTCCACGGGCGCCGATTTTCTCGAAGCGCTAGTAGTGCGAAATGGTTTTGCCAATCAATGAGGATTCGAGTCCTTGCGCGACATGTTAGGGCGCGCACGCAGGCTGGTCAACGTTCGCGTACCGTAGGGGCACCGACACGGCCTGCGAAGCTCTCTCGGCTCTGCAGTAAAGTCTTAGAAGTCAAACTTTGCGAAGGGGAGAAAGATTATTCTTTCTCCCCTTTTCACGTTTTGCGGGTGAGATTTGTCCGACAAATAAACCGAAGATTTTTCGTGGTAGGTTCTATCCGTCCAAACCCTTACCATCCAGAGCCTCGTGGCTCCGATCGTCTAATCGCTGCTGCGGGTAAATCAGCTCATTTAGCTTACGGATGGAAGACCACTAGCCCCAGAATCTTCTCGAACGGATCAAAATCTCGATCCCGGTGTAAGAGGGAATGCCCATGTCGCAGGCAGTATGTGGCAATCAAACAGTCGATCGTTTTTCTGACGGTGTGACCTTGCCGGCGAAGATTCCTGAAGTTTCTTGCGGCTGCGACAGCGAGTTCCTCGCCGCCACTTTCAAATAGCTCGAACCGGCGAAGTTCGCGCAAGACACGATTTGAAGCGTGCTCGCCTTTCAAACCTTGGAGAATCTCGCAAAGAATTAGGTCCGTCAATCCGAAGCGCTGCCGGCCAACCTCACGATCAAAGTAATTGGTCTCGGCGTTCTGCAAACCACGCAAGTAGTCGATCCATACGGTCGTATCGACGATTACCATCGGCACCTATTCTTGAACCCGCCCTAGACGTGATTTATGGAGGTCTCCGTCCCATCGGATTTTGCCCCGCAGCCGACGAATCGATGCCTGCGCGCGGGTCTGGACGAGCAGCCGCAGTCCCGCCTCGACGGTAGCTCGCTTTGTCCGCGATCTGCTACTCCGCATTGCCCTGCGCATCAGGCGATCGTCTATATCGATATTGGTCCGCATCTTCTCTCTCTCCTATGTGTAACTCTATCACTTTTGTGTGTATGGTTCAATGCTCGAACTTTGTTGGCCTTGTTCGCTTGCGCGATGTTCTCGCGGCCTCGCGAACGTTGAGATAATCAGCCCACTTTCTTCAGGGTACCGTCCTGGCCCGTGCGTTGCCTGCGATATTCTTCTCGCACTCGAGCTCCTATTTGCTAAGAGGCGGCGCGCTCGATCTCCCGGTTGGCCTTATGTTGTTTGGCGATGGAGATGTCTAGCTCGGTGACAGCCAGCGCATAGCGTAATGAGATTTTGTTCCGCGTCATCCCCTAACCGGCTGCGGGAACGCAGGTGGTGGACCTGAAGATCATGCGCCACACCGCAGTCTTGACAGCGCCACCCATCACGCGCGAGCACCGCGCGGGCGAGCTGGCGGTAGGCCTCAGGTTCAAGCCGTAATCGCCGCCGATTCCGACTGAACCGGTTCAAACTTGTCCCTCACGATCTTGAACAATCGTTGCTCACCAGATCGTGCGAAGAGCCTTCGACCGACGGATCGCGCGGTCGGCAGTAAGCATCGGGAGTCCCTCGACCAGCGCCGTAGCTCCGATGGTGCGATCCGCGGCATCCTTACGGTAAGCCGCTGGCAGTCCAATAGCCCGCACGCAGGCGCGGCCACTGATTGGAAGAACAACGAAGCGAGTCTCGACTTCCTGCAGAAAGGTTTCCAGGCTGATGGGCAGGCGGACCCGGCCCTTGTTCACGAGCGTAGATAATTCCAACAGGGTGATATCGGAAATCGCCAAGCCGTCTCCCTGATTGCGTGCATCGTTAATCGCTGCCCTTGCCTTCGGCGAAATCTGGTCTTGGTCAAACGCCAACCAGACGACGACGTTTGTATCGACAAGGATCACTCAAGTTCTCCCCAATCCTCCGAGGAGAGAGCATGTCTGATGACGTCACCGCTAGTCGCGCCCTTGCCGCCAAGGAAATTGTAGATTTCGTCCGTGTCCTTGTTGACGGGCACAAGCTTGGCTACCGGCTTGCCATGCTTGGTGATTATCACCGTCTCCCGCTTGGCCTGAACCTCGTCCAGGATCGCGAAGCAATGCACTTTGAAAGCACCCGCCGCCATTTTCTTCATTCTGCACCTCGTAGCTCATCGTCATTATCCCATGGTCGAATTTCGCCCGATTGAATCGCATCATTTTGACGCGAATATGTGAGGGCACTCCCGCGGATGTTCTATGATGGCCGGCGATACAGATGCCTAGGTTAGACGGGCACAGTTGGTTCGCAATGCCTTTGTTCACAGTGCAGGCCAGTGAACTTGTGAAGCGATGGCTTGAGGAAAGTTTTCCACACGTTTTTCACATGCACTTGACAGATGATGGATATTACTCTAAACACCCTAGCTGTAGCATGAGCAGGCGAGGAACGGTGCAAGAATCATTGCTCACTGACGGCGAGCACAGGGCGCGAAGTTATGGAGCGCTTCATGCGGCGCGCTCTGGATTCATCGACACTTGCGCTGGGTCCTGCGAGCACGCGCAGTGAAAAGTCGTGTGCAGCGCTGGAAATCTCTAGCATCCGTTGCCTTATCCAGCCGAAACGGCCAAGCACCGCAATAGCTGGCAATTCCCACTCTAAAAAGTCAGCGTCTCTGCTGGGAACGCTGACCGGTACCCCTTTTTTCGTTTCCAAGCGGAGAGACGACGCTCTGGGTCAAAACGCCGCGACTCGGTCTAGGAGGTCGTGTTCTCAGGGTTGGTCGTTAGAGATTGAGCGAGCATAGCCAAAAATAACGGAAAGTCGGCCAAGGGACCCCATTCGACAGAGGGGAAGTATCCGAATGGCCAAGAAGCAGGCATCAACTGAGTCCGGTAAGCGGGCGCACCCACGCGAATGTGGCCCAGCCATCACTGTCGTAGTCGCCGACGAAAGCCGCATGGGCTGTCAACTGATGGCTTCTGCGTTTAGGCAGAGCCCTTACCCCACAAAAGTGACTGCTTTGGCCGTCGACTCGGCAGGAGTCCGGAATGCGGTTAAGGAGACCCAGCCAGTCGTCGCGGTAATAGGATCTAGCTTGAAAGACGGGCCCAATACGGGCCTTAAGACCGCTCGGGAATTATGCGTTTCTGGTTCCAATACCAAGGTGATCATTTTGATCGACGCCACCGCAGGTGGCATGGTTATCGAGACTTTGCAAGCAGGTGCGCATGGCATCATCTCCAAAGATGAGCCTTTTGAGAGGCTCTGCAAATGCATTGATGTCGTGCGGCAGGGACAAGTTTGGATTAACACCAATCAGATGCTCTGTCTCATCGACTATCTGGTCAAAACTGCCCCCGCTTCAGTGTTCGGTGTCGCTGCTTCGAACCTCTTGACGAAGCGAGAGGAAGGCGTCGTTCGTCTTGTCGGCGAAGGTATGACCAATCGTGCAATCTCGCATCAACTCCATCTGAGCGAGAACACCGTGCGAAATTACCTCTTCCGGATATTCAACAAGCTAGGGACCTCGACTCGGCTCGAGCTCGCCCTCTACGAGAACAACCGGCGACGAGTGCACGGGATCTTGGAATCCCAACGCGGCGACGCCGCCCCAATCGCCGAGAGCCACTCAGCAGTTTCACGCCGCCTCGTATAGATCGGGACAGCCCGCACCGAGAAAGAATTCTTTCGACCTCTCCGCAGTGCGATGGACTTGCCTGATACTGTAGGCCTCGGCCGGTGGTTTCGTCGCCAAACCTCTCAGGATCTTGAAGCAATTCGGAAGCGCGCGACGGACGCAATGGCTGCAGGAATTGCGAGTGAGTGAGCCAAAAACGTCAAGCACAGCGGGACCGAGTTTTACAGCCAACCGTCGATCTCACTCTTCTAGGCATATTCGGAAGTTCTTCTTAGCCCCGCGAGAGAGGAATGCGATCAAATCGGCTCAGTGCAACATCTTGACGCAGGGATCAGCGGTTAAAGGACAGCCGGTAGCCCGCAAAGCGAGGTAACACTCCCATTCTTCCGGCGACTCTCCTCGCCGAAGCCGTCCCGTTCCTGCACCTGCTTTGGTGCGGCTGGGTGTTGCTGGGCTGGACCGTGATGCGCTGCCGCCGCCTTCTGCGGACATTGCACATCGCTTCGCTCTTCTACGCCATCGTCATCGAGTTAGTTCCTTGGCCGCCGTGCCCGCTTACCGTGGCTGAATCGTTGCTCGAAGCTCGCGCGGGCATCGAACCCGCACACGGACCGTTCTTGGTGCATCTTCTCGATGCAGTTGTGTATCCCGACCTGCCGGAGTGGTTCGTCGTTGGCCGCGCGGTGCTTGTATGCGTGGCGGTCCAATGGGTCTACCTGCGGCGCTATCTTCGCCGAACTGCGTGCGGTCAGTGGTGACGGAAACCCGATCCTCTCCGGCGCGGTACGCTACCGGCGCAGACCTCGACAGAGAGCCGATTGAGAAGCTAGTACGGGCGGTGTAGGCTCTTGTTCATGCTCATCGGTCAAAGACTCCGAGAACTCCGCGAATCCAAGCATCTCAGCCAAGGCGACGTCGAACACCGCACCGGCTTGCTGCGCTGCTACACGTCACGCGTTGAGAACGGTCACACCGTCCCCTTAATCGAAACGCTTGAGAAGTATGCGAGGGCGCTGGAAATCCCTCTGTATAGATTCTTCTACGACGGCGAGGAGCCGCCAAGCAAACCAAAACTTCCGCCGGCCGCGAGAACGGAGCCGCTTTGGGGAACAAGCGGCAAGGAATGGCCAGAGCTACGCAGGCTTGCCAAGGCGCTGCGTCGGATGGACGAGCGCAAGCGAATCCTTCTGCTCGGGTTGGCTCAGGGCATGGCACGCCGAAAGCGAGTCAAATAGGCCAAGACTGCGTCGGCTGGTGGAAGAGGGGTGTCCCATGAAACGCAAGGCATCGTTCCTTATGGGGCTTGTGCTGGCGGCAATCTTTATCTCCGTCGGCTCGTCAGCGCAGGACCGCAAGCCGGTCAAGCTGCCGCCGCCGCAGACGGACGGAGGCCGCCCTCTGATGCAGGTGCTCAAGGACCGGAAATCGACCCGCGAGTTTGGCCCGGGTACCCTTTCGCCGCAAACGCTCTCCAACCTGCTCTGGGCAGCGTTCGGAATCAACAGACCGGATGGGCGTCGCACTGCGCCCTCCGCCATGAACTGGCAGGAAGTGAGCATCTACGTGGCGACTCCCGAAGGCGTATACATTTACGATGCCAAGGGCAACGCGCTGAACCCTGTGTTGGCGGGCGACTTTCGGGCGGCCATGGGCACGCAGTCATATGTGAAGGACGCGGCAGTGAACCTGGCGTATGTCTCTGACCTTTCCAAGACTGACAACGCTGCATCCTCCGAGGCAGAGTTGTACAGCGCCGCCGACGTGGGATTCATCGCGCAGAACGTTTATCTCTACTGCGCCTCCGAGGGGCTTGCCACAGTGGTGCGGGCCGGCATCGATAAGCCCGCGCTGGCGAAGGCGCTGAATTTGCAGCCGCAGCAGAAAATCATCTTGGCGCAATCAGTCGGGTATCCAAAGAAGTAGGGACACTCACAACTTCGTGCCTCGCATCCTTTTGACATCTGGGCTTCATTCCGCTCATTCGCTCGGCAGATGTAACCCGCCGTCCCAGGAGTTAGGGTCCACGTGCGAGTTAAATACTCTCGATTTCTTTCATGCAATGCATTCGAGGAAAATCCAGGATCTCCTGTAGCTACGTCCCGTTTGGGTATGGCTCACGCACTCTGGGGGTCACTCTGGATTACAGACTGCTCGGGCATTCATTATGAGCGAGGTGAAGTCATGGTCCTTCTCAAAGACCGCGTCTATTCCGTGAGAAAACGCATCCTTCTCCGCCCGCGACCCGTGTTCACTCGAGACTAGGAAGAGCGGGACTTCGGGCATGATCAGCTTCAGTTCCTCGGCCGCTTCGAAACCATCCCTTGGAGTTAATTCCCTTTCCAGGATGATTAGATTAGGATTAAGTTTGGTTCCCTTCGTAATTGCTTCGACTCTATTCTTTGCAGCGCCGCATATCTCAAAATCGCCTTCAAGTTCGAAGGCAGCACGAAGCGCCTCGGATAAGCTGGAGTCGCTGCAAGCAATAAATACGCGAAGCAATATCTCCCCTAATGGTAGCGCACCAATATTGGTCCTTCCATACAAGTCACCTGGGTAGTTCTGCGCTCAACTATCGACTCTTCAATTGAAAAAGAGTATGAGCGAGGTCACACAATCACGTGCCGGCGGTCACAAACAGATATTTTTAGCTGGCTTGTCAGTTTGATAGATCGTCTAGAAATGGAGTTCTGAGCAGTCGGGTGAGCACTACACAACCGTTACTTCTTTTCAGAACTGAGGTCCGGACCAAAACTACTGCATCCGGAGCCGAGTTTCCGAGTGCCTGTCGAGGAATTGAAGCACCTAGAAGCGTTGCCACCACAATAGTGTCTAGGCCTTCGCATGCGCCCGATGCTGCGGTCGAAAATACCGATAGGCTAAGGTTACCCCGGCAGCCAGACTCGTCAGGATGTCTTCCCGTCTCTCTGGGGAAATTGGCGGAGGGCGCAACGCGGGGTCGGGATCGTACTCGTGGGCCAGCAGAAACACCGGCACCAGACTGCCGGCATGAGCTTCGTCGTCCAATAATTGGTTCCAGCTACCACGCCGTAGGCCCATGCCGCGAAGAAAACCCTTGGCCCACTCATTTCCTGTCACCGACCCATTCTCGTCTTCGTGCATGAGCGGCAAGTACACCCCGCCTTCATACAAGGTCTTCGCAATCGTGTTCCAGTGACGATTGAGGAGGCTGAGAATCTCCTGCGCCTCCTCGAGATTCTCAAAAATCCCATCTTGTGTCTGCTCGTTACCCCAGACGTACGGCAGGTATTCGCCCGGCATCACCACTTCCGGACCGCAGATGAGTGCCGTAAAGAAGCCGTCGATCTGTTCCAGATTCATCGCCCGGCTATTCTTGGTGTTATCGAGAAATGCGTCGAGCCGCGCAAACTCATCATCGGTCAATGGATTGTGCCTAGCGAAGGGCTGCATCGGGGACATCGTTTGAGGCTCGCGTGAATTGTAGGGATTCGAGGAGACAGGTTCAAGAATCGAGCCACCAAATCCAATTTCGCAGGGACTGGTGGATCAGAGCTCCGAGAATCCGGGGATCTCTCAGCCGCAGCTGTTTACCCGACAGTCGAGACCGAGCTACTCCCCTTATTTGAAGTCGAAAAGATCCTCAGGAATCTTGCTACGACTTTGCTGTTTCTTTTTTGCTCCTACCACCTTCGTTCCCTGTCCATCGCCGTGTTGCCCTTTTCTTGCCGTCAAGCTGAAGCGGTTTCTCAATGCCATTGGACCCCAGATGTTTCTGCATCGGGGCGATACACCTTTCCGGCTGGGACTGGCTTACTGTTTTTTCTTGCTGAGCCTTGGTCGCGAGTGTTCGAAAATGGAGCGGGTCTCTGAGTCCTTGTAGTTCCCGGTAATAATAGAGCGGAGTGGGTAGTTTTCCCTTGAACCTCAGCCTCTTTAGAAACTCGATTTCTTCCTCGGTAGCATCGCCGCTCAGGGAAGGATCCCGAAGGAATTCTTTGAGCCCCGGCTCTCCTTCGGAAGGTTCCTCGGCTTCCTTTTCAACAAACTCAAATCTCTTGGGGTCCCCCGGGGCTAACCTTCGGCTTAACACAATCTCCATAGAAAAGGTCACGAGGTCGATATCCCAGGATTCGATCAGCGGATCCAGGAAAGAAATGCAGTTTTCAACGGACACAGTAAAGACATCCGTGTCCAGAAATTCGAGGATGATCACCCGCATTTGCTCGTAGCTTCGACCACTCAGTCGAGCTACCAGGTGCAGCCAGTTTTCACTTTCCAATTCTCCCGTGGCGACTCTCTTGACCACGTCCAAGAGCTTTTGTGTGACTAGGCGTTCGAGTTCGCCGAAGGGCTGCTTCTCAAAAATGGCGCGTACTATCTCTGCTTTGTCGGTTGCACACTTGCGCAGGACCAGCTCCCGAACTTCCTTCAATAAGGGCGCGGGTGGTTCGTTCAAGCTTCTTTTCAATTTCTCATTGCGCTGGTGTTCGGCCAGCTCTGAGAGTTTGCCGGCGGGGAGTTTCAAAAACTTGCCCATCTTGTCGTAAATGTCTGTTCGATCTGGTGCAGGAGGCAATTTCTTCCGAGTCAGGAGTTGGGAAACGTATGACTCCGTAACTCCAGCCGCGGTAGCCAAGTCCTTCTGCTCGAGGCCCAATTCTCCCAGCCGCTGTTTGATCACTAGACAAACATCCACGGAGTGCCTCCATTCGCTTAACTTAGTAGATTAATCCAATAAAATATTCCTAGATTGTCCTTGACAAGTCAAGTTAATTAACCTACGGTGGTTAAGAGCCTGAGGGGGTCTTCAGCTTGGTTGAACTAGTAGCAGTTATCTGAGTTCCCCTTGGCCGTGACAACCAAGGAGGTTGACATGTTTGCACGCAGAGTGTCGATGCATCTGAAGCCCAATAGCGGTGCGGAATTCACCAACAGGATCGAGAAGGACATCTTTCCCTTGCTTCGGAAGCAGAAAGGATTTCAAGACGAAATCACGTTCATTGCTTCGGGCGGAAAGGAAGCGTTCGGAATCAGTTTGTGGGACAAGGCAGAGAACGCGGAAGCTTACAACCACGCGAACTATCCAGAAGTGGTGAAGCTCCTCGCGAGTGTGGTCGAGGGAGCTCCGCAGGTTGAGACCTATGAGGTATCCAACTCCACGTTCCCCAAGATCGCTGCTGCCGTAGCAGCCTAGGGCCGGCAGTTCTTTTCATTCAGTGAGGGGCGCGCTGAGTCTGCCCCTCACTTCTCCGGCGAAGGGAAACTACAAAACACACAAGACTTTCTATACTTATTTGAGCGAGACAACCAAGGAGGTTGCCATGAACACAATTACCCGTTGGGACCAGTCCCGCGGTCTGACAGCTTTACAGGACCAAGTCAATCGTTTGTTCGAAGACAACTTTACGCGC
>Ga0310039_10001663_pt1 | contig 15552 bp, 29 predicted proteins | sample Sb_taG_4_FD_200460 | JGI IMG/M metagenome (GOLD analysis project Ga0310039, IMG submission 200460) | Peat soil microbial communities from Weissenstadt, Germany - Sb_50d_6_BS metaG (v2) (version 2) | ecosystem: Environmental > Terrestrial > Soil > Wetlands > Peat | place: Germany: Weissenstadt...
CGAACGCTTCCGTCGCGGTCTGCACGCCGCCGATGAGTTTAGAGCCGGCGGCGACAACGGGCTTGTCCGCGACCACGACATACAGGAGGATCAGCGCGAACGCGTAGCCGACGATCGCCCATCCGGGCGACCCTTCGCCCTTGACGGCGCGGCCGGTGGTTTCCGAGACGCCGCCGGCGGCCGCGGCGGCGTGCGAGCCCGCGAGCCGGCCTGCCCCGGCGATGCGTTCCGCGAGCGCGGGGGCGGCGGCGGTCATGCGCTCACGCGGTCCCCATCAGGCGTCCGGCGAGATGCCCGCGGGCGGTCCGCACGATCAACCAAAGGCCGATCAGGACGAGTATCAGGCCGAGCGCGGGCATTACTCAAGACACCCACGGGTGTCAATCGCCCACGTACTTGGCGTGCAGCCATGCCCCGACCCGGGGCATCCCGCCGGCGGCGTAGTTGACGAGGAGCGCGATCACGAGCATCACAAGCAGGATGGCGGCGAGCGATTCCACCCATTATGTCTCCACGTCGACGCGCGCGGGCCCGAGTTTGATTCCGCCGCCGAGGTGCAGCACGCCGACGGCGAGCAGGATCGCGCCGAGGATCCAAATCGCGGGGCTGCCGCGCCAGTCGAGGATTTCGGACCAGTGGCCCGACAGGCGGCGGTTCGCGGGGACAACTTCGCCGCCGGCGGCGCCGAAGAGGAGCTGCCCGCCGGGGGAGATGGATGCCTCGAGTTCCTGGTAGGGATCGGTGAAGCTCGGGGAAGCTACGCCGATCGCCCATGTGGATGGCGTCGGCATCAGACACCCGAGGGGTAAAGTGTCTCCTGCGCCGAGATGATCTGGGCGCCCGTTTCGACCGCTTCCGGAACGCCGATCACGGTCTTCAATTCGCTCAGCGCCATCGGACGGATTGCATCCCTGGCCGGGTCGTCGAGCAGCGTGTCGAGCACAGCCCACTTGATGCCCTGCACTTCAATTCTCTTCAGGTAATCCCGCGTGTTGCGTTCGATCAACAGCTTCGGCGAGCCCCAGAACAGGGGCTTTTGGTTTCCGCCGTACTGGAGGAACAGTACCGTCCAGGTGAGCGGGTCGATGTTTGTCACCTTCCCCTTCTTCATCAGCGTGATGAAGTAGCGCAGGAGGTCGCCGGAGGTCCTTGTGAGCGGCGTTTCCTGTTCGCCTTCCGCCACAACGGGGGTGGAACGCTCTACGAGGCCGTGCAGCGCCGTGAGGTCCGGCAACACGATTATCTTCTTTTTGCCTTCGACCATCGAGCCGATGGAGAAGAGCGTCATGTGCCAGCGCACTTCCCCGGTGACTTTTTCGACGGCGCCTTTCGTGAAAAGTTCAGCTTCGGACGCCCAAGTGATCGAGAGCGACAGAGCCGTCTCCTCCGACTGGGCGAGGATCATTCCCTGCAATTCGCGCAAATCCTCCGCGATCGGGACCTGTACGACCCATTCATAAGTCTGTTCGGTCGATTCTGTGAGTTTTTCCCATTTCGCGGTGCCGGCGACGGCATGTTCGGGACAGCGGTAGACGACTTTACTGCGGGCCTCCAGGACGGTCCCGGAGCACGAGATGATACCCGCGACACCGTTCGCTTCCAGCGCAAGTTTTCGGATGAACGCCCACGGCATCCCGATCGCCGCGTTTGTTTCTTCCGCTTTTGTTTTGAATTTAAGCTTGATCAGTATCTCGGCCTGTGCGGCGCAGCCCACGCGTTCGAGTTTCAACGTCTGCGTTTCACCAAACCCGGCGAACGTCTGGGCGGTCTGCGGGAGCTCGATGCGCTCGGTGAGGTCCGCCCACTCCGCCGGAAGTTCTGCCTCGGGCGTTTCGGGGCCGGGGGAGGTCGACGGTTCGGTGGGGTAGGCGCCGCCGGCGATCGGAGGCAGCCGGCCGTCATGCTCGGCCTTGTAGCGCTCGAGATGCTCTCTCAGTTTGTTCACGGTTCGCTCCCGCGTCAGGCCGCGGCTGCGAAGGACTTCAGCCCGGCGATTCCGGTCTTGGCCGTGAGCCACTTGAACGCGACGATGAACGTCAACGCCATGAGGCCGACGATGATCCAAGCCTTCAGTGTAATTTTCATGCTGGGGGTTCTACCGTGTCCGGCTCGGGGCCGGAAGCGGCGCGCTCAGGGCCTCCAGGGGACTCCGGGGGCTGCCGGGGGGCGCGTCCGGGGGGGCGGCGGAGCGGGATCGGCGCGCAGCGGCGCAGCTCGCGGGTCGGGCGGATCGACCACAGGTGCGCGTGGCGCCCGTATTCCGAGTGCAGCTCCCGGAGGGCCTGTGCGAGGTCGGCGGCGGAGAGGGGCACGTGTCCGGCGAGGGCTTTCAGGTCGAGGTCGATCGGCTCCTCGGCGAAAACAAAGATGTGCTCCGCCTGCGAGCGCAGGACGGCGTGGCATTCCGCGACGCGCTGTGTGAGCGCCATGACGCTCCGCTCGCTCGTACGGCCCTGTGTCGCGGCGAGACGGAGGCCCGTGGGGCACCAGCTCGGGCTGGTGCACTCGCTCGCCTCGTCTACCCACCACAGCCACGGCCCCGGCGTCCGCCAGACGAGCGCCGCGGCGGCCTCGTACTCGTCCCGCTCCCCCGTGACGGGCACCCAATGGACGATGCGCCGGGGTTCCCGGAGCGCCTTCTCGAGGGAGCCGATGCCGCGTGCCTTCGCCACGCGCAGCTCGAGTTCGTCCTTTGGGTCCCACACGATCAGGCGCGTCCGGGAGCGCGCCGCGATCATCTTCGCGAGCTCGGTCTTGCCACAGCCGGTGTAGCCGACCATCAACAGCCGGTCGGAGCGGCGGATCCCGCGCGGACCCTCCGTCGGGAGGGGCCCGCTCATGGCGCTTTCAACACAAGCTCCTCGGTCATGTCAACTCCGGCGGGGGCGCGAGCGCAGCGGCCTTCGCCTCGGCGACCCTGTGCAGGATCGTCCCGGACGGCAGATCGTGGCCGCGGGGCAGCTCCACCACGGCGAGCAGGCTCATATCGTCGGAGCGGTGGCCGATGATCCAGCGCGCCAGAACCTCCATGAACTGGTCAAGCTCGCCACTGGCCTGCGCCGCGTCTATCCAGCCGCGCGCGGTCTCGGTCGTGAGGCCCTGTACGAGCGTCGCCAAGGCGAGCTGTGGGCCTTCCGCGTCGCCGCTCGGCGAGCGCATGGCGACCGCGGTGCTGTGGATCTTTTCAGATGCTGTCATTGTGGTCCTCTCGTGCCGCATCGGGGAATCGCAGGGCGCCGCGTGGACGCCCGCTGTTCCCAGGGACGCTCCCTGGGGGAGGGATGTTCTCATATATGCCCGTGTCGTGCTCGGCGGCTTCAGCGGCTTCACGCCGCGCGGCGACGGCGGCGCGCGCCTGCAGGATCGAGCGATAGGAGTACATGGCCGTCCCGTAGCCGAGGAGGATCGGATCAGAGGCGACGGCCATGCGTGCCGTCGGCTCGTAGCGGTTGAGGATGCGCGTCAGCGGAGGCGCCATCCGCTCGAGGTCGCGCTCGCTCATCACCCAATCCTCCTCGGCTTTGCCCCACAGGTCATGCACGATCGAGCCGGTCATCTTCAGGTGCTCTTCGACCGCTTCCTCTTCCCATTTGGTCTCGACGTCTGCCGCGGGCTCGCCGAGCTGCACTTCCTCGCCGGCGGGTTTCGGGGACGGCGGCGGCTCGTCCTCGAGGTAGTCGAAGTCCTCTACCCCGCCGGGGGGCTCCAAGTCGCTCGCCCCGTCCGGTCCGATCATCCGAAGATCGCTCCGAGAACATCGTCGAGAGGATGGGATCGCCGTGCCGGGGGTACCGGTGCCGGCGGCGGCACGGCGACAACCTCTTGAGGTGGCGGGTTCGCGGTGGGCGCCGCGCGGGCCTTCGCGCGGATCGTCCGGGGTTTCGTGGGCGGCGCCGGTCCCGTGCCGCTCCCCGGGGGGCTCCCCTGGGGGGCCGCCTTGGTGTACGCCTTCGGGTTGCCCTTGCGAAGGTTGCGTTCCGCCGCTTCGCGCATGGCGTCGCTCGTAAAGCCCTTGTAGCCCTTCGGCGGCATAGGGGCAGCTTACCGTATGCTTTGCAGATGCGAAAACGGGATCGGTCGAGGCGCGCGCAGCTGCAGGCACTACTGGGAGATCTCGGCACGGTTCTGCCGTACGCGTCGCGGGCGGGCCGTCGGCCGGCCCCCGGCTGGTATCTCGATCTGGCCGGCGCCCCGGGCGTCGGCGACGTAGGATGGACGGCGAGCGACGGGACGGTCTACGCCGGCGTCGACACCGTGCACGCCGCCGCTGTAATATGTAGGATCCATGCCCGCCTCGAATCCTGACCGCCGCCCGCCGCCGAGCCGCGGCGTGCCGCTCAAAGCCGCCTATGCGAAGCTCGGCGGCGACAGCCGGACGGGGGGCAGCACGTACTATCGGGATCCGGAGATCCTGCGGCGGGAGAGCATCCCCGGCGGCGGGACGCTGCGCCTTGAGGTGCTGCGCCCCTTCGGCGAGGGCGAGCCGATCGTCAGATGGGTCGCGGAGTACGAGGCCGGCGGATCCCACAACACCACCGAGAGCTATCTGCAGATCCCCCACCACGGCTACGACGCCCTCGAGCAGCCCGACGCGGCGCGGCTCATTGAGGAGGATTGCCGGCGGCTCATCCGTGCCATACGGCGGGAGCGCGCGCAGGCGGGCCGCGGCGAGATGCCCCATCCATGAGCCGCGCCGCCGCGGACGGGAGCTCCTCAACGAGCTTGGCCGGCTGAACGAGGAACAGCTCGAGTTGCCCGACTGGTAGTTGCGGACACAACTACTGGTCCCCTCCACCATGCGCTCTGTGCATGTGGGGCCTTCGGTCGCGCCCAGGCCCGGTGGGGCGCTGTCCGGCGGACCTGCTGACGCCCGGGGCGGGATCTGCTTCGTCGCGTACTCGCGGCCCGGGCGCTCCTTCTCCTAAGTATCGGCGGCCGCGGCGGCGAACACAAGGGCACTGGACGGATGTTCTATTGATGGCCCCGCACGTTAGTCAACCGCCTCGACGCCGATGTCCCGTACGAGTCTGAGCGCAACGGCGGCGAGTTGCGTAGCCTCAGTGCGAACGTTGAGCCAGTCGGGCCGCTGATGCCACTCCTGCCATGCCTCGCGTACCTCCCTGACCTCATCCTCCATACACGCGATAGCCAGCCTGACCGTTGCAACGTCGGAGGTGAAGGGCGCGTACTTCTCATCCTGCCGTGTCATCTCCTCGCCCACAACGCGGAGAGCCGTCTCATGACCCAAGGCGTAGCCCTTGCGCGTCTTTGGATCGCCTACCACGGTGCCGAAATATCCGAGTGAGATGTCTCTGCCGGGAACCGCAACCTCAGGGCTCATAACGATTCGTCCTTTCGTGCTTTCGGGATTTGTCTTGATCTGGAGAGCCTGATGCGGATGGCGTGGGCCCTGGTCGGCTCGCCCGTCGGCTTCCATCCTCCCCCCCCGGCTCCAGTGCTCTCCCTGTCGTTTCCGCCGCCTGGATCTCGAGCCTGTGTTTGCGTGCGGCGCGCATCAGCAGCTGATGCGCGCCGTTCTCGCCCAGATATTCGTTCATGACGGCGCCGGGGTGTAGGGCCGGAGCTGGCCGCGGGGGTCTATCCAGTAGAGCGCGTCATATTCCGGTACGTGGACGATCGGGCCGCCGCGATCGCTCCATCCCACCACACGGACCAAGCCCCGGAACGGAGGCTCGGCCAACCTGTCGAGCTTCGCGTGCTGTTTCTCGCCGAGCGGCCGGACCGGGCGGGGGAGGGTGTCGCCGAACAGCCGCGTCATCGTTGCAGCGTCCAGAGGCCGAAACAGGCATCGAGCAGGCTGTGGCGCACGAGTCCGCGCCGCTCGAGCCGCCTGAGCGCGTCGCCGCCGTCGGTGGCGACATAGCCGCACCGGCGGTCCCACCTGCAGCGTTCGCATGGCGGCCTGCGGTGCAAGTGGACGATCTGCCCGGCCTCGCTCGAGGTGATGTCGCGCTCGGCGAGCAGGCGCAGGATCGCGCGCTGCGCCGCCGTGAGGCCCGCGCGGCCGCGCGGCGCAATCCGGCGCTCCTCCTCGGCGCCGTCGATCGTCAGCTGTCCCGCGATCAAGGTCATGACGGCCCGCGCCCGCGTTCCAAGACCCCGGCTTCCTCCAGTGCGGCGCGGAGTGTGGCGCGGAGTGTGGCGCGGCGGCGTTCATTGAGGCGCCGCACGTTGGCGCTCTGCCATGTCGCCAGCGCGTCGAGGTCGTCCGTGAGTCGCGCGATGTACCGCTGGGGCACGGTGCTCGAGTAGACATATGCCAAGAAAGGCCCGACGGAGGCAAGCACGCACTCCGCGAGGTCGGAGAGGTCGTTAAGTTCGCGTTCTATCTCCAGCAGTGCGGCGAGGAGGTTTACGAGGTCGTGGGACATCATCTCCGTGTCCATGTGTTCTGCTTTCGTGACGGTGTTTGTAAGCCTGATCCCCCCCGGTCTATGCCCGCAGGCACGGTGCTCGAGTAGACGCCCGGACGCGCCTGATTTCGCTTGCTTCAACGGAGCCGGGGGGGAGGATGAATCTACCGCGGCGCCGGCGGGATGTCAAGGGCACTGGACGGATGTATGGTCAACCTGGCCCGTGCGGGCTATCTCCAGCAGTTCGCCGGCGACCTCCCGCAGACAGCGCGCGTTGTGGCGGTGTTTGGCGGCGCGGCGGCGGCAGGCTGCCGCCTCGGCCTCGCCGGCGGCTTCGCCGGCGAGCTTGTCCCAGTGCGCGGCGATCAGCTGCTCACGCTCGGCCGCGGTCATGTGGGGTCATACCATGAAGCGGGGGATACTTCTCCCCGGCGGTGCAGCTCTTGTGCGGCCCACTGCATCGCCGCGAAGAACCCGGGTACGTTGTCGTCCTGCGCGCGTATCGCGTCGTCGTAGAGGTTCCTCATCTCCCTGTACGCCCACTCTTCCTCGACATCATTCGTGGTCGCGACACAGACCCCGAAAAAGTCCAGGAAGCCCCGTTCGTAGACTTGCCGCTCGTGCTCGTCGAGGTTCTGCAGGGCTGTGAAGGGGTTGACGTGGATCATTGGTTCTCTTTTCGCTTGCGCGGCACGATAGAGCTGCTTCGGCACTCTGATCAGGCAACCACCAACGCTCCGCGCCCCCTCGGGCTTCCGCTCACTGCCCGGGGCATCGAGTCTCCCGGAGGCCCCGCGTTCCCCTTCCTGGTAGCCCGCCGGCGGAGCCGGCGTATCGATTCTGCCGCCGTCAGGCGGCGCTGACTCCATGTCGGGGGGTGCTCGCCCCGAATTGCGCTCCGCGCTGTGACAATTGTCTGAATCCGCCGGCGGCGGAGAACCCACAACACAGGCAACGGAGTTGCCTGTTGTGGGTGCCGAAGGCAGGGCGACAAAACAATTGAGCAGGCGCACGGCGATGTGGTCCATGTGTCCCGCCGTGGCGCGGAGGCGTTTCACGTGGACGACCCGGATGAGGCCCATCGCTTCGAGGCGCCTGTCGACGCGCTGCATCGTCCGCGGACACCGTGGCCGTCCGCGCCGCTCCATCCCGCGGGCCTGCTGAGGCCGGCAGGTGCGGTGGTCCTGACCCTTGACGCGGTATCGCGCGCTGTGGCCCCTGTAGGCGACGTAGGCGGTCTGGAGGCCCCGTGCGCTGAGGGTGATCCCTTCGCGCTGCTGCAGCTGCGCGAAGAGCGTGACGAACGTCGCGCGGCTCACCCGCTGCACAGGGTAGGCGAGCGCGAGCCCGTCACGTTGAGAACGCCACGCGCGTTTGTGGCTGCGTGCGCGCCTGGCGCTCCCCGACGCGAGGCCGCCGCGGCGAGCCGCTTTGCGGCGCTTCTCCCGCGTGGAGACATAGCCGCGGTTGCGCGCGTCCTCGCTGCTGTCGATGCTCCGCGCCTCACGCTCGATCGCCGCATCCCGCCGCGCAATCGCCTCGTTGATCTCCTCGGGGGTGCGCCCCGAACGTACGTTCGATCCCGGCGCCGCTACCGAATCTTTGTTTCTGTCGGGGTTTTGCTCTATACTTCCCATTGTTGTTCCTTTCTCAGCAGAGGCTGGCCCGTCTCTCGTTGAAGCCGTGACGGAGTGTAAGCCTTGGGGCCGGTCCGTGTCAAGCGGGCCGGCCTCTGCTTTGTTCTCGGCCGCCCCCCGATAGAACATCCGTCCAGTGCCCTTGTGTTCGCCGCCGCGGCCGCCGATACTTCTGGCATGACCATGACCACCGTTGCGGTCCTACCGGAACAATATACGCCCGTCGGACCCGCGGAAGCGCATCACATCGAGATCTTCCTCGTCGTCGCCGTGGTGGTCGTCGCCGTGGTGGTCGTCGCAGCCGGGCACCTTGTCCAATGGGGGATGCTCGCGCTGCGCGCCCGGGCGGCCGTCGCCGAACGCGAACGAAAGCGTGCGGCGACGGCCGCCCGGGCGCGCACTACGACGGCCGCCCGGGCGGACCATCCGACCCGTTCGGCGACGGCCGCCCTGTCGCGCACCACGACCCCGTGGACACCCACCGACAGGAGGCAGCCATGACCGACCGACCGACCGACCGACCGACCGAGGTGGAGCAAGTCAAGGATGAGAAGATTGCATTCCTGCGGGAGGAGCTGCTGCGGGTCCGACGGGCTCTATGCGCGTCCCAGGAGCGCGCCGCCCGGTTCCATGTCGAGGTCTTGGATCTCCGGATTGCCCTCGAGCAGGCGAGGGACCAGCTTGCGCGGCACACCGGGTAGCCGTCCGTCTTAATCTTTGCGGGCCTTCGCCCGTGCGCGGCGTTCCCGCCGGAGCCGGCGGAGCGCCCAGTATTGGAGGCGGTTCATGTCGACGGGGGAGGAGACGCCGGGACACCCGAACGGCCCCTGACCCTGCACCCCGTTGTTGATCTGCTGCGCGACCATGCGGCGGTGGCGGCCGAGGGGGCGGACGGTGCCGCCCCAAGAGGCGATCCAGAATTCCCCGGAGACGACCTGGAGCCGGGGGCCGCATGTGCGGAAGAGGCTGTCGGGCATGTAGACGGTTGGCGCGATCCGGTCACCGCCGAGCAGCCCGGTCACTCGGTAGACCGCTTGATCGAGGCGGCGGACGTATTCCGTGAGCGCCGCGGGCCCGTCGGGGTGCATCCGCTCGACGTCGAGGACCAGGCGGTCACCCGCCTGCCAGACGGGGCGCACCGTGGTCCACAGGTGCAGCGCTTCCGCGCCCACGGTCGAAGCGGTGTCTTCGGGGCGCGCGAAGTGGTAGTGCCAGACGTTCAGGCCGGCGTCGTGCGCCGCCCGGCTCTGCGTGGCGTGGGCGAGGCTCGTGAACTTCGCGCCGTCGGTGGCGAGCACGCCGACGAGGAGCGCGCCGGCGGATGCGAGCTGCTGCGCCGCGAAGTGGCCGGTGTAGTTGTTGATGTCGGGCCAGTAGCGGGGGTTCACGGCGGCTACTCCGTCGCGCCGGCGGAATGCACGGCGGGGATCCCGATCCCGGCGAGGAACGAGATCCCGGCGACGATCCCCGTCCGCCATGTCACGGTGGGTGCGGCCTCCAGGGCGATGAGGCCCGCGAGGATCCCCGATCCGATGATGCTCACGATCTTGGGCACGGCGGTGCTCCTTTCAGTGGGGTGTCAGGGACGACCCGCCGCCGCTGGCCGTCTTGTACGCGAAGACGGGGCGGCGGCGGGGGTCGTCATGAATGTTACGCCGCCGCGTGCCCCATGCCGGGTTCAGCCGCGGCGTCGCCGATCGTGGGCTCGCGGGCCGCGGGAGCCGCGTCGGCCGCGGCGGGCACCCCCGGCGAGGGGGCCGCGGGCGCGGGCGGGACGGGGGCGTCCTGGACCATCGCGGCGAGCGTGTCGATCTCCCGCGTCACCGTCTGGATCGCTTCGTATTCGCCCTGCTGGCCCGGCGGCTGCGGGGGCGCCGCGTCGAGGGCGGCGACCTTGGCTTCGACGGTCGCCTTCAGGGCGCTGACGGCTTCTTCGAGTTCCTGGATAATTGTGCTCACTCTGGTGCTCCTTCTGACGGTGGATGGTGTATGCTCTGGATACTAGCGTCCGCGCGAGTCGGACCGTGTATGCAAGAGGCCCCCGTGATCCACTGGAGAGCGGGGGCCTCTTCTTTCAGCGGCGGCGCCGCTTGCAGATCGGGCATTTGCATTTCGCTTTGTGGCCCTTCGGCTTCTTGCCGTGACCTTTTTTCTTGCGTGCCATCCGATCACCTCTTTTCACTGTAGGGGGTATCCGGGTCTATTCAAGCAGGGCAACATTTAGTACTTGGATGGACGCTTCGTTTGCAACGCTCGAGCAGGCCGCCGTGAGATAGAGTTCCTTGCCTTTCTGCACGGGGATCGTCACCGTCACGAACTTGTTCTGTGACGCGTGAAGTTCGATCTCAAAAAACGCCACTTGGTCTCCTTCAACTTCGGCCGTGACAGAGGCTCTACCTTCTTCGACGACAAAGACGTGCATTGCCAGCACGACGAAAGCGTCGTTTGTTGCCGATATGACACCGTGGTTTTCTTTGCTGCCGATGCCATTTTGGGTTGCTTCGACCAGTCCCGGTTCGTGTTTCCATGGGCCTATTTTTTTCAAGGCGGACAAAGTGGTTTCCCCGGTTTTGGAGACGGTCGCGATGGGCCCGGGCGGCCCTTCGGGCCCCTCCTCGCTGAACGCCGATTCGGCGTCCACGACGCGCTTTTTGAGGTCTTCGAGTGCGGCCTCGACTTCTTCCGGGGTCATCATTGTGGGACTGCCTCGATCGTGACCTGTGCGGGTTTGCCCGCGACGGCGGAGCGGACGCGGATGCCGTAATACCAGTCGCGGCGGTCGGACTGCACGCCCGGCGCAAGGAACAGCTCCTCCTCCCACACGGCGAGGGACGGGTCATTCACTGGCGCGACGAGAAGCTGGCGCATGATCGCGGCATTGTAGACCCGGACCGTGCTGCGCCGGATCGCGTAGCGCGTTTCCAGCGTATTCGCTTCGGTGTATTCGTTTGCGGTTGTGATGTTGTTTAGGGTAGCCATCAGAACATCCTATCGGGAGACCACGATGATTGTACCCGCGCCGCCTTCGCCGCCTTCGCCGCTCAGTTTGCCCGCGGGTGCGGCGCAGCCGCCGCCGCCGCCGCCGGCGCCGCCGCCTTGGCCCCCTTTGCCGCCCGCGCCCGCGTTGACGTTGAAGCCGCCGCCGCCGCCGCCGCCGCCGAGGCCCGGCAAGCCGGATTCGGCGAGGCCGCATTCGGAGAGGCCTGGTTTCCCGGCTTCCCCGGCGGCCCCGGCGGCTGCGCCCGCGTTGTGGGGTCCGAGAACCGAGTACCCGCCCGCGCCGCCTTTGATGCCCTGGAGGGCGTTGCAGCCGCCGCCGCCGCCGCCGCCGCCGCCGCCGCCGCTGCCGCTTGCCGGCTGCGCCGCGCTGCCGCCTTCTTCGTTGCCGGTGCCGCCGCCGCTGGCGCCGTTGTAGAGCGCCGGGTTGCCGGCGGTGCCGCCCGAAGCGCCGCCGACGGGAGATTTGCCCGCGCTTCCCCCGCCCCCCCCTGGCGCGTAGAGGTAGCAGCCCGTTTCGCCCGGCCCGAACCATGAGGTACCGCCCTGCCCGCCCGCTTCCCCTGCGGCTACTTCTGTGCTTGTGCTTTTGCCGCCTTTTCCTCCGGCCCCGATCTTGGCTTCGACTTCCGCGGGGAGCGCCGCGGCGGGGAACGTGAAGGTCGCCGCCGCGCCGCCGCCGGCCGCTCCGCCGCCGCCGATCGCCGTTTTGTTCACGCTGTGCGCCCCGCTGCCGCCGCCGCCGCCGCCGCCGTAGACGGTCACGGTGATGACCTGTGCCCCTGCGGGCTTTTTCCATTTTTCGGTTTTGGTGATGACTTCGACTTTCGCGGCGGGCGCTTTCCCTTCCGGGCCTTCTTTGCCTTCCGTGCCCGTCGTCCCTTTCGGGCCTTCTTTGCCTTCTTTCCCTTCTTCGCCTTTGGGGCCCGTCGTCCCTTTCGGGCCTTCGGGGCCTGGGGGGCCTTCTTTGCCTCCCGCGCCTTCTTTGCCCGCGGGGCCTTCTTTGCCTTCGGCTCCTTTCGGGCCCGCTGGGCCTTCTTTGCCTTCTTTGCCCGCGGGGCCTTCTTTGCCTTCGGGGCCGGTGTTGGGTGTGAAGTCGCCTGCCGCGTCGAGGATCCCGGGTTCTCGTTCGGAGGGCTCGACGTTGCAGAACTCGAGCGCGTTGTACAGCGCCGGGGTGGCGTCGCATTGTGGTCCGCGGGCACGCGGGAACCGTGTTTCCGCCGCCGGCTTCGCGGGCGGGTCGATCGCGTGGATGATCATGTCCGCGAGGCTCGCCATCTAGATTGTCCTGTGCAGGTTGTTCTCGATTCGGTCGAGGCGTCCGGAGAGGGCCTTGATCGCCTGTGTGTTCAGGCGTGTGGCCTCCAGTTGGCTGACGGTCGCCTTGGAGAGTATCCATGCGGCGCGTGTGAGCGTCGCGACGACGCCGAAGACGATGCCGCCGACGACGATCGCGGTCGTGATCCCTGTTGCGTTGAGGGCGGCGGAGATCATATCCACGGGATGCTTGTGAGCCGGGGGGGGGAGAGGGCCTTCTCGCGGGGGCGCAGCATCACCATCACACCGTAGACGAGGAGCACGGCGCCGGCGATCATCAGGATCAGGCTGAGGCCGAGTTCACCGAATTTGCCCCACGGCGAGAGGGAGGAGAGGAGAGAGGAGGGGGAGGGGACGGGGGTGTTTTTTTCCGCTTCGCGTTCCTGGTCGCTTTTCGCTTCGCCTGCCTGTGCGAGGCCCCAGGATTTCGCGTGCATGAGGACTTCGCCGAGATAGGTGCTGCTCCCGGGATTGTAGGCGCGGACGGCCGCTTCGGAGCTTGCGCCGCCGGAGGGGGTGGCGCCGTGCGCGGCGAGGAAACGTGCGGCTGCGTTCGCCTGCTGTTGGAATGCCGTCCAGTTGGTGATACCGTTTTCATTGACCCCGAGGGGATACCCGTACTCTTTCGCGGTTTCGGGCTCAAACTGGAATGGTCCCTTTGCGCCGGCGCTGGAGGTTTTCACGTCGGTCCCGAAGGCTGTCTCGGTCCCGTAGATGCCCCATAGATAGGTGGGGTTGACCTTGTACTTTTCGGCGGCTTTCGCGATCGCCTTTTCCGCCTGCGAACGGGGGTCTTTCGCGGGCAGTGTGATACCGGGGTTTTCAACGGTGCCCTTGTGGAGGGCTTCCGCGATCTCCATGTACCCTTCGCCGGTCTGTCCGACGATCGGGATTTTCAGCAGGGTTTCGTGGATGTCCTGCCCGAGGCTCACGGGATCACCCGAGCAGCGGATCGTTGTCCCACGTCGCGTCGGGATCCCCGCTGCGATGCCATATCCGCCCGATTTGCACACAGACAAAGCACAGGATCAGGATGATGCCATAGACGGTGAGGTCCTGCCACCACGGCGGACGGTCCGGACGCCGCCGCGACCGCGGCGGCCGGGGCGGCCGGGGCGGTAGGTTGCCGTTGGCGTCGCCGGTCCATCCGCCGTCGCCGGGAGGCCCGGGCTCAGGTTCAGGCTTGGTCGCGGTCGAGCCGACGCGATCGCGGCGCTGCTGCGCGGCGGTGAGGTCGATCGGCCGCTCGGTGTCCGTGGTCATCTGTGTCCTCGTTTCGCGGCGTGCGCCTTCACTTCACTGGATATCATCTTTTCACTGGATATTATCTTTTCACTGGATATTATCTTTTTGCGGCCGCCGCTGACCGGCTTCATGGGCACTTTCCACCCGCGGATTGGCCGTCCCCTCGGCGCCAGTTTCCGGGGTGTTCGTTTTTTGGTTGCCATTAGACCTCGACCTTTCGGGTTATTTTGCCGCCGCTCTTATAGACATGATAGGTTTTACCCTTCCATTTTTCAGTCGTGTAGCTTTCGCCTTGGCTGTTCGTGCCGCCTTGCGCCGCCGCAGGTTTCGCCGCCGGAGGGGGTGGCGCCGCCGCAGGTTTCGCCGCCGGAGGGGGTGGCGCCGCCGCAGGTTTCGCCGCCGGAGGGGGTGGCGCCGCCGGTTTCACGCCTTCCTGCGCGAGGGTTCTTAGATGATGGCCGCCTTCGGCCATGTCTTTGCGGTTGTATGCCGTGTTCGGATAGACGTGGCCGTTCGACCCCGTGATACCGCCCTGTTGGATCCCCAGCGAAGAGCCCTGTTTTTTTGTCGCCCCGCCTTTTTCGCGCTTCGCCGCGACCCCGGCGGCGCCCGTTTCACCGTTGGATGCAGGTTCGCCGGCGGGTCCAGCTGGGCCGGCGGGTCCAGCTGGGCCGGCGGGTGGGGGTTCATGTTCTTCCTTTCTTATTTCACGGCCTTCTTTGCGTTCTTCCTGTTTTTCTTCACGGCCTTCTTTGCGTTCGGCGACGCGTTCTTCACCTTCACGGCCTTCGCGGCGGACGGTGCCGGCTTCGTTGGCGCCGGAGGTTTCGCCGCCGCCGGAGATGCCGCCGCCGGAGATGCCGCCGCCGGAGACTTCGGTGGACCCGGAGGTTTCGCTGCTGCCTTTGTTTTTGAGGAAGAGTACGAGGAGGCCGACGGCGAGCACGCCGCCGGCGATGTAGAGCCATGTGCGGCTCTTCTTCTTGCCGCCGGGTTTCGCACTGTCGCCGGGGGGCGGCGGGGGGCCCGCGGGGGGTTTCGCGCGGTCAGCCACCGGGACGTTCCCTGCTCCCGCTTATCGGCCGGCGCTTGGGGGGGTAGGGCTGCCCGGTCGTGGTTGACCCGGTGATGGCGCCGGTGGTGTTCGCGCCGCGGCCCGGGCCGATGCGGAAGCGCACGGGCGCGTACATCTGCTCGACGGCGCGCGGGCCGGTGCGGAAGTCTCCCGCGCCCGCGTAGAGCTGGTTGAGGCCCTGTAGGCGCTGGAGGGCCTGCTCTCTGCTGCTCGCCTCCCCTACCGGATAGGGGTCGGGGATCCTTGCGCGGCCGAGCGGCATGGGCCTAGTTTCCCTGGAGTGTTTTGATGATTCCCGAGCCGCCCGTGGCGATCGATCCAACATCCTTGCTGAAGCCGCCGAAGTGGACGACGACAAGGTAGAGTGCGATCAGTGCGGCAATGTAATAGATGGTCTTGCGCATTGTGTCAGCCTCCGTAGAAGGCGGGGTATTGGTTGCGGGGTACGAGGGCTTCCTCGGCGCGCGCCGCCGCGGCTTCCGTGAGCTTCCCGGCCTTGACGAGCCGCGCGTTGCGTTCAGCGACCTTCAGCACTTTTTCGAGCAGTGGTTTCGGGACGCCCTTCCATGTGTTCGGCGAGGTCGCGGGGAGTGTGATCGAGCCCGGCGCGGGCGGGAGGGTGCCGCCGGCGGACGGTCCGGCGTTCGCACCGGGCGCCGGGGCGGGGGCCCCGGCACCCGTGGTGGAGGATGTCGGAGAGTAGTGGAAGCGTTCGGTGAGGAGCTTGACGGGGTCGACGGGGTCGACGAACGCTTCCGTCGCGGTCTGCACGCCGCCGATGAGTTTAGAGCCGGCGGCGACAACGGGCTTGTCCGCGACCACGACATACAGGAGGATCAGCGCGAACGCGTAGCCGACGATCGCCCATCCGGTCGACCCTTCGCCCTTGACGGCGAGGCCGGTG
>Ga0310039_10001667_pt1 | contig 15518 bp, 10 predicted proteins | sample Sb_taG_4_FD_200460 | JGI IMG/M metagenome (GOLD analysis project Ga0310039, IMG submission 200460) | Peat soil microbial communities from Weissenstadt, Germany - Sb_50d_6_BS metaG (v2) (version 2) | ecosystem: Environmental > Terrestrial > Soil > Wetlands > Peat | place: Germany: Weissenstadt...
CAGAGGCCATCGAGCTTCGCATTGCAAATGAACCTGTCAGGATTCTGCCGTTAGTTTGTTCAGAGGCATTGCAGCACACCAACTTTCCAAATGACATTGATTTGGCAGTCATTCCCGCATTTAACGACGGGATCGAGCCGTATGTGGCGATTATGAAGCATCTTTCAACTCGCAGGATTCCCTGCGTGTTCTGCAATGATGGTCACTTCGGTCAGTCATGTGTGCAAACGCCACTGGACAAGAGACCAGACTATTGGTGGTGGGACGAGCCTCATCAGGGTCGCCTTCCGCCTGGGGACGCGGTTCTCGTTATCGACGTTCACTTTCAGTACTTAGCGCCCCAAGTGGGTGTATCAAATCCGCAAACACCAGTGACGCTGGTGGCACTGTCACAAGTGGCGTATAGCGGCCAGAAAGGGGCAACCTTCTCCATCAGTCAAAGCCTGCAGCAGATTAGCAGGCTGGCGGACAACACAGCTCAGGCACACCGGCTCAATGAGATTATCGAAGAAGGTCAGGGAACGCCTTTGCTCAGAATCAAGCTGGCGCATCTTTATCGTTTGGCAAGGAACGGCACTGCGTCTGCCTATTGGTGGAATGCCTTGGCGAACGACTGTTTCGTGACAGACATATCGGACCTTATTGGTGTGGAAGCTCTGATGGCAGAAAAGTGCCATAAGGCAAACCAAAAGCTACTTCAGGACGCACAAGTAGAGGACGCCGCGCTGCTTGGCACGCTGCATCTTTTTGACCGGTCCTGTTCGTCATTGTGCTCCCCCGACTCCGAGAGAAAGCCCATTCCTGCAAGTGCCAGTCAACTTATTCTCGACAGGACGGACGAAACGCGCATCGTTCAGGAGTTTCTCGAGCATCCCCACCAGGCTATGTTAATCGTGGTTGGCCTCGATGGAATTGGGAAAACATCCGTCGTAAATCAAGCCATATCACAGACAGGGAGACGTATTCACAGGCTGGCAATTGAGTCGGATTCCACTTTGGAATACATCGGAGAGTGGCTTCTGCGATGCTTCGGAGTCAACGACCGACCGCCATCGGGTAAGCCGAGCGATGCAGTGCTTACCGAATGGATTACGCCGTACATTCGGCGTGACAACATTATTGTCATTGAGAGGGGCCAGTTGCTGCTCGCTCATGGGATATGGCGTGACACAAAGACTGCTGACTTCTTGGTGCAATTGGCTGGCATTCTCAAAAAGCAAGGAAGCAAGCTGATTGTGGAGTCGTCCTTCCAATTTGATTTGCCTTCGGCTGAGCCTGCGTCAATTAGGCGTTATCGAATTGGCGGCCTGGAGAGAGACCCGGGGTCGCTGCTTCTCGACCAACATCTACGAAGGTCAGGGGTTGATCCGAATAATTACGATAGGAGCCAGCGACAGGAGGTTGTCACGCGGCTTGGTGGGCACCCCCTCGCACTGATTATTGCTTCGGAATATATCGAGCAGAAGGGCCTGGGGCCAGTACTCACCGAGTTGCGTGGTCGCAGGGGCGTTCACTATGAGATTGTCCGCCGTGTTTTGAAAGACCTGGAGCTTTCCCATGAGCAAAAGGTCATCCTGTCTCTATTGAGGCTTGCACGCTCTCCGCTCCGAGCCGATGTTCTCGCTGGGGTGGTTGATTTTGCCCCCTGTCCGACAGCTTATTCAGCTGTCCTTTGTCGAAAGGTCGAAGAACGACAATATCGAAATTGTTTCCCTGTTGAGAGGAATCGATCTCGGCCAGGTTCTTACGGATGCCCTCGTGCAGAAATTCCACCGCATAGCTGCGCAGTTTTTCCTCGCACTGGCTCCGCAGGGAGACCGCGTTGCAAACCTGAGATGCACGGTGGAGGCGCGGTATCATGGCTTGCTATCCGATCAACCTACACTTGCTCCTGATCTTCCCGGCATTATTGACGGGGCGCTGGGGGCTGCCAATGCCCTGGCAAATGCGGATAAACTTGAGGACGCCAAGGCGATCATTGACCAACTGATCACGGATCAGCCATCCGCAGAGATTTATGAATTAGCTGCCCTCGTCTACGCGGGCCTTGGCGAGTGCGCGGAAGCATTAGTATTCGCAAAGGAAGCGGCAGGCATGGATCGTGACCGAGTGTGGATACTGACCGAGGTCGGCCGCAGGTCAATGCACATCCATCGGGAGGACTTGGCCCGCAATGCTATTGATATCGCAAAGGCGATTGGACACGATAGCCCGTTCGTTGCGGTGCTTGAGGGTAACATTCAATTGAAACACGGACAGATCGACGAGGCGATTGATTCCTTCAGGCGTGGTGCGGTCTTAGCGGAGACGGAACCGCGACGTTCTGACGGATGGCCCCACTTTCACTTAGGGCGAACGCTCTTGAGGCAAGGCAAGGTTGCCGAGGCAATCGACGCTCTGACGCGAGGCGAGAGAATCGAGGAGGAAAGAGGTCGGAGGAAGCGAGATACCCTCGTTGCCATTCGTACTCAGCTTGCAATTGCCTACGTCTACGAAGGGCGCATGGACGTTGCCGAGCGCTATTTTGACCTTGTCGCTGAACTGGATTCGGGGAACCCAGAGGTTGCACGGGCTTTTTCTATTTTTCGAGCGGCATCTGGCGCGCCGACTCCGGCGCTGGATGCCATTCAGAAACTTGACCCAAGCAGAGCAAAGAACCGCTTTGATCGTTGCCAGATTCACCTATTCAGAGGTTTGTTTTTTTTGAACATCGGATACCGTGAAAAGGCCAGTGAAGAGTTTAGTAAAGCTCACCACGCGGATGCTACCAACGTGTTCGTTATGCTGCGATGGGCTGATACCCTGGAACAGATGGCACGAGACCTTGAATCCGCAGGAGAGAGCGAAGCGGCCAGATATTGCGCCGATCAAGCGAAGGACATCGCCGACAAGATTCTGTCGTTTGATACCGCCAGCGAAGAAGCGCGCGCGATCTTAGAGCGACTGTACGACACGTTTGGAATCCAATAGCGGTTGGGGTACGGCCACATGCCGTTTCTTTCCGACCAGTTTTGCCCTTACCAACGCCCTCGATCAGCTCACCGTGGCCCGATGCGCGGTTTAAGACAGGCTTGATTCCCTCTCATTCCCTTGCCGCTTTATCGCGATGCGTTTCTGAAAGGTCATCCGGGGCTTGTCGGATAAATCCCGGGTGGCAGGAGGTAACGCCTTTTCTGCGCCCAATTCGCCATCGGGCTCAACTTCCAGCTCGAAGAAGGAATGGCAGCCATCGCCTCTCTCAAAGCCGAGACCTATGAGGGCCGTAAACCCGGTCGGGTTTGGCGGTGTCAGGAGATGCTCACTATCTGGCCCTTGCCCATCGCAATGATCACTTAACCCGATAGGTCGTCAGTGCCGGTTTCCCCTCCTCGATCAGCAGGTGCCGGTTAACCATCACCGGCTTGATCAAAATGCGTTTACGGAGACTTTTTCCAACGCCGTGCGCATGCATCTTCCAATGTCCCCGCCGCCAGTGGGGGCGACGGTGACTCTCATCACCTTCCCCTGGCTGTTCTGCATCGCTGCGTGCTTCCTCGTGCAGAACGATGTTCTGCTCAAAGCCATAAAGCTGTGGAGCGAGCCGCAATTCGCGTTCCGCTTCCGTAATCCGTTCTTTGCGTTTCCGGGCAACTTCCACATGCCGCTGCATGCGACGGTAGTGCGATTCATTCACTGGCCCCAGCCTTTTGCATCCGTACTCGGTTAGAAGGAGCATTGCATTCACCGCCATGCGCAGCAGCCCGGCCAGGACCACGCGCTCCTCAGGCGTCGGCGCATTTATGGAAACGTAACTGTCCTCGCCGTACTCGCGAACGATCCATCCTTCCAGAGTCGCGTCGGGCTGGAGCGTCGAAACGGTGCGGACGGTGCAGGAGCTGAATCCCAGTTGCACCCAAATGGTCGGCACGTCGCACGCCGGGAAGCCAACCAGAGCGAATTCCGGGGTATGCCTGCCCATGTGCAGTGAGTTCACCGCCACGCAGGCGCGCTTCTCGCGATAGGTCTCCGGCAAGTCGATAATCATCACAGGGAATGGCTGTGCGTAGCCATCAATGGGGATGCGCGGCGCGATCTGCTCCAGATCGAGGCACTGTTCCTCCGTCGGTCGGAACAGCTTTGGTCCCTTGAGGGCGATTTCTCCGTGAAACCACACGCTAATCAAGTCATCGGCCCGAGAAGGGGGTTCCGATGCTAGCCGTTGATTCGTTGCGAGGGACAGCCGGTTGTGCACCACACTCACTTGAAGCAAGCCGTCCTTGTACCATGGCATGATTGCTTGCTGCCGTGCAAACTCTTCGAAATAGGCAGCGTCACGCCGGGTGGTTTCGAGGAAGCTTGCGCAGGACATGCGTGCTCTGGGTTGCATTGGCAGTTACCGCGTACTTGCTGGGGAACAGCAGAGCAGGCCGAATGCCCGGAAACCCTTCTTCTTTCGACATGTTACTCAGGCTTTTGCCCGCCGCCAAGCGGCGACAATTCCTCGCGAAGCAAACCTGGTCTTACGGCAGGCTTGGTTCCTGGTCCAGGCGTCGCCGCTCCATCGCAATGCGTTGCTGGAACGTCATCTGGGACTTGCCGGAAGAATCTCGGGTCATGCTGTTTAGGCAATCAGCCATTTTCTCGATCAGCAGTCGAGCGATGTGGCAGGTGGCTGGCCTTTCCACTCGACATGTATATCAGACGCCGGCCTGCCGCACGCCAGAGCCACGCTGATCTTTAAGGCGAGCGGCATAGTTTTTTTGCAGGTTCGGGGCATCCGCGATCATGTTGGCGATGGTGGGATTGCCACATCTAGCGGCTATAGCCATGGGCGTCGTGCCCATGTAATCTTCGACGTGAGGGCTGGCTCCTCTCTCAAGCAGCAGCCGGATCATGTCGGTGTGTCTTGCGCCAACGGCCAAGCGTAGGGGCGTTTCGCGATATCCGTCTTTCACGGCATTGATGTCGTCTCCATTGTCGAGTAGCAGCGCGGCGAGATCGGTCTGATTACGACTGGCGGCGGTGTGGAGGAGCCCACGATGATCTGCTCCGCGTTCAATAAGCAGCCTGACAGTGTCCAGATGACGGTTCGCAGCCGCCTCATAGATAGCAGTCCGGCGCCACCTGTCCTCTGCTGCGTTGATGTCCGCGCCGTTATCGAGCAGTAATTGAACAAAGTCGGTGTGGCCGCGGGAAGCGGCCTTATAGAGCGCTGTCTCAAGATCGAAGTCCTTGAGGTTCACATCGGCCCCGTTTTCAATGAGGATGCGGCCAACCTCAGTCTGGCCATGTCTGGCGGCCCAATGCAATGGCGCCACGCCATACTTACCGCGGGCATTGGGAGCGGCTCCTCGCTCGAGCAGCAACTTGACGATGGCGGGGTGGCCATCCATGGCAGCCGTGTCTAACGGCGTGAGCTGAAGCCTTCCCTCTCGCACATTGACATCGGCGCCCGCGCCAAGGGCTTCTTTCGCGACTCTGATATCTCCGTTTCGTGCGGCCGCTAAAAGGCGTTCGTTGGCTTCTTCTGGTTTCATAGTGTTCTCCATCACGTGTGGTTATCAATTATTTCAATAATGTGTTAAAAGAGGTTTACTAGCGTTCGTTACTAAGCGCAACAGAAAAAATATGACAGTTGTGTGACAATGCGGTGGAATGCTTGGCCAAAGGTGTCCTGAACCTGGGTTAAGTCAAGGCAGGTCCGGCCCGTTCTCTCTGCATTGCCGCTCGATCGCGATGCGTTCCTGGAAGGTCATCGGTCGGTCGCCGGGTGAATTCTCCCGTTTACCCTCTCGCAAAGTCTGACCTACTCCCAATTCACTATCCTGCTCAACCGCTTGATCCGTCGTGTCATTTGCCTCCTGTCGGCGGCGGATACGCGCAGTGACGGGTTCCTCGGCGGATGAATGCTTTAGCCGCACGCGCTGTGGCGTCGCCTCGATGCTGTGGGAGGCTTTGAGCGCCTTGATCTTCTCAGCCAGGTCGAAAACGCTCGGCCCTGCTTCGTCACCTTGCATCTGACCCGTTGCTGAAAGCCCGGCCTTGAGCTGGTCACGCAGGCTGGTCAATTCGGATAAATAGCCGTCGTGCAGGAAGGGCTTACCGAGCCGAGCCTGGTAGTCCCGGAGCTGAGATTCTGCGATGGCGAGGTCTTGCTTGACTCGGACGCATTCGGAGCCGTAGCCCCCCGCCAGGCGTTCCAGGGCGTTGAGGACCGCGCGCTGCCCCTGGTGCTCCCGTGACAGCGTGGACTGGCGGGTGATCGCACCTTCGAGGTACACGTCAGGCGGGAACTGCGGATGAACGACCATGCCAAATCGCAGTCCGCGGTAGGTGCCGACCGGAACGCGGGTTGTCTGCCCGACCTTGCGGGGCATGGCTTCCAGTTGGCCGGCCAGAATAGCGGATGCGTCCTCGCGGGGGTACGTGCGGCTGCCGATGGTTAACGGGTCGCTGGCATGTGCCATCGCGGTGGCCTCGTCAGCCGTAAGTTTGGCCAATCGCTCGGACAGGCTGGCAATGGTGCCTGGCAGATCACGCACGCTGCGGCGTGCGACGTATTGCTCATCCAGGTGGTTCTTTTTCAGAAGGTTGAGCCGCTGCATCTCGGCGTCGGCCTCGGCGAGCGTCAGCACCGCCGGGTTGCCCGACGCAATCGCCTTGACCTCGGCATAGGAGAGTTCCTGGCCGCCGATATCCTCGGCCCGGCGGGCAGCATTGTTATCCGTAATGACTTGCGAGATGAACCGGGCCTTGGTTTCGAGGGCTTGCCACATATACGCATCAAATGACCGTTCCGTGACGTAGCGGTAGATCGCCACTTCCTCGTTCTCGTTGCCCTGGCGGAGAATGCGGCCGTCACGCTGCTCGACTTCAGCCGGTTTCCACGGGGCGTCGAGGTGATGCAGCGCGACCAGGCGTTTCTGGACGTTGGTGCCGGTGCCCATTTTCTGCGTGCTGCCGATCAGCACCCGCACCGAACCTTGCCTTACCTTCTCGAAGAGGGCCTGTTTCTTGGCGTCGGACTCGGCGTCGCCGATGGCGGCGATTTGATCGCGGGGAATGCCGTGGGCGACCAGCTTGGTGATGATCTCCTCGTAGGGCGAGTAACCCCATTTCGTCGGATTGACCCCCATGTCGGCAAAGATCATCTGCGTGCCGCGCTTCGCGGCGGTCTCCTTCCAGATGGAAAAGACGTTTTCGACGAGCCGGTTGACCTTCGATTCCGGGAAATCGGGCGCCGGGGCCGAGAGCATCCTTGCGTCGGTGGCGAGCTTGCGCCCGTCGGTGGTGATCGCCAGGGCGTTATCAACACGCGGGTCTACCTTCTGTGAGCGGAGCCGCTCGTAGCGTTCCACCAGCTCCTGCTGGAGCTCGTGCTGCTCGTCGGACATCGGGCAGGCGACGACAATGGGCTTGCCGCCTTTCAGGCGGGGACACGGCAGGTCGAGCATCTCGGCCGTCTGCACGTCTGCGAAGGCGCGAAACATCTGCTGGAGTTCGGGCAGGTTGGTGAAGCGGGCGAACCGGCTTCGCGGCCGCAGGCCCGACCCGTCCGGGGAGATTTCCATGGTGTCGATGACTTCGCCGAAGGTGGCCGCCCAGGCGTCGAAATGCTCGAGGCCGCGGCTTTTCAGGCCCGCGAGGTCGAGGAATTTTTGGAGAGTATACATCTCCACCATAGTGTTGGAAATCGGCGTTCCCGTGGCGAATGTCACGCCGTGGCCGGCGTGCTGCTCGTCGAGGTAACGCGCTTTCATGTAGACATCGAAGGCGCGCTCGCTGCCGCCGGTCTGGATGCCGGCAACGCGTTCCATCTTGGTCGGCGTCTCCAAATTCTTGAAATAATGCGCCTCGTCGATAAAGACGTGATCCACACCAAGCTCGTCGAATACCAAGCCATCATCCTTTTTGTCCTTGGCGAGCAAGTCCTTAAGCCGCTCGGCTCTCGCCGCCTTCTGCTTCTCGATGGTCTTGATGAGATTGCGGTTGGCGCCTTTTGCCCCCGCGTGTTCGCGCAGCAACTCGTCATATTCGGCGATCTGTTCCAGCAGGAACTTTTCCTGGTAATCCCGAGACATTCCAATGCGCTCGAACGAGGAGTGCGTAACAATGATGCCGTCCCAATCGCCGCTGGCGATCTTGGCAGTCAGGAACTTGCGGCGGTCGCGCGTCAGGTCTTCCTTGGCGGCGACGAGCAGCCTGGCGTTGGGATAGAGCTGCATGAATTCGCGGGCGAACTGCTCGAGCAGGTGGTTGGGCACGACATACATCGGCTTCTTGCGAAGCCCGGCCTGCTTTAGTTTCATGCCGGCCGTTGACATGGTGTAGGTCTTGCCGGCGCCCACGACGTGCGCCAGCAGCGTGTTCCCGGAACTCATGACGCGCCAGACGGCATCCTTCTGGTGGGGATTCAGCCGGATGGTCTGGTTCATGCCGGGGAAATCGAGGTGCGAGCCGTCGAAAAGCCTGGGCCGCAAATTATTGTAGGTGTCGTTATAGATGCGAACGAGCTTTTCCGTCCTTTCGGGATCGGTGAATATCCATGAGCGGAATTGCTCCTTGATGAGCTTTTGCTTCTCGCGGGCGGCCATCGTCGCCTCCGGGTTGACCACGCGCTCCTCGCGGTCGCCGGCCTGGATGGTGTCGTAGATGGTCGGAGTCTTCATGTTGAGCGCCAGGTCGAGCAGCCAGGTGCCGTTGGCGCGTGCCGTGCCGTACTCGGAGGTCGCGGCGACAGAGGCTTTGGCGTCGTATCCGGCATCTATGCTCCACACGGCGTCTTTTTTGAGGTGGGCGATCGGGACGCTGGATGGGCCGACATGGAAGAGATCGGCGGCGAATGCCTGGATGTCGCGCTCCGGTATCCAGGGCGCCCCCAGCCCCGCGTCAATGTCGCCGGGAAGCACGTCCTCGGGCTGCACGGCTCGCAGGGCGGTGACATTGCGTTGATATTGCGGGCCGGCGGCTTCGGCGGCGGCGAGCTTGGCCCGCACATTGCCGGAGAGATAGGCGTCGGCGGTTTGCCAGGTCTTCGATTCGGGGTCGGGGAAGATCAGGTCGCCCAGCTCGGCGACAATCTGTGCTTTCGGCTTGCCGTAGAGGGTGCCGATAAACGGCAAATCGACCGCGCCGCGCTGGTTCAAGGACACGAGCAACCCTTCCTCGGCGCTTCTGACCTGTGTGATGGGCGGGGTTGGGCCCACCACGTCCCTGATCATGATGGCGGCCTTGGCGGCCTTACCGGTTCCTTCGTCGTAATCCTCGAGGGCCATGACCAGCATGGCGTCCGGGTCTTCGCGGAACTTGACAAGATTGGGCATGCGGCGAATAACGGTGCCGTCCCTCGTTTCGCCGAAGGTGGTCTTGTTGATCGGGCCGTAGGCGCTCACGAACCGGTCGTAGGCCCAATTGAGTTCGCGGCGTGCATCGTTGCGGCTGGCCTCGGGCCAGCCTTCGTTCTGCGACTCGAGGACGCGGCGGGCATGGTCGCGTAAGCCCACAAGGGCGGCCAGCCGTTTGCCGGTCAGCGTGCCGTCTGCCTTCAGTGTCGTGCCGCCGTAGACGACGGGCTCGCCTTGCCCGCCAATGGATTGGCAGATCGTCCGGTCATCGCGCACAAAGAAGCTGCCTTCGCCGATGTGGCGTTCCTGGGGCGGTGGCGTGAAAGCTGGGGCAGGTTCATTTAGCACCGGTGATGCTTGCAGCGGTGCGAATTCCGGCAGGTGGTGGATGGCTTCCTTGAGCTGCTGGGCCAAATCGCCATTGCTAAGGACGCTGTACCCCTCGCCTCCATAGAGCGTGTCCTTGCTACTCCAGCTACCCAAGACCATCTCTGGATGGCGGTGGAAATACTTATTGATCGAGACTTCCGTCCCCTCGATGGCAAGCGGGGCAATGCCGAGCCAGTCGGGATCAACATGGTGTGCGGGCTCTCCGGGCGCGCGCTTGCGGAGGAAGAGAATGTCGGTCACCACGGAAGTGCCTTCCCGCTTGAAGGCATCGGAGGGCAGCCGGATGGCGCCCACGAAGTCGGCCTTCGCGGCGAGGTACTCGCGGATGGCGCCATTCTGTTTGTCGAGCGTGTAATGCGTGGTGACCAGGGCCAGCACGCCGCCGGGCTTCAGGGCGTCGATGGACTTGGCGAAGAAATAATCATGCAGGGACAGCTTCTTTCCCTGATAGTCGAGCTTGAGGTCAGCGAAGGGCACGTTGCCGATCACCGCGTCGATCCGGTCCTCGGGCAGCTTGGTGTCGGAGAAACTCTCGATGCGGATGTCGTGCTCGGGGTGAAGCGCCCTGGCGATGCGGCCGGAGATGGAATCCAGCTCGACGCCGATGAAGCGATGCCCATCGCTCCCCTGGCTCATGAAATTACCCGTGCCGCAGCCGGGTTCCAGGATCGTGGCGTTGCCGGGTACTCCTAGCCGGGAGATGGCCTCGTGGATGGCCGCGATCACGGTTGGCGATGTGTAGAAGGCGTTGAAGGTGGTGCGCTTGGCGCTGGCGTATTCTTCCGGCGTCAGCAGCGTTTTAAGCTCGTCGCCCAGGGCCTGCCAGCCGGCGTCCTTGTACTTACCCGTCACCGGATCGGGGAAAATCGACAGGGCGACCGGCCCGAAGCCGGCAAAACGGGCGAGTACCTGCTTCTCCTCCGGCGTGGCGGGCCGCTTTTCTTCCTCGATACTCTTGACCGTGGGGATGGCGGCGATAACGTCGCGGGCTTTGGATTTTTCACCGCTTGCGATGGCCGGCGATGGAGGTTGTGGAGAGGACGCGGGTGGATTGGGAGCTTTGAGTTCGGCAGCCGCGGGCGTCGTTGTGACCGGCTGTGGTGATACCTCGGAAGGCGATTCGTCGGCAGCAGCCGGGCTTATGGGAAGGGAGTCAAACAGCGTCGGCTGATGGCGTGACGCCTTCAGCCGCGCGACGTATGACGGCGGATGAACGCCATTGCCCCGTCGAGGGAAAGCGGTTGGTTGTCGTCCGGAGACCCGGAGGGCAAACGATCCTCCAGATCCTTCAGAGCCATTTCCAGGGCTTCGCTCGCGATCTGGCTCGGGTCGCTGTCCGGCCTCGCCTGGGTGAGCACTTCCTTCCAGGCTTCGTGGCTGGTCTTCAGCTCCTGTGCGTAGGTTTCCAGTGCCGGCAGGAGCTTCCGCGTCAGCCGTAGCTGCTCGTGAAACTCCGTCCGTTCCTTCAGAAGTTCGAGGACTATTGTCTTGTACTGCATGCTGGTCTCCATTGGGTTTAGGGGTTACGTTGTCTTGAGGCTCGGATGTCGGGTCTGAGTCGAGTGGGAATAATGAGGGTTGTCGCCAATCCGGCGGTTTCCGAGCCATAGTCAGGAACCATCGAAATCTGGTTCCTGGCCTACGGCCCGGCTTTCGCGTCGCGGTTGGCTCCCGGTCGGCGTTGTCATCTTGACCTCCCGCTTTTGTGATCGGTTGTGCCGAACACGTCTTTCAAGACCTGGCTTGCCGCGACTCCGGCCATGATGATCATCGAGCCGATGGCGACATACTGCAGGACCATCGCCATGCGGTCATTGGTGCAATTCCTCGACATCATCTGGGCCTGAGGGCCAAGTTCGTGCAGGTGATAGGTTGGCGGAAGAGTCATAGGCCGGCGAACTCCCGATCAGGAGGGCAGTTCCGGCGTCGGCTCGATGCCCTTCTCCTGCCGGATCATGTCGCGAATCTCCTGGTACAGCCATTCGGCCTCGATCCGGGTGGTCATAGCAGTGTCAGGCCTTAGCGGGTGTGCCCAGATCTTGTGAGTCGGGTTCCAGCGGTACCCTGCCTCCTTCAGCAGGTCGATGACGGCCTGGCTCGGCTTATCCTCGGGACGGCCTAGGCCAAACTTGATGGCCATCTGGCGGTCCTGCTTGCTCTCGAGCAGACGGACGCCCGCAACGTTGTCCACGGCGATGCCGAACGGATCAGGGGCGGAAGGCCGCTTCTTGTGTCCGACCCTCTCGGCGAAGCTCTGGCCCTTCGGGCTGGTCTCGGCTGCCGGCGGTTCGGCGGTGGCGGTTTCTGGTGATTCTTGATCAGGTGTGCGTTTACGTGACATAAATCCTCCTTGATGGTTATGAGGGCTAATCATTAACCCCCATTACGGATATTAACACTTCTTAACGGGCTGCGCAAGAGGCTGGCTGCGGGTCTCCACGTGTTGACGCAAAAAAACTAGGATTTCTGGGGCTCACAAGGCGATGATGCCGCGCAAAGCCACAGGATTCCTGCTTTCTAACCCTTTGCCCATCAGGTCAGTTTTCGGGATTTGGAAAGAGGTTTATCGAGCTGCTTGGGTGATGGCCATCCGGCCGGCCGCCGTCCACATCGCCCCGGATTTCCGGCCAGGGTCCCAGGCTGCGGCCACGGATGCCGTAGTTTGGGGGGACGGAAATTCGAGAAGGCGGCCCATCATGGGAAGGAATCATGGTGTCTTGGGGCCTGGCACTTCGTCACCGTTCACGGGTCCACCAGGCGTGGCGACTTCATCGTGGGTGAGGGCCAAGTCATCGACCGGGATTTCGGGTACTTAACCCATGGATATGTGGTAACGAGCAATGCCAGCCAGGGCGTGACGGTAGACAAAGCGTTCGTCGGCGTGTCCAGCGAATCGTTCCCGGCAATAGGACGTGCCGGAGGCCGAGAAACAATGCGACCAAAGCACGGCCCAGGAGACACTCAAGGCCGTCCCTGGCCTTCGAGAAGGCGTGATGGCGCGCGGCCTGACAGAGCGTATCGTCCCGCGGAGGCGGCCCTGACGGTGTTGACTTAGACGAGCATCATGAACCCGATACACCCGTCGTCACAGGATCTGGAAAGATACACCCTGCCCGTCGAGGGGTTGGGAACAAGCACCTGACTGAAGGGGATTTGACCGCCGCCGACATTGAGCTCTTCCGCAGCCTCGGCAAGGAGGCGCTGGCAGAGAACGGCGATTGGCTGTTGCTGCACCGGGACCGGCCTCTGGAGGTTATCGTCCCGTGAAAGCTGGGCGGAGTCATCCCTCGTGGAATTTGGCCGGGAGATGTCGGTGGCAAATCCTCCTCGCAGACGGGCTCGGTAGGGCCAGGGGAGACGAGGAGGAGCTGCGCAGAATTCTCTAGCGCGGCTGAGCCCTCCATCGAAGGAATCGAAGTGGTGGAATTCGAGTCGCTCGAAGTGCAGCGCTAGTGGTTGAAGAGGAGCGCACCTGCGCTTCTCCGGCAGCGGAAAAGAGGCGCGCGCAAGGATACCGGATTCTTACAGCCTATTTTTCCCGCCCTGTAGAGGGCGGCTTGGGTGGTAATTTACTCTTGGCGCTGTAGTACTCGGGTGTGTTCATTGCTTTAAGAACATTCGCTAGGTCTTGAAACGCCTTCCAGCTACGCCGTTCCTTCTCACATTCTATCTCATCTTCTCTCCAATCCCGTTTCGCTTCTCTTCTCCCCACGTTGGGGAGTTTAGGGATTGGCAGGTCCCCAGGGGCGGCATACACGCCACTTAAGTTGATTTTCCCCTTCTTAATGGCAGCCAGGGCGGCTGACTTTGCGGTATCATCTTCTTCTTTTGGCATAAATGGCTCCTGTGTAGGCAGTGTGTCGCAATATGTTTAATCAGTTTAGCACAATACAGGTTACAAATGTGTGAAGATTGTGTGACAATTGTCAGGCCAACTGATAGGAACCAGTTGCTCAGTCGCTGCTAACATAAACGAGCGATGGGAAAGCACACTTTCTCAGAATGTTCAATCACTTTTTGGCGTAGTGTAGCGGACGATGTTTTCCCAAAGCCTGTTTCTGACCAGGATTGACCTCAAATGTAGGGCTAAGCTCATATATTATAACGGAGAGGCCGAGGCCGATTGCCCAGGTTCGGTGGCTGGTAATCGGGTCACCCGGCCCTGCTCATTATCCAGCTCGAATGCTTGAGCACTTCTACCGTGTTGTCGTTCCTTTCAAGTCGGCAATGATGCTATCAACGGCTTCCTTTCTGTCAGGAGCGAGCTTGGTCTTTTTCAGCCACGCATCCAGTTCCTCCCAGTTCCAGCCGGTAGTCTTATAGCCGGGCTTGCGAGTGATGGCGTGCAACATACGTTCCGCCTGGGTCGCATCCTGGCCAGTCATGCGCAGGGCCACCGCGCGAAAGGCGTGAAAGAAAGCGTTGTACTTGGCCGCATCTGTTCCCTCCTTCGGCAGCTTCCAGCCTTTCTTCTCGACCGATTCAACGAATTGGAATAGTCGTTCGGGACGCTCGGCGCTAATTAACGCTTGAAGCAAATTCAAGATGTGACTGGTTGCATCATCACTCTTGATGTCGAGTTCGACGCTACGAGTGCATGCCGTAATCGCCTCGTCCCAACGGCCCAGTTTGGCGTAGCACATGCCCAACCTATTATGATCATCGGAGTCGGCTTCCTTTGACTCACTCGCCCTTTTGAGATCGGGCAGGCCATCCTGGTACAGCTTTTCGAGAAAGGAACGCCGGCCGCGCGCGTAGCAACCGAGATAGCGACAGTGCTCCGCTTTCTTGGGATCAGGCTTGACGTTAATTCCTTTTTCGTACCACTCGGCGAACTGGAACAAAGCCTCAATGTGGGCCAGGTGGGGCAACGTCAGCAGGTCCTTTTTCGTGGGGCCGCCCAGCAGTTCCAGCAGCTTGCGGGTGGCAGCCGGAAACGCCTTGGGCAGCTCCGGGTGCTCCCGGTACACGGCTGCGAGTTCCTCGGCGGCTTCTTGGTCGTTCAGCGCCATCGCCTTGACGTACCAGCGCACCCCGTCCGCCGAGCTGGAGATACGGCTGCACAGCGATCCGAGGCGTCGCAGGCTCTGTGCCTCTTGTTTTTGCCACTCCTTGCCGGCGTCTTGGCGAAAAGAGAGCTGGTCGAACGCGTCCACGGAACGTTGGTAGAGAGCATAGGCTTTTTCTATTTCCTTAACGTCGGAGCCGTTGCTCAAGGCGCCTAGCTTAGAGCAGACATTACCCAAGCCCTCGAAAACCGCGGCGGAGTCAGCCCGCTTCCAAAACAGCAGCTCGTAGATCTGCCGGCTTCGCTCGAAGGACTGAATGGCTTGCTTCGTCTCATCAAGACTAACGTGCGCCGTGCCGAGGCGCTCGAGGGCCTGCGCGAGAGCCAGTTGTACCCCGGCATTCTCGGACTCCTTCTTCGCTCGCTCGGTCAGAGCGGCAACTTCCGCCTGGAGCTTGGTCTTGCTACTTGCCAGTGCCTCAGGATCGACCCGTGATAATTTGAACGTCTTCTCCAGCGCGTAAGTACACAGATCTCGGAAATCGACCTTATTTTCCTCGGCGATTTTATGGAGACGCTCAAGCGTCTGGAACCGCTCGCTGAACTGGCTCTTGTTGTGCGCCAGTTCCTCCGTCATCCAGGTTTCTTTGAAGTGCTTCCCCAGGGCGTAGGTACAAAGGTCCGGAAAGCTGACCTTGTTCGTCGTGGCGATTTCGTGCAGAGCGCCCAGTTCCTGAAAATTGATGTTGTTCTGGTGTGCAGTCTTCTGTAGCGTTCGGAACGTCTCGCGCACTTCT
>Ga0310039_10001692_pt1 | contig 15405 bp, 14 predicted proteins | sample Sb_taG_4_FD_200460 | JGI IMG/M metagenome (GOLD analysis project Ga0310039, IMG submission 200460) | Peat soil microbial communities from Weissenstadt, Germany - Sb_50d_6_BS metaG (v2) (version 2) | ecosystem: Environmental > Terrestrial > Soil > Wetlands > Peat | place: Germany: Weissenstadt...
GTCCGAGGCCATGCGCGAGGCGAAGCGACTCGGGGCCAAGGTGCTGGTGGTCTCCAACGTCGTCGACTCCTCCATGGCCCGGGCGGCCGACGGGGTGCTCTACACCCGGGCCGGGCCCGAGATCGGTGTGGCGTCGACGAAGTGCCACCTGGCTCAGATCGTGGCGCTCGAGGTGCTCGGCCTGTACCTGGCCCAGATCCTCGGGACCCAGCCGGCCTCCGAGATCAACGAGATCCTCAACGCCATGGAGGTGCTGCCGAGGCTGGTGATCGAGGCGCTGTCCCGGGCCGGCGAGGTCGACGACGTGGCGGCCAAGCTGACCGATGCCCGCGACTTCTTCTTCCTGGGGCGCCACGTCGGCTACCCCGTCGCGCTGGAGGGCGCGCTCAAGCTCAAGGAGCTGGCCTACCTGCGGGCCGAGGGCTATCCGGCCGGCGAGCTCAAGCACGGCCCGATCGCGCTCATCGAGCCGGGCACGGTGGTCGTCGGCATCGCCACGCGCAACCCGTTGTGGGAAAAGATGCTGTCCAACATTGCCGAGGTCCGCAGCCGCGGCGCCACGGTCGTGCTGGTGGCCGACGACGGCGACGAGGAGTCGGCGGCCGCGGCGGACCACGTGCTGTGGGTCCCCCCGACCTACCCGCTCCTTTCGCCCGTGGTCGGGGTGGTCCCGCTGCAGCAGCTGGCCTACCGGCTGGCCCGCCTGCACGAGCACGACCCGGACCGCCCGCGCAACCTGGCCAAGACGGTGACCGTCGAATGAGCCCGATCGTCGGCGTCGGGGTCGACGCGGTCGACGTGGCGCGGTTCCGCCGAGTGCTCGACCGCCGCCCACGCTTCGCGGCGCGCTGCTTCACCTTGTCCGAGCAGTCCGACGCGACGAGCTCGGCCGACGTGGCCCAGAGCTTGGCGGCGCGCTTCGCCGCCAAGGAGGCGGTCATGAAGGCGCTGGGCACGGGCATCGGCGCCTTCGCGCTGACCGACGTCGAGGTGCGCCGGACCACCGGCAGTGGTGCCACCCGCAACGCGCCCTTCCTCGTGCTGCACGGCACCGCCGCCGAGCTGGCCGGTGCCCAGGGCGCGGGCCAATTCCACCTCTCGCTCACCCACACCGACGGCGTGGCCATCGCCTTCGTCGTCGCGGAGCAGGCGCAGCCCGTCTCGTGCGCGCCGTCCTGACCCGCGACGAGATGCGGGCCGCCGACGCGGCGGCCCTGGACACGGTCTCCCACGAGACCCTGGTGACCCGCGCCGGCACGGCGGTGGCCCATGCCGCGCTGCGCATGTTGGGGGGCGCCTACGGCCGGCGCGTCGTCGTGGTGGTGGGCAAGGGCAGCAACGGCGCTGACGGGAGGGTGGCCGCCTTGGTGCTGTCCAGGCGGGGGGCGCGGGTGCGCGTCATCGAGGCCGCCGACGCCCCGGGCGGGGAGGAGCTGCCGCCCTGCGATCTCGTCGTCGACGGCGCGTACGGCACCGGGTTCCGGGGCTCCTACGGCGCCCCGGCCGTGCCCGCGGGCGCCGGGGTGCTGGCCATCGACATCCCCTCCGGCGTCGACGCGGACAGCGGCGAGGCGCCCGGGGACGCGGTGCGGGCCGACCGTACGGTGACCTTCGCCGCGTTGAAGCCCGGGCTGCTCCAGGACGACGGGCCGCGGCTGAGCGGCATCGTCGAGGTGGCCGACATCGGGATCGGGTTCCTCACGCCCCGTGCGCTCCTCGTGGGGGACGCCGACGTCGCCGCGCTGCTGCCGGCGCGGCCCCGTCAGGTCAACAAGTGGACGAACGCCGTCGGCGTGGCCGCCGGCTCGGCGGGCATGGAGGGCTCGGCGATCCTGTGCACCCGGGGGGCCATGGCCGCCGGCGCAGGCATGATCCGGCTGGGCTCGCCCGGCGACCCCGGCGCCGCGTGGCCGACCGAGGCCGTGCGCATGCACCTGCCGACCGACGCGTGGGCCGATGCCTTCCTGGAGGCCACCGCCAAGTGCAAGGCCGTGGTCGTCGGGCCCGGGCTCGGCACCGGGGACGCCGTCGCCGGTGAGATCCGGGCCGTGCTGGCGGCGGTGCCCGTGCCGCTGGTGATCGATGCCGACGCGCTCACCGCGCTCGGGGACGCGGCATCGGCGCGCACGCTGCTCGACGAGCGGGATGCTCCGAGCATCCTCACCCCCCACGACGGCGAGTACGCGCGCATCGCCGGCTCCCCGCCCGGGGGGGACCGCCTGGACGCGGCACGCCGGCTGGCCGCCTCGACCGGCGCCGTCGTGCTCCTGAAGGGCCCGCTCACCGCGGTGGCCGCGCCGGGCGGGGAGCCGGCGCCCGACGTGCTCCTGGCCGCCGCCGGTGGCCCGGCGCTCGCCACCGCCGGGAGCGGCGACGTCCTGTCGGGGATCATCGCCGCCTTCTGTGCCCGCGGCCTCGGCGCGCTCGAAGCGGCAGCGCTCGCCGCGCACGCGCACGGGCGTGCAGCATCGCTCGGCCCGTCGCAGGGCCTGGTGTCCGGTGACCTCCCGGGCCTGCTCGCCGAACTGCTGTCCTCGCTCTCGGAGGCGGGCACCGGGGACGCCGGTGGCTGAGAGCGCGCCGATGCGGCTGGTGGTGCCGGACCCGGCGGACGAGGATGCCGCGGTGACCATGGCCCAGGGGCGCTCGCGCCCGGCCTGGGCCGAGATCGACCTGTCCGCCGTGGCTCACAACGCCGCAGTGCTGGCGCGGCTGGTGGCTCCGGCCGAGCTGTGCGCGGTGGTCAAGGCCCACGGCTACGGGCACGGGGGGCCGGCAGTGGCCCGGGCTGCGCTGGCCGGGGGCGCACAGCGGCTCGCCGTGGCGCTCGTCGACGAAGGGGTCGAGCTCCGCCAGCACGGCGTCGATGCACCGGTTCTGCTCTTGAGCGAGTGCGGCCTCGACGCGGTGGACACTGCGCTGGCCTACAGACTCACGCCGACGCTCTACTCCGCAGAGGCCATCGCGGCCTTCGCCGCTGGGGCCGGGGCGTCGGGCCGGCGCGGCGCCGTCCACGTGAAGGTCGACACCGGCATGCACCGGGTCGGCGTCGCGCCCGAGGAGCTGCCCGAGATCGTCGCCGCCGTGGCGCGCGAGCCGGCGCTGGACCTCGAGGGCGTCTGGACGCACCTGCCGGTGGCCGACGGGGAGCACGCGGAGGACCAGGCCTACACCGAGGGCCAGCTCGACCTGTTCAACCGCCTCGTCGCCGGCCTGGCCGCTCAGGGCGTGGTCGCCCCCGTCCTGCACGCCGCCAACACTGCGGGCGCCATCGCCTTCCCGCGCTCGCGCCACGACATGGTGCGCTGCGGCCTCGGCCTCTACGGGTACCTGCCGGGCGACACCGTGCGCGCCGCCTTCGACGCGCAGGCGGAGGGCGAGCAGCTGCGCCCGGCGATGTCGCTCAAGGCGCGCGTGGTCGCGGTGCGCACGCTCGAGGCGGGGGAGCGGCCCTCCTACGGCCGGCTGCGCCCCTTGCCGGCGCGCTCGCTGGTCGCCACCGTGCCCGTCGGCTACGCCGACGGTGTGCCGCGTGCCCTCTTCGGCGCCGGCTACGAGGTGCTCATCGGTGGGGTGCGGCGGCCGCTGGCCGGGATGGTGACGATGGACCAGATCGTCGTCGACTGCGGCGACGACGATTCGGTGCGGCCAGGGGACGAGGTCGTGCTGCTCGGCCACCAGGGCGACGAGACGGTCACGGCGGACGACTGGGCGTCCATGCTGGGGACGATCAGCTACGAGGTGGTGTGCGGTGTGGGCCCGCGCATGCCCCGCGTCCTGGTCAACCGCCCCGACGCGCCTGGTGCCTGACACCGACGTCCTGGAGAGCCTGCGCCTCACCGCGTCGACGTGCACCCGCTGCCCGCTCGCCGAGGGGCGGACCCAGGTCGTCTTCGGCGTGGGCGACTCCGGGGCCGACCTGCTCTTCGTGGGCGAGGGCCCCGGACGCGAGGAGGACCTGGCGGGGGAGCCGTTCGTCGGCCGCTCGGGCAAGCTGCTCGACCGCCTCATGTGGGAAGAGATCGGTCTCACCCGGGCGGAGTGCTACATCGCCAACGTGGTCAAGTGCCGGCCGCCCAACAACCGCGACCCGGCGCCGAACGAGATCGAGGCGTGCCGGCCGTATCTCGCCGAGCAGATCTCCGTCATCGACCCTTCCGTCATCGTGACGCTCGGCAACTTCTCCACCAAGCTCCTGCTCGAGACCACGCGGGGCATCCGCGAGCTGCGCGGCCAGGTCTTCGAACGCGGCCGGGCCCGCCTCATCCCGACGTACCATCCCGCGTACGTGCTGCGGGCCGGCGGGGAGGCCATGGCCGAGATGCGGGCCGACCTCGTCCGGGCCAAGCGCCTCATGGCGGCGGGCCGGGCGTGAGCTGGCCCGTCGAGCGCACGACCGACTCGCCGTCCGCCACCAAGGAGCTGGCGGGACGGCTGGCCCGCCTCTGCCGCGCCGGCGACGTCGTGCTCTTGGTGGGTGACCTCGGCGCCGGAAAGACGGTCTTCGCGCAGGGCTTCGCCGCCGCACTGGGGGTGCCGGGCCCGGTGACCAGCCCGACGTTCGCGCTGGTGCGCCACTACCGCTGCGGCGCGGGCAGCCCGGTGGGGAACCTCATCCACGCCGACGTGTACCGCACGGGCTCGCTGGACGAGATCGCCGACCTGGCCCTGGCCGAGCTGGTCGAGGAGGACTCGGTCGCCCTCGTCGAGTGGGGCGACATGGCCGTGCCGGCGCTGGGGGAGAGCGCGCTCGAGGTGACGCTCGCCGTCCCCGACCCTCTCGGGTCTTCTGAGCGCCGCACTTTCTCAATGGTGGGGCGGGGTTGCTGGGCGGAGCGTGCGGGCGAGGTGGCGGCCGTCCTCGAGCCCGTGTCGGGACGGGGGGCGCCGTGAGCGGCCTGGTACCGGCCGCCCCGTTCGCCCTCGTGGCGATCGAGACCGCGACCGAGACGGTCGGCGTGGCCGTGCGGACGCCGGCGGGAGTCCAGGCCGAGTTCGCGCTGACGGGCCGCCGCCGCCACGTCGAGACGCTCACGCCCGCGCTCGAGCACCTGCTGGTGCAGGTGGGTCTGGCCCCGGCGGACCTGGGCGCCGTGGCGGTCGACGTCGGCCCGGGGCTGTTCACCGGCTTACGGGTCGGCGTCGCGGCGGCCAAGGGGCTTGCCCAGTCGCTCGGCATCGGGGTCGTCGGCGCCACCAGCCTCGACATCCTCACGGCGGGTGCGTCGGGCGCGGGCCACCGGGGTCTCGTGCTGGCCTGCGTCGACGCCCGCCGGGCCGAGGTGTTCGCGGCGGTGCGCGAGCTGAGTGACACCGGGGCTGTCGTGGCGGAGCCGATCGCCCCCGCCCTGTTCGCGCCCGCCGACCTGGTGGTCGCGCTCGACGGCCTCGGGGGCGCGCCGGTGCTCGCAGCCGGCGACGGTGCCCTGCGCTACCGCGACGTCCTCGAGGCGGTGCCCGGTGTGCAGAGCGCGGCATCCACCCGGTCGTTCCCGCCGCCGGCCGCCCTCCTGGGCCTCGCCCTGGAGCGCATCGAGGCGGGGGAATCGCCAGTCGAGCCTGGGCGCGTCGTTCCTCTGTACATGCGTGAGGCGGACGCGACGAGCAACTTCGCACGTGCGGAGCGGGCCTGAACCGGGGTGCCGTTGTGACGCTGCGGATCGAGAAGCTCAAGCGCCGGGACCTGCGGCAGCTATTCCACATCGAGAGCGTGGTGTTCCCCGAGCCGTGGTCACCCGAGGTCTTCAACTCCGAGCTGGCCCTGCGCAAGGGCCGGCTGTACCGGGCGGCATGGGACGGCGGCGAGATAGCGGGCTACATCGGGTTCATGATCGTCGACGAGGAGGCGCACATGACGACGATCGCGACGGCTCCCGCCTACCAGCGCACCGGGGTGGCCACGACGATGATCGTCGACAGCATCCGCGCACTGCGCGCCAGTGGGGTCAGGCACATCTCCCTCGAGGTGGCGGCCAACAACGAGCCGGCCCAGGCGCTCTACCGGCGTTTCGGCTTCGCCCCCGTCGCCGTGCGCAAGAACTACTACCCGGTGACGGGGCAGGACGCATTTGTCATGTGGGCATACGACGTCGACACCGAGCACTACGCGAAGCGGCTCGACGATCTGGCCGCGACCGGGGTGCCGATCGAGGAGGGTCGCTCGCTCTAGTGGGTGTGCGCTCCGGCGGCGCCGAGGGAGAATGGGGGCATGGCAACTCTCGACCTCGTTGAGCGGCTGGCCGCGGCTGACCGCCACCTCGCAGTCTTCACCGTCGCCCGACCTGACGGGACCGTGCACGCATCGGTCGTGAGCGCCGGCGTCATCGTCGACCCGGTCGACGGGTCCCCCGGCGTCGCCGCGGTGGTGGGCGGCGGCACCCGCAAGCTCGGCCTGGTGCGGGCGTCGGGCCGGGCGACGCTCGTGTTCAAGGACGGCTGGGAATGGGCCGCCGTCTCGGGACCGGTGCGCCTGGTCGGGCCCGACGATGGCTCGGACCTCGGGCTGGACGTGCCCGAGACCATCCGGTCGGTGTTCAAGGCCGCCGGCGGGAGCCATGAGGACTGGGCGGAGTTCGACCGCGTCATGGCGGAGCAGCGCCGCTGCGCCGTCTTCGTGCGCGCCGACGCCATTTCCTCGAACGCCGGTCGCAGCAGCTGACGCGTCCGGCCATGTCCGCCCACCCGTAGGGTAGGCCCGTCGGGACCGGCCGGCCGGCCGGCTGCCCGGCCACGACCAGAGGAGCCACACACTCATGGAAACGATCGCTCTCGGAACTCAGGGCCTCGAAGTCTCGCGTCAGGGGCTCGGCTGCATGGGCATGTCGGACTTCTACGGGCCGGGCGACGACGACGAGTCGAGCGCAACCATCCACCGGGCGCTCGAACTCGGGGTGACCTTCTTCGACACCTCCGACATGTACGGTCCGCACACCAATGAGGTGCTGGTCGGCAAGGCGCTCGCAGGACGCCGCGATGAGGCCGTCATCGCCACCAAGTTCGGCATCGTGCGCGACCTCGACGACCCGTCGAAGCGCGCCATCAACGGCCGACCGGAGTACGTGCGCCAGGCCTGCGACGGGTCGCTCACCCGCCTCGGCGTCGACCACATCGACCTCTACTACCAACACCGCGTCGACCCCGACACGCCCATTGAGGAGACCGTGGGCGCCATGGCCGAGCTCGTGGCCCAGGGCAAGGTCCGGTTCCTCGGCTTGTCGGAGGCCGCCCCGGACACCATTCGCCGCGCCCACGCGGTGCACCCGATCTCGGCGCTGCAGACGGAGTACTCCGTCTGGTCGCGGGACCCCGAGCGGGAGGTCCTGCCGACGCTACGGGAGCTCGGCATCGGCTTCGTCCCCTACAGCCCGCTCGGGCGGGGCTTCCTGACCGGCACCATGCGCTCGCTCGACGACCTCGATGAGTCCGACTTCCGCCGCTACCAGCCCCGCTTCCAGGGCGACAACCTGGCGGACAACATTGCCATCGTCGAGGTGATCGACCAGCTCGCCTCCGCCAAGGACTGCACGCCGGGGCAGGTCGCGCTCGCCTTTGTGCACGCGGCGGGCCGGGACGTCGCGCCGATCCCGGGGACCAAGCGGCGCGCGTACCTGGAGGAGAACGTGGCCGCCCTCGATGTCGAGCTGACCGAGGAGGACCTCGCCGTGCTCGACACCGTGGCCCCGGCCAAGGGCGACCGCTATTCCGACATGTCGCCGGTCAACCGCTAGGAGGATCGGCTCGCTCAACGGCAACGCCCGATCACGAATGGGGGTACCCCCGTGCGAATCCTCGGGGATAGTGGTGATACCTCGAAGATCTCTGCAGCCGCACTTGCGGCAGGGCCAAGAATTGTTCGGACGTTGTGCCGGGCTCAGTCCGGTCGGCTCGTTTCGCCTCTGGCTGCACTGGGCTGGTCGGCACCGTCGGGATAGAGGTGACAGTCCGATCGCTGGGCTCAGCCGGTCTGTAAGAACTGCCGAGCATCGCGTCACGTCGTAGGGATCCAGAGAGCTTCGCTGGTGCTCGTGACTTTTCTCAGCGGACTGCGTCGAGCAGCAGCTTCGCGGCCACGGCCGCGCCGTCGGTGCGGATCGTGCCGGCCACAGCGGTCGCTCGTGCGCTGGTCTCGGGGGTCAGGGCCGTCCTGAGCGCGGCTGACAGGGACTCGGTTGTCGGAGCCGGACCGTCGTGTGCCGTGCCCACGCTCAAGTGCCCCCCACGACCGGGACGGGGTACCACCCTGCGGCGCGACGGGGATCGTCCTCACGCGTGACGTGCGAACTAAAGTTCGGCAAAATTGGAAGATGTCAACGAAGTCCGTGCAGGATCAGATGATCGGCAACTACTGCTGGGGCTGCGGAGCCGATAACCCCGCGGGACTCCATCTAAAGAGCTACTGGGATGGCGAGGTGGCTCTTGCCGAGTGGATTCCGAGCGACGAATACGCCGCCGGGCCACAGCATTTCCTAAACGGTGGGATCATCGCCACGCTCCTCGACTGCCACGGCGTCTGCACGGCCATTGCGAGTGCTTACCAGCGAGAAGCGCGAGACATAGGTACAGACCCTGAGATCTGGTACGCCACCACACTAATGTCGGTCGAATATCAGCGTCCCGTACCGATCAACTCCACTGTCCAACTCAGTGCTCGTGTTGCGGCACATGAAGATCGGATCACCACGGTGGCGTGTGTGCTCAGTTCCGACGCGAAGGACCGTGCTCAGGCGTCTGTCCGCTCCGTCCGCGTGCCAGATGACTGGCGTCATGGCAAGAAAGGTTGATGACTTCTGCGCCACGGTGATTGGCGACTATTCCCGTACGACGCGGCCGGATGGGGGCGCGGGAAAAGCACTGGGTAGGGAGGGTCACGCGACCGATTCCTAGTCAGGGTTCACATGACCTCGGATTCGGTCGATAATCCCGACGTGGACCACTCAAACGATCGAAGGTCGGATAGTCGTCGGATGTTTTTCAATATGCCCATTCGTGCACTTCTGCCCGCTGCCTTGATCGCAGTTCTTCCGCTCCTGTCAGCTTGTTCGGTGCTGGGATCGAGCAGCTCGTGTGGGAAGGACGATTACGGGCTTCCAAAGTGCCCGGTATCCGTGATGTTCATGCGCGCTCAACCGGAGGCGATGCTCGCCCCAACGGGTGCAATATCGTTTGGAGGGCAAGCAGATGGACAGATCCATGATCTCTTCCAAGGGACTGAACCAGCTCTTATCGCGACGTACTTCGCAACGACGATGTCATGGACCCAGGTGTACGAATGGTACGAGTCTTGGTTCGCCGCTCATAGATGGAGTCCTCAAAATCGATTCAACCTGGCGCCAGGACAGGTCTCGTCAAGTCAGAGCTACGACAACGGGCCTCGTGAGCAGTTCACAGTCGGGCTCGAGAACCTGCTCACCATTCAACTCAAGGTTCCAGTTTCACTCAGGCGGGACACCTTGTATCAGACCCTCTTTAGTGTTCGCCCGTATCAGTCGAACTGACTGAGGCCAGAATCTGCTGATGAGCCGATCGTCCGAGCGCTGGGCCACATGGGAAGAGGTAATCGCCGTGTGTCAGCGGTACGAAGTGGCCATCGGAACGAAGGACTGTTCCGTTCTCGCTGTCTTTGACGCCCAACCCGAATCGACGATGGAAGACCCGAATGTCCTCACTCTTCGCCGTCACGGATAGCGGGCCACGTTCAGATTGAGGGTGCCTCAATCTGCCGGGCTGGAGATACACGTGCTCGTACGGTGCGAGACTCGAGGCATGATAAGTGGCACCCTCATCGCTGAAAGCCTTCGACTCAACGAGTCTCTCGATCGAGTACCACTCACGGTCACCAAGATCACCCGGCTCGGGCCGCTCGGCGACACATCGATCGGTCAACCATCCGTTTGGACATTCGTTGAGTTCACCACCGAAGATGACTTCGCCGCCGAACTCGCTGAGTCGCTCGCCGATGCGATAGACCCGGTGCTCGGCTGGTATTGCGACTTTCGTACGGACGACGAGACCTTCGTGGCGTTCTCGGACGAAGTCTTCCGGTACAAGAGGGGTGACCCCGAAGGCCGTGGAGAGGCGGCTGCCTATGCTCGGCTGGTGGGAGTTCCCGAGTCGCAGATCGACTGGCCAGAGTAGATTCCATCGCCCTTCCCCGCCCCTGAGGGCGGACCACTTGCCCCTCTGCCCGAGGTCACCCGGTCGGTGGCGACGACATCCGCGGCCCGACGCGTCGGGTGCTTGCTGCGCACGAACTTCCCGCGACTGGCACATCAACGACAGCCGCCGCCACTTCCATGGCGCAAGATCTATTGTTTGGCGGTTCAGACCCTCGAGGTCCGGATCCGGGTCAACTTGGGGCACCCGAATGGTGACGGTGGTATAGAGGAGGATTCGCTCATGCCTGGTGTCTTCGTGGTCACCGACAGCTCGTGCGACTTGGAACAGGACGAGATCGACCCGTTCAATATCGAGATCGTGCCGCTGACCATCCGATTTGGGAGCGAAGAATTCACTGATCGACAGGACCTCAGCGTCGAAGACTTCTACCAACGAATGGCGAACACCGAGGATCTCCCCCAGACAGCCTGCCCGTCGCCCGGTGCGTTTGAGCAAGCGTTTCGCAAGGCGAGCGACGCCGGTGCTGAGGCGGTGGTCTGTCTCAGCATCTCGAGCGACTTGTCAACCACATTGCAGTCCGCCCGCACGGCCGCCGCCGCGTTCGAGGGGCGACTTCTCGTCCATGTGATCGACAGCCGGACAGTGTCAAGCGGGCTCGGCACTCTCGTCGTTGAGGCCGCCAAAGTAGCCGCCGAAGGGGCCGACGTCGGTGCAGTCCTGCGTCGAGTCAGCGACCTCATCCCTCGCACGCACGTGCTCGCTGCCCTGAACACGTTGGAGAACCTGAAGAAGGGTGGGAGAATCGGGGGCGCCACGGCAATGGTGGGGTCATTGCTGTCGATCAAGCCGGTGATCGACCTCAGCGGCGGCGTCGTCCACGAAGCCGGGAAGGCTCGGACTCGCAAGAGGGCGCTGCAGATGCTCTACGAGCGCCTCGCCGCCGCCGGGCCGATCGAGCACGTTGCGGTGATGCACGGCGGCGCAGCTGACATCAGCCAGTTCCTCGACCTCATCGCCCCCAGCTTTCCCCGAGAGACCATTCGGCTTGGCACGTTGGGTGCCGTCGTCGGTGTACACGGAGGAGTCCAGATGATTGGCGTCAGCTGGGTTGCCGCCGCATAGGGAGCATGGAGAAAGATCTGAATTCGGGATACGCCGCGGCCGCTCGGGTTACGCCACCACGACGGCGCCGCTCCACGCCGGCAGGGTGAGGGCTCCCTCGATGCTCGACCCCTCGAGCTCGCGCCCGGTGGCCACCGTCACCGTGCCGCGCACGCCGTCGAAGGTCGCCGGTGCACCCGACATGTTGAGCAGCACCGTCGTGCCCTCGCCCCGGGCGAAGGCCCAGGTGCTCTTTGGTGAGCCCAGCGACCGGTAGGGGCCGACGACCAAGTCGTCGCTCGCCGCGCGCGCCGCGATCGCCCGCCGGCAGAGCTCGAGCACCGAGTCGGGGTCGCCCTCCTGGTCGGCCACGTTGCACTGTGCCGGGTCAGCCATGGGCAGCCACGTGTGCACGCCCGGCGAGGTGAACCCTCCGCCGGGACCGCCCGACCACGGCATTGGCGTCCGCTCCGCGTCACGCCCCTTGTAGTAGGGCCAGAAGCGGGCACCGACCGCGTCGAGCACGTCGTCCCGCTCAATCGGGCCGTCGATCAGGCCGATCTCGTCGCCCTGGTAGAGGAAGGGCGTTCCCCGTAGTGTCAAAAGGATCAGCAGCGCCACCTTCACCTTGGCCGGGTCGCCGCCGGCCCAGCGGGTCGACAGCCGCGACACGTCATGGTTGGAGGCGGTCCAGATCGGCCACGCCTCGGCGGGGATGAGCGCCTCGGTGCCCTCGACCACGCTGCGGAGGGTCTCCGCCTCGAACGGCGCGTTGATGAAGACGAAGTTGAAACCGCCGTGCAGTTCGTCGCGGCCCGTGCCGTAGAACTCCACCAGCGTGGGGAGCTGCTCCACGTTGGTCTCGCCGATCAGCAGCCTCTCGGGATCGTAGGTGCCCGCGATGGTGCGCCACCGGCGCAGGATGTCGTGCGCCTCCGGGCGGTCCGTGTTGTAGACCGCGCGCACGCCCATGAATCGCTGCTCCAGCGGGTCGTCCTCGGTGGCGGGTGGGTTGTCGCGCAGTTCCTTGTCCTTGATCATCATGTTGCACACGTCAATCCGGAAGCCCGCCACGCCGCGGTCCCACCAGAAGCGGACGATGTCGTCGAACTCGCGGCGCACGTCCTCGTTCCACCAGTCGAGGTCGGGCTGGGTCGCCTCGAAGTTGTGCAGGTAGTACTGGCCGCTGGTCTCGTCGAGGTGCCACGCGGGCCCCCCGAAGATGCTCATCCAGTTGTTGGGCGGGCTCCCGTCGGGCTTGGGGTCGGCCCACACGTAGTAGTCGCGGTGCGCCGAGTCGCGCCCGCCGAGCGCGTCGACGAACCACGGGTGACGGTCGCTGGTGTGGTTGGGCACCAGGTCCATGAGGATGCGGATGCCCCGCCGGCCCGCCTCGCGCACGAGCGTGTCGAGGTCGTCGAGCGTCCCGTAGGCGGGGTCGATGTCGCGGTAGTCCGAGACGTCGTAGCCCCAGTCGCGGTTGGGCGAGCAGGTCACCGGCGACAGCCACACGCCGCTGATGCCGAGACCGGCGAGGTGGTCGAGCTTGGAGATGATCCCCGGCAGGTCGCCCACCCCGTCTCCGTTGGAGTCCGCATACGAGCGCGGGTAGATCTGGTAGAAGACGCCGCCGTGCCACCAGCGGTCCGGATCGCGGTCTCCTGGCGTCATTCACTCTTCCCTTCGCTGCGGTCGGTCCCGGGGGAGCGTATCGACACCCGCCGGCCCAGGCGTCGGTTCGCCTCGCGTGCTTCGCCTGCGAGGCGCCGGGGCTCAGAGCCGCCCGTCCGCCACCGACATCAGGTGCTGCTCCTGCCCGATGGCGAACGGGACACCGATGGCGGTGAACGTCACCTGCTGGCCGAGTCGCCCCTTGACCGCGTCGAGCTCCGTGATGGTGAGGTTCACCGTCACCCCGTGGGTCACGACGGGGACGCTCAGCGAGTAGCCAACGACGCCGGGGCCGAATGCGGTCGGGTCGATGGCCGAGACGAGCGGCGTGCCGATGCTGACGCCCTTGGGCGTCTTGCCGAAGAGCTTTGCCTTGAGAGGGCCCGCGGCGAGGGAGGTCATGCATCCCGGTGTCTTCGGGTTGGAGCCGATGGCGAGCTCGGCTGCCGCGTTCTTGGCCGAGGGGAAGACCGTCACGTTGTCGTTGACGATCAGCGTGCCCTGCTTGTCCTGGAACTGGGGGCTGTTCACCGACGGCGGGTTCTCCGCGATCAGCGAGGTGGCGACGCCGATGCAGTGGGCCAGCTGCGTGTCGCCCACGTTGGTGTTGTTGTTGGTGCTCTTGCCCGTCGTCCACCCGGCCGGCAGGTCGGAGAGGAGCAGCAGCGCCTTGCGGGCCTGGGCCAGGGAAACCGAGCCGGAGCCCGGGCTGGCGCCGGCCGGCGCCACCACCACCCCCAGCACGCTGCCGAAGAGCAGCCCGGCGGCGACGAGTCCCGATGTCCCACGTGCCAGAACCAGGCGGGCCGGCGTGCTGCGGTTCCTCACGATGCTGCCCCTTCTCGAACGCGCGGCATGCGCCCGTGCGTCGGCGTCTGCGGCCGAATACATTCGCGCACGCTATGCGAGCGCAACCGCGTGGTGGACCGGCTCAGTGCCGGGCGAGCGCAGCCCGCACGAGCTGCCCCTCGAGCTGGGCGGGAACGCGAGCCGGGCGCGGGGTGGGGTCAGAGACGGCCCGGGGCGACCTGGGCCGTCTCTGGTGCCGCACGCGGGAGTCTCGGCGTTGCCCATGGCGCTGAGCTCCGTCCGGGCGTGGCGGTGTCCGAAAGGCCGCCCTTGCCAGCCCCGGACAGGCCCGCTATCGTTGGCACTCGCAACCTGAGAGTGCTAACGAGTGCCAAGGAGGCCCGTTCAACATGAAGCTGCACCCCCTCGATGACCGGATCGTCGTCCGTCCCGGCGAGTCCGAGGAGACGACCGCGTCCGGCCTGGTCATCCCCGACACGGCCAAGGAGAAGCCCCAGCAGGGAGAGGTCCTCGCCGTCGGCCCGGGTCGTCGCTCGGAGGACACCGGCGAGCTGATCCCCCTGGACGTCAAGGCCGGCGACACCGTCGTCTACTCCAAGTACGGCGGCACCGAGATCACGGTCGAGGGTGAGGACCTCCTCATCCTTTCCGCCCGGGACGTGCTGGCCAAGCTGGCCTGATCCGTCACACCATTTGGGTCTGCCCGCCGCCCCGGTGACCGCCGGGGCCGACGGGGCGGCACACCACCTTTTCCATCTGACACACGAGGACTCGAGAGGAGTTCGACACAGTCATGCCCAAGATCCTGAAGTTCGACGAGGCCGCCCGCCGCGGCCTCGAGGCCGGCGTCAACAAGCTGGCCGACACCGTGAAGGTCACCCTGGGGCCCAAGGGCCGCAACGTGGTGATCGAGAAGAAGTTCGGCGCCCCCACCATCACCAACGACGGCGTGTCCATCGCCCGGGAGGTCGAGCTCGACGACCCCTTCGAGAACATGGGCGCCCAGCTGGTCAAGGAGGTGGCCACCAAGACCAACGACGTCGCCGGTGACGGCACCACGACGGCGACGGTCCTGGCCCAGTCCCTCATCAGCGAGGGCCTGCGCAACGTGGCCGCCGGTGCCAGCCCGACCGGGTTGAAGAAGGGGATCGAGAAGGGCGTCCTCGCCGCTGTCGACGACCTGGCCAAGCAGTCCAAGGACGTCGGTGGCAAGACCGAGATCGCCCAGGTGGCCTCCATCTCGGCGGCCGACACGGCCATCGGCGACGTGCTGGCCGACGCCATCGACAAGGTCGGCAAGGACGGCACGGTGACGGTGGAGGAGTCCAACACCTTCGGGATCGAGCTCGAGCTCACCGAGGGCATGCAGTTCGACAAGGGCTTCCTCTCGCCCTACTTCGTGACCGACCCCGAGCGGCAGGAGGCGGTGCTCGACGAGCCCTACATCCTGTTCTACAACGGCAAGGTCAGTGCGGTGCACGACCTCGTGCCCGTGCTCGAGAAGGTCATGCAATCGGCGAAGCCGCTGCTGATCATCGCCGAGGACATCGAGGGCGAGGCGCTGGCCACCCTCGTGGTCAACAAGATCCGCGGCACCTTCACGTCTGTCGCCGTCAAGGCACCCGGCTTCGGCGAACGCCGCAAGGAGATGCTCCAGGACATGGCCGTCCTCACCGGCGCCCAGGTCATCAGCGAGGAGATCGGCCT
>Ga0310039_10001698_pt1 | contig 15390 bp, 9 predicted proteins | sample Sb_taG_4_FD_200460 | JGI IMG/M metagenome (GOLD analysis project Ga0310039, IMG submission 200460) | Peat soil microbial communities from Weissenstadt, Germany - Sb_50d_6_BS metaG (v2) (version 2) | ecosystem: Environmental > Terrestrial > Soil > Wetlands > Peat | place: Germany: Weissenstadt...
CGGTTGCCAGGGGGTACCAAATCGGCCGGAAATCAGGGAAGCGGCAACGACCCTTCGAGTACAATGCGAGACACTGGATCAACCCGCCGCGCTAGCGGCTTACTTGAACCCCCTGTTGAAAGAGGCCGGGCTGACAAAGCCGACAGGCGCCGTGCCGTGGTTGAGGGGGCGATTGGTACCGCTGGCATGCCCATGACGGCCTCAGGTACGGAAAGGGCCACCCACTTTCTGTAACGGGAAGGGCTATCAACCCTCTGGCCCCCGGGAAATGTGGATGGCCCCAGCTTCATTCGCTCCAACGTCCCTCTGTCCTCGACCACACGGAATTGGGTTTGTTTTGCATAAAGAATCCCCAGTCCATCGTTCCTAATTCCTTGATGGCAAATGATTAACGGCCGATTCCAATTGGCTTTGTTTGGCGCTTTTCTGACACCGTCAGTTCCCTGCCTTCCGCTTCACTGACCACCGGACGCTCTTCCCTCGCCACCCGCCACCGTCACTCGCCACCATTCCTTACCACGGTTCCCATCCATCCGGCCGGCGAGCGGAGGTTGGTCATGCGCAGACCTTTCCCCGCTGGCGACTACCTGCCACCGACCACCTGATTGACAAAGAACGAACGGGGGCCCGATCTCGGCAAAGCGATCCCGCTATCTCAGTATGCGCCAAAACCGAAGGATTCCCGCGGACAAAATCATCCGTTCAGTGCCACATGCCGCCGCCCAACCGTTAACCTGGGGCGCGGAGGGGCCACCCACTTTCTGGCACCAAGGAAACGCGGGGGACCCTTTCGCCGGTCGTGGTCAAGTCGGGGCAGTCGGGAGTGCGAACAATTCCGTGTCAGTTCTGTTTTCGTTAAAAACAGAACTGACACCAATTATCCCCCGTGGGAAGCACCACGCTTCGCATGAGATCGTTTCGAGGCGGTCGCTCCTTCTCAAGGAAAAAAGTCCCGTCTGGTCTACCGACCGGTCGGGAGGAACCGTCCCCTTCACTTTTCAACTACGAGCTGGACACGCTCTAGTGAGACACTGCCAAGATCAGAGTCTTGCCGTCAGAGGGTTTGGCTTACCCTGCTTCTGCGACCGCTCCGCAACTTGCTCGAAAATAGCATCGATGGGTATTCCCTCGTTCCATAGCGCTGGTCGATCCTTAGCGGGGTCTCCGCTGTGATGCAGCGCGATAAGCTGCCACTCGATGTCGAAGCACGGCGCACCGGAGGATCCGGGATCCGTGTTCGTTCGGTGGCGGACCCGAGTCCTGTTGGCGTTCACCGTGATGATCGATTTTGTGTCCAGCGCCAGCTTGACGGGTTTGCCTTCCGGGTGCTGGATGATGAAGAGGGGGTCATCCGGTTCCAATCTCACCGGTTTCGTCGGCATCTGAATCCACCCGCGCGGGGGAGCGCCGGGCTCTGCGCTATCCGGGTTGATCGGGTCAGAACCTGCGGGCTTGGCCATGCGCAGCAAGGCATAATCCAACTCGTCGGCGGAGGGTAGCTCCCCAGCTCGATCGAATAGGCTATCGGCCGAACTGGGTGGAGATGCGTCTACGAACCAGTCAACCGGAGCAAGCGAGTAGGCTTTACCGGAGTTGAGTGTCGTCCCGTCCTGTAAAAGGCTGTAGTCGAACCGAAACTCCACCATCTCTGGGGGCACCCGACCGTCGAGGACGGGGGCGACGACGTGGTGGTTGGTCATGACGATGTCGCGCGCGACGAGGAACGCGGTCCCGAAGAGGATCCGGGTCCCGTCCCTCACGGTCACTCGACAGACCCTCGCCTGGGTCTTGACAAGCCCGGCTAACCATCGGGCGATGTCCAGATGGGGGAGTCCGCGGGTGACCTGGCGCTCGAGTTCGGGTGTACTCGGCACCACCGTGAAGTCGAACTGCTGGGCGAATCGAATAAGCCGAGCCTTCTCGGACCTCGTCTGGACCGCGGCGTTGAGCAAGCGGAGGGTTGGCGACCAGCCGGCGCGCTTGGTGGCCTGGACGAGCCGAAGGACGACAGCAGGGAAACGTCCCGTCGCATCCACGGCGTTCTCGAGGACGACACCGAGCCGGCGGAGCAGCATCTCCTCAAATTCATCGCGGCTGAAAGAATCCACTAGAGCATCGACGAACTCGTTGACCTGTTCTTGAGTGAGTTCCATGGCGTAGACTCGTTCTCGTTTCGGATCCGTGGTGTCGCGGTCCACGTCCTTGGCACCATCGGGGTACCATTTTAGGGTCGAGCGTCCCACCGTGACGGGTTCGCCTGGCCGGATTGGGTGCCTGCCGTTACTGTCGCAGCGGATGTCGCGGTCGCCGATCCAGGTCCCGCTGAGGCTGCCGAGATCCTCGACCCAGACCCCATCCGCCTCGCAGGTCAGGCGGGCGTGCAGCCGGGAGACCTGATGATCGGGGTCGAGATCGAGATCCACCGGCCTGTGCAGCGAGGAGCGACCGAGATCGATCGTAGCCCGCTCGGGCAGCGGAACACGTCTCCTGGTACCCAGGAATTCGATAAATAACTCGCGCCCGGTCTGGGCTTCTCGATTCATGCCTTCGGACATCTGCGGGCTCGACTCCAGGAAACCGGGTGGGAAGCCCGGAAACACATTGCCCGGTCAGGGGCGATGCTCCTTGAGAACGGCAAGGCCAACCTCACGCCTGAGCGATTTGAACTCGGAGTTCTGGACGTTCTGCTCTCTGAGCAGGGTTTCGTACTCTTCGAACGACCGATTGGCGGCCTCGGCGTTGGGCAACAAAGCCTGGGCCATGGCAAGGTAAGCCAATGCGCGAAGGTCATCCGTGCTGCCTTGCTTGAGTTGCTTTCGAGCTAAGATGAGGGCTTGAACAGCCTCCTTGACGGCATCCGATTGTTCCTTCGTGAGGTTCTCGAGCTCGAATGCGGACTGCGCTCGGTTGTCGCGCCTCGTGCCATTCACTTGGTCGCGGTAGAGCGTCGCACCCAGTATCATCAAGATATTGCCAAGGTCTGGCCTGAGCGGATCCTCGTCGGGCAGAGGGAATTCCTTGACCCATGCCGCGTGCGCAAGCCTGGCCAGTCTCAGGGCCTCCGTGGAACGCTCCCGCTCGAGTGTGCTCAGCAGCGCCAGGGCCTCCGTTGCCATCGCCGCGGGGTCGTCGCCGAAGGCGTCGAGGAGTCGGGCGGCACCCTTGCAAACGGACTCAGGGGGGGCATCGGACTGCGACTCGAGGTCGGGGAGCACCTGGTTCCTGACCGTCTCCGACCAGCGATGGCGCATCAGGAGACTGTAAGCCAGCGCCCTCTGGTCGTGATAGACCTCGGGGCTGAGATCGCGAAGCAGGACGACCTGGTCCGGCACCCCCGCGGCCGCCAGCGTACCGCCGCTGGCATCCCAGTCGGTGTCGAAGGCGGGGCCCTCGTAATGCAGGAGCTCGACGAACGGCCTGGAGTATGAATCCCAGATCTTCAGACCCTCGATCGTCGCGGTGCCGAATCTCGAGTGATGGGCCCCCGGGCGAAAAACCATGCGGTTCACGAATTGGCCCTCGTGTGCGGGGTGGGTCACCACCGAGCCCGGCTCAACTCCATTCTGGTCTTTCTTTAAATCGCAGATATGTATAACTCCATTACTCGACGCCAGACCGATTTCCCGGGAGTTCGACCCGAACCGCACGCTTGTCAGCGTCCCGGGGCGGAAGGGCTGCGGCCAAGAGGTTGTCTGACCGGACTTGACATCCCAGACGAGGAGGCGTCCGTCTTCGCAGGCGGCCGCCAGAAGTTCGCCGTCCGGGCTGAAGTCGAGCGAGACCACTTGCGCCTTCGCCTCGGGCAGGCTGGACTGAACCGGACTGTATTTGTACGTATCCGACTCATCTTTCCTCCAGAGGAGCACAGGGCCTGTCTCGATGCCCGCTCCCGCGAGGTACGTCCCGAGGGGGTGCACGGCGATCGGACGTGCGAAGGCCTTCCCCGCGCCAAGCTCGAGATGGACAGCGGGCTTGGGGAAGGGCCCGAGTTGTGGCTGGAGCGGCCAGGCCAGGAGCAAGTGGCGGTCCGAATTGGTCTTCACGCTCGCCGCGACGAGCCGACCGTCCTCAGTTACGCCAATCTCACCCACCGCGAGCCACGGGTCCTGGGAGTCGTGGCCTGTGACGCCGAGCACGGCATTCTTCTCCCCCAAGTCCCAGGCGTTGACCGCCGGTAGCAAAGTCGAGGCTACCAGAGTCGCCGAACCCCGGCCGCGGCTGAATCGGACCGAGACGACCCGCCGCCTCGCGCTGTCGGTCTTGATCCCGGACTGCTCGGCGGGCACGATAAGGGTCGTCGGCGGGTGGTCGACATCCCAGATTCGGATCGTACCGTCGAGCGACGTGGAGATCAGTGAGGCTCCGGTGCGACAGAACTTAAGGGACGTGATGGCGCTCTCATGGCCGCGCATTTGATCGCCCTCGAGCAAGGTATCTGGCTTAGCTTCGGGAGAGTCGACTTGCTGGGTGCGGAGCCGCCAAATCATCTTGTCCTGGAGCCCACCACCGGTGGCCACGAGTTCACGGGAGTCCGAGATCGCCAGGGCGGTTACTTCGTCGCCGTGTTCCCGCAGCGCCCAGCCGGCGGTCCGCTTCTCCCGGAGGAGCACGTCCAGGTCGAGCATGATCGGCCTCTTGCCAACCCCGACCAGCATCCTGTTCTTGGTCACCCGGAGCGGGCTTTGGGTCGGCAGAGCTAGGAACGGGATCGGCGCGCTCGACGGTACACCCGCGGGGACCTCCCATGTGATCAGTTCCCCCTTCGGTTTCCCCTCCGAGGACTTGAGCCGCCGGACCGTGAACAGGCGATGAGCCTCGGACGACGAGTCCCAAACGGCCCAGGCATCCTCGTCCTCTCCCCAACGGAAGGGCTGCGCTTTGTCGAGCATGAGCTGTGCCTGCTCGGTGACTTCCAGCGACTGGGCGGCGCCGACGCGGAGGCGGAAGAGTCGTCCCTCGCGGTTGCCCAGCCAGCAGAGCCAGTCGGACCTGGGGCTCAGGGCGGCAATGTGCTGAGCGTGGTAAGGCGCGCCCCAGGACTTGACGGAAGGGACGGAGAGGAGTTTCTCCAACGCCTTCGTATTCGAGCTGATGAACTTCCCGGTCTGGGCATTCCAGAGGCAGATGCTCCCGTCGGCGGCGACCGATATCGCGTAATGCTGCGGGGATCCCACCACCGAGAGATCAAGGACGGGGGCAGAGTGGTACTTCCGGGTGAACTTGAACTTGAACTCAAACTCCTTCTCCTTAGCATCCCATCCCCAGATCGAGCCGTCGATCGAACCGGCGCGGACGATCGAGCCCCCCCCGACCTCGTCGTGGAATGCCTTGGTGAATCCGGCCACCGAACGCCCCATGAGAGTTCGGCTCTGATCGACCTGACCGGAGAGGACACGCCACTCCCAGTCACGCTGCTCCCGGCGGCAATCCGAGAGTTCTCTCCGCGCGGCCGCCAGTTCGCTCCGCCCGATAAGCTGCTCCACGGACCGCATCCGTCCGGCGTAGACTTCGGCCTCGCTCGACCAGCTACTCTTCTGGAGGGCTACGTAGTCTTTCTGCATGTACCCGCGATCCGAGTCGAGCTTGTCGATCTTGCGAGCCAGGTCGTCGTGCTCTTCCTTCAGCGCTACGTAGGCCGAGCGGCCGAAGCTTGTCGCCAGGCCAAGCACAGCGCACAGGCAAAGTGCCGCTGTTCCGGCCAAGAGGGGTCTTGGGTTGCGCCGGGCAAACTTCCAGGCGCGCGTCCACCACGAATTCTTTCGGCTGGGGAGCGGCTGGCACCGCAGGTAGGAACGAAGATCGGCGCCCAATGCGGCTGCATTCTGGTACCGCTTCTCGGGTTCCTCGTTCATTGCCTTCTGGAGTATCCAGCCAAGGTCACTATCGTTGCGAGGGACATGGCCATCCAGAAGCGTTTTCAATAGCGCACCGAGGCTGTAGACATCCACCGTGGGGCGCAATCCCTCCGAATTATCTTGCCGGACTTCGGGGGCCACATAACCATCCGTCCCGGCCGGGCTGGGCTCACGCGGTGGCGGGTCCAGGCCGAGCGAGCGGGCCAGTCCGAAGTCGATCACCTTCACGACCGGACGATCGTTGCTGCCGTTTACGACCAGCACATTCGCGGGCGTGAGGTCACGGTGGATCACGTCCCTCTCGTGGATATGCTGCACGGCGTCGCACGCCTGGATCATGAGCTCCACGCGCTCGGTGACGCCCAGCTTCTTCTGGTCGCAATAGGCCTGGATTGGGACGCCCTCGACGTCCTCCATGACGATATACGGCCTTAGATCCCAGTAGCCGACCTCGAGAAGTTTGACGACGCTGGGGTGGTTCAACCGCGCCAGGCAACGCGCCCCATCGAGGAACTGCTCGCGGCGTTCGCGCGTGGCGAATTCGGTTCGCGGCAGCTTGACGACGACGGAGCGACCTATCGGGCTATCCTGCCAGGCGCGGTAGACGACCCCGCAGCCCCCCTCTCCGAGCTTTGCTTTGAGGACGAAGCGGCCGATCCGGCTATCTGGGCCGACCTGCGGGCCCTGCGGACCCGGGGGACCTGACCCCGGCGGCAGGGGGTGCTCGGTCTTCGGAGACGATCGATTGATCTCGTTGGTCATGGGAATCTCGAATACGCAAGCAGTTACAGAGCTGGAAGGATCCTGTGAGCCGCGGGAGCGAAACAGTCCCTCTCGATGGCGGGAAGGACTGCGTCGAGTCCCTCGACGAGTTTGGCCGGCATCTCCGCGGCGTTGCGGCGGCGGTGTTCGACCAGCCGGGCAATGACCGGGACCTCGGAACCGTCGGACTGAGATCGACCTGTTGGAAGGTTGCCCGAGCCGGAGAGAATCTCCTGGACAGGGGACGAGTTCGCGGGGTCGAGGGGGGCGACGAGTTGTTTCACGTCCTGCCGGACCTTGTCCGAGAGAGGTCCCTCGTCACGAGCCAGGTGGCGGAGCAGTGCGGTGACCTCCCGGGTGACGGCGGAGGGGCCGGTGGGGGTGATCTCAACGCTCGCCGTGACCCGGCGTCTGATCGCGAAGCCCGAAGCGGCGCACGCCATCGCCACGATAGACACAATGAGGGGCAGCCGGGCAGCCTCCCAGGCCGATCTCATCGGCTCGAGGACGGCAGGAGAACCTGCCATCTCGGCGTTGTCCTGCCCCGGATCTCGGTACACGCACTTTACGGGGCTGGTCATCACCCAGCCCGGCTTCGGCTGCGGGAACCAGAACCGGCCGCCCTGGAGAGCGGCTGACCTCGGAAATGTCAAGCTCCAGTTCCGCTCCATACGCGGCCGTCCGCTCTTGGGATCGAGTCCCGAGCAGACCACCGGCGCCGCCTCAGCCTGCCCACCGAAGCCGCCTATCTCGACCAAATCGCCGACCCGATCGGGCAGCGCACCGGTTCCTTTCGCGCTCACCTCGAGTCGGAGACGATCACCCTGCGGGCCTTCGCAGGACAAGGTCTCGCTCAAGATCAAATCGTCGACCGGGCGAGGCCCCGGGGGGGAACTCAGGTCGAGGCGAATGGGCTCGGTCTGGGCCGGCAGGATAACGTCGCCGTAACCGTCATGGTAGTCGAGGTCGAACCTGATGCTCGGGATCTCGTCCTTGGTCGGATCGGTCGCCTTGAGCAGCACGTACGCATAGGGCGTCTCGCGAGGAAAGTCCTTATCTCCAGCCACCTTGTGCGAGAGGATGTTGTCCTCGTGAAAGCGGGTCTCGATGACTTCGAACTTGGCCTTCTCCAGCGCGGGCCTGAGGTGAATCTTCACAAAATCATTCTGATACTTGATGACTCGAGGGGACTGGCCCGGTTGACCTGGCAGGCCGTAACCGGGCAGCATCGATCCAAACGGAGATGCTGGCTGTGGGGCGTGCAGGTAGCGGTTGAACCCGCCCTGCTGATCTTCGATCTCCCAGGTGTGGCGGAACGAAAGCACCAGTCCAAACGGAGCGCCGACGCCGACGCGGCGGTCGTCGCCATCCAGCCGCGCCTGGAAACGGACCTGGCGGGCGAGGTTCTTCTGGTAAGCGAAGAGGCGGCGCGCGTCCTCGACGCCATCCTGCTTCTTCGGCAAGACCTTGAGGGCCTCTTGGAGGAATGGGTGGATCTCGTCCGGGCCAATGCCGGAGGAGGCGTCGTAGAGCGTCCGGCTTAGAAACGCTGCGAAGCGGGCCAGGTTGTCAGTGGCGACCTCGGGGGGCAACGTCGCGATCGAATCGCGGATCACCGCGAACGGGTCGGCCGTCCCCGGGGCGTTTGTGTCGGCCGGCAGGATGCGCCTCGATGCCTGAAACTCATGAACAAACCACGCAGTAAAGACCGTGTCCTTCGTGGCGCCTCGTTCCTTGGACTTCTCGCCCCGGGAAAAACCTTCCGCCGCCGTCCGGAACAACGCCCGCGCTCGCCCTGTCAAGTCGCGTGAGTACTCTGCCACTGTCCGGCTCTGATCTGGGAACTTCTCCCGCACGAACGACTCTAGATCCTTCTTTTCGCCGTTCTCGTCGAAGAGGAAGGCGGCGTAGTCAGCTAGCGTCCGAGCGTGAATCAACGCGACTTGCCACGGGACGGCCCGGCCTTCCGACCACGTGCCGATCATCCCTCCGAGCGCCTCGTACCCGCGCGCGACCTGTTGTTTGCGCTGGATTTCGGACCTCACTTGATTCTGCACCGTCGGTCGACGCCAGACTTTGACGAGCTTGTCATGGAAGTGTTCGGCCAACTCGAGCAGGCGGCTCTCGGGAAACTCTCGAACCGGCCCGAAGACCAGGGCGATATCATCCAGGTGAAAGACCTCGGTGATTACGTGGGCGTTGCCGAAGGTCATGACGAGCGACCTGTCGCTCGGCGAAATCGCATGCCGCCTCAACCGAGAGACGACCTCGCCGAGTTCGCGGAGGTTGCGGGCCTGGATCGCCGACCCGCTTCGGGAAGTGTTCTGACGTTCGAGCAACCGCGCAAGCCTCCAGTATTCCAACAATTGCTCGGCATGCCCGACTGTGAGTGGGACTCCGGCCGAGGCCAACCCGTCGAACTCCGCCAGCGCCTCCGTCGGCTTGCCGAGTTCGACTCGCAGCCGGAACACTAAGAGCTGAACCCTGATCGACGTCTCCTCGTCCAGTTGGCCCACCCAGGGCGCGGTCCGTGCTGTGCGGAGTAGGGGTTCGGCCTGAAACCTGAACGAATTGAGATGTGGAGCTCCGTTCCAAAGGTCCTGGGGCTGAACCTGAAGCCCGTCGCGGTCCCTGGCTCTGATGTTGTTAGTGTTCTCCTGGTAGGACGAGATGGCCCGCGAGGCATCGGCGATCCAACGCCGAGCCAATCTCCTGGGCACGTCCCCCCATGACGCCTTGCCGGTCTTGACGGCGTCGGCCAGCGCCGCCGCGAATTGCTCCGAGGTCTCGGGGTTAGCGATGGCTTGCTTTCTCTGTCGGGGATCGACGGTTACGGGTGCAGGTTCGAGCATACTCTCGAGCGCGGCGCGATCTGCTCGATCTCCGCCCACGAGAAGTTCTCGGAGCCAGGTGCGGCCGGTATCCTCGTCGATCGAGGGGAGCAACTCGATCATCCGGCGGAGGACCTTTCCGCGTCGAGCTTGATCGATTCCGGGGGCGGCGCGGACCTCTTCGCTGAGCGACCAGGCTGGCCGGGAGTCGCCGCCAGGACGTTTCCCAAGGACTTGTAGCCGCCACGCATGTGCGTCCAGGGCTGCAAGGTCACGGGAGCGACGGGCCTGCTCGAGGGGGGGTAAGAACCGCAGCGCCTCCTCAGGCATCTCGGCTGCGATGAGGAGGGTCGCCACCCTGGCTCGCCTATTCTCCAGCGAGCCCGCGCCCTGCTGAGCCTGTCGATCGAGCCGATCGACGAGGAATCGCCGCGCGACCGCCGAGCGACTCGCCGCCTCACCGACCAGGGCACCAACTCGTTGGAAGAGCGGATCGTCCCCTTCCACGTTAGCGTTATCTGCGTAGGCGAGGTTCGCGCATTCGACCAACTTGGCAACCGCATCCGATTCCGTGAGATCCGGCAACTCCGATCGATTCCCAGACGGGTCCCGGCTCGAGAGAGCGGTGGTGTCGAGCAACTGGCGCAGCATCTCCGCGGACTTCGGTCCCTGGGATCGTAAGATCTTGCTCATCTCGTCCCATCGCCCTCCGCGGAAAGCGTCCGACAACTGCTGCTGAAGCGGATTCGGGCGAGGCGAACTCGGGCCGCCAGCAGCGGCGCTCTGGGTGGCGGGAGCTATGGGGACGGGGAAAGGTGCGTCCGGCGATTGCGCCATCAGCACAAAGCCGGGGACCCACAGCCAAGTCATCATAGGGAGGATCCTTGCCATATCGAGAGGCGTTCCGTTCACAGATCATCAACCCGATGTCAAGTCAACGCCCAGCATGTGGCATGCTCGGGCGCTCGTCGCAGGTTGTCCTTTCGGCTCACTTCGCGGCCTCGGCCGGGACGTCGGAAGAAACGCCGGCTTTGGCGCGAACTTTTTTTCGCCCGTCGTCCGGTGGGGATGGGGGCTGTGGCTTCGGCTTCGTTTGATTCCGGAGCTCCGACTCGCGCTGTTCCTTAAGCTTTCTCAAGCAGTCCTCGGTGGCCGGACTGTTCCCCGGGAAAGCGAGCACATCGAAGATGGACCGATCGACTTTGAGGAGGTTGACCGCGGTCTCCAGATTCTTCTCGTAAGTGAAGTAGCGGGGATCCCGGTCCTTCCGAGCCGACTCTGCCAGGGCTCGGTAGCTCTGCGAGGCGAGCTTGGCCTGAGCCTTCCATTCTGCCGGCGGGCCCCCCTGTCGTCGGATCGCCCAGGCGATGGCATAGCTGGCCGCGCCCTGGAGCTCGCGGATGTCCGACCGTAGCTCGGGAGGGGCACCCGCCGCATCGGCCTTCTTTGCCAGTTCGTTGAAACTTCCAAGGGCGGCGGGGGCCTCGTTCCGCAACATCGAGAGATTTCCCCGTGCCAGCTCGATTCGCAGACGGTTCAGGCGGTCTTGCTGGGGAAGAAGGTCCAATGCCGCCTTGTAGGCCCTGTCTGCCCGATCCAGATGAGACCGGATGGCAGGGCTCTCTTGAGTCTTTTTTCTCTCCGCCAGCGCTTGGTCCTCAGCCGATCTGGCCGCGCGGAGCTCTTGGGCGACCCGCATTCTTCCGAGCAGAGCGGATCCCTCGGTGTAGCTCCACACCCCAAGCAGCAGCGAGCAGACGAGCAAACCAATGACCGGCTTGTACATGGTGACGGCTCCAAGATTGTGGGGCGAGGCGGACACCCGCCAGCCAAGACGTTCCCCAGGCCGCGAGAGCCAGGGGAAGAAAGGACAGGACCGCGCCACCGACAGCCGCGGCCATGGCGGGTAACAACGTTATGGTCCCGGTCACGGGGAGAACGATCGGGGAGGCCAGCGACTTCAGCATCGTCGTCGGCAATGCCGTCGTGCTGCAGTTGATGTATTCGCCCCTCAACCCGCTCTTTATGTGGCTCAAGCACTCGCAGTGCTGCTGAGATCGGTAGGGGCCGATGGTCCGACCAACTGACGAACCCACCCCCAGGACCCAGACCGAATTGAGGGCGTCGGGCCGGACCAGATCTTGTGGGGGCCCCGTATCCCCATCGGAGATCAAGACCATCGTGGTACTCCGCTCCGGCCAGCGCTGGGAAAACATCAGCGCGGCCTTGATTCCGCCATAGAGGTCGGTGTAGCGGCGCTCGAACGCTTGGTCGAGCGGAAGGCCGTCGAGGACATTGCGTACGACCCCGAGATCCTCCGTCTCGACGACGACCGGCCGCATCCCCGTCGAGACCGCCAGTACGGTCGTCCGGAATCCAGTCGCCGGCACCCGGCTCATCAATTCCCAGAGTTGGGCGCCGGCCCACTCCAGCCGTCTCTCACCCCCCGGCCCGCCGTCCTCCAGGGCCATGCTCCCCGAAACATCGAGCACGATGAGCAACTGCTTGACTCTCCGACCATGCGCACTCGAGGAAGGGCCGCCGGCGTCCGGCGGCTCATCACGGACTTCGGTCGTGGTGGCGAATCCCCACGCGGCAGTCGCGACAAAGACCACACGCAGCAGTGGGGCCCAACCTGCCCAACGCGCTGCTCGGCCGCCAGGGCCAAACGCCAGGGCTGCTGCTCGCTTGCACCGCTGGCGGTGCAGACACTCGCCTACGGCGACGACGGCACCGGCCAGGACTGCCCAGATCAACGGACCATTCACCATGGCGTGTACCTGAGCCCCAGGAGCGAAGCAGCATAGAGGAAAGTCAAACCCAGACCTACCCACGCAAGCAGTCCCGAGTCGTTGACGCGAACCGTCCGCACGATCTTGGTCGAGACCTTGTGGAGACGGCCGATGTCATCGAGGACCTGCTGGAGCGTGGACGGCTCGAGCGCCGGCTGGGCAAGTCCGCCGGTCTGACCCGCCAGGATGTCCATCAGAGCCGGAATCACAGGAAGACCCACATGAACGACATGCAGCTTGATCCGGTCATACCGGAGTTCTTCGGCGAGCCCCCTGGCCGATTCGGGGCTCAATCCCGAGTTGTCTTCACCGTCGGTGATCAGGATGATCAGGTTGTCCCGCCGAAGGTCCGCTCTCAGGGCGATTGCCGCAGTGCGGACCCCAGCCTCGATGTCGGTGCTGCCCATCAATTCACGGGGGAGTGTCTTCGGCCTGAGGAATGGTGGGGCGCGCTGGATCACGTCGAGGTCGCGCGTCGGCGGTACCCACCGGATCGCTGAGGCCCCGAACACCACCAGGCCGAAGGCCGTGCCCCGACAGCGAGACGCGAACGCATCGACGGCCTTCAACGCGGCGTCATACCGTTTCAGATCCGGTGCGAAATCGTCCTCCATGCTGTAGGAGACGTCGAGACATACGACCACGTTCCTCACCGTCGCGACATCTTCCACGGTTTCTAGACGTCTTGGGCCGGCCAGGATGAGGATTGCGGCCGCAAGGATCGCCGGGGGCAAAAGGCCGACGACGGACGCCAGCGCGGCCAGGACTCGGTCGGCTCGGTCGGGATTCGACCGGACATCATCCACCGGCAAGGTCAGGCTTGCACCAGGTCTCCAGAGCTGGGCAACCGCCAGAAATGCCGGGAATAACAGCAGTAGTAGGAGCTCGGGTTTGTCGTACGCCATTTCCATTGGGATAGGTATTGCCGGCTCAGCCGGGTCGGGCCTTCCCACCCTCCAGGTAGTCGAGGAGAAACCGGATGGCAGCGACTTCGGTCGATCCGTCGGGTGAAGGAGCCAGAACCCATCGCTCGAGCTGTTCGAGTCTTCCCCCCCCGACTTCGCCGACGCGTCCGCGCCAGAGCGCGAGCATGCGGATCTTTTTCTGCTCGTCCAACTGCCCCTCGAGGGCGAGCCTGGCTAGGCTTGATAGCTCTGGATCAGGTGTGCGTACCGGTGAACCTGCAGCGGACTCTGATTCCGCCGCGGCACCGGGGACCGATCGCCGGCCCGACCGCAAGCAGCGGCTAAGGATCAGGCCGACGCACGTCAACCAGCCGGCCGCTAAACAGAACGACCAGCCGACCGATACCCAAGAAGGGGGGGCAATCTCCGGTGGAGATACCTGGAGACCGCGGTTCAACTCGCCTGGGATCGTGCTGGGCTGGATGCGCGCAACTCTGACAGGCAGCGAAGGCACCTCACCTCCACCATCCCGTGTCAGATAATCGCCAAGATCGAAGGGCCCGTCACGGTATCCGATATACCGGAAGTCGTAACGCGTTGCTTTGTCCATCGCGGTAGCCGACTCGATCCAGACCAGGAGAGGTGAAGCATCCGGGTCTTCCAACGACTTAATCCGCAACTTCTGGCCGTCGATTGTGCGGATGATGCGCCCTTCCATGCCCACCGTGGGCCACGTTTCGACCTGGTCCTGACCCGACAGGGGTGGACTCCCCAGGGCTACGAACCCCGCAACTGCCAATGAAAAGCGTGCTGCAAGAGCGACTCGTTTCACCGGAAACGCCCTCCCTGAAATTCATTATTGTGGAAGAACAACCGCAGGCTTTCGACGGACGGCGCATCAATGTCCCAACGGAGAAACGAGATCCCCGACCGCCTCAGGGCAAGCTCATGACCTTCGGAGTCGGCAGGCTTGAAGTGGCGGGCCACCGCAAAGCAACGTGCCGTTTCCGCTTCACGGGCCCTGATCAGTCCGGCATCGAGACCGTTGATCTCGACCGGGTCGGTGATCCAAATGATCCGGCAATCGTGGCGGGAGCTTAAGCCCCTGAGGGCGGGCAAGATGGTTTTATCATGTAGGTCGCTCAGCACGATGACCACGCTGGTGCCGGAACGCCCCGACTGGTCAAGAGCGGGCCCGAGCCTGATCGCCTGGTCCGGACGATAGACGCGGAGCCGAGCCAAACAGCCGTAGATCCGTTCCAGCGAACGGCTCGGCGGCGCCCTCTCGGCTGGGTTGCCCGGCGCGATCAGCTCCACGCGGATTGCCTGGTGCAGTCCCGCCAAGGCGATCACCCCCGCGAGTTGCACCGCGGAACTGTACTTGTTCCGTGGGGGGAGCCAGGGGCCAGGGCATGGTGAGGAGGACAAGGAGCCGACACACATCGAAGCCGATCGGTCCACCACCAGCGTCAGCTTAATCTCATGAGAAGCCTCGAACTGCTTGGTGATCAGGTGGGTTGTTCGAGCGGTCGCGATCCAGTCGACCCAGCGGATTGGGTCACCGGCTTGGTAAGCACGTGACTGGATATAGTCCTCACCGCTCCCTGCAGCCTGTGCTCGCGTCGGTCCCTCCAAGCCGAAGCTCGGGAGCCTCTTGGTCGCCACTTCGAGTCCCGAACCTAGGCGCATGAGCGCCTGGAAGAACTCCAGGTCGTTAAGCTCGGGGGCGATCTTGAGGTGAGGGGCCATGCCGCTCAAGCTCCGGAGGAATGACCATCCAGAACAACCTCCGCCACGGAGATCGTTGGAAGCAAGGTCCGGGCCGAGATTCCCTGAGCAACCGCCTGGTAACTGCGACGGACGCGGTGCAGCATCACGTCCTCGGTCAGGTGCTCCAGGTCGGTCAGGGTCACGTAATCTCGCCCGTGCAGAAAGGCTCGAGCCCGGGCCGCCTGCAACAGGCTGATGCCGGCGCGCGGGCTGCAGCCGACTTCGAGCTTCGAGTCGTCACGGCGGGTCTGACGAATCAGCATCACCGAGTAACGGATCAGGTCGGGCTTCACATCGACTTCAAAGACAGCTCGCTTCGCCTCAGCGAACTCCTCCGGGGAGACCGCGGCTAGGCTCATGCGAACTTGGGCTTGACGTAAGCTTGTTTGCGTGAGCAATTATCCCAATTTTGTTACGTCTCGGTGAAGATCGCTTGCAGGGTTCGGCGTTGCGATTGGACCGTTGGGCCAACGCG